>OLPW01000048.1_pt1 | contig 118686 bp, 120 predicted proteins | sample 1672161 | NCBI WGS metagenome assembly OLPW01 (sample SAMEA3136654, study PRJEB25190) | human gut metagenome
TCCTCCTTAGCTCAGTCGGTAGAGCATGCGGCTGTTAACCGCAGTGTCGTTGGTTCGAGTCCAACAGGGGGAGCTACAAACCCAATAATTGTGCAAAATAACTAAATACGGCGCAGTAGCCAAGTGGTAAGGCAATGGTCTGCAACACCAGTATTCACCGGTTCAAATCCGGTCTGCGCCTCTTAAAAAGCCCAGAAAATCAAGGTTTTCGAGGCTTTTTCTTTTTTCAAAATCCTATAATTCTGTCTAAAAAAATAAGGTGGCAAAATTATAGGAAAGAAAAAGTTCACAATTTTTTCTACAAGTCCATTTTTCCATAATCCAATTCCCTTTTTTAAAAAATTAATTCTAAAATATAAGTTTTCATGCTTTAATATTTATAGATATGTCCGCCAAAAACCGTTAAAAACCTTATAAAATCAAGTAAAATCGTTTCGTAAGGTGGACGATAAGGTGGCAGAATTTTGCTTGTTACAGCCTGTGCCATCATACTGTAGACAACCATTTCCTCTGTTAAGCGGAAGATTTATGCAATCATAGCATCAATTAAACTTACCTTACGTTCACTGTCTGTATGAACATAAGTACGCATGATCACCTCATAGTTATCGCCAATGATTTCAGCAGCTTCCTTTATTTCTCCCATATTGTGAGTCTGCCGGATCAGATTTGTTGCAAAAGTGTGCCGTAGTGCATGAAGATTATATTCTGGAATCTCAGCACGCTTACAAATTTTCTTTAGCGTATTGGCTAAATTTTGGATTGTAGGGCTGACACCATTTTGCGTAGATAATATCAAATCTGGAAAAACCCGATTTTTATCGTATAGCTCCATCATACATGATAGTGAAAATTCAGCTTCCTTGTTTAATGGAATAGTCCGTAAACTATTTGGGTATTTTGGAGGAGTCAAAATCATTTTAGTCCGTTTTTTTGAGCCGACTTCTCGGTTTTTGACCCTGCTAAGCGTATGTGTGATTTTAATGCCACGCCGTCCTAAAAAGGGCACGATAGAAGATTGACCTAATGCAAGCAATTCACCACCACGTAAACCTGTGTTTAAAAGGAATACAATGGCAGGACCATATCTATACAAATAGCGTTCGTTTTTATTTGGACTGGGTTCCATTGCAATTTCTTTTATGATCTGCTCATGTTCTGGTGGGATGATTGAGATTTCCTTTGTTTCTACAGGAAGAACGGATTCTTCCGGCATTATCACCCGATTTAAAATATCAGAAAAGTTTTTTGGCAGTTCGCCGAGAGAAATTGCTGTTTTAATCATTGCAGACCAAAATAAGTAAATTTTCTTTAATGATGAATAACTCAGGATTTCCTTTTTGGCATTAATCGTTGCTGTAATATCATCAGCAGTCAGATTAGAAAATGTTTTGCTAAAAGCATCCGTATCTTTTAAATGATTTTCGTATGTTTTTTCTAATCGATCCAGACTGGTTTGTTTGAATTTGCCAGCTTCAACCATGAGACTTTTGCGGAATAAGTATTTGTTCGCATAGTCCTGTACTTTGATGTTTGAAGTAATTGCGTCTTGTATTGCGACTTTTATCTTCCAGTCATCTAATAATGCTTTCGCTTCTCCTTTGGTAGGAGCATTAAACTCCTTGTCCGGTAGCCCTTTTTTTCTATATCGGGCAGTCCATCCTCCTCTCTTATTTGGAAATAGTGATCCATCCCCTTTGGATCTTCTTTTTTGTTGTGTACCTTTCGTTGTTCTCGCCATGAATAGTTCCCTTTCTTTAATGAGATATTCATGCCAAATCAGGTATAAGGTCTATTTTAATATAGCCAAGCCTGATTGACAATAACTTTCTAAAGGGCCTAAAAGAATATTTGCTTTCCTATGTTTTTCTTGAGAAACTCCTGAATAGAAGCTGGCGAAGTAAAATATTGCCGCCCAACTTTTGTAACGGGAAGAATTCCACTGTCAAGAAGTTCCCTGGTTTTTGTTTTTCCAATGCCGAGCATGGATGCTATCTCCTGAACGGAGTATGCTTTAAAGAGATTGTCTGTTTCACTCAATATAATCACCTCTATAAATTAGATTAATGAAAGGGTAGACATATCAGGAAACCGTTTCCTATGCCATGTTTCATGCACGTATGAGGTGTTACTATGTAATCATCAAGCTGCAGGCGTGCATTTATGCGACACTATCTGCAGCACCTATATACATTTCCTGATAAGGTATAAAATTATCAAGGTACAATAGCGTAAGACTTGGTTTTGTCTTAACAATTTCATTAAGTAATTAACTGAGATTTTTTCAGATTGAACAGATTATGTACTTTTTATTAAAAATTTTTCTATAAACTTGAAAAAAGAGAGATGGGATACGTGATATTTCAATATTCTAATTGAAGTCATATATGCAAAGCATAGTATTTAAAAACATACAATATATTGTGCATGAAGATTGACATATACTATATCATGTGCTACTATACTGCTATAGTTAATTTTATGCGTACCCATAGGGGGAGTTTTGGATTTGTATAAATCCGAAGACTCAAGGAGAGCAGTAAGGCTGCTTATTCCGCATAAGTTGTTTATGATTGTACAAAGTGTCACTATCTGTCCTTATGGGGCAATAGCGGCACTTTTGTTTTTTCGGTAATATTATCAGGGATATGAGAATGGATAGCGAAGGAATACTTCACTTTTCATTCTTTTTTTATGCCCTAATGAAAGGCAGGATTGCCACAATCAGCTTTGGCTGTTTATGGATAAATAAATTTAAGAAAGGTGGTACACACATGAAAGAAACAAAGATTTATGCAGATGAGTTTTGCACTACATTTGCAAGTACAACGGAGATGCTGGAATTTCTGGCTGAGAGGGCAAAGCAGTCCAAGTGGATTCGTAAGCCTACCAGAATGCTAAAACTGGTTCCATTGGAAAAGGAGGCAGAAACCATTGAAGAAGCCTGTGAAAAAGAACTGGAAGGAATAGTAGAGGATACAGAAAAGAATACCCAGTTGGTATTAAAAGTGAACAAGGATTTTTATCCGGTTCGTGACTGTGCTATCGATACAATTCTGAAAAGAGCCGGCATTAATGGAACAGGATTAAAGAAACTGGAGAAAGCTACTTATGCAAAGGTAGTAAACTACTGTCTTCAGGTAGCGAAAGGAGATGCCTTAATCAAGGTGGCAGATGGAAAAGTATCTGCAGTACATGGCGGTGATGATCATGATTACTGTGTACTGGATATGCAGACAATCTTCAATATGACAAGTGATTATCTGAAAGCACATTTTAAGGGAAGTACTTATCTGGAGGGATCTGGAAGTTTTGACCATTCCATTGTGTCCGCTATGTGGACTTTAGGAGGAAATCAGGAACTTTTGGATACGTATCACCAGGCTTTAGAGGATCATGGAATTGAGGATAAGAGCCTTGCTCCTGCACTGCGCCTAACTACTTCTGATGTAGCAGTAAGTGGTGTGAATCTGTATCCCATGATGCTCTCACAAACCAGTAACCGTGTCATTAACCTGGGAAGTCCTATCAAACTGTCACATGATAGAGGGGCAACCTTACAGGATTTCCGGAATAATCTGGACAAAATTTTTTCCCGTTATCAGGAAGCAGTTAAAGGAATTGTTGGTTTGATGGATATAGATATCCAAAACCCTGTAAACTGTCTGCATCTGATTATGAAGGAACTTAAAATCAATCAGAAAATCCGAAATGAAGTAGTAGATCTTTTTGTGGGACAATATGGGGAAGAACCATGTACAGCTCATGATCTTTATTTTGCCATGCACGAAGCTGCTTTCTTTGCTGCTTGTGAAGGATTTTCTGCACCACGGATTTTAAAATTGGAAGAAGATATTGCAAAAACACTGGCCTTTGACTGGAAAGGGTTTGATGTATATGGAACGATTAAATTATAAGGAGGAAATGAGATGAATACAGCATTAAATTATCAGCCGGAAGTTCTTGTAGATACAGCAGATTTGAGCCGAGAAGATTGGTTGGATTACCGGCGTCTTGGTATTGGCGGAAGCGATGCAGCGGCAATCATGGGTGTATCCCCATTTGCGACAATCAGGGATTTGTATTTTGATAAAATTGGTGTTACGCCAGTAATCGAAGAAGAGGAAGAAAACTGGGTAGCGAAAGAAGTGGGACACCGCCTGGAAGATTTGGTTGCCATGATTTTTGCAAAGAAGACGGGGCTTGAAGTTTTCCCTGTACGAAAAATGTTCCGGCATCCGCTATATCCGTTTATGTTGGCGGATGTGGATTACTTTATCCGTTTCCCAGATGGAAGCATTGGAATTTTGGAATGTAAGACCTGCAATTACAATGCAAAAGACAAATGGGCAGATGATGGGATTCCTGAAAACTATGTTTTGCAGGTTCGTCATTATCTTGCAGTCATGAATATGAATAAAGCATATATTGCCTGCCTTTATGGAAACAATGAAAATGAATTTGTTTATCGGTGTCTGGAACGGGATAGAATGGAGGAAGAAGAACTTATTGAACAGGAGAAATACTTCTGGGAAGAATATGTGGAGAAGAAAATAGAACCACCGTATTCCGGGAAGCCAGATCTCATTTTGTCTAGTATCCGGAAATATAAGGGTTACGCAGACAAATCAATTCCTGAAATCAGCATATCTAGCTTGGAATCACGCAGTCTTGAAAAATATCTTAAATTATCTGAAGAAAAATCCCAATTGGAAAAAAGAAAAAAGGAGATTGAAGCGGAACAACGTGCATTGAGCGTACCGTTTGTCGAGCTTCTTGGACAAGGGTGTAAGGCAGTGATCGAGGATGGGAGTTTCCGTTACCGGATTACTTATAATCCTACGATACGCACCCAGATTGGAAAAGAAAATATGGAGAAACTGAAAAATCAGCATCCGGATATCTACGAAGAATACACAAGCACTACAGAAAGCAGGATTTTCCGGATTAAAAAGGAGGTTGCATAATGTTACAAGGAAAAAAGGCATATATCTGTTCTCCGCTGTCTGCCCCGAATCCAGAGGGAGTGCAGCATAATATGGAACTGGCAAAATACTATCTCATGCAGATGAAAAGGCTGTATCATTGCCGTACTTTTGCTTCACATGCTCATCTTCCATTAATGTTAGATGACCGTATCCCGGAAGAACGGGAAACTGCAATGCAGATTGCAGTTTTGATGTTGGATTTATGTGAAGTATTGATCATTTGTGGTTCACATATCAGCGAGGGAATGAGAAGCGAGATTCAGACAGCATTTGTAAAAGGAAAGGATATTTATTGGTATGACTCCAAGATGAAACCAGGGGAATTGATGAAAGTAGAGAACTGGAGGGACATAGACGATGAGGTGCAAATATATACGTAAGATTTTTCAAAATGAGGAAAACGGATATACGGTTGCATTATTTTCCACACTGAATCAGGAAGTTCCTCTTTCTGCCAGGGATAAGTTTTGGGCAGAGAAAAAAATCATTGCGTTTACTGCCAAAGGATATGACCTTCCTCTTACGGATGAGATCGAAATTGAGATGGAAGGCGAGTGGGAAACAAGTTCCTATGGGACACAATACAAGGTGGAAACTTTTTTAGAGGTTGTACCTAGAACAAGGGAAGGTATCTTAGGATACCTTTCTTGTGGTTCTTTAAAAGGAATTGGTCCCAAAACGGCAGAAAGGATTGTCAATCGTTTTGGTCTGGATACCTTAGAGGTGATGGAAAAATATCCACAGGAATTATTAAAAATTCAGGGGATATCTCAGCAAAAACTGGACCGTATTGTGGATTCCTTTGGAAAAAATAAAGTATTCCGGGAATTGATGACCTTTTTATCACCATTTCATGTTACTCCTAAAAAAGCAAATATGATTCTTCAGAAGTTTCGGGATCAATCCGTAGAAATCATTCGGAAGCAGCCTTATATCCTTTGTGCTGTTAAGGGGTTTGGTTTTCTCACTGTGGATGCCATTGCAAGGCAGTGTTGTGCTGCAACGAATGATCCTATGCGCATTTCCGGCTGTGTCAGTTATGTGTTGCGGGAAGCCATGAAGCAAAACGGACATTTGTATCTGGAGCAGGAAATTCTGGTAAAAGATGCCTTGAAAGTTCTAAATAAAGAACCGGATCTTCAGCCGGTGACAGAAACAGAAATTTTAAAAGTGATCTATCGTCTGGTTATGCAAGACAGTATCGTGGTAGAAGAAAATAGGATTTACATTACCAAACAGTATCAGGAAGAAGAAGACACTGCTTCTATGATTGCAAGAAAATTGTATGAGCGAATTCCAGTTCTTACGATTGAAAAGGAACTGGAGGAAGCACAGAAAGATTTAAACATAACATTATCCGAACAGCAGAAAGAAGCAGTACGTATGGTTTTTGCAAACCCGATCAGCATTATTACTGGAGGACCTGGAACCGGTAAAACAACGGTTTTAAAGGTCATTTTGTATATCTATCAGAAAAAATGCGGGAATAAAGTCCAACTGATGGCACCAACTGGTCGTGCCGCAAGGCGAATGGCAGAGAGTACCGGAAGTGGGGATGCAACTACGATGCACATGGCACTGGGGCTTTTTGGTGACGGAGATTATGAAGCACTTATAGATGAATTGTCCGCAGATTTTATTAATGTGGATGAGGTATCTATGGTAGATATGCACCTTGCCTATGAATTTTTTTACAAGGTAAAAGCAGGAGCCAGAGTGCTTTTGGTCGGAGATGTCCACCAGCTTCCTTCTGTAGGAGCAGGAGATGTGTTCCGTCAGCTTATTTTGTGTGGGAAAATACCGGTTACTGTTTTAAATCTGGTCTATCGTCAGGGGAAGGACAGCAATATCCCCATAAATGCCCAGCTTATCAACGAAGGAAAAACAAATCTGCAATGGGGAGATGATTTCCAGATGATTGAATGTTCAGGAGCAGATGCAGCAGCACAAATTGTTAAGAATATTTATCTCAAGGAAATTCAGGTGTATGGTATGGAGCAGGTACAGATACTTTCTCCATACAAAGTGCGAAGTGCAGCCGGTGTCTTGGAACTGAACCGCAGTCTGCAGGATGATGTAAATCCTCCTGTATCCGGGAAACAAGAGCTTCATCTTGGAGGTGAGATATTCCGAGAAGGTGACCGAATCCTTCAAAACAAAAATACAGAAGTTGCCAGTAATGGAGATTTAGGTACTTTGGTACAGATTTCTGAGGATGAGGATAACAACCCAATAGTTCAAATCGTATTTACAGACGGACGCAGGGTGAAGTATGAGGCAGAGCAGGTGGAGATGATGGAACATGCAAATGCCATAACCATACACAAAAGCCAGGGAAGTGAGTGCCAGGTGGTTATCATTCCGTGGCTAAAAGCTTTTTATCCCATGTTGAAGCGGAATATTTTTTATACAGGGATTACCAGGGCGAAGCTGCGCGTTTATATTGTTGGGGAATGGAAAGCCGTTTGTCAGGCAATTCATACAGATGATACAGGTACCAGAAAGACGATGCTGGCGGCAAAAATACAACAGTATTGTGAACGGTATCAACCACAGAGTAATAGACAGATCCCGACAACAATTTGCAACCGGGCTGTGTAAAAAAATAGCAAAATAGTTCAATGTTGAGAATTGGCAGGTTATTACTTTATAAAGGGATGTCCTGCCGGTTCCAAAGAAAGGAGCAGGCAATGAGCGAATTATTATATAACAAGTCAAAAGCAGTAGAAGAACTGAATAAAGTGGAAGGATTTTATCCTCTGGAACTTGCCAGAGTTATTTCTAATGAAGGGCAGGAGGAACAACGGTATCTGGATGTGAAATATCGGAAGCTGTGGTTCCGTCTGGTAAATCCTACAGGCAAGATTATCAGCCGGATTGTTCATTTTACAGAAAATATGGCAGTTGTAGAAGCCAGGATTTATCTGGATAAGTGTGATCAGGAGAATAATTATATTGCCAATTCCTTTTCGCAGAAATTTCGTACAACAGATACACAGTTTGGAGATAAATTTCTTGAAATGGCAGAAACAGCAGCGATTGGGCGAGCTTTGGCAGATGCGGGATATGGTCTGCAATTTGCTGATGTAGGGGAAGGTAATGATCCCATGCAGGTAGATGCAGGAATTCCTGTAAACCAGGGAACTTCGATGCAGGCTGCGATGCCGGCACAAAATCCGGCACCTGCAATGCAACAGACACCGAATCAGCCGGCAGGGGCGATGCCAGCATTTCAGACGCAAGCAATGCCAGGACAGCAGATGATGGAGCAGTTTTACCAGGAAGCACAAGCGAATGGAAATACAATTAGCAGGGCAACGGGGAGTGGACAGATGACTAATCCGGTAATGAGTTCGGCAAGTGGTGGTGTTGCACCAACTATGCAGCAGATACCTCACCAGCAGCAGATGCCATCTAAGCCGCAATCTCTGGCTCCCAATATGCCGGTGGAAGAACTGGTGAAATGGATGAGCTATGAGCAGGCAATCCAAGTTGCCATAACAGGAAAAGGAAAATTTAGCGGAAAAACTATGGGGCAGGTTGCGATGGAAAGTCCTTCCAGCTTGCAATGGTTCGCAGAGCAGTATCATGGACAGAACCATTTTATACCGGCAGCAGCCAGAGTAATTCTTGCAAAAGCATAACAAATAGCCGGTGATCATCATTCTTTCCACAGCCTTTATTGGCTGTGGAAGAAAGGAGGAGCCATAGAGTGTATGATATGTCAGGCTTTAACTACGATATCACAGATGTTGTACATTTACTGCAGCTTAGAGTACGGCATAAGAATTCTTCATCGATGGATGTGAATTGTCCATTTTGTGGAGAAACAAAAGGAAAAATGAATGTTAATCTTCAGAAAAATGTGTTTCGGTGTAATCGGTGTGATGCTTCCGGCGGAATGCTGGAATTATACGGAAGACTGCATGGTGTTTCCAGCGCAGAGGCAAATCGGCAAATCCGGGAAGCTCTGGGAAAGGGAGAGTACAGAACAAATTATCAGGTAGCTCCTAAAAAAGAGCCTGTAGTAATTTTTAATGCCGAGTTGGCAGATGCAGATGTCATTGACCGAACATATCAGGAGATGTTGTCCTTATTGACATTAAATGATAAACACCAGGAGGATCTTAAAAAAAGAGGGCTGACGGAAGAACAGATCGAGATACAGAGGTATCGTAGTGTACCGTTGTTTGGAATTAAAAATATGGTACAGAAACTGTTGGAATCCGGACAGACAGTAAAAGGTGTGCCTGGATTTTATGAAGATCAAGATGGGAAATGGACAATTAATTTTAGTTCTAAAAATTCCGGGATTTTAATACCAATTCAATCCCCGGAAGGAAAAATACAAGGATTTCAGATTCGGTTGGATCAGGTAATGGAGGGACGGAAGTATATCTGGCTTTCCAGTGTGAAATTTAAAAATGGAGTATCATCAGGAAGTCCGGTACATGTCATAGGAAACCTGGACGCAGAACAGATCTATTTAACAGAAGGCGCATTAAAAGGCACGATAGCTCACTATTTATCAGGGGATACGTTCATTTGTGTTGCAGGTGTGAATCAATACAGAAATTTAAAGCCAGTTTTGGAAATGTTGAAAAGCAGGCATCTGCAGCACCTATATGAAGCGTATGATATGGATAAAAAAATGAAGGTATATTGTGACGGGGATTCCGAAAAATGTGATGCCTGTCAACGTAAATCAGCCACTTTTTATTGTCCGCATAAGATGCAGAAACGGCAGATTCTACAGAACGCTTGTAGAAAGGTGTATGAAATCTGTAGTGGATTGTCTATTTCCATGAGCCGTATGGTTTGGGACATGGATCCTTATGGTGAGTGGAATGGACAGATCAAAGGAATTGATGATTATTACTATGTATTGAAAAATACAGGGTGAATATGGACCGGGCAAGTTGTCCGGTCTTATGGAAGAGGAGGATTCGATGAAACGAAAGAAAATTTACGGTATATTTATGCTTGTAGCCATTGCTGTTTTTTTATTTGCAGGAGGAAGGATACTGCAAATTTATTTGAATTATCAGGAAAGTCAAAAAGTCTATGAGCAGATGGAAGGGTTTACACAAAAGATAGAGGATCAAGACCTGTCACCAGAAGCGGTTCCAGGGGAAACACCAGAGGAGGTCGCAGAGCAGGGAGTCCTACAGGTGGATTTTAACAAGCTGGAAGAAATCAATCCAGATGTCATTGCATGGATTGAGATTCCTGGTTTGGAAATTAGTTATCCGGTAGTCCAGGGGAGGGATAATGACTATTATCTGCATCACCTGATTACGGGAGAAAATCATAAAAGTGGCAGTATTTTTATGGACTTTCACAACCAGGAGGATTTATCAGACAGAAATACCATTATCTATGGGCATAATATGAAGGATGGGAGCATGTTTGGAACCCTGGATCAGTATCAGTCACAGGCACTTTATCGAAACTATCCTTGTTTTTATATGTATGTGCCAGGATATATTTATGAGTATCAGATTTTTTCCTGTTATGCAGCACCAACGGATTATCCAGCATATACTTATGATTTTCCTACTTCTGAGGACTATGAAGTTTTTCTGGAAACACTACAAAGAAGTGCTGAGTATAACACAGGGACGACAGTTACCAAGGAGGATCAGGTAGTAACCTTATCAACTTGTGTAAATACCCGAAAGGATTATCGCTATTTAGTACATGGAAAACTGAAACAGAAAATAAAGATGGAGGAATAACAGATGTTAGATTTTGAATACGCAAAGGCATTGGCAGAGGTTGTGTTGGATACAACTTGCAGTGAAAAAGAAAGAGAAGTACGGCTGGAGTGTTTAACCCAAATATTTGTCAGAGCAAATGCCTATTTAAAGAAAGGCTTCTTACCCGATGTGGTAGAGGCTTTTTTTGTGCGAAAAATGGAAGGTTTGCCACTGGTATCGACAAAGCAGGATATGCAGGATTTTTTGAAAGTCAGTACACCCCATTATTTTGGCGGGAAATTTACAGTTAGTAATATTCCGTATTATTCAGAGGAAGAAGAACTGCTACTTTGGTCAGAAACATCACTTCGTGGTCCATTGATTACAGCCGGATACGAACGCTATATGGAACTGTTTAAAAAGATTTTGCCTCAAAAGGCAGAACAGATTAATTTTTTATAAAGAGAAATAATTCGAATGAGGACTGGAAATATATGGTGGTTTAAAGATAAATGTTAAAAATTATTATATAGGAAGAAAGCATCTGTCTGTAGCAAAATGCTGCAGACAGGATATTTTTTTGAAAAAAAGTTGCTTTGTACGGAAGCTCTGCGTACAAGAGAAGTATAAAGAAAAAAGGAGAGATGATTTTATGATAAAAAAAGTTCGGATTGCGGTAGACCATGGCAATAGAAATATGAAAACCTGTTCCCAGGTATTTACGACAGGGCTTACCATTCAGGATAAAAAGCCTGCCAGAGGGGAAAAGTTCCTGTTTTATGAGGGAAAGTATTATGTGCTGAGTGAAAATAGGATTCCTTATCAAAGAGATAAAACGCAGGATGATCGTTTTTTTATCCTTACTCTATTTGCAATCGTAAAAGAGCTGGAGGAAAACCCTCAAATTCAGCCAGGGGATGTCATTCAGGTGGATCTTCCGATTGGGCTGCCACCCAAGCATTATGCAGAACTTTGTGAACGGTATGAAGCATATTTTAAAAGACAAGGGAAAATCCATGATATCAATTACTGTGGTAGTACATATCATATCACCATTGGAGAGGTAATGGCATTTCCGCAGGACTATGCGGCTATGATGACTATGATTGAAAAGCTGCAGCAGATTCCCAAAGTAGTAGGAATTGATATAGGAGGATTTACTACAGACTATCTTCTGATGCGGAAAGGTAATCCGGATATGGAAGCCTGTGATTCCATGGAAAAAGGCGTGATTACCATGTATAACAAGATTATTTCAGGGATTAACAGTGAATATGATATTTTGTTAGAGGAAAGTGATATTGACAGTATCCTTCAGGGAAACACAGAGTTTTATGAAGAGGCTGTAGTCCGTATGACAGAAGGTATGGTGCAGGATTTTGTAAAAGATCTGCTGAACAGTATTCGAGAAAGAGGTATAGATACCAAAGCAGCATATACGGTATTTATTGGAGGCGGGGCAAAGCTATTGAGCCATTTCCTGGAACAATCAGACCGTCTGGGGAAATATACCTTTATTGAGGATATTTCTGCCAATGCCAAAGGATATGACAGACTGTTTCAGATTATGTAGAGGAGTGTGATAAATGTGGAGAAAAAGAATCCCTATAAATTCACACTTGGATTTGATAAAACAAAGCTGACACATGTACGTGCGGCAGAGATTTTAAATTCCGTAAGGGATAAAGCCGACTTAATTGCATCAGCAGTGGTTGCTCATATAGATGGCGGCAGTACAGAAAAAGGGGCTGTATTGAACCAAGAAGCTTTGCAGATTATGATGTTGGAATTGGTAAAGCAAGAAGTGGAAAAAGCAATGCAGAATTATTTTTCAAAACAGGAGAATGTTCAAGTGGAAGAAGAAACAGAGGAAGATGTAATAGAGAAACAGAAGATATCTGAATTTGTCCTTGCACCTGAAGTGGCCAAAAGCGTTAGAGATGCAATGAGTGCATTTAGAAATAGATAGAAAATAAAAAAGAAGCATCGGATTTTTGAGTGCTTCTTTTTTGTTGCACATTTATGCCAGTTCACAGGAACCTCACAGATTCCGCACAGGTTTCTCACAGATTTCATCCGTATAATCAAAAATCAGATATTGTCAGAAAAAAGCTTAATTGAGTGTATCCTTTTCTTTCAATGCAGAAAGAAGCCCACGCAAGGTGCGTAGGGCAATTTGCCGCTCGTCTTCAGAGCAGTTTTGCAGTTCTTTCATAATCTGATAGGTAGTAGTGTCCGGTTCTTTTCGCTCATCCTGAACAGCTGCATCAATTGAAATATCCAGAAATTGAGCGATTGGGATTAAAGTTGCAAGTTCCGGATTGCCATTACAGGTTTCAATATCCGAAATGGTCCGGGTGGACACACCGGCTTGTTCTGCAAGTTTTGCTTGTGACAGACCACGCCTTTCTCGTTCACTTCTTACCATATAGCCTAATTTTTTCTTGACGGTATCCATCAGCATCCGCATCACCTCACTTATTGTTTTATTTTATCGTAGATTGATAGTAAGAGAAACGCATTATAGTGCATGAAGATACGCAATATAATGTGGATTGCGGGGCAGGAGAACCTACAAAGGAGGAGCATCCATGCTGCAAGGAAAGACAAGGTATTTGTGTAATGATTCGTCAAAAAAATCTTGTTTTTGCAGGGGTGCCAAAAGGGTTATTTATATGCAGTATATGCGTTAATCTATAAAGCTACTGTGCAGGATGATGCATGGAATAAGAATGATGTCGAGCCAGAAGAAATGTGGTTCGGCGTTTTCTTTTACCAAAATAAAAATATCCTTCACAGATGCAGATCTCCACCTCTGAAATTTGGAAACTTATTGATTTCAAATTTCGGAGGTAGAAAATGAAAGAAGAACAAAAATATAATGGATCTAAAACAAGAAATTATTTCACTGCTTACTTGCTGGCATCTATAAGGGGAAAAAGACTTCGGTATCTGGAAAAGCAGCAGAAAATATTATTTGCAGAGGAAAATCTGGAAGATAAAGAATATACAGATGCGGATATTTCTCCAGAGGAAAGGCTGGAATTGGAGCAGAAAGAACAACTGCTTATGGAGGAAGCACAGGGGATATATCCAGAGTGGAACGAAATGACGGATATAAGCCTTATAGAAGCCATGTTTTCTTTGCAGGAAGAAGAACGGAAGCTTATTTATCAGCATGTATTTGAGGAACATACATTTAAAGAAATGAGCATCTTGAATCAGATGACTGAAGAACGATGTAAAGGAGCTTATTACTGGGCAATTAGGAAAATAAGGAAGAGAATGGGAGGAAAGAAATCATGAATTTTAAAGAATTATTATACCGGGCAAGGCAAGGGGATAAAGATGCTATTTTGGAAATATTTGAAATGTACCGGCCACTTTTAATTAAAAATGCTTTGGTAGAAGGCATTTTTGATGAGGACCTTTACCAAGAATTAACAGCAGAATTGCTGAAGTGCATACGGTATTTTAGAGATGTAGAATAAAAGAGCAGGAAGAACGCAGCTTGATAATGAGCTGCGTTTCTTCCTCATAAGAGACTGGCGAAATAAGAAATGGGATGCTTTTTGTTACCAAGTAGGCAACAAAAAAGCTAATCTATACAAGAAAACTGGACGGGGTATATAGGAAACATCTATTATAAAAAGATAAGGAGGAAGTATTCATGGAGAATAAAACGGATTTTGAGAAGCAGAAGCCAAACAAGGATGGCGAAATAACAAGGAGGGAATGGGAATTATTGCAACAGTATCGAAAACTTTGCGAAGAAAACAAATTAACAATAGACATTCTGGTTCAACGATTATTGACACATGAGAAAGGCAGGGAATAGGTTGATTAAAATAGGTTTGTGTGACGATATTATAGGCTTTAATAAAAAAATGGAAAATCACCTAGAGCGGTACGGAGAAGAAAATCACCTAGAGGTTAAAATCAGTTCCTATGGAAGTGGATCACAACTATTGTTAAGTTTTCAAAAGGGAAAATTCGATATTATTTTTCTGGATGTATCTATGCCGGAGCTAGATGGTTTTGAAACAGCGGAACGGATACGACGTATGGATAAAAATGTTTCGATTGTATTCTGTACATCCTATTATACGATTTCTAATGCAGGGAAAGGTTTTGAAGTAGCTGCGGAAGATTTTTTGGCAAAGCCATTATTATATAGAAAAGTAGAAAATATATTGGATAAGGTGTATAAAAAGAAATTATTACGAGCAGAAGAGAAGCTATTTTTAAAATGTCAGGATGGATTGATTACACTACAGATTTCCGATATAATTTATATACAGACAAGGAATAAATTATTGATATTGCATACAACATCTGGAGATATACAAAGTAATCAAAGAATGGGAGAATTGGAAAAAAGGTTGAGTAGAAAACTATTTTTTCGATGTCATAATAGCTATATAGTAAATTTTGATTATGTAGAAGGGATTCAAAATGATAATGTACTTATTAAATGTAAAAGCCAGCAGATAAAAGCAATCCCGGTAAGCAAATATAAAAAAGAAGAATTTATGAGAGCACTTGCCAGATATGTAGGAAATTGGACAGATTGAAATTTATACTAAAAAAATGGCGATTTATACATAGAATATTGTTATTTGATAAAAAACAAGGTATAGTTTTTTCATACTTACTGAGATGAAAGGAGTAAAAGATATGCAGACAAATAAGGCAGAAGAAGAATTTCAAAAAGAAGTGGACTTAACGGAAGAAGAAATTGAAAGTTATTCCGGGTGTTCTGAAAGAACACAGAGATGTTTAAATGATTGTCCATGGCCGTTTCCAGGATCCTATATTAATGAAGCAAGTTAAGCAAGAGAGCCGCAGACCTATCAGGATAGGTTGTGCGGTTTCTTTTTTGGAGGAGAAAATGTATACAATTACTTTAGAAGTAAATCAGATATGTAATTTACGATGTGATTATTGTTATTTGGGCGAGAAATCTAATCAAAGAATGACAGAAGAGATAGCCCATAAGAGCCTGCAGATTGCTTTTTTGAATGTGGAAAAGCATAGGGATCGAAGGTTATGGGTTGATTTTGTAGGTGGGGAGGCTTTTCTTAGTTTTCCATTGTTACAGAACCTAGTAGAATATATAGAAAAGGAAGCCAAGAAAAGAAATGTGAATGTTTCTTATTCAGCTACAACGAATGGCACGGTTATGAATAAAGATATGCTGGAGTGGTTGGTTAAGTATAGATTTCAGCTAAAATTAAGTATTGATGGAAACAAAGAAACACATGACAAAAACAGGAAAACGCTTTCAGGCATTGGCAGTTATCAAAGTATAATGAAAAATATGCATTATTTTAAAGAATATGAAGAAAAAAGCAGCAAATATATTCAGGTAGCTCATGTAGTAACTCAAAATAATTATTGGGAGACAGCTAAGTCTGTGAAGCATTTAGTAGAAAATCTTCATTTTAGAATTGTGGATTCCTCTATAGATGTTTCTCATAGCTGGACACATGAGCAGTTAGATGAATTAGCGCAAGAATGGGAAAAGGTTTTATGTTATTATATAAAAAAGAAGAGAATTGGAATGGAGTTTTTATGGGCACCAGTATTAGATCTGATGAAATATGAAGGACTGCCGAAATGCTCAGGCTTTTGTGGTGTAGGGCTAATCCAAATATATGTCAAGACAGATGGGAAAATTTATGGTTGCGCAGCTAATTTGAAGGATAGCGGATGTCTGGGGGATGTAGAAAAAGGATTTTCAGTAAAAAAGATTACAGCTTATCGTGAATTAGCTCTGAAAGATGAAATATGTTCAAACTGCAGTATAAGTCAAAGATGCCAGAGCCAGAAGTGTATTATGAATAATCTGTCTTATAGCGAGAATATTAATGAGCATAATCCTGATATGTGTTATTTTGAACAGAAAAAGATAAATTTATGGGAAAAATATTTTAAATGAAATTGAATAAAAACTAGAAAAATGAGTAAAAATGTGATATTTTTATTACAAATACTTGATTTGTAAGTGCTTGCTTTAAAAGAATAAAATGTGTGTGGTGGTAAATATGAATGTAATTAAGCAAAAACGCAAGGAATTGGGGATTTCTCAAAGAGAACTCAGCGAAAAGCTAGGAACCAGTCAACAGACGATTAGCCGAATCGAAAAGTCAGATGTTGAAAATATTCCAAGTAGTTTGTTAATAAAATTGGCAGACATATTCCAAATTCCCGTGGATTTCCTTATACGTGGTGATAAAAGTGATTTATTTTCCACGAAGGGAGAGGAAATGTGGGAAATATATAAGCAGTTGGATGAAGAAAATAGAACCACTCTAATTATGCTTGGGAGAAGATTAAGTGAAACGCAAGCAGAAAATATGTTGAAAAGACAGACAGGTGATAAGAGTGATAAAAATAGCAATATGTGATGATGAAAAATGCTTTATAGACGCAATTGAGAAAATGTTAAAAACTTATGCAGAGAAAAACGGACAGGATTTTTTGATTAAAAAGTATACAAAACCATTGCAATTAATGGAAGCATTAAAAGAAGAATTTCAGATTTTCTTTTTAGATATTGAAATGCCTGCCATGGATGGCTTGGAACTGGTGGATGTTATACGAAAGCATGATGAAAAGTCCATAGTTTTGTTTGTTTCTTCCCATAATGAACTTGTAGGTGTTGGTTATAAATATGATGTGCAGAATTTTATTACAAAGCCAATTACGCAAATACAAATAAACTGTGAAATGAACAGGGCGCTTAGAAAACTCAATACATACGAACAGAGATATATTGCAGTGAAAAATGAAAAAGGCTATTTTAAGTTGTTTTTATCAGATATAGAATATATTGAAACAGTAAATCGAAAGGTATTATTTCATTTGCGAAATGGAGAACAGGAAGATGGATATTTTAAAATGAGAGATTTGGAAGAAAGATTAGAACCATTTTTCTTTGTTCGTTGCCATAATGGTATTATTGTGAATGTAGATTGCATTGAATCATTACATGATCTTACGATAAAGCTCTATTCTGGGGACAAAATATATATAACTCGTTCGAGAAAACAGAATCTTATGAAAAAAATGGCAGAACGGGGAGGATGTATATAGAGTGTATGGGCAAATTATACTGAGAGATATTTTTTCTTTATTGAATATTTTATTGCTTGTTTATTTATTAACAGACGGTAAACTCAAAATAGCTGCAGGAGAAGTTTCCGCATATTCTTATATATTATGTATAGGGGGACTTTATTTCATTAGAGTAATGGAAAATGGAACAGAGTTACATATCGTCTATAATTATGTGATGATTGTTGTGATTGCTATGATTATAGGGCATTTTTTGTTTCAATATAATTTGAGATTTAGTTTGTTGATTGGAAGTGTTTTTTTATCCATAGTTTTATTGGGGCAGTTATTAAGTTGTACTTTTTTATATCCATATAGCGGAGAAACAATTTTAGCAGAACTTTCAAGTAAATATCAAAATAGTATGATTATAATTTCAGAAATTATAATTATAACTGGAAGTTTAGTATTCAAAAAAGTTATACGACAGATTCCGGCATTTCTTGAAGGGGTAAATATGATTGTGATCATTATTCCGTTATTTATTAATATAGTTGTTATGGCTATATGTGCGGATCAGTTGTATTATGATAAAGGAATCATTATTGGAAATATATGGTCAGTAATGACAGTGATGGCAGTTTGTGTTGTGATGTTTATTGGGACGTTTTGCAATATTATAATATTAGGAAACTATTTGAATGTTAAAAAGATTGAGAATGAAAAGAAATTGCAGATTAGTGAAATAAGTATGCAGTACGATTATTATGTTAAGCAGTCTAATGATATGGAAAATATAAGAAGACTTTCTCATGATATTAAAAATCATCTGGAGGCGTTAAGAGGAGATGTGGATTATCACCAGAAGATGGACTATATTGATGGTATTGAACGTAAACTAAGTATTTATCAAAGCTATTATAAAACTGGAAATACATTTATTGACAATGTATTGCATGTAAAAAGATTGGAGGCTTTGGACAAAAAAATTGAATTCAAGGTTTTTGCAGATTTTTCAGTTTTTAGAAGAATAAAGAATGAAGATTTGTGTGTGATTGTTTCCAACACAGTGGATAATGCTTTGCGAGAATGTCAGCTTATGAAAGAGGAAGATCCGGAGGTAGAATGCCTAATACAACTAAAAGCAAGGAAACTAAAGGGATTTTTATCAATTATATGTGAGAATACTTTAAGAGAATGTCAGGCAGAACTTATTAAAAATAATACAACATTAGAAACATCAAAAGAAGATAAAAAGAATCATGGATTTGGAGTAAAGAACATTAAAAGTGTTGTGAAAGATTATGGCGGAGAGGTGTCATTTCATGTGGTAGACGGTATGTTTTCCATATCCGTGATTATTCCTATTGAAGTATAGAAGCAAAAGTGGTATTTACGGAAAGTAAATATCACTTTTTTGTCCAGATAGGAAAGAAAAAGGATAATTTAAGCAATTTTTATTATTTTTTTTCTATTAAGAGATAAGATATAGAAAAAAGAAGAGGAGGCATGGGTATGCGAAAAAAAATGAAACTCTTTATTACTATGGTATCCGTAGGAACTTTGCTGGGAGCTATGCCGGTTATGGCGGCAGAACAACCAGAACTTCCGACAAAAGTGCAGGATATCGCAAATGGTTCCGATGACATTTACGGGGAAGGCGTTCCCATTGAGCACGGAGCAAATCCAGATGAAAGGTTTTCATCTGGTGGAGTAGATCATACGCATCAGTATATTATAGCAAATGCGCTTACAATTCTCAGCAATGATCAGGGGAACAGTACATTTAATGGTGAGCTAAATTCATCTATTCTTATGGAAGCAACTGATTGGCCGGACAAGCTGGGGAATGAAACGGACGCAGGAACATTTGCAGGACATTTTTATGATCCTGACTCAGGGAAAAACTGGCTTGGACAAACTTCACCAACTGCAAGAACAAGGGCGGAATCTTATTTTAAATCTGCAGTAGATGCATACCATTCAGGAGATGTACAGTTGGCAATGTCAAATTTGGGGAAAGGTACGCACTATGTGTCAGACTTAAATGAACCTCATCATGCATCGAATTTGACAGCAGTTAATAGCAATCATTCCGCTTTTGAGAAGTATGTTGATAAAAACAGGAAATCTTATACAATAGCAGGAAATTCATTTAGCGAGTCTGTATACACAACAGCAGTAAATACTTCTACAGGAGATTTGATGTATTCAGCAGCAAAACATGCAAAGAGCCTTGTAGGAAGTGCTCAGAATGAAAGCACGTATGAAAGTGCAGCAAGGCAGTCTGTTCAGCATGCAATACAAACTGTTACACAGTATATGTATAAGTTCGGAAAAGAAGTTGGCATTTATTGATAAGAATTTTTAGACCTTGATATTGTTGTAAAATATTGAGGTCTATTTTTTTGTTCCATTCAGACACTAAAATACGCAAAATAAACAAAATATATGGTCAAACGGTAGAATTTGGTTAAAATTGTTCTTAGTATATTAAAGAAAGGGGCAGATAAATATGTATAATTTTACATTATATATGACAACTGATTGCAATTTTAAATGCCAGTATTGCTATGAAGATTATCACAATCACTACCAGTTAAATGAGAAAACGTTAGTAGACTCTTTGGAGTTTATCATGAATTATGGAGATAAAGGAAAAGTTTTAATCGATTTTCTAGGCGGAGAGCCATTATTGAAAAAAAATTTGATTTATCAGGCAGTAGATTATATAAAAAATTTTTATCCAGAGAGAGAAGCAAAATATTATATTACAACCAATTGCTCTTTGATGGACGATGATTTTATTGACTTTATGAAAGAAAATCAATTTACAATACGGCTTAGCTTCGATGGAAATAAGGAAACTCATGATTTGAACAGAGTTGCGAAAGACGGAGTTTCTTGCTATGACAAGATTTTTGAAAATATCATGAAGGTGAAGGATAGCGGATTGAATTTTTCTGTAAGAATGACTGTAACAGAGAATACAATTCCTCACATGTTTGAGAATATCTGTTATTTACATGAACATGGTCTGGATAATATTTGTATGATTATGGACGTGTATTTAAAAATATCAGATAAATTGAAGAGCGAGTTTGAAAAACAGGTAGCAGCAATATCAAAGTATTATTTGGCGGAGGCAGCAGCAGGTAGAAGTTTTACCATAGACCAATTTGATGGAAAAATGTTTAATATGCTTTGCAATTTTGGAAATTGCTTTGGAATGTGTGATGCGGGGATTGGGAATTTTAAGATATTTCCGAATGGACAAATTTACCCATGTGGATTTCTTACCAGTAATGAGAAATATTGTATAGGCAATATTAAAGAGGGCGTTGATATAAGAAAGGCAAAATTAATTGCAGTATCTAATTTTGATAAGGCAGATCCGAAGTGCAAGGACTGTAAAATACGAGATTTTTGCCATGGTATGAAGTGTGGATATATGAATTTTATTAATACAGGAAAAATTAATGTGCCGTCGGATGCAGAGTGTATTTTTGAACACATCTTCCATCAGGCAATGGTAGAAATACTGGAATATTATTTGGAACAGCCTACTGAAATGCTTAGAGAAAAGTTAGGAATATATGTGGATTATATTCAGGAGGAGCATTTAAAACTTAGTGAATTCGGAGAGAAGATTGCCAAGAGGTTAGCCGATGAAAAGTAAAGAAGGACGCCCATATTGGCTTTTTTTAAAAGAGTATGCTTTTAAGAAAAAGTTGTTTCCTTTCTATCTTTTAACAATAGTAATTATTGTTTTAACTGCTGGTGTTTCATTGGTACGTCCGGAGCTACAAGGAAAAGTAGTAGATGATTTGGGAAATCCACAGAATACTAACTTATCAGCTTTTATGTTCCTTTTGGGTATATTTTTGGGAATGCTGTTACTTAATTATCTCATGAATTATGCTCAGAGATATATAGTGGCTGTCATATCGGAAGAGATAGCAGCAGATATGCGACAGAAGGTAGAAGACAAACTATCAACAGTAAGTGTGAATTTTTTTGAGAAGATAAAGCTAAGTGATATTTTGTTGAAAGTGGACAAAGATGTTTCAGCAGTGAAACAATGTGGAATCACAAGTATTATTACACTGGTTTCCAATATGGTTATCCTGGTAGTGGTTCCTCCATATATGTTTTCTATCCATAAGGGAATTGCCGTATCCAATATTATCTTACTGGTCAGTGTCCCTTTTATCAGCAGAATCCTGGGAAAATTGATACAAGAAACCAGTGGTCAAGTTCTAGATGGATATAACAGTATCACCAACGTTCTGACAAACACCTATGATAATTGGTTTATTACAAGACTTTTTCAATGTGGGCAATATGTGCATGATATGTACTTTGAGAAAAATCAGAAATATAAAAAAGAAACGAATCGTCAGAATTTGTTGTACATATTGAATACGTCTACAATACTTGTGATACAGTTTATAGGAACAGTCATAATATGGGTAGTCGGTGCACAAGAAGTATTTAAAGGAAATATGACCATAGGTACTATTATGGCTTTGATGAATTATCAGGCAATTATCATGAATCCCATTATAGGAATTGCACAGTTTGCTAATGAGTACCATACAGCCGTAGTTTCCTTAAAAGACATTAATGGACTGATTCAGTATCCGGATCAGAAGCAAGGAGATGGAAAGAAAGTAACAACAGTTAATAAGATTTCCTTAGAAGATATGAGTTTTTCTTATCAAGAGTCAAATAAGAAGGTATTTGACCGGATTAATTTGAACTTCAAAAGAGGCACTCTTTACGGAATTCATGGAAAAAGTGGACAAGGCAAAAGCACCCTGTTCAAAATTATAGCAGGGGTGTATCAACCAACAGAAGGAAATATAATTGTGAATGATACAGATTTGCAGGAATTAGATATTAACAATTATTGGGAAAATACAGGATATGTTATGCAGCGTACACAGTTCTTTAATGATACGGTAAGGCGGAACATGGGATTACTACATATTGTTTCGGAGGAAGAGATGGATACGGTGGCAAAGTGCTTGGATTTGTATGATGAAATCCATGCTTTAGAAATGGTATGGGATACCGAGATAAAGATCGATCCATGCAACTTCTCAGAGGGACAGATGCGGCGTTTGGATATTATGAGGAATATTTTGAAAAATTCACAACTTCTGATTTTTGACGAGGCGACAGCGAATATTGATGAAAAACGTAGAGGGAATTTTTATCATTTGCTGCATAAACTATCAAAAGACAAAATCATTATTTTTTCTACGCACAACCTGGAAGAATTGCGAGAAGCGGATATTATTGTAGATTTGGAGAAGTTACATATAAGGCAGGTGAGTGAAAAGTGAGGATAGGTGTGTTGGATTCCAATGGTTCTTTTGATAATCCTTTTTTTCAGGACAAAAAAATTATAAAAATAGACTGTAAATGGAAAGATCAAGAGTACAGTAAAGATGCCTTTGGATTTACCCATGCAGAATATGTCTGTTCTTTTATTTTAAAGGAAAACCCAGAAGCTGAAATTGTTCTGGTACCCATTGTAAGGAAGAACAAAAAGAGTACGGTTCTGGATATGATAGAAGGTATCGAAACACTGATAGAGGAACAGGTAGACATAATTAATTTGAGTATGGGAGATGAGTACAAATACCACAAAGAAATAGAGGAAGTATGTAGAGTAGCTACCGAAAAAGGAATTTTGATCGTGGCTGCATACTCCAATCAGAAAGCAGAAGCAACCTATCCTGCATCCTTCCCTTTTGTAATAGGAGTGAGATGCCTGGATATGGATGAGCCTGTACAAGTGCTTGAATATGATGGAAAGAAAAATGATGTGATTTTTTCTTGTAGGCTTTTCTTTTTATACCACTTAGGAATACCAGTACTCCATCCAGGAAATAGTCTTGCCTGTGCGGTAGTAACAGGTTATTTAAGCAATTATAAGAAACAGTATCAACAGGCAATTTCACAGTTTACGCATAATACTTTGAATAATTATTATCCATATCAGACATTAAAACAAAAACAATGTTATTTTTTGACGAACCGTATGGAAGAACCTTTAGAACAACGTTTTATGCGGGAAGTAACGAGAACAGAACAATGCGATACTTTTGAAAGTGGAATGGAAAAACTGAGAAATATAAAGACAGTAGAGCAATATTCGGTGCTTTTTATTGATCACAATAATTATCAGGAGATATGCAAATATAAGGAGTATATCAGGGAATATGCGATGAAGCATCCGGAAATAGAAATCGTTTTGCGATATCCTCTATTTAATATGATAGAGAGATTAAATTTCCAAGAGAAGACAAATAGAAATTTGAACCAGTTTACAGTTTAGGAGGCGTAAAATGTATACATTATCATTAGAAATAATAAATAAGTGCAATTTGAATTGTACTTATTGTTATCTGGGAGAAAAGAAAAATACATACATGAGCTTGGAAACCGCTCAAAGGGCAATTGATATTGCCGTTCATGAAGCAAATAAGCAGCATGACCAGACACTTATGGTTTATTTTATCGGAGGGGAACCTCTTATGGCATTTAACCTGATGAAGGATGCAGTAGATTATACGAAGCAAAAGTGCCGGGAAACAAATTTAATATGTAAGTTCAGTACTACGATAAATGGAACGTTGATTACGGATGAAATAATAGACTTTTTTATAGAAAATACATTTGAGCTGAAAGTGAGTTTAGATGGTCCTGAGCATGTCCAGAATTTGAACAGGAGAGATTATGCAGGAAACGGAAGTTTTGAAAAGATTATGAAGAACCTTCCGTTGCTGAGAAAATATGAACAGGCAACAGGCAATCAGATTTCAGTAGCAAGTGTTGTAACAAGCAATAACTATCAATATTATGCAGAAAGTTTTCAATTTTTGCTTGACTTGGGAATTAAAAAATTAGAGTCAGGAATTGATTATTATTGTGCATGGAGTGATGAGCAGCTACAAGAATTACGAGAGCAGATAGAGAAAGTATTCGGGTTATATAAAGCATATATACAAAAAAATCAAGAAGTAATTTTTTGGAATCTATGGGAACAATATCTGAAATCTTTTTTGACTCCATGTCCATTTTACGTATGTAAGGCAGGTTTGACAACTTGTTATGTAACAACAGATGGCGGGATTTATACTTGTGCAGAACTTCCTGAGTTTAAAATCGGTTCTGTAGAAGAAGGATTGGATGTTCCCAGAATTCGAGAAATTATTTATCTGGAGGATCGAGAGGATGCGATGTGCCAAGAATGTCAATATCTTAGACATTGCAAAACAAGAGGATGTCAGATGGCAAATTATGAAATTCACCAAAATGTATATAAACCTATAAAAGTGAATTGTGAAGTGACGAAGTGGATGTATCATTTGATTCAAACAAATCTATCTGAAAAACAACTTGAAAAGTTGAAACAAGAATATGAAAGGAGATATTTACGCCATGGAAAATAAAATGAATGAGTTTATTAAGATTACGGAGGGAGAAAAAGTGGCTTTAATTGATCCGGTAGGAAAAGTCTGCCTGGGGGTAAGCAAAAGATTTGCCGATAATTTAGATAAACCAGAGTTCCAGGAAAAGTTATATCCCGTGTGGAAGCAGCAAACTGAATTTATAAAAGAAATAGAGAATAGCCATGAGAAAATCAATACAGTATATTTGATGGTAACCAGGAAATGTAATATGAATTGTGATTTTTGTGCAATCAGTGCAAATGACAAATTGTGTCCAGAAAAAGAATTTAAGCTAGAGGATATACAGAATAAGGTGGTTCCGTTCTTTCAGAAAAATAAACCACATAAAATGATTCTTACAGGTGGAGAGCCACTGATTAAAGAGCAAATTGTGGAAATTGCGAAAGCATTGCGAAATGGTTTGACTTGCCCAATTACACTACAGAGCAATGGGCTTGCTATCACCAAGGAATTAATAGAACAACTTAAAGGATATATAAATGAAATAGACTTCAGTACCATGCACATGTTCGGAACACCTGAAAAGGAGCAGCAGTTAATTAATCATATAGAGATGTGTCAGCAAGCCGGAATAAAGGTAGTTCTTACTTTCATTTATGAGAAAACCAATGAGATGGATTTGTATCGATTGATTGATATAGCTGCGAAATATGACATAGATGTTCTTTTTAATATAGTTTCATCCGTTGGTAGAGCGAAAGAAAACTCTGAAATTTTAACAGATGTGGAACATATTGATATGAACCTGAAGATAGTAAAATATATATTGAAACAGGGATACGAAGATAAAAAAATAGGGGGAGCTTTCTATCAAAGGGTTCAAGTAAGAAATTCTTGTGGGGGATATGGAAAAGTTATGGCAATTTTCCCGGAAGGCGATATTTATATGTGTCAGTGCATGGAACAGAACCAGGTTCGAATGGGAAACATACTATTCGATGAGCCACAGAAAATTTTACAAGAATTAGAAAATTTATTGGAAAAAGATGAAATTAAGAAACTGTTCTGTGCTGAATATAAAGAAATATGTAAAGAATGTGACTACCGATATATATGCGGTGGACGTTGTATGGCATCAGAAGAACCGTATGATTACCGGTGTATTTTCTTAAAAGCAGTATTAAATTATGTGTTATTTTATTATCAGCCTAAAGAAAATAGAAAGAAAAACTTAGAAATTTATATGGAGTATATGGAGGCGGTAAAGAGAAAATGGGAGAAAGAAGCCAACGAGGAAGAAAAAAGTGCAATTTAGACAAGAAATATAGATAAAAGGTATGGTAAAGCGTATAAATATAGGCATAAGGAGGTGAGTTCGATGGAAGAATTCAATACAGAAAGAAAATCCTCAGAACTTAGCAAAGAGGAAGTAAGTATTTATACGGATGATTGCGGCGTGACAAGGTATGAATGCGTGACAGATTGTTTGGGGATAACAGCTTTAATTACGCCAATGCACTAATTTAAGTGTTCAGAAAGGAGACAGTAGCTTATGAACGAATTAGATGGAAAAGAAGCTCAGGAATTATCGAAGGAAGAAATCAACGTCTATGCAACAGACTGTGGCGAAATCCAGAACCATTGTAAAAATGACTGTTTTGGTGGCGGATCTTTTCTGAATCCGGATTATTAAAGAGGAGGATGATTGTCATGGAAGAAAAGAGAACAGAAGTAATTGAAAACGAAGAGTTATTAAAAGAAGAAGTTGATATTTATGAATTGCCGGACTGCGATATTGTTCGTAAGAAATGCGAAAATGATTGTATTGGTGGAGGCGCTTTTATAAATACAACTAAGTAATACATAAAAAAACATGGAAGGCTATTCGAGAAGCAAAAATCGAGTAGCCTTTCATTAGTATATAGATACAAATAAAAGAGAAATTTAAAAGGAGAAATGAATTATGAAAGTATTGGAAGCAAGAAATATAAAAAAATATTATGGAAAGGAGCCTAATATAACAAAGGCATTGGATGGAGTAGATTTTAATGTTGAAAAGGGTGAATTTGTAGCCATTGTTGGTACATCTGGAAGTGGTAAATCTACCTTATTAAATATGTTGGGAGGATTGGATATACCGACATCTGGGGAAATTAAGATCCAAGGAAAAAAATTGTCAGACTTAAATGACGAGCAGCTCACAATCTTTCGAAGAAGGAATATAGGATTTATTTTTCAAAACTATAACTTACTTCCGATGTTAAATGTTTATGAGAATATAGTTTTGCCGATTGAATTAGATGGGCAAGAAGTTGATCAGACGTTTTTGAACGAAATTATCAATATGCTTGGTTTGCAGGAAAAACTTAAAAGTATGCCGAATATGTTATCTGGTGGACAGCAACAGCGTGTTGCCATTGCAAGGGCATTGATTACAAAACCGGCAATTATACTTGCAGACGAACCAACAGGAAATCTAGACAGTAAGACAAGCCAGGATGTGCTGGAATTGATTCAAAGAACGAGTAGAAAATTTGAGCAAAGTGTTGTGATGATTACACATAATGAGCACATTGCAGATTCAGCAGAACGAATAGTAAGGATTGAAGACGGAAAATTTTTGAGAACTGGAGTTGGTGAAGATGAGAAAAGCAGGGAATAAAAAAGTAATAAAAACTATTGTAAAGAGAAATCTTCAGGCTGAAAAACGAAGAAATATTATGTTAGTGGTTTCTATAGCTTTAGCATCATTTTTAATATGCTTTTCAGGACTAATTGCGACTTCACTGATGGAAGTGCAGAAAAAACAGATTCAGGATACATACGAAGCAGTATATATGAATGTTTCAGAAGAAAAGTTGTCAAAGCTAAGAGAAGAAAAGGGATTTGAAAGAGTAGGACAATACTACATTGTTGGAGATATACCGTCTGCAGAAAAATATACAGCAGCTTTTTTTTACATAGATCAGCCAATGCTCTATATGTTGAGAAATCAGATAGATTTACTCAGTGGAGAAGTACCAGAGAAAGAAGCTCAAATTGCTGTATGTAAAGAATGGCTGGAAAAGTATGGGAAAGATAAAAAGGTAGGAGATAAGATTACTTTAAATACGGAGCAACTATCAGGAGAATATACGATTTCTGGGATTCTTGATATGAGAACTAGCGGAGAAACATTTCCGTTTCTAATATCTTGGGAAAAACTGGAAAATTATGAAAACTATAATGAAAGTTCCAACATGGTTTATGTGCATGTGAAGGAAAAAAACGCTGAAGATATAAAGAAATATTGCAACGAAATTGCTGAAAAAAATAATCTACCTGTAGCATTTAACAATCAATATTTTCGATATGTTAATCAAGTGATCTCCGCAGATCAATTAGGAATTTTAGGGATATTAATTGGACTTGTCTTCATAGGAAGCTATACTGTTATAAAAAGTATCTTTCAAATTTCTATAATAAACAAAATACAAAATTACGGACGACTTAGAACAATAGGAACGACACAAAAGCAGATAAAAAAGATTGTAAAAAAGGAAGGACGATATTTAGGTGTTAGAGGGATATTGACAGGTATTTCATTAGCAATACTTTGTTCAGCAATAATATTAGCAAAAGGGATTAATATTAGAAATTATATTGTATGTGCAATGATAACCGCAGTTGTCTGCTGTATTATTGTCAGTATTTCTATAAATAAACCAATTAAAATAGCAATGAAGGTCTCACCGATGGAATCTGTGAGGATGACAGCAATTAGTAATATAAAAATATCGACAAAAGAAAAAAATAGAAAACTTACGCCAATATCTTTGGGAATAATGAATTTTAAAAGAGAGCCAAAAAAAGTATGGAGTATAGTTATATCATTAAGCCTCGGAGGAATTATTCTGCTAGCAGTATCATCAGCTTTACTTTTACAAGAACCTGAAAGGATGACACAACACTTTTTTGGTGATGCTGATTATAAAATATATATAAAATCAGACAAAGAGCCAACAGAATTATTATATTCTGGGAATCCCCTTAATGATAAGCTGAAAGAAGAAATTGGTAGCATTCCGGGCATAAATGAGATACAAACATTAAGAAAATCAGCAACCTTTACCTTCGAATATAAGGGATATGGAGGAAGAGGAATGTGTGATATGATTACAACGCAAAATAAGAAAGAAATTGAAGATTCATTAATTGCAGGACGAATGCCTGAAAATCCCCACGAAATATTGGTAAAGGATGAGTATAAAGATTTTGGGGAAGAAGTAAAGGTAGGAATGCAGTTTGAAATTTCGTTAGGAAGAGAAAAAATACCAGTAACAGTATCAGGAATTTTCCAATCAACTAAAGTTGCATCTGCACAAGGATGTGGACGTGCAGGATTTAATGCCGCGATGATGTGTATGCCAGAAGATGCTTTTAAAGAATTGTTGCCTGGAATAAAGAATTTTGATTTCGCATGGGAAATCAAAATTGATCCGAAAGAACAGAGCAGTGTTGATGAAAGTCTTCGAAATATGATTTCACAAAACGAAGATATTGCAATTGAAAGCTTTAGTGAAAGAGTGGATGGATATGAAAAGGATAATATCCTATATTTCATTTTCCAGATAATTTCAATTCTAATTTTCCTTTTTGGGGTGATAAATTTGATTAACACAACACTGTCAAATCAATTATTTAGAAGACGTGAATATAGTGTTTTACGGTCTATAGGATTGACAGAGAAGCAACTTTATAGGGTTATTATCTGTGAGGGTATGTGCTATTCTATTTTAAGTATTTGTATAACGCTGTTAATTGGAACTCCTATTGCAATGTTAATTTGCCGTCAAATGAGTACGGTCTGTTATGGGAAGGTGGTAGAATATTCATTTCCGCTTTTTTATATGAGCATATATGTCTTGGTACTTTTGTTAATACAGGTTATATTATCTATTTACCAAATAAGAGAGCAGAAGAAAAAATCAATTATTGATCAGCTAAGAATGGAATAGTTGTCCAAACAGAAAGAAAAAAATGCAATCTGCACATAAAATATGGAAATGAAATTTTGAAATAGTATACTGATGTTATCAAAAACATTAATAGGAAGGAGGAAAGTCGGATGAAAGAACGAAGAGAGGATCAAGAAGCAAGAGAACTCCTTATCGCAGAAGTAAACATTTATACGGATGATTGTGGAGAGATTCAGTTTCATTGTTTAAATGATTGCTTGGGCGGAGGCGCTTGGCTGAGTATTGAACAATAACAACAGTTAAATAATTTTATAGAAAGGAAAAAAGATATGGAAAACGAGAGAAAAGCAAAAAATTATGAAACAGATATAGAAGAAGTGAATGTATATATAGCTGATTGTGGTATAACAAGAAAAGCGTGTGTAACAGATTGTATCGGTGGAAGTGCTTGGCTAAGCACTATGAACTAATATAAAGTAGGAGAAGTTCTATATAGACGATTGCAGATTAACAAAATACCAATATTGGTAGTTGCGTTTAGGTATGTGCATAATCAAAAGTTCGAAATGAACCAAGGAGGATTTTTATGAGCGATGTAAAATTAGAGAATGTTGAATTAAAGGAAGAAGAAGTCAATATATACACTCCAGACTGTGGAGTAACAAGAAAAGCGTGTACAACAGATTGTTTTATGACAACTTGTTTAATTACATGTGCAGAATAAAAGATACGATAAGGAAGGAGCAGCGTTACTGTAATAGGTTACGCTGCTCTTTTAATAGGTGATCCACATATATCCAATTCCATAGATTGTTTTAATATAATGGTGACTTTCAGTATCAATTCTTTGCCGTATACGGCAGATCATACTATTCAGAGAAGTTTCTTCGACATAATTTCCATTTCTATCCCATAGAGAATATAAAAGATGTTGTCTGGTTAAAACAGTGTTTGGGCTTAAAGAAAGCAACTTGAGGAGCTTAAATTCCAATGGTGTAAAGGAAGTAGTAGTACCTTCAATCACTGCAGTCAAGGAGTTAAAATTTAAAGTTATGTGGCTGTCTTCATACTTTGTAGCCAGATGATTGTTGGCAAATAAGATATCCAATTTTTTCGATAAAAGTGCTGGTGATGAAAGAGAAATATATAAATGGTCAGTAGCACCGGCTTCATAGAAATCCAAGATGATTTGTTCTGGAACACTAGTAGGGCATAAAAATAGAACAATGATGTTTGGACAGCATTTTTTGGCAGCCTTACATATTGTAAGACTGTATTTATGTAACATTGTGAAATCCAAGATTAAAGCATTATAAGAGCTAAAGCGTATGTTGCCAATTTGCTTTGGCCTGATGGAAATAAAATCTGTATTATAATTTGACTTTAAGACATTTCCAAGATTTTCCCCCAAGATTGTCGGATTACCAACAAATAATAGTTTTTTCATAAGTATTTCTCCTTCCTATAACTACCAGTATATTTAAAAGAAGAGAAAATGTAATATTGTTTGTATAGATTGCCTTTTTTCCTGTATAGATGTACAAAATGAGAATGGTAATACCACGATATACCATGATACATAGTAGTAATACTCTTAATTAAAGTAAAACATGGGTGTATTTAAGTGTAAAATGAGTGTATCGGGAGGTGTACGCTTGTGAATCGAATATCAGAATTAAGAAAAAAATTAGGATTGACTCAGATAAGGTTAGGGGAAGAAATAGGAGTTAGTCAGCAGACAATTAGCAAATATGAAAATGTGGATGAGAATATTTCAGGTGATATGCTACTTGCATTATCCAAATTCTTTAAAGTTCCGGTTGATTATATATTGAGAAAAGATGAAGAAGAACAGCAGAGAGAGCAGGATAATAAAAGAGAAATTATGGAGTTGTATAGGGACATGGACCAGTACAATAGAGATACTTGGATTATTATAGGAAAGCGATTATTGGGCGGTCAGTTGCACAAATATAATGAAGACAGTATCATAGAAAGAAGATTGAAGGAATAATCTAATAAGATTTTTGCAATAATTGGGATGTATACTTAAAGTATAATGATAAACATCATGAGGAGGTAGAAGATGGGAGAATTATTATACTTTAAGAATTGTGAGGAAAGAAAAAAAGCAGAGGAATTGTTAAAGAAATGTTGGCCGGAAGTATCTTTTGTAGTCATGCGATTAGATATGCAAAATATATTAGAAGAAGAAAGAATTCATTTCGGAAAATGGGATATAGAATTTGAAAAGAAAAGGATGCTTTATGATGGAACGGAAATTGTAATTACTGATTTGCAATGGGATATTTTACAACTTTTGATGAGTGATACAGAGTTGAGTTTTTCGATTAAAGAAATTGCATACGCTACGAATACTGGAGTGCATGAGGCCAAAATCTATGTAGAAGATTTGTTAAAAACGATAAAGGAACAGACGGATTCTGCAATTGTACAAAAGAAAGAAGAGAGATACGCATTTGTGGAAATTACAGATTAAGTGATGGAAAAAAGCAGTGGATTTACACTGCTTTTTTTATGGGAAGAATTATAGTATATCAATACTGGCATGGAGGTGTAAGGGAGTATATAAAAGCAAAGCTGTTAATATTTTAGAATGACTCAGACAGATAGGTTATTTCGTAGATGAACAGCACAGTTACTTGTTTTGAATACAAACCCAACCGGACAGAAAAAAGTACAATGTAAACAAAAAATATAGTAATTGTAGTGAAGATATTTTATGTTATTGATAAATGTGAAACATCGATATAAAGGAGAGAACTTACTATGGAGAAAAAATTATTTACCTCAGAATCAGTAACAGAAGGACATCCGGACAAAATGTGTGATGCAATTTCAGATGCGATTTTAGATGCCTTAATGGAGAAGGATCCAATGAGCAGAGTTGCTTGTGAAACTGCAATTACGACAGGTATGGTATTAGTCATGGGAGAAATTACAACCAATGCGTATGTGGACGTGCAACGAGTAGTAAGAAAAACGATAGAGGATATTGGCTATAATAACGGAGATTATGGATTTGATGCCAAGACCTGTGCTGTATTAACGGCGATTGATGAGCAGTCTACAGATATTGCTATGGGTGTGAATAAAGCATTAGAAGCAAAAAAACATAAAATGTCAGAAGAAGAATTGGAAGTCATTGGCGCCGGAGATCAGGGTATGATGTTTGGATATGCTTGTGATGAAACGATGGAATATATACCATATCCTATTTATTTGGCGCATAAGCTGGTTCGGCGCTTATCAGAAGTGCGAAAAGATGGAACTCTTCCGTATCTTAGACCAGATGGAAAAAGTCAGGTTACAGTAGAGTACAGTGAAGATGGGGTACCATTACGACTGGAAGCAGTGGTATTATCTACACAGCATAACCCAGAAATAACGCAGGAGCAGATACATACAGACATTAAAAAATATGTATTTGATCCAATTCTTCCGGCAGATATGGTAGATGATGAAACGAAATTCTTTATCAATCCAACAGGACGTTTTGTAATCGGCGGACCTCACGGGGATAGTGGATTAACAGGACGTAAGATTATTGTAGATACTTACGGTGGATATGCACGTCATGGTGGCGGTGCTTTTTCTGGTAAGGACTGCACAAAAGTAGACCGTTCTGCGGCTTATGCGGCTCGTTATGTAGCAAAAAATATTGTGGCAGCAGGATTGGCAAAGAAATGTGAAATTCAGCTCTCTTATGCGATTGGTGTTGCACAGCCAACTTCAATTATGGTAGATACGTTTGGAACTGGGAAAATTTCAGATGAGGAGCTGGTAACAATCATAAGACAAGAATTTGATCTTCGTCCAGCCGGAATTATAAAAATGCTGGATCTTCGCAGACCTATTTACAGGCAAACAGCAGCTTATGGTCATTTTGGAAGAGATGACCTGGATTTAACATGGGAACGTTTGGATAAGGTAGAAGTATTGAAAAATTATTTAAAAAAATAAGAGACTAAGGAGCATTGTATATGAAGTTATATAAAAAAGGAATTGCCTGTTTTTTTGCCTTTGCAATCATGCTTACATTCTTTATGGGAAATTCAGATACGATATATGCAAAAGAAATAAAAACGTCAGATACTTACAATAAATATATTACAGTGGAAGGAAAGAATATGCGTATTGTTATGTATGGAAATATGAATGAGAATGGAGTCAATTTCGCAGATATGACAAAAACGACTTTGGTAATGTTACCGGCTTTGGGTGTGCCTTCCCCTCATTTATATTTTAAACCTTTGGCACAGTCGTTGGAACAAGACTTTAATATTGTAATCGTAGAACCATTTGGATATGGGCTTAGTGATTTGGCGGAAACGGATAGGACAGTTTCCAATATAAATAGAGAAATAAATGCAGCATTGGAAATTCTGGGTATTCGAGAGTGTGTACTTTTGACTCATTCTATTTCAGGAGTATATGGTCTTGAGTTTACTCAGACCTATCCTGAAAAAGTAAAAGGTTTTATTGCTATTGATAATACGGTATACGATAAAGAGCTAGCAGATGCTATGGCAATGGAAAAAGAGTATATGCTGAAAGGAATTGATGAATTTCAAAAACTCAGAAAATCTTTTTCTTCTATAGAAGAATTTCAATTAGAATTAGAAAGAAATCCTGAACAATATGGAGCTGTTTTGCCAGAAATTACTGGATATACATATTCCGAGAGTGATAAGTCAGAATATATAAAGGCATATTCTTTAAGCAGTAATGAAACAATCCGAAATGAAGTGAATAATATGGATCAGAATTTATTATCCATAAAAGGAAAGAAATTTCCAACGGCTTTGCCAGTTTTAACCATGATTTCTTCAGAGAATGTAGAAAATATTCCGGCATGGAAAAGTGGACATGAAAATCAATTGGATTTTAGCTCTGGAAATCATCAATTATATGTCGTAGAAGGAGGCCACTATATCTGGTATACCAACCTTACACAGATTGTACAACATATAAATGAATGGGCAACGGCAAATCAGTTTTAAAAGGAATAAGCAGTTTTGCCATATACATAAAGAAGCGAAAGGGAGTGTGCTTTGGAGAAGGCAATCATTACAGAAACATTTGGGGCAAAAAAGTTTGCAGCAGATTTGTTATATAATTCTATGGGGGAAGAATCAGAATTTAGGATATATCCAGATTACCGCAAAATTTATAGAGGAAAGACAGAGATTATTTTATCAAAGGCTGAATACGAACTATTTATCCTTTTATCTGGAAGACCAGGGGTGATCTTTACAAAGGAAAAGATATTTGAAATTCTATATAATGAAGAAGTACCAGAGAGTATTGATAATATTATTTATTGTTTGGTATCCAGTATGAGAAAGAAAATTGAACCGGAAATAAAGAAGTGCCAGTACATTAAAACAGTAAGAGGAGTTGGATACAAATTTGAAGGAAAAAAGATTGATGTCTTTCCCTGATAATAACGAAAGAGGCAGAGGAGAAAATCCCCTGTCTTTTTTGTTGCTTTTTTGTGCCATTCTACGTACAGAAGTAGTAAAAGGTATCTCTCAAAAAGTATGCTTTTTGATGGGAGATGTAATAGGCTATTTTTTTATTTCCAAAAAGTATATAAGAAAGTTTTGAGATATGCCAAAATATTTTAAGACTTTTTGGGAATGTATAAAGGGGGATACGTATGGCATTTATATATGGGTATCACAGAATCAGTACTAAGGAACAACACTTGGACCGAGGTATTATAGAAATAAAGAGGTTCTGTGAAAATCAGAAAATTAAACTGGAAAGTATTTTTACAGATAAGATAACCGGTAAAAATTTTGACAGACCACGTTATACCGTTCTTGTGGAAGATGTTTTACGGGTAGGGGATACCCTGATTATTACAGAGCTGGACAGACTTGGCAGGAACAAGCAGGAGATTTTAAAGCAGCTACGTTTTTTAGAAGAAAAAGGGGTTCGGGTAATGGTATTGGAACTTCCTACCACGTTGTTTGACCTGTCTCAGATGGAAAATAATCTGGCAAAGATGATGATAGAAACAATCAATAATATGATGATTGAACTCTATGCATCCATGGCACAGGCAGAGATGGAGAAAAAGGAGAAGCGACAAAAGGAAGGTATGGAGGCAAAAAGGCTTCGGGGTGAATGGGATGAAGTAGGAAGACCACGGGCTATAGAACAGGAAAAGTTTAACCAGGAATTTATGAGGGTGGTACAAAAGAAGGTAACACCGACACAATTGCAGCGGGAGTTGGGGTTAACTTCTTCTACCTATTATCGGTATCGGAAAAACTTTTATGAAATTTTTCCGGAATTTCTTCAATCTGTATAGAGATGAGGTAATTACTAAGTAAAAGAAAAATTTAAGGAGGCAGATGTTATGAGTGAACACAGAGAAGGAACATTGTTTTATGATACTGAAACAGGGAGGTATGATATACGTTTTGATTTGGAATCTTTTTATGGAGGACTACATTGCGGGGAATGTTTCGATGTAAAGGTGAAAGATATTTGGATTCCGGTCCGAATTGAAATGGGAGATGACTGGTATCTGGTTGGACTGAACGTGTCGAGATTAGATGGACTGAGAGTACGTATGTAAATAGGAGGATAAGCCTGATGAGGGGAAGCACAATGAGAGAAAGTGTTACGGATGTTCGCATTATACTGGAATGCTTACAGGAAGCATATCAAATGGAAGGAGATATGGTACGGTCCGGGAAAAATATTCATGCGACTATGATATATCCATTTGTCCGTATGCTGCAGGAAAAGTGTAGGGATTTAACAGAGGAACAGATACATAAGACACTTTGGAAAGAATATGAGATTTCAGGGGCAGACAGGATGTTTGTGGAGAGGGCTTCAAAGATTTTAGAGCCATACGAAGGAGAATCTGAAGATGAGAAATAGTACAATGGAATATAAAGTAAATCAAGCCTATGAAGAACTAAAGCGTTTAATACAGTGGCATCCGGATAGTGAAGAAAAGTTTTTACAGAAAATGGTATGCTTCTTGTTACCTGGACAAAGAAAATGTTGGCCAGAGGCTATTGATGTTTTGAGGCAATCTTTAAAAACTGAATATGGAATGATATTTGTTGAAAAATACAGGAATAAACTGGAATGGTTGGATAGTGTTTCGCTGCTGGAACTGGAAAGAAAGATAGGAGCAATTTATTTTTTTGATCATTATAAAATGATAGCAGACGAATTTCTATATAAAAAGGATTTTGAAACTGCCTTATTTTTGCGAATTGCAATGGAAACAGGGATAAGAAGTATAGACATTCCATATATAGAATGGTCCTGCATACATGGAAGAAATGTAGTTTTGCCAGAAGGAAAAACAGGAAATATATATAGGAAAGTAAATGGAAATTATCCCCAAATTTCAAGGTGTTCTTTACGAATTATACATCTATTATATAGGAAGCAAAAGATGATATTTACAAAGTCAAAAGAATATTATATCCATAGAATTAGACGATTTTGGGGAACAGGAGAATTTTCTTTTCATAGTTTCCGGTATTACAGAAGGAAATTGGAAATGGGGATTACAATAGGAATTCAGGTGCCAAAAGTGATACCAGTATAGTAAAAAAGCTCAAATATTTAATCAAATTCCAACTAGACATAAAAAAGTGCAATCTACGCAAAAAATGTAGAAAAATTTTATTTTATGGAGTAATAATTAAGTATCAAATATATTTTTAAGGAGGAAGCGAATATGAACGGAATGGAAAAAATGACAAAAAAAGAAATGGAAATGGTAACAGGAGGAAAATGCAATTCTGATTATGGATATTTTTTCTGTTGCCCAGCAAATGCTGATGATATGGTAGCCACAATTAAAAATCTAATGAATTCTGGACAGAAAGATAAAGCAAGCAGATACATTCAGTTTTGCTATGAAGTTTGTGGATACTAAAATAGCAGCAGATTAAATATTAAAGCAGAAAACAAAGGGGCGAGCTTGCATCGCCTCTTTATTTATTAGGGGGATGGATGACAGTATGAAATACAGATGTATAAAACAATATGATTCTATGGATTGTGCTGCAGCTTGTTTAGCAAGTATAGCGTGGTATTATGGAAAAAAGATACCTATACTGGAGATAAGTGAAGCTTTAGAAACCAGCAAAGAAGGAACGAGTGTTTGGGATGTATGTAGGATTTCTGAAAAACTGGGATTATTTGCATCAGCATATAAAAAAAACATAGACTTTAAAGAAAAAGAGCTGGAAGTGCCGTGTGTGGCTCATGTATATCAAGAAGATGGATTGGCACATTTCATTATAATTTATAAAATAAAAAAGAATAGCGTAGTTATTGCAGATCCAGCTGTCGGTATTATAGAGGTAGACAGAAAAAAATTTTTTAATTCGGAATATGGAGAAGATTCGCCATATTTTTGGACTGGAGTTATTATCTTATTTCAGACAACGGAAGAATTTTATAAAAAAAAGGAAGGCATGCGGATTGCAGAGAATAAATTTATAGAATTAGTAAAGAAGGAATGGAAAAGAACTATATATATTATATTATTTTCAGCAATATCAATGGCAATATCAATTGTTTCATCTTTCTATTTTGGGACGTTGATAGACACAGTTATTCCCAATAGATTGATTTATAGTCTAATATTTATGACACTAATGGTTATTTTAATGCTATTGATTAAGACTATTGTAGACTGGGGAAGAGCAAAGTTATCATTGGATATTTCAAAATCTTTTAACTTAGAACTTAGTCTGAAATATTATAAACATTTATTGGACTTGCAGGTGATGTCTATTGAAAAACGTAAAAATGGTGAGTTTATTTCACGATTTCAGGATGTTATTAGAGTTCAAGAAGCACTGGTAAGCAGCATATTGGTTTTACCAATTGATGCGTTGTTTATAATTGCGGTAAGTATCATTTTGTGTGTATTGAATATTAAAATCTTTGCTGTGGTAGTTGTGATGTGCTTTTTATATACTCTGGTTATGGTGGGATTTAGGAAATATTATAGTGTCTTAAATTCGGAGGAAATGTCAAGAGAGGCACGTGTGACTTCACATTTGATTGATTCTATTGAGGGGATTTTGACGGTTAAAGCGTATACGTATAATAAGACAATTTTCAATAATGGGAAAAAGAAAATAGAAAGATGGCAAGATACGATTCTTAACTTAGGAAGTACAGAAAACTTACAGTCAGCTATAAAAGTTTTAATAGGTGGTATGGGGGAGATTATTGTACTGTGCATTGGAGCACTTGAAATCATTGGTAATAATTTATCTATAGGGGAATTAGTTACGTATAATATTCTAATTGGATATTTATTAACGCCGGTTAAAGATATTGTAAATTTACAGCCATTATACCATTCTGCCCATGTTGCTATGGAACGTCTAGAAAGTGTGTTACGTATTAAAGTAGAGAAAACAAAGGAAGGTATAGAGCCATTTGAATTTGATGAAGAAATAGAACTGAAAGATGTTGATTTTCATTTTGTTTCTGGGAAAAATATACTGAACAATATTAATATTAAAATAAGAAAAGGCGATAATGTAGCTATTATTGGGGAAACAGGATCTGGGAAAACATCTTTAGCAAAATTGTTTATGGAATTTTATTCTCCAGATAAAGGACATATATATGTTGATGGTGCAGAACTTCAAAATTTCGAGGTTCAAGAAATTCGAAAAGCAGTTGTATATGTATCACAAGAAGATTTTCTGTTTACTGCAAGTGTTAGAGAAAATTTAAAAATGGGTAATGAAGAGATATCAGATGAGGAAATGATTGAGATTTCACGTAAGATGGGTGTGCATCAATTTGTAAGTAAAATGGAAAGAGCGTATGATAGTGTCCTTGAAGAGCGCGGAAAGAACCTTTCGAAGGGGCAAAGACAGAAATTGTCACTAACTAGAGCCATATTACGTCATCCTAAAATTTTAATTTTAGATGAGGCTACCAGTAATATGGATTCTATAAGTGAAAGGGAAATCTTGAATTATATTAAGGGAATTCGGGATATAACACTTATTTTAATTTCACATAGAATAAATGTCATTGCAGATAGTGATTGTATTTATGTACTTCAAAAAGGTAATATAGTAGCACGTGGGACAGACAAACAATTAAAGGAACAATGCAAATTGTATCGTCAATTATATGGTGAGGAGGAGAAATAGATGAAAAAGAAAAATATTATAATTTCTATAGCGTGCAGTATATTTTTCATAATATGCGTGGGAGCTGCAATCATTTTATTTCCAAAAGTAAAAGAAGAAACTATAGCATATTCTACTTCTATAGAAGACTTGTTTGAAAAGGAAGGACATTTTTATGTATATTTCAATAGAAAAGAGTGTCCATATTGCGATAATATAGAGGATGATATAAAACAATTTAAAAAAGAGAATGCGGTTTATGAGATTGATGCAGAAGCATGTAAAGGAACTAGGAATTATGATTGGGATTCCCATGAAAAGAAATACGATGTCGAAATTGGAGAAAAAGACAGTACCGGAAAAATTGTATTTTACGATGGATTAGATGAGAATTTGATAAAAGAAAAATATCCTCCAATCCACTATAAAATCATTTGGGCAAATGAGAATTATGCAGCACTACATGAGGGAAAAGAAGCTGGTAAAGTGTATGCTATTTCTACTCATCCAAATATAAAAAAAGAGGAGTTATCCGAAAAGAAATTTGTGCTGGGGGGAGTACCTACGTTGGTAGAGTTTGAAAATCATAAAGTGATAAACTTTTATTTTGATGATAAAGAAATTATAGACTTTTTGGAAAGCGATACTCAACCACTAGATAAATATTGGAATCTTGACTGATTTTATAAGTTATAAAGATATGCAATAAAGGAGAGGTTACTAATGAATAATGGTAGAGTAAGAAAATCTCTAAATACTCTGATAAGAGCTTATAAGAAAAAAAACAGGGAAAGAAATATTATTTTACAATGTATCGTAGTGAGCGTTGTAGTAGTATCATTAGTTATCATTTCTTTAATACATGGAAAATTTCAAGCGGATAAGTTGAAAAATCAATATCAAGATGGAAAAACAATTTCAACATTTATTGAAGAAGGAACAGATACAATAAAACGACAGCTACAAGATCTTTCCTATGTGAATAGTGTAGGAGAGGAAAAAGAGAGCGGAAGGTTGATGAATGGTAGGTATTCATATAGCAAATGTGTTGTTTTAGATGAAACAGCTTACGAAGATATGGTAAAGCCTACTTTTGTACATTTCTATGGCAATTATCCGGAACAAACTGATGAAATAATGATGTCAAAAAAAACTTTGGACTATTTGGGGATTAGCAGTCCCAAAATAGGAATGAAGATTACGTTAGACTTTTATTGGAATGATATTTTCACGACAAAAATGACAGGTAAACAAGAATTTGTTTTATCTGGATATTATGATAGTTATAATAATGAATTATCCGATAGTTCAATCGCATATATTTGCAAGAATAGAATAAAACAGGCTGGTATTTCACAATATCCATGTCGATTATGGGTTGATGTAAAAGATTGGGGACTAAGCGGAAGACAAGTAGAGAATAGATTAAAAAATGATATTAATCTCAATGATAAGCAAAGAATTATAAGCTATGATTCTGCAGAATACAGAGCAATTGAAGGGACGGTTGGAAATTATTTGCTTGCGTATATGTTTGTCTTGGCTGTGTTTTTTTGTTTGTTTTTAGTGATTTATAATGTTGTATATATATCACTGGGAAGTGATATTAAACAGTATGGATTATTGCGTACAATAGGTGCAACTAATAGACAGATAAAAAAATTAGTATGTATGCAAATAGGGGATATTTATTTGAAAAGTTGCTTATGTGGTGTAATAATCAGCATAGTTCTACAATATTGTGTTTTAAACAATGTGGTTAAAAATCTTTATTTAGGGGAGTATAAAGCAAATAGTCAATTAAAATTATTTAATTTAAGTGCATATATCGTGGTCCTTGTTTTAGTTGCTATAACTCTATTTGGGGCAACTCTTTTGGCAGTATATAAATTGACTATGATTACTCCTATAGAGGCTGCAAAATATGAGGAAGTAGTGGGAGAACAACAATCAGATTATCAGTTTGGGAAAATGTTCATTATAAAAAGAACTGGAATTATTTTTGGAATGGCTTTTCGTAACATATTACGTTATAAGAAAAAATTTATGTTCATTATAATATTTTTGGCATTTGGTTGTGAAATAGGGCTATTAGGGATTGTGGTCACCAAGGGGACAAATCAAATGAATAGATTACAGAAGAATCCAGATTTTACTATTGAAGTGCCAATGGATACTGTAACGTATTTAGTGGAAAATGGAAAAGATGAGGTGGAATTAATAACAGATGATAATATCGTGGATATCAAAAATACGCTTACTTCTTATACTGAGAATCTGAAAATAGTACAAGGTTTTCTGCCTATTATAAAAAATGCAGCAGAAACAGATAGCTTAAAAATTGTAGAGCATGATTCATTACCTGTAATGCAAACATTAGACGATAAAAGTATGAAAAAGTTAGTGAAATATGTAGAGGAGAATAATATACCAGTTGATCAAAAAACATTTAACGAGAAAGGTGGCGTGTTAATATTACATGAAAATTTAATACCACAAACATACGAAGATATAGAAACGGAATGTATTGGAAAAATAATAGAACTGTATGATTTGGTGCCCGTTGGAACAGCAATGCAGGAAATGTCCGCAGTTAAACTTAGAAATTGTGGATATATAAACATTTCACAGTCAGATTGTCCAACTTTGGATTTATCATGGAGAGGAAATGATAAAGTTTATCTGATTGTTTCAGATAAAACTTTCAGCAAATTAAAGGATGTTTTAACAGTTAGAAACTTGGAAGTACAGATTAATGTAAAAGCAAATAAAGAGGCTATTTGTAAACAGAAATTAAAAGCATGGGTTCAAGAGGCAAATCTCAAGTTTCAATCTACTACAGGCAACGAAAATCAACTTTTGTATGTGATAAAGTGTAATAGTGATGAAATTGCAAAACAGTCTTTGTATATTAGAACAAGTCAGATAATCATGTATACTATTAGTGGCATTTTAATATTTATGGGACTGCTAAATTATTTCAGTACTACATCTACAAATATAATTATTAGGCAGCGTGAGTTTTCCATTATGCGGAGTATCGGCATGACACAAGGTATGCTTAGGAAAATGCTTATATATGAGGGGATAATATACGTAGGAGGTGTTCTTGGGCTATTATTGATTATAGGAAGTATAGTTATGGGAATAGTAGTTTATATTTTAAAACAAAACATAGAATATTTTGTTTTTCAATATCCATTTGAAGGACTTTTATGTATTATATGTATTATGTCTTTTTTGTGTGTGATAATCCCTAATATATTCTTACATAAAATGGAAAGAAATAGCTTAATTGAAAGAATTAAGAAAGAAAGGTGATATACGAAAATATGAATTTGAGCTTCAAGAAAATGCTACAATAAGCTGGTCGAAAATATGTGTTGAATAAATTGTTGTATGAAGAAACAGTAGAAATGTAAAGAGTGTCATAATGACATGAAAAGAGCCGTCAAATTTGGACGGCTCGAAGTATTTCTATATGTTTATATTTTCTTAGGCATAGGAGCGTCAGCAGTTCTCAGTTTTTCAATTAAGGATAGGAGCATATCTGAGTTTTTCTGAAATTGTGTTTGAAAATCTTCTGTAACCTCATAGTTTAGGTACAGAGTTATCAATGTAGCATTCCATATTGAAACCATGGTCTTTTCAGATAGACGTCCTTCTAGAAAGCGTAGATGTTTGCTAAGTGTTGCTTTCGTTTTCGTCCATGCAAAGAAATAGTCATCTTTTAGTGGAATGTTAAATTTATGAAACCATTCCCGAACGGTATGTGTTTCTGATCTATCTCCACACTCCGGATCATTAAAGACGTATCCAACAGACAATTCTTCCGGATTTTCCGGAAAAATACCATCGGAGGGAAGGGCAAGGTACCGGCCAATCGGAAACATAGCACAGACTGCGGGTTTTACATCGTGTACCAAACATTTTTGATTTTTTAATAACGGGCAGCGTTTGACACTTCCTTGTGGTTTTAGGCGTACTACAGGGATATGAGAATTACGTCCAAGATAAGTTTCACAATATTGTGCCAAGGCAACTTCTGGTGTGATTTTTAATTTCTTCGCTATATGAAATAAATCTTTCGGGGACAAGAGAATATCCTCCCGGTGGATGCAACATTTTCCGCATTGAGTACAATGAAATACAAATATATCATCGAGACCGATTTCTTCATATCCTAATTGTTCTTTTAATTCTTTTATTGAATTCATATTATTGTCCTCCTAAATAAAAAAGAGACCACTTGGAAAGTAGTCTCTTCGTAAACATAAACTTAATTAAATTTGTATTGTTCCAGTAAATAAATAGGCAGTGTTTCTGTTTTACCGTCTATACCACCTTTGGTTGCTCCTTTTAAATAAAGAAGCTTATCTGCTTTTCCTTGTGCCAGGGCTTTCTGGGCAGTGGAAGCAGTACCTTTTCCAGCTTTGACTTCTATCAAATATCGGGTGGAAGAAGATAGGCTTTGTGCCACAAAATCAATTTCTCCGCCACGGTAAGTAGCAAAAGCAGGGGTTTCAAAGGAAATTTCCTGTGGAAAATCCTGGCGTTTCTTCAGATTGATATAGACATAATTTTCATTTAATGTGCCTGCAAGTACACGGGAATCGGTTCCGGTACGTGTCAGATAATAGTTTGCCAGTCCCATATCCATGAAATAGCAGCGGCTTGCGGACTTAAAATCCAGAATATCCATTTCTGTTATTTTTGCACAGAATCCAATGATTCCGGAAAAGTACAGCCAGCTAATAGCACGGTTGCAGGTAGCCTTTGAAATATTGCTGGAGTAGTCTTTGGTTACCAGTTTTTGCAATTCTTCGCTAATGCTGTCTTCTGAAAATCCTTTCTTTTCACGATTTAAAATACGGCAGATGGAAAAGAAAATATGGGTAAACACTTTGGTATCCAAAATATCCGTAAAATAGCGAATGGATTCATTGGTGAAGGTATCAATGATTTTTACGAGTTCGCCTTGAGCTTTTACGATGTTCCGGTTCTCCAGATAGTTTTCGACCACTTTGGGATAGCCACCAATCTGGCAGTACAGCTCATAGGTTTCCTTTAAGCGATCATAGACCTCTGACCTAGAAGGAACAAAAGGTATTTTTTTATAATCTTCATACAGGATTTGGTCATAGGCCATCAAAAATTCCTCAAAAGAAAGTGTGTAGATAGTAAGCTTTGTGACATCTCCGCTGGAATAACGAAATTCTGGATCATAAATCCGCCCAAGATAGCTTCCTGTGATGATAAAATGGGCTTTAAAATGACGAGTAAACTCCCGGATACGGTTATAAATCTCGGAAGATTCCTGGATTTCGTCAATAATAATGACGGTATCTTCAGAATCAATAAAGTCCGGTTCATACAACTGGAAGGCATCATGGAGAGGATGCTCCTGCCGTTTTGTTCCGGGTGTCCAAGCTGTTGCCTGTTTATAACATTCCATAAACTGTCTGCCGCTTAATTCAAACAGGTTAATATAAATTTTGTGTTTGTAGTTTTCGTCAGCGAATTTTTGTATCAGGTAGGTTTTTCCAACCTGACGGGCTCCGCCGACTTCCAGGGTACTATGCCCTCCTTCATTTTTCCAATCCAGAAGGCGGTCATAGACAAAACGCTTCAGATACATAAGCACAAATCCTTTCTTTAAAATCTATCTTTCATTATAGCAAAATATTTGCAGTTCATACAGTGCAAAATGGGTAAATGATTATTTTAACGTTCAAATTGAAGCTTTGCACGTATGTCCATAAGAATTTCACCTAAATGATTTTCGCCATGACCATTTACAGAACCCCAAAAATAATCTCCCCAGTTGTTTCCTTCAACAAGGTGACAATTCCCAGTAGCAAGTAATGCTTTACATAGGGTAGGATTCTGCATGAATTTGCACATACAAATTTCATACATGTACATAAGCTTTACACGTTCCCAGTCTGAACGGAGCTGTACTTCTCTTCCCAGTTTTTTGGCATCTTTTGGATTCCTTAATTTGGTAAATTGAAGCTGTTCTTTAGGTGAAAGGGTCTTTTGTGCCTGGAAAGCAGCCTCATTATTTGCATACCAGTAGCCCCGGTAATATATCCGGGAAGGATAGAAGTTACTAAGAAAAGCGTATGCTCCATGAAAGTGGTCAATTGTTTGCTGGTAATGATTCGAATAGGTATTAATAAACATGTAATCCCTTCTTTCTTATACAAAAAAGGAACCGCTTATGGCAAGCAGTTCCTTCTTAAACATATTTTTTCGTTTGTCATTTGCTTATTTGTGCTTCTTCTTGTTCTTCGTAATAGCGGTCTGCAATATAGCCAGCAGATTCCGCCCAAAGAGTATTTTCTGTATTTTGCAGGGCTTTGTAAGTTTTTGAGTGATAAAATTTGCCCATGGCATCCGGAAAGGAAAGATGGCTCTTTTCCATAATAATATCGACAACATCCCGGATCTGAATATACAGATTCATTGAAATATCTTTCCCGTTAAAAAAATATTTACCTTCCATGTTTTACACATCCTTTCGAGATTCCAATATCAGATGTTCAAGAGCAAGTGGGGTGTGAAAGGAAACCTGATTATTAACCTTATTATACCGAAGCCTTGTAACCGCTTCATCCACGCTCAAGATATCGGACAAATAAAGTTGTACAGTTTCCATGGTATTATCATCCGCAACAGGTCCAATTACAACATCATAGTGATGCTGGATATCGCCGACAGTACGGTTGAGTTTGACAAACTCCAACCATTCCTTGTCCAAGGTGGCAAAATGTTTGATTTTTAGTTCCTCGGATTGTTGGAAGATATACCGATACACATATTTGCCGCCAGTATGAGTACGCAAGTACAGGCGGTTCGCCCATTCATTTGCCTGCTGTTCGAGAACTGTGCAATAAAATCCACGACCAAAATCACGACGGTTATGTGATTTGTTCAAATCGATTTTATCAAATGCAATATTGGAGCCATGGAAAAGAACAAGCGTGGGCGTATCTTCTTCTATAATATCTTCTACGTATTGAAAAGTATCATGAATATCTAATTGGTGCAACGTTTCGTGTTGTACCAGTATTTTTTCAAATACTTGATGTTTGTAGAAAATATTAAAGGCATCGTCTTCCGATAGTTGGTGCTTTTTAGCATAATATTCCAGTGCTTCAATTGATAGCATCTCTATATCTGATTGAATACTCATATACGTTATCCCTCCATTTGCTTTCATTATATCAAAAAAGAAGGTGCTTTCCAACGGTAAAATAATTATAAATAATAAGTCGCAAAAGATGTTTGAAATGGGGCATTCACCACATTTCACTATCCCCATACTTCGCCCATGATTTCCACAAGAAAATCATCTAACGGAAAATTGGGAGGAAGTAATTCACCAAACGTTTCTTGAATTTCTTGGATAACTTCTGTATAAGAAGAATACGCCTGTGAAAATAATTGGGAAGAATTTTTAAGTTCGACGATATAAAATTCTTCTCCTGGATTTAAGTCCAGCTTTTCCTGATCCTTGATCCGCCATACTGTCATAGACTCGGCATTGCCATAACGGTAGCCATCATGTTTCTCACAAAGATATTCCTGAAAGGCAAAGAGTGATTCTGCATCAGAAAACTCTTTGTATAAATCAGGAAAAACTTCTTTTGTATATCGAAGAATAAGATTAGCAGCCTCTTCTGTAATAAGAAACCCATAGATATGAAAAACAGATGTAATGATACTCATAGATTTCTCCTTACGCAATCATCTCAAGAAACTCATCTTCAGACAATATTTTAATACCGAGAGCCTGAGCTTTTGTTAATTTACTTCCGGCTTTTTCCCCACAAATCAGATAATTTGTTTTTTTTGTGACAGAACTGCCGGCTTTTGCTCCAAGTTCAATGATCTTGGAGTTGATTTCATCCCTTGTAAAATGAGCAAGTTTTCCTGTTGCAACTATAGTACATCCTGTAAATACATTTTCTTTCATCATAGTGTTCATTTCCTTTCTTTCTTCAAATATAAGTTCTTTTTGGAGTTCGTGCCAGAGAATTAGATTGTTTTCATCAGAGAACCAGTCATGGATATTCTGATTCAGAGTATCACCAAAGTCATCTAACTGGGTGAAATCATACTCACCAGAGGCAGCGTCAAAAAATTCCTGCAGACTGCCGTGGAATACTGTATCCAAAATCCTGCTCTTGGTTCGTCCGACCATAGGAATATCCATGGAAACCAGGAATCGGACAAAGGTAGTATTCCGGCTGGAAGTAATGGAATTCCATAATCTTTCAAAGGATTTTTTACCGAAACCTTCCAACTGTAAGATTTCTTCCTGATGTTCATTTAGATGGTAAATATCCGGAAATGTCTGGAGATAACCCAAAGTCAGGAATTTTTCCAAGGTAGTTTCGGAGAGTCCCTCGATGTTCATTGCTTTTTTTCCAACGAAATGTGTAAAGCGTTTTCGGATCTGGCTATCACAGTTGGGATTGTCACAATGCACTGTTTCAATGAGACGTCCATCATTTCCTTTTCTTTGATAGATACGAGTCTGAGAACCACAGCATGGACATACTGGGGGAACTGCATCTACGTAATGACCACGTTCCAGATTTTCTTCAATATGAGGAATGATCATATTACGTTTTGATACAGAAATTCTACAACCTGGCACCAATTCTAATTCTTTGATAAAGGTCAGATTGTGAAGGGTTGCTCTGGAAACAGAGCATCCGTCAATTTCCACAGAGTCAAAAACTCCCACAGGTGCAATTTCTCCGAAACGGGTGGGTGTCCATTCTATATTGCGAAGAGTGGTTTCGTAAGTTTCATCTTCAAACTTAAAAGCCAGTCCATCTTTATAATGATGTCCGGTACGCCCGCATTTTTGGGAATAGTCCAGACTGTCGAAAATCATTACAATTCCGTCAATAGGCAGATGTTTGTTATCTGCTAGTGCAGTCAGTTTTTCAATATACTGATTTATAAGAGCCGTGTTCAAGGGCTGGTCAGTAGCAATATAAGGACAAGGCTGAAAGCCATAGTCAAATAGACTGGAAACCTTCATAGCTCTGCTGTCTGGAAATGGAAAGGAAGAATCGTCTAGACCTTCTAGGACATTAAATGGCATAAAGTGCAGGCAGCGCCCCGCACAATTTGCCGGATCAAGACTTCGTACAGAGCCGGCGGCCAGGTTACGTCCGTTTTTATAAGGTTCTCCTTTTCCATCCCGCAATGTTTCTTTTAAACGTTCAAAGTCATTGGTAGGAATAAAGGATTCGCCTACAATTACCAGTCTTTCCTGATAAGGGATTGAAAGAGGAACATCCACGTATGCAGGTATGTTGTGGGTGATAATTTCTCCGATCTCCCCATCTCCACGCGTGGAAGCCTCTACAAGTGTTCCATTTTCGTAGACTAATTTAGTCGTTAATCCGTCCAACTTCAGCATAAACAGAACTGGCTGCTTACCGGCAAAACTTATCAAGTCCTGTACCTGCTTTGTCTTATCTAAAGAGAGCAAAGGGACCGGATGCTTTACTTTGGGAAGTTCACTGATGGGAGTATAACCTACGGTTTGTGTCGGTGAATTGGATAAGACAAAGCCTGTCTGCTTTTCTAATTCCACTAATTCATCGAAGATTCGGTCATATTCCGCATCACTGATATTCGGACTGTTCTCATTATAATAAGCGTTACGCTGTAAATTCAGATAGTCCACCAGTTGTTTGATTTTTTCCACGTTTGATAATTCATTAGAGTGGTTCATTTTATTCTTGTCTCCTTTTCTATGGTATAGTTGTAATTTTTATTTGTTCCGGTTTTTCTTCCTCCTTTCTTTGCGTTCAGGCATAAAAAAAGAGAATGACACGGATGTTCATTCTCTAATGCGTGCAGTTTCCTGCAAAATAAAAAAGCCAGAAGTCCCTGCTGGTAGCGTGGTATACTTCTGACACTTTTACAAACCTAAACTGCGTGCGTATATCCTTTCCGGATGACACAAATAATAATTACATAGTAAGTGTAACACTATATGTAGTATGTGTCAATATAAAAGCACTATATATTGTTTATCATGAGAAGAAAATTACTATATATAGAGGATGCATGAATATGGAAAATATTATCTCTTGATTTCAGAACGTATGTTCTATATAATGAGATATAAAGGAGGGGAACGTGAGTTTGGAAAAAGTGATTTTTCATATAGATGTAAATTCTGCCTTTTTGTCCTGGGAAGCGGTATATCGGCTGCATCATTTGGGATGGAAAGGCGATTTAAGAGAACAGGTGTCAGCGGTAGGTGGGGATATGGCGATGCGTCATGGAATCATTTTGGCAAAATCCATTCCAGCAAAGAAATATCGGATACAGACAGGTGAATCAATCTTGGAAGCAAAACAGAAATGTCCAAATCTTATCTTAGTGCCTCCGAATTATGGATTGTATGAGAGGTGTTCCAAAGCTTTTATGGGAATTTTGCAAGAGTATTCTCCCACAGTGGAACAATACTCGATAGATGAGGCGTTTGTAGATATGACTGGAACGGAATTGCTTTGGGGGACGCCAGTGGAAGCAGCGGAGAAGATGCGGAGACAGATTAAGGAACGGCTTGGATTCACAGTGAATATCGGTATTTCAAAGAATAAACTGTTAGCTAAGATGGCAAGTGATTTTCAGAAGCCCGACAGAGTGCACACACTATGGAAGTCTGAGTTACAGAAAAAGATGTGGCCATTGCCGGTAAGCGACTTGTTTTTTGTAGGACGGGCAACAACAAAGACACTTTTCAAGTTGGGAATTCGGACCATAGGAGATTTGGCAAAGAGTGATCCGAGTTACTTAAAACAACATTTGAAGAAACATGGGGAAGTTGTCTGGGGGTTTGCAAATGGGATTGATGTGTCTGTAGTCCAGTCGGCTCCGCCTGCTAATAAGGGATATGGCAATTCTACAACGATTCCTTTTGATGTGACAGATGCATCTACAGCAAAATTGGTGCTGTTGGCTTTGGCAGAGACAGTAGGAAGCAGACTTCGTGGAGCAGGAGTCAGGGCAGAAGTGATTGCAGTAGGGATCAAGAATTATGATCTCAGTTATGCCAGTCACCAGATGACGCTTCAGAATGCAACCAATATTACGAAAGAGATTCATCAGTGTGCCTGCCAGTTATTTGACCAGCTCTGGGATGGGACACCCATCCGGCATCTGGGAATCCATACCAGCCGCATCAAGGATCAGGTGAATATGAGGCAATTGGATCTATTTGATACGAATGATTATGAGAAGCTGGAAAAAATGGATGAAACGATAGATCAGATCAGAAAACGGTATGGGAATGACTCGGTAATACGTGCGGCTTTTTTTGGTGGGTGTATTGATCACATGAGTGGTGGCATTTCACGAGAAAAACGTTCTGTGGACTATGAGAAATTAAAGACAGAATAGCGGGAAGGGGGAAGAAACGGTGGCATTTGGAATCGGAATAAATACAGAGCATACAGAGCAGGAGCCTTTATCCGGAACCTATCATGAGGTGGCAGTCCAGTGCTGGTTCACAGCTACCGGAAAATCTTTGCCATTGATGTTGAAGGTAAAAGGGGAGGATGAAGAGATTATCCAGATCAATCATATCCAGGTTCTGACTGTAGAAAAACAGTGGTATGCGGGGATTGTGAACTGGAAGTATAGATGTCAGGCGGTACTTTTGGGAAAACAAATCAATTTTGTGCTTCTATTTTGTCCGGAGGATTGTGCATGGAAACTGGTTGTATAAGATACCCAGGATGAAGTAAAATATGAATGAAGGGGGACAGAAAATGTGCGGAAGATATTATGTGGATGATGAAATTTCACGGGAGATTGAGAAGATTGTAAAGAAACTGGATCAGCGTTTAAAGATAGAGCATGGGCAGGACATCCATCCGTCTGAATCTGCAGTTGTACTTACAAAGGAGTGTAGGGAAGTGGCTGCAAGGCAGATGCAGTGGGGCTTTCCGAGGTTCCAGGGAAAGGGATTGCTTATCAATGCAAGGGTAGAGGCTATACTGGACAAGAAGACCTTTCGGGACAGTGTGCTGCATCGAAGATGTGTGATTCCTGCCCATCACTTTTACGAATGGAGTAAAAACAAAGAAAAATATACTTTTCAAAGTCCAAAGCAGGATGCCACATTATTTATGGCAGGGTGTTATCAAATCTATAATGGTCAAAATTGTTTTGTAATTCTGACTACGCAGGCAAATGCTTCTGTAGCACCGGTGCATGAACGGATGCCATTGCTTTTGGAACGACAAGAATTGGAAGATTGGATTATGGAGGATGCAGCGGTAGAATTTATTCTTGCTAAGAAGCCCATACTGTTGAATCGGACAGCAGAATATGAACAACTGAAATTATTTTCATAAGAAGGGAAACCCATAAAAGTTTCCCTTCTTGACATAAAATTTTTTGAATTTAGAATCCATTGTTTATTTGTTCTGTTGCTGCAGGCATAGGAGGACTGGATTTTACATAGATTAATAGTTTCCCATGCAGATCCAAATCCTGTTTACTCCATTGCCCATTCTCATAAACCTTTTGGGTAATTGTATTGTAGATAATTGGCGTATCCTCTATACGTTCCATATCAACGACAAGGCAATCCTGAAGGGCAATATATGGATATAGAGCATCTTCAATATATGTCCTTAATTTTAATGCCTGCCTGTGCAGTAGTTCCACATCATACAGTTTTGATAAGGTATAGCTCATTTCTTTGAGCATCCCGGATGTTGTAATGGCCTGTTGGATAACAGAAATCTGCTCTTCCAGAGATACATCTGGATTTATCATAAGCTTTGATAATGTAATTTCTTTTACAAAAGCTGTCGCTGTATCATCAATTTGCTTTTTTAGGGTTTCATAAGGCACCCGATACTGTGTTTGTAAAATTTCAAGTGGAACGTATTCCCGGTTTTTCTTCAAAGTTGAAAGCAATTCACAAAGCCTGCTTCCCAATTCATATATGTTATTCAAGCACACATCACTTCCGATACGGTCTCTGGTGTATGAACCAAATGGTAAATGGTATTTTCTGTTTCGAAAACGATACTGTCATTTGATACTTCCAAAATCGTTAGGATAGGAGATGTCAGAATAGAGAAACCATTGACCCCGGAAATAATAGCACGTTCCCCAACCCGTAGCGGAGAATGAAACCATCCAGAGAGTGTCGTTATTTGTTTATCTTTCACATGGTGCTTTCGATTTGTCATAGTGTTCACACTCCTTTTGTAGCGTCATAGAAAATCTGTTTTTCATGGCTCGTTTTTATGTAACAGGGTAACTCAAACGAAAATATCCTTTCGATACAGGTATATATTCGTCTGGGTGTTCATATAAGGTGGCACGGATACGTTCCTGATAATGCGGATTCTTTTTCGCTTTTGGGTGTTCCTTTAATAAATCGTACAGGTCTTTTAAAGCCCCTCTTCCTCCAATACTCTCCATTGTCATCCGGATTAGATGATGCCAAGTCAGTGCAAGAATATCTGTATTTTGTACAGAAAACACACCTTCTTGCCGGATGCTGAAGGGGATAATGAAAGAATCTGTTTTTTTCAGCAACAGAGCATATTCTGTCACAATGGGGATGAAAGGCTTTTTGTACGTCCGATTGTCAGAAACACAATTAAACTGGCCCTTTACCAGAAAGGATTCAAAATCACCCATCCGCATTAAATCATTCTGCATACTATAGAACTTACCATGGAGCCGCATATCGCCTACCAGTATGGCAAGCCTCCCACCTTTCCGAAGTGCCAGGAAAAATTTCCGGATACAGTGATTTAGTTTTTCAAGAAAATCCGAATAGTTTTCACAGCGGGATAGGTCGTCCGGGTGAGGGGTTCCCCAGATATTTCCGGAATACTGGATCATATTATGGTAGGGTGGATGGAAAAAGATGAGATCAGCGGAATCCTCTACTTCATCTTTTAGAGCATTCCAGTTACCTTTTCCATACGCAGGTGCCGGATTTAGATCATAGAGCAGGGAGCGTACCTGATAACGGTCAGCAGCCGCCTTTGAAGTCCCAGAGCCACTCATAGGATCTAAGAGGGTAAAGGTGCTGGTATCTTTTCCGTAATATCGCTTATCGTCCAAGCAATAGCGTAGAAGTGCTGCAACCACTTCGGGGGAGCAGTTACCACGCCACTGGCTGTTACCGCCTTCTCCACGTTCTGGGTATGCCATGAAAGAAGTCAGTTCCTTTCCTACACGTTTTCGCAATCCTTCCGTTCCAAGCATGTCAGCGACAGTACGCCATTGGGGACCAAATTCAGCTTCTAATAATTGTGCTGCCCGATGCAGCATTAAGTCATTCATTTTATGTCACCTTCCTTTCATAATTTTGTTGGATGTAGCGGGAAATCGCCGCCGCAGTCATTTTGGCACAGCCTAAATCCATTTCGCTGAAAGGCTGTTGGTTTTTTGCACATAGTAAAAGTCCCAACGTTTCACCAAATTCGTCTTTTTTAGAAATAGGGAAAAAGACTGATATGGGATATTTTCCTGTCATAGTAGGGTATATGCGTTCCTTTTCAGAGAATAATTTCATCTTTCCCTGTTGCAGAAGCCTTTGAATACTTTCTGTTACAGGCATATTAAGTGCTGTATGATAATTCTTGGAAGCAATGATTTTGGAATCATTACATAACAGGATCCGGCAAGGGACATTACTATGTAAAATATCCAGAAAACTGTCTAACCGGATATCCATAGGGATATGGGAGTCGCATTTACGAAGACAGATGTTGCGTGTGTCAGCTTCCAGCATCAATACATCGCCTGTATGAAGCTGTAGGGCTTTTCTTACTTTGGCAGGAATAATGATCCGCCCTTGTTGGTCAATATTTAGTGTTGTGGCATAATCCATAGAAATCTCCTTTCCTTTATAAAAAGAAGCAGTCTTTTCGGCTGCTTCTTTGTTGAAATTCTTTAAGCGACATACATACCATTCAGATATTGTTCTTGTGGTTGTTCTTGCATATAGGAAGACATTTCATGTGGCTGTATATTTTGTGCCATTCGTGCGTCCTGTTGTTTTTTAAATTGTTGTTTGCCGTTTTGAATCAGGAAGGATGCAACGTAGTTTTCCCAATTTACGATATAGGAATCAGCACGTTTTAACAGCATATAAAAATCCATATCTGTCAATTGGATAAAAGCACTTTTTTCAGAGATAAAACTTTGAGCCTGCATATAAGTGCCGCCGTTATGATTCTTTTTCTTGATACCTTTTCCGTTATTAATTTGAATTCTCCATGGGCTGGTCAGTATTTCCTGCTGGTTGTTATATACGTGGCGGGAAATAAAAAACTGTTGTGCAGTAGAATAGCCATTGCCATCCGGCACACCAAATATTTTGCTTTGCGACCATTCAAATTCAGGAAAGCCAGCGGTAACTCTGGACAGCAGAAATTGAATTTGTTCGGGTGCCAGATGAAAACGGGTGATAATATTTTTATCACCGGTACCACTAGAGTAATCCTGTATGGAGATTCCAATAAGGGAGTGAACTTTATGACCATTTTCTTCAAATTCTCCTTTTGCATGAAGCTGTGCATAGCTGTTATAACTTGTGTAGCGGAGACGGTCATACAGTGCAATTAATTTTTTACTGGTCTGTACTTTGCATATCTGATCTGTAATTGAGTTTTGATAATTTTCACTCATGTATGTTTTCCTTCTTTCTATTTCAAATATTGTTTTACAAGCTGTGTCATATTTTTGGGCAAATCTTCTAATTTGGTAATATCTAAAAAACCATCCTGATAGATTCTGCGGATGTTTTCTTTGTCATCACCAATTGCTGCAGCAAAGATCACAATGCCACGTTTACGATATTCATTCTTGATACCACGAAGATCTGCTTCTGCTTCCGTACCACTGTACCCACAATCTGCGGGCTGTCCGTCAGAGATTATGATGAGGAGTTTTTGTGATTCCGGACGCTTTGCCAGGTGTTCCGCAACATAACGAAGTGCAGCTCCATCCCGGTTGCCATTACGGGCAGACATATCCATCAGCCGGTAACGGTCAGAGGCATCCAGAGAATCAAATTCAGCATAGGAATACAAAGCAACACCCTTAGAATCTGTAGAATGCCCATAAATGGTAATAGGAATTCCCAGGCTCATACAGAAATCATACAGCACGATTGCAGTTTTCCGGGCATGGGTAATACGATCTCCCCAGCCCATAGAACCACTTTCATCAACCAAAAGTCCCACGGAAAGTTTTTGTTCTTCATCCGGAAGCCTGGTTCTGGTAAAGATACCGCCGTCCTTTCGGTGTAAAGCCCGCATATCCAGCCTTTTACCAAATAACAGGTTTTTTTGTTTCCCGCCTTCTGCCTCTTCTTTTAATAAAGGAAGAATGGAACTTTGCAGCCTTTTGGAGGTCCGCAAAAGAGGGGAAGCAACTGTTTGATAAGATTTGATAAAAAAGTCGGAAACTGGATTGATGCGGTGGATTGTTACATGGATGCCTGCATGGGCATTTCCGTAATGTATTTCATCCGCCGATTTTTGCAAGTCTTCTGTTAATTCCTGTTCATAATCATTTTGGGCTTTTTCCGTAGCAACATCATTTAGGATGCGTGCAAGATCATTCGCTGCATTTTCATAACCGGAACCGGCATACTGTGATGCGTATGTGATTCCTGGATTATTTCCATCTAATACTGCTGTAGTTTTAGCAAGTTCAATTCTTCCTCCTTCTTCCTGCAGTACCTTTTCTGCCTGGTTGATTGCATCTTGCCTGTAATTTGGATCAAGACCAGATAAGTCACAGGTTATAGGAGTTTTTGATTTTACTGTAGGACCTGGAATGTTTTTAGGGATTCCTCCGTTTTTACCAGTTGGAAGAGGAGATCCGCTACCTGATTCTTTCCGCAGCAGATCCTCCAGAGCATCGCCAACTTGGGTACTATCCTGCTTTTTTAAAGACTCTCTGGTTAACTCTACCATAGGCTGAATATAGTTCCAGCAAAGTACTAAAAGATAGTTGGAAGCACGTAAGCGTTCTTTCCCCTGTGTGGCAATTAAAGCATCGTCAATATAATCCATGCAGTCTGAAAGGGTGTCTGTGTATTCTCCAGAATAATTCGTGCGGTTATTTATATTACCAGTCCGGCAATAAGACAAAATTAAATTGCTCATAATGGAAAACGGCTGATAGCCACAGTCAATTTGTTCCTGTATAGAAGGAATCAATTCAGACATCCGCAGATTATTGATCTGTATTCCCTGCTTAAAAGTTCCGGGATATTCTTCACACATCCGGGCTTCAATGTAGATGTCCTCCAGTATATTATTAAACTGTGCAGCACAGCGGGATAGAGTCAGACACGTTGCATTATCTTTTTCTTCCATGGCATCTAAGATGTCCTGCAGATTTGCCTTGTATCCAGAAGGCAGATTGTCTGGTGCTTCTGGATAGAAGGAACCATTTTCCATATTGGTCAGATAAAGCTGTAGTGATGCAAAATCAGAGTAACGCAGATGTCCGATTTCATGTCCAGTTAGACCAGTCAGGCTTTGTGACCGCAGAAATCGGGAAGGAAAGCTTTGGGTTATCGAGTTTGCGGCGTTACAGTGAATTCTATAATTATCTGTATAAGCGATGTCTGCATTTTCAGAACTGTCCCATTCCATAAGCACCTGAAGTCCATAGCGAGAACGGCCAGTAGCCGCTTTCGCCAGAGATGTTTGGTATTTTTGGAAAGCCGATGAAAGAAAGAGTTCTTCATCAGTGATTTTTGACTCCGTATCCCGGATCATTCTTTTTAAAGCTTTTTGAGTGTTATTCAATTTTTTCACCTTTCTTTCTTTTTCATATTTTGGGTTAGGAGATCTTCCATTGTACAGCCGTAATACTGGGCTAACCGAAAGACGGCGTAAGCAGATGGAAGCGTATGCCCATTTTCATAGTTCATAATTGTTTTTTCCGGTAGATGCAGAAGTCTTGCTACGGCTTTCTGAGAGAGTTTCGTCTGCTTGGATTTTCTTAAATAAACGAGATTTTCTGCCAGAGTTTTGCGTAGTTCGGCTTCGGTATAAAAGGTGTTCCTCAATAGTGTGTTATGATGCAAGAACTGTATCCAAGCAAGAACCTTCAATTTCGATACGGCTTTCAGAATCGGCAGTGACGGAAGATAAAATGGTATAATGAGCAGCTTCCTGTATATCGCCACATACCATAAAAGACTGAACCCAGGCAATTAATTCCCGGACTCCACAGCAGCCATCTGTTATCAGGTTATCCTGACAATACTGTGCGATGGAACGTACAATCTGTGTCATGGTACGTACTGATTTTTTATCGGAACATCCGGTAATAGCAAGAACACGCTCTACCATGGTCTCTTCATCCGGTTCATCCATATCTATGACCATATTCATCCTTGAAATGACAGACTGGTTCATGGGACGACAGCCGGCATAGTCATGATTAGTTGTGACTACAATGGTAGTATCCGGATGCCGATGGATGACTTCCCCGTTTGGCAGAAATACGCTGTTACAACGGTCCAATAGGGAATTAAGTCCTACCAGTACACCAGGATTGGCAATCACCGTAGGCTCCTGTATTTCTACCAGATAGCCGTTTCGGATGGCTTCAACCAGTGGTGTATCCACATAGCGGAACTGTTGGCTGCTGGAGGTAGCAGCTTGTTTCTGCTTCATTTCCTCAGATATATGATGGATCAATTCTTCATAAACTGTATTTTCTGATACCTTTTCATCATAAGTACCCGTTAATTTTTCATAGGCAGTAGCCGGATCGAGGGTAATGTCTTGAAAAGAGGGCAGTTCCCCTACCAAAGAAAGCTGTTTTTCATCTACATCAGGTAAAATCTGTCCAAGAAGGTCAAAAATTTCTGTATTTGCCGAGCAGGTGATGCATCGGTAAGGCAGGTGAAGTCCTGCAGCAATGGCTTTGGCACCTTCGGTCTTTCCCGTTCCAGCAGGCCCACGGAGCATAAAATTCCTCATAGGTTGCTTGCTGTCAGTTGTTAATTTGGCATGTTCGCATATTCTTTGGATTTCTTTTGGGATTACATACCAATCTTCGAGAATAGGAACGGTTGATTCTTCTTGGGGAGTTAATGTCCGAGAATTGGACAGGATGTATTTATCGACAAAATCTTCTTTGGGAATTGAAACGGCGGAAGCAGTATAGTGATGTCCACCTTTTAATACCTGAAAGGTACCCTGGATAATTTCCGTTGGTGCATAAACACCTTTTTGGATATTCAGTGGTGTAAGTCTTTGGAGCACGCCATTTGCAGGAGTGTCAACTTTGATGTTCCCGATAGGAAGGGAATCACCATAACGGATCCTGCGGTACACGTTATCACAAAGAACCGCAGCCGTTTCTGCAGCTTTGGGCAGGTCAGGAAAACCGTCATCACGGTGTTGCTTTAATTCCTGATATTTTTCATTGAATTCGTCATCTGAAAGGAAAGTAGGCATTAAAGCAAAATAAAGAGCACTTCCGGAATCTTCATCTTTTTTAAACTGATATGGCTCTGGTTTACTGTCCAGATCCAAAGGTTTTTCATACTTTCCGGCTATAAATTTCCCAGTCATACGGTTGTAGACCACTACATGCAGCAACCCGGTACGGCTTGGATATTCTGCGATTGTAAAATTGTTTGCCTGGCTTCCAATGGCTCCGAGTTCTTCCTCTGCTTTTCCAGCAGGTGGATTTTCCAAATTCATATAAGAAAAAACTGCCTGCAAAGTAGCAGAATGGAGAGTAGCCCGTTTTTTAGGCTGATTACAGTATTTGGAAGCGATGTCTTTCATCACTGCACTTTTCCCGGAATAGCTGTCAAATGGAGATGGTAGCGTTCTTTCAAAAGTCCAGTTAGGGACAAAGTTTGTATTTGGCATAGTATTTCCTCCTTTATTCTTTTATCCAGGATAATTCTAGTGCCTGGTCCTTTTCTTTTGCGGTCAATTCATCTTTTTGGAAGATGGAAATGAGAATATCCCAATAGTTTCGTGGCGGGAAATAATCAAAACAATCCTTGATTTCCGCTGTATCACCATTTTGGATGTAAATTTGCCCGTTTTCATTAATATAGAGTTTATGGTGTCCTTTCGCATGGAGCTGTCCGATAAGGTTCTCCAGTTTTTTCTTGCCAATTAAGGAATACCAGGATTCCGGATCAGCAAAAGGAACATCGTCCTCATCGGTAACTGTGACAGTCTTTTTGAGGCTGGCAATGGTCAGCATTTGAAGTTCCAGATATCCGTATTGGTTCATACGTGCTTCCGCAAAGTTGTAGTCCTTCGTATGAAAGGTTCTCAGACGTATGGGATTTCCGCAAAGAAGCTGCTTCATGGATGGCGGCTTCTGGAATTCCCATGTTGCATTTGGAAATGCAGCCTGTAGTTTGTCGGTAATCTGATAGCTGATTTGTCTCCAAAGCAATTCTTCTGTTTCGGAAACTGGCTCAGATGATTTCAAAGAAGACCAAGGGCTTGTTTTGCCCTGGTTCTTGAGTAGGTTTAGAGTCAGTTTATAGATTTTAGGAAGAAGTGTGGAAAGAAATAGCAGCAGGATGCCAAGGATTCCGATACTTGCGACTGCATTACGATTTCCATTTCCTGGTATGAATATAGTTGCAATTAACAAAATTATTGTGAGCATACTTAGAACTTTAAGAAATTTCTTTTGTGTATTCACTTCATTTCCTCCATGTTTGTTTCAATAGAAAAAGGAATTGCAGCAGACCAGTAGATACTGGAAAGTCGCAATTCCTTCATTTTAGGGATCTTTGATAATTTACGGGAATGGAAGCTGCTGTGGTGGTGTATTTTCCGGAATATTGGTAAATCCATCACCAGATACATTGCCAGCCGTAAATCCCTGTGGTGCATAAGCCGATCCCCCTGCCGGAGCATAAGACATCTGTTGTGCGGCCTGTGGCATCATATTGTTATTGACTGGCATTGCGCCAGTAGGCACGGTACCGGAAGGATTCATTCCCGGGTTTCCATTATAAGTAGCACCGTTTGCTGGTACTGGTGGAACATTCGGATTTCCGACCATTGGATTCCCCGGTACAGGTGTTGCTGCATTGGTATCATTACGATTCGCAGGTAAGAACTGCCAGTCCTTTACCATAATTTGCGGCGTGATAGCTGCTTGACCTGCATTATTGCCTTTCTGGTGAATATACGGATGGAGTTCTAAATCTCCGTAGACCATGAGACACGTTGATTTTTTGACACCGGCTTTTATCAGTCGATCTGCAAGAAACTTGTTGCAGTAACACTGATAGAAGATGGGTTCTTCCTTTCCGTTTTGACCTCTCTGGTTGGTAGCAAGCCCCAGACTGATGTATTCAGTTCCGGAGTTCTTTGCTTGTTGCATAACCGGATCGGCAGTTACCCTTCCTGTTACAATGATAATAGATGACATAAAAATTCTCCTTTCTGCCCTTTGGGCGATAAAATAGTGATAAATAAAAAAAGTGCCATTATAGCACCGTATAAAACGGCATTATAATGACACGATTTTCCAACTTAAACTGCATGTGTACTGGAGATAGTATCCAGACACCCTATAAAGGGATAACACAAAACTTAAATACAATATCATAGTAACACAAGATATAGCGAAGGTCAATGATAAAATACCATATATAGTATTTTGCGATTCGAAATAATAATTTTTGTGTCAAAATGCTTGGAAGTGTAGTATTTTATGAGGATAATCCCAAATAGATATAAAATTTTCATAAAACACTACTACCTTTTCAGAGTAGATAAAATGTGGTAGAATGAGGAAAAATTATTAGGAGGATGCATTATGGCAAGACGAAAAAAACTGGAAAACACATCTTTGGAAGAGCAACTGGAGTATGTGGAACAGGAGATTCGTACAAAAGAGTCCGATTTAAAGGAACTGCGTCATAAAGCAAAAGAGATTCAAAAAGAGATAGAAGAGAAGCAGAAAGATGAGCTGTTTAAGGCTTTGGTAGCATCTGGGAAAACCATTGATGAGGTTATGAGATTTATAAAGGCAACAGGAGAAGATAAAATCGAATAAAAAAAATGAAAGATGCCGTTGTGGGGGAGTGAATCTGCAACGGTGTTTTTTATGGTCAGCTGAAATACAAATGATTTTCATAGACCACAATCACCGTTACCTTGGAAAGGAATATGTAGTGGTTCGAAGTTGTGTCTTTGCATTTGTAATTCGTAGATTTAATATATACTGCGTGGAAGTTAAGCCATTGTAGTGTCTAAAACTACGGATAACTCAGATGGTGCTTGGACGTATGTGATAGTTAATGAAGTGTTTGTGCCTGAAAAAATTGTTGAGGGTATACCTAGTTGTTTGAAAGTATGAAAAAAGTGAATAGGGTAAAAAATACCGTTACAGATTAATCTTTGTAATGGTATTTTTTGCGTGAATTTATTCTAACGGTGTAATTTATAACCTATTCCCCATATAGTATCGATATAAGGGGCTTGGTTTCCTATATGCTCTAGTTTTTTTCTTAGTTTGCTTATATGGACATTGAGAGTATTATCATCTGAAATATAATCTTTTCCCCAAATAAGTTGATATAAAGATTCCTTTGTAAAAGTCTGTTTTGGATGTTTGATTAGTAGCTGTAAGAGGTTATATTCGGTAGTAGTCAGAGTAAGCTCTGTGTTATTTACAAGTACTTTGTGATCATCCACATTTATGCGAATATCTTTAAAGGAATATTCCGTTTGGGGACTTTCGCTGCAACGGCGCAAAACACTTTCTATTCGTGCGAGAACTTCTTCATGATAAAAAGGTTTAGTTATATAATCATCTGCACCGGATCGGAGAAGGTTTATACGAATCTCAGGCTGATTTTTGGCAGATATAACAATAACTGGAATAGAATTGTTGTGTTTTTTTAGGTGAAATAGTATTTTTTCACCAGGCAAATCGGGAAGCATCAAATCTAATAACATTAAATCATATTTTTTAGAGGAAAGAGCTTCAATTGCTTCTATCCCATTGTGATATGCTGAAACATTGTAATGGTTTCTTTTTAATAATTCTGTAAGAATAAAGCAAATTTCTTTATCATCTTCTACTAATAATATATTAATCATAATAAACTCCTTTGGTAATAGGTATGGTAAAAATACTAACATGATTTGTAATTTCATACAAGTTACTGTTTTAAATAATTTGAAGGTTTCATAGGCGAGTGGGAAAATATAAAGATAAATTTATAATTTTATGGAAATTTAAGAACTGATTTAAGAGAAATGTTAGAATTAGACATTATCATTATCGTTATAGGATTTAAGAAACGAGGGAAGTGATTAGAATGAAAGAACCCGAAAAAATATTGGAAGCAAAAGATATTTGTAAAGCATACGGAAAAAATATGGTACTTAATCAGGTAAATCTTACGATAAAAGCAGGCGAGATATATGGACTGGTTGGAGAAAATGGTGCAGGAAAAAGTAGCCTGATGAAAGTTATTACAGGACTAACAAAGCCGACTTCAGGTGAGATAAGTTTATTTGGTAAAAAAAATCTTGAAGATGAAAGAAATAAGATAGGATGTTTAATTGAAAATCCAGCTTTGTATATGGACATGACAGCACGCCAAAATTTGGAGATCCAGCGTACTCAACGGGGAATTCCAGGAAAAAGTAGTATTGATGAAGTTCTGGAAATAATGGATTTAAAGGACGCTGGAAATAAAAGAGTGAAGGCTTTTTCTTTAGGGATGAAACAGCGATTAGGAATTGCAATTGCATTGCTTGGTCGCCCACAGTTGCTAATTTTAGATGAACCAATAAATGGCTTAGATCCAACCAAAATTATTTATGTGCGAGAAGTCTTAAAGAATATGAATGAAGAAGATGGTACAACGATACTTATATCCAGTCATATTTTGCCAGAGTTACATCAACTTGCAACTGTATATGGATTTATACATCATGGAAAAATGTTACAACAGATCACAGATAAAGAATTAGATGAGAAATGTCGTCGTCATGTTCATATCGAAGTAGACAATGTGGAAAAGGCTAGTTGTATTTTAGATGAGAGGTATCCAGAAAGTCAAATAAAAGTTTATTTAAGAAATGTGATTAAGGTATTTGGTTATAATAAAAATATTTCTGATATAACAAAAGAATTAGTATATGGAGGAGTTGGTGTAGAAAAAATAGGATATGAAGGAGAAGACTTAGAAGAGTATTACACAAATCTATTATCGGAGGTGAAATCGAATGAGACAGCTTAAAGCAGAGTACTATAAAATGAAATATTCGCGAGCCTCGAAGTGGGTTTTAGTATTTATGGCATTTATTTTTTTTATACCGTTCGTTGTGGGAAATGATACATTGTTTATGACTTTTGGTGATTATAGAAATATAGATAGCATTGGTTGGATTTGCTACATAGACGACATGAATAATGTAAAAGCTGCAGAAATCGCAAGATTTGCATTATCAATTAATTTTTTTTCTTGGATTGGATTAATTGTCTATATTACGACAATGGTATCTGCAGAATTTCATCAAGGAACAATAAGAGCTTCTGTCGTATATGGGATAAATCGAACCAAATTATTTTTAAGTAAATTACTGGTGATAAATGTTTACTTTTTTATTCTCTATTATATTGTGGAAACTGCATTAGGCTTAGGATTAGCATGGAAGTATGGTTTTCATTATAAAGGTGAGGAATTTTTGATTTTTATCGGAATGGTTACCTTAAATATGATAGCTATGATTGGAATGGAAGCTGTGGCGGTTTTGATTACGGTTTTAGTAAAGAATACAGGAATTGTGGCAGCTTTATCATGTGTATATTTCTTTGCAGGTGCGATTACTTATCCTATGGTATATGAGAATTTTCAAAATCAATCAGTGCTTCTTAAAGCATTTTGTGTTATGAACCCGACCACTTATATGTATAATATTTGTGGATATCGGATGACAAATGGGATTGTTGTTGGAACTATTATGTATGGTATGGGTGCGTGCCTGGTGGGGATAGTTTTAATGCATTTTGCATTGAAACGTCAAGAACTTTAATTTGTGTTTCAAGTAGCTCTTACTACTTTGAAATAAATAAATATTTTACAGGAGGATATTGCAATGAAGTGGATTAACAAAGCATCAGAGGACAAAAGTACAAGAATCTGCTGGGTTTACAATGATAAAGGTTGTGGATCTAAAAAGGCTACATGTGTAATTCGTTACTAAAGATATTTGTAGTCAGTAAAGGAAAATGTGCTCAGCAATATGCTGGGCACATTTTCCTTATTGCAAAGAACACTGTGAAAACAAGAGATTAAGAAAAGAGGATATAATAATGAAATTATCAAGATACAATATAGAGAAAAAAGAAGATAAAAGTTGTTTGATTTATAATACGGTCACATCTGCAATACTGGAATTAGATACTGATTATGAAAAAACATATTATGAAATGAAAGAAGGGAAAAAATGTTCAAAGCCTGATTTAGAGTCAGCATTATTAGAGGGTGGTATGCTAGTTGAAGATGATAAAGATGAATTTGCAGAATTGCTTATAAGAAATAAAATAGAAAGGTTTGCGGATTCAAATCTTACATTAACTATTGCCCCAACTATGGCATGTAATTTTTGTTGTCCCTATTGCTATGAAAAAGGGAGAGAATATATTACTATGTCTGAGGCTGTTCAGGATCAATTAACATCGCAGCTCAAAGAAAAATATCAGCATATACATGAATTAACGGTATCTTGGTATGGAGGGGAGCCATTATTGGCAATTGAAACTATTGAAAAATTAACCAAAAAGATAAAGTCTGTTTTGCCACTTGGTTGCAAATATAATGCTGATATGGTCACAAATGGTTATAAATTGACTAGAAGAGTAGCTGAAAAATTAAAAGACATGGACATCCACTATATTCAAGTTACTTTAGATGGTTCAAAACAAGCCCATGATAGTAGAAGGATTCTCCATAATCATCAGCCTACCTTTGAATATATATTGGACAATATAAGAGAATGTGCGGATATTTTGAATATTTCGATAAGAATTAATGTTGACAAGACAAATATAAACGAAGCAACAGAAATATTTGATTGGCTAGAAAGATATGGTTTAAAAGGTAGAGTTGGCTATTATTTAGCACCAGTAGATGATATTAATGGAGTATGTAATAATCATATATGTATGGAACGACCACAGTACGCAAAAGAAGAGATTGCGTTTTATAAAGAAGGGATTAAGAGAGGCTTTATGTACCAAGGTGTTAAGCCGAGCAATTATGGTGTATGTGGAGCAATTAGCTTAAATTCATTTGTGATAGGTCCAGATGGAGCGTTGTATAAATGTTGGAATGATATTGGATATAGTGAACGAAGTATCGGTAATTTGGAAAAAGGAATCAAACTTACAAATAAATTTGTAGAATGGCTTTCCTATGATGTTGTAAAGGATCAAGAATGTAAAGATTGTTCATTTTTTCCAGTATGTTATGGTGGGTGTGCTGCTTATAAAAATAAGATTTGTTCTTCAGTAAAATGGAATGCAGAAGAGATGTTGGAGCTGATGAAAGAAATGGCTCAATGAAATAGCAGGGAGAATTGGAATGATAAAATTTTGCAGTAAATATGTTTTTCAATATAAAATAGAATATGGGATATATTTTTTGTTGGGTATTATACTGTGCGGGTTAAATACATTTATACCGGCTGCTATGGGACAATTTATTAATATGTTTAATGTGGAAACAACATATTCAGCAATGTTAAAATTCATATTTTTATTACTGTTATTGTATGTTGCTAAGGAAATTGTCTGCTATGTCAATAAAATACTTTATATAAGGATACAGACTAATGCAGCATTTTCATTAAATTTCGAAATTGTAAATCATTTAAAAAAAATTTCGCCACTCGTAATTGGCAGAACTGATTTATCGTACTTATCTCAAAGAATAAACAATGATGCGAATGATGTACTTATTTTTTTCATCAGCTCCTTGACTGAATTGATATTTTCAGTTTTTTCAGCGGGTATAATCTTATTTATGATTTGGAAAATGGATTCGATTGCTTTTATAGTTACAATGTTTTTATTAGCACTTTATTTTTTTATATATATTGGCTTCAAAAAGCGTATTTATAATTGCAGTTATGGAATGAAAGAGGAGAAATCCAATTTCTTCTCCAGACTGCAGGAACAATTAGAAAAAATAGAGTTTATAAAAATACACAGTATGGATTCATTTTTTTCAAATAGGTTAGTAGCATCATATCAAAAATTATATCGATCTATATTTAAACAACAAGCGACTATCCAGGCATTTGCAAATCTTGAAGGGATTGTAGGGGCAATATCTGTATGCATTTTACTTTGGATTGGAGGAAAAAAGATACTTACTGGAGATATGCAAATAGGATATTTCTATATGATTTCAGTATATTTTAATATGATTTTGGAATATGGAAAAGAAATAGTGGCATACGGTCAAGAATACCAAGAGGCTTATGTATCCTTTGAACGTATAAAATCTATTTTAGAAATTAAGGAACAGTCTAAGGGGTGTATAAGACTTAATGAAATCAAACAAATTAGAATTCAGGATTTGAATTTTGCATATGACCAGAAAGAAACCATAAAAAGTTTTTCTACAAACTTAAAAAAGGGGAAAGTTTATGGATTGAAAGGAGAAAACGGATGTGGGAAAAGTACACTTATTAAAATTTTAATGGGTATGTATGTAGATGAATATCAAGGGAATATAATATGGAACGATACAGAAATGAGAAATTTAGATATGGATTATATAAGAGAACATGTAATCAGTGTAACAGAACAGGAGCCGACTTTAATAGCAGATACAATATATAATAATATTGCTTTATATCGAAAGCTTGATGTAAAATGTATACAGAGAGCCGTTGATTGCTTTGGTGATAGTATTTTGAAAAGAGATAATTGGGATTTGCAAATTAATGAAAAGTCAAGTAATATTTCCGGTGGAGAAAAGCAAAAAATTGCAATTATTCGCCAAGTAGTGCAAGACGGTCAGGTAATGATTTTTGATGAGCCTACCTCAGCTATGGATGAGAGTGGAAAAAAACAATTTTTACAGTTGATTGATCAAATTAAAAATCATAAAATAATTATCATTGTTTCACATGATAATGCAATCTTGAATACATGTGATGAGATTCTAATATTATAAGGAGATATGAAGTTTGCTAGTTGTCTTTTTAATAACAGGAGTGTTTATATTATTAGGCATATTATACATTTTTCATCTGAAGAAGGAAATTAGAAGAATTATAGAATGGATAGAACATAATGAGTATATCTACTCGGTCAATGTATTTGATAAAGATATTGAGAACCTTGCACTTAGTATCAACAAGCGAATTAAAGAAGATGAACGAAAAGAACATCAGCTAAAAAAACAGGATAAAAATTTTAAAAAGATGGTAGCAAATTTATCACACGATTTACGTACTCCATTAACTGTTATTATTGGTTACTTGCAGTTAATTAGATTAGAAAAAAATGTGAATGAACCTGTTAATAGCTATATAGAACATATTGAAAAAAAGGCGGATTATTTAAAAAAATTAGTAGACGATTTATATTTATTGTTTTGGAGTGAAGCAATAGAGAGCGAAGTTGATATGAAATCAGTCAATATTACAGAGGTAGTCACTTCTTTGTTAAAGGAATATATTCAAAATTCAAAACGTGCTTCAGAACAATTAGATATTAGACTGCCACATGGAAACATTTGGATACTTGCTCAAGAGAAAATATTAACTAGAATTTTGTGTAATTTAATAGATAATGCTTTAAAGTATAGTACTGGTGATATAATGTTTTACATGTGGGGGGAATCCGAGTATTGTCATATACAAATAAGCAATCCTTCTGATTATATTAGTGATGAAGAATTAAAATCTATATTTGATTTGTTTTACACAAAAGATGAAGCAAGGACAAAAAGCAGTGGTATCGGATTGTATGCTACTAGAAAGCTAGTAATACAAATAAGTGGTGATATTCAAGTGAATTATGAAGCGGGAATTTTCACTGTCAGTATAAAGTTGCCCTTAATATGAAAAAATTGGTCACAGTAGAAAAATAAAAGATATTGTTACTGTATTTTGAAACCCTGAAAGTGGAAGCACTGTCCATTTTTTGAAGAGTCTTCTGGAATACAATAGATTATTATTCCCTGCGATTGCTGTTATGCTGTCATCCTTGAGACAGAATACGTGGTAGTTCGGAGTGGTTTTTGTCATTTCACTGGGACGGCAGAAGGAAAACTTATAAAGCATAATAGAAGTGGGTGTGTGAAAGTGGCATACCCACTTCTATTGTATTTAGAGAAGAAATCTAAGAGTTCTTCGGGGAAACATCTTCATTTAGGGATGATAATTCCTCATAAGCAAGTAAATCTGGAGTAACCTTTTCTTCACCCGAAAGGTTTGACACATTCCGGAAATATAGGCGATAATAATGTCCAGATAAAAGGCGGATATTTTTATCGAATGTAAAGTGATATTCTTTCTGGTCAGTGGACCGGAAAATAATTTTCTGTTTCTTGGTAAGTGGGCTGACTTCACGTTTTGTACAGGTTCCAGTTAATTCGGTATAGTCATGCATCTTGATGGTATGCAGCAGACTCACAATTCGTATGACAGTTCCGACACCGATGCAAAGACTCATAAGGAGAAATATCTGGTCGTCTGTTACAAATCCGTAAATACATCCAAATAGGACACAGAAAAAGCCGATTGCCCCATGGACAATCAGCTTATTAAGAAATGGTTTTGGCATAATTTGCTCCTTCCTATAATTTTTCAAATGCAATCTGTTTATTGAGGTACAAATTACTGATAGCTTCCAGTACAGGATAACCGGCATGGGTGAATTGGATATCCTGTGCCAGGGTACGGAATGTTGCATCCGAGGTTTCATAGAGCTGCGTCAAAAGTTGCTCTGTATTTTGTGGATGGATGCCCTGTTCTACACAGGTTACAAGCTCTGCCGTAGAAATCTGTACTTTTTTTGCTATTTGGAGTACCGTGTCCTCTATAGCAGTCCGTGCCGGCTTTTTTAGATAATGGATCAGTTCCTTTGTGTGCAGTTTTTTCTTCATGCAGAGATAGATGCAGGTAAAAAGCCGTACTGAAAAACTGTCCTGCAATGGGCTGATATAAAGTTCTCCTAAGAGGCGGTACAGGGCATCCACACCAGTTAAACCATCCCCTTTTACAACCAGTCCTCGAAGCAGCAGCCGATTCAGGTAGGGTTCAATGGGAATATTTTCCGAACGGTGATGTTTTTTCAAACGTTCCGAAAAGGCAGACTGCAATTCATGGATCTGTCGGATTTGAAATGCGAGGCTGCTCCACAGAAAGAATTCTTCTTCTGTCAGTCCGTATTCCTGCCGGTTATTGATAACTGTCGGTGTTTTATGTTCCTTTATGGAATCCTGGAATCGTAGGATTCCGACTGCAGTATAAAGTGTCAGCATAATCGTTCTCCCTTCAAGATAAAAGAGTATATAATTTGGTATCCTGCTGTAAGTATTTCCGGGCTTTGCTTTGCCATGCCCGGACATGATTCATTGGGACACCATAATGTTTGGAAATTTCTTGGTTGGTATATCCTTTTTGCTGCAGGAGCAGGGCATGTATTCCTTTTCTTAGTGTATTGCAGCTTCCCGCTTCTAAGGACTGCAGGTGCTTATAAATGGGTTCCTGGTTCATACATTGTTCCTGCCACAGTTCTGTTTTTTGGTTTACAAGCAGGGGTTCCATGTCAAATTCAGAAGATGCATACATGGAACAGGTGTATTTTCGTTCTTTTTGCAGTTTTCTCCAATAACTGTAAATGGCATTTCGTATGGCAACTCTGGCGTAAACTGCAAAGGGACGGGTGTTGTCATAGTTCATGGCGGCTTTGCATAAAGCTAAGTTTCCGGCTTGCAGAAGGTCTTGCTGCTCATCGTATGAGACATAAGCACAACGGGTAGTCAATTTTTTTACCATTTCAGGTACCAAATACAAGTACTCCTCTGTCAATCGGCGTTCATCATCTGTCATCGGGATGATCATACATATCCCCCCTTTCAACCAATGGCCCTGAGAGGGATATGGTTATTCTCCAGAATCTTCATGGATTCCAGAATTAGTTGATCACACATATAAGTGCTAAATTCTCCGATGTGTGCTTCCTTGGCAGTCAGACAGAATTTATCAGCAATCCAGCGATAAGCCTCCGATTTCGTAAAGATGTGGTTTAGCCATATCTGGTCAAACACCCGGTGTGCTTGGATCCTTTTTTGCCGAAGTTCTTTGTTTGCCAGTTTTCCTTTGGCATTGGTAGTGCCAGGATGAACTCCTACATAAGAATTACACTGTGGGAAGTGACTGCACACATAGAGTTTTCCATCTTTCGCTTTATTTCCATATACATAGGACGCATCCCTTAAAATTGCGATGCTGCCGCAGTACGGGCAGCGGATTTGTTTCTGTTTCATAAAGATTCACCTCGCTTACGTGTTTTATACGTATATTGTAAGAAAGCAGGTGATGAATTCCCATAGGATGGGCATAGAAACTACTCCCAGATTCGGACTAAATGGCACAAAATGGCAGAAAATCTAAGAATAGAACAGTGCCTTGATAAGCGGGAAGAAACCGCTGTCTGTAAAACGTGAGTAATTTACTGGTGTAAAGATGAACCCTTCACAGAAAATCCGGATAACATAAACAAAAATCAGAGCTATACATAGCCAATACAGATTTCTGGTGCGTCTGCTCCAGGGCTTTCTAGGACGAAACTTCAGGTACAGGATCAAAAGTGCAGGAATAAAAATAAAGTTCGTAAATATTGTATCGATTCCTTGAATCATAGCAGTGAAATTCAACATAAAATCGCCTCCTTTCTTATCCTGTACGCAGAAAGTGCCAAAAGTGCAACCTTTTACCAGTGATAATGGGATGATTCCTGATGCCGCAGTAAAGCAAAACAAGGACATGGCTTATCGGTCAATGCTTCTTTTGCAAAGTAGAGTCCATATAAGGACTGAAACTGTTCCAGTGTTATGGCGGACAGACATTCCGTTGGTTCCGGTATGCGGGAGAAGAGCATACGGGCATCTGCCATGGGCAGGACACAAGGACTGCCGTTTTCATCTGGATGATATAAGAAGTGTGGGCCATTACAATAACCTGGGGTTTTACAGGAAACGCAGCGAACATAAATACAGGAATGCCAATTTCCATCACAAATATCTAAAAAATGCCGGATGTGTTTGGCATCGGCATTACAACGGGATTGTTCCATATTCATCACCTTTATAACAGGCAGCCGTAATAAGCTGCCTGTGAGCATATCTATTGATAGTTACTTATCTTTTTTCCGCTTACGGATATATAAGATACCAAATCCGGCAGCAAAGAGGAGTGCGGCACCTGCCAGTAAAAGATAAGGAAGAATGGTTGTTTCATCTCCGGTCTTGACTGGTTTGGAAGGTTCAGGTGTGTCTTTTGGAACTTCCGTAAGTTTTATCGTCTGTCCTTTATCGTCCAGATCCTCATGGGAAGCAATTTCAAGTGCTGTTTCTCCTTCAAGGGAAAAAAGTTTTTCAAAAACGACTACATCATGTCCAGCCAATGTGCTTCCATCAAAAGTGAAGATGACTTCGACAGAACTATTGGAATCCTTTGGTGTAAATTCTGTTTCTGCCGTGACAGGTTTTCCATCAATCATAACTTCCTTTTGGGTTGTTTTGTCCATCAGTGTGCCGACCAGTTTGTATGGAGTATCCGGAATCAGATTTTTGTAGGATACGGTGTCAATGATAGTTACTTCTTTCGTAGCAACGGCTTCCTGATCCCCATCCGCTTTGTCCTTCGCAGTAGTTCCAATTCCCGGGAAGTAGATAGACTGTTCATGGTCTTCTATATCGGCGTGAACAGCAATCTCTTTTTCCTGATACGTTAAAGACTCAAAGACAACAATTGTTTTGCCGGACAGGATGCTGCCATCAAATGTAAAGGTAAGTTCAATACTGCCAGAGGCATCTTCAGGAGTAAAGGTCGTAGTGGCAGTAATCGGTTTACCATCTGCCTGAAGAGGTTCTTTTGTCTCTTTGTCCATCAAGGTACCGGTAAGTGCATACTCCTTTCCTGGAATTAGGTTACTATATTTAACCGTATCAACAATAGTAATCTCTTTATCGGTTTTGGCAAAATGATCTCCGTCTGCTCTGTCTTTTGCAGTAGTAGCGATTTCTGGGAAGTAGATGGTCTGCCCATTATCTTCAAGATCTGCGTGTGTTGCAAATTCTTTGCCATCATAAGTAGCAGATTCAAAAACAACTACGGTTTTTCCGGCAAGGGAAGTCCCATCAAAAGAAAAAATCACATCTACCGTTCCAGAGGATTCTTTAGGAGTAAATGTGGTTTCGGCAGTAACCTCTTTCTTATCTATTTCGACAGGCTTTCCGGATTCTTTATCCATAAGGGTTCCAGTCATAACATATTCTTCGCCGGGCAGAAGATTTTTGTAAGCTACCGTATCTACAAGGGTAACTTCTTTATCTGCCTGGGAAAGATTCATATCTGTTTCCTTATCTTTTGCAGTGGTCCCGATTTCTGGGAAATAGATAGTCTGATCCTGATCTGTAATGTCCGCATGAACAGCCAGTTTTAAATCCTCCTGGTACAGTTCCTCAAATACTACGATTGTTTTGCCCTTCAGAGAAGAGGCATTGAACGTAAAGGTCACTTTTGCAGAACCAGAAGATTTTTTTGGTTTGAAGGTGGTTTCTGCTGTGACAGGTTTTCCATCTATTTCAATTGGCTTTCCGGATTCCTGATCCATCAGTGTGCCGATGAGCTTATAAGACTGTCCCTTCTTTAAGCCTTCGTATTCTACGGTATCAACTAGAGTGATTTTTTCTTCTGGTTTGGCAAAGTGGGAGTTGCTGTCTTTGTCAAGGGCAGTAGTTCCAATGGTAATCTGATCATCCGTTAAAGTTCCCATATCCACGACTACGTGATTTTTGTATACAGAGACCTCAATTTTTAAGAGGTTCATACCTTCATTGGAATCGCAGCGTTGTTCTTCCAAAATATAGGTATCATAAATCAGGGCTCCTTTGGCATCATCAGGTTTAGAAGAGCCAAACCAGATTCCGTCTTCAGAAGTTTCCCCACGATTGGTATTTGTAGTGTGCTTATTCCATTCTGAGGAAGTACTGGCATAGCCATTTTTGTCTGTTACAATGGTATGACTTTCTCCTGTAGTTTTGGAGGTAATGGAAAATGGGACATTTGCCAGCCGGTTTAAATCTCCGTCAGAGACCTTTACGAATTCTAAATCGCCACGGATTACCTGATTGGAAATCGCTGTTTCTTTTGCAGTTAAATCCAAAATTTTCCCATTTTCTGTGATAGGAAACTCCTGAGAGAGTTTTCCCTCGTTCAAATAACCTTCCGGTGCTTTTGTCTCATCACCCCGGTAATGTCCATAAGGGAGCGTATCTTTTTTGGTGGAAGCAAGCCCCTTTTCATCTGTCTTCAAAGTGAGAACTACTTGATCTTTTTCGTAAAGGGTTCCATCCACAAGAACAGGATTTGGACCAAGATTGGTGATTGTAAATTCTGCATCCTTTAAAGAAGCATTTCCCTGTGGTTTGGCTTCTCCTGTTTCCAGATCCCGTTTTTGGATTTTGACACCGCCACGGATAATCTGGTTAGAAACAGAAGTCTCTTCTGTTGTTAAATCTACGATTTCTCCATTTTGGGTGATGTCGAATTCAAGAGCCTTTGCACCATCGGTTAGGTATCCGGAAGGCGCTTTGGTTTCTTCAATCCGGTAATGTCCAAGGGGCAGGGCATCAGCGGCACTTGCAGCAATACCATGTACATCCGATTTGATCGTAAGCACTGCCTGACCATTTTCATAGAGCTTTCCACCTACCCATACCGGCTGTTTGTTCAGAGTGGTAATGGTAAATTCGGCATCTGCAAGCGATGCGGTTCCTTGTGCTTGTGTTCCCTGAGTTTCCAGATCCCGCTTCTGAATTTTGACGCCGCCTCGGAAGACCTGTTCTTCGACAGAAGAAGCGTTATAAATAGAGATAGTTTCTTCCGTACCGGTACTGGTGATTTGCTGCACGAAAACAGATTCGTTTGGAAGATAGCCGGCAGGGGCTTTGGTTTCCTGTACGGTTACTGTACCCAGTGGGAAGCAGACGGTCTTTCCATTACTGGCATAGAAAAATTCATCCCCGGATACCAAATAATCTTTTGTAAAATGGATTTCTCCAGAGGCATCTGTTTTCAATATCCAGGTGCGAACCGGTTTCTTACCATTTGCTCCGGGATCGGTAGCTGACTGCTCTGTATAGAATTTTATTGTAAATTCGGCATTGGCGAGAGAGCCGGTTCCCTGTGCTGAATTTTGCTGGGTGTCAGCATCCAGCTTTTTAAGGAGCAGTTTTACGGGATTATTTTGAGGAATATCCTTTACTTTTACGGTAGATGTTCCTTCTGCTTTTACCGTAACATTATGGGCGGAAGTATCTATAGCAAACCCTTCTGGGGCACTGATTTCTTTAACGGTGTAACTTCCTTCAGCCAGTTCTTTGGATTTTGCATATCCTTTTTTATCGGTAACAAGAGTTTCTACCAGTTCTTCCCCTTTGTAGATTCCGTATTTGGCTCCTTCTAAAGAGTAATTGCTATTTTTATCGGAAATATCGGTATTGGCAGAGGATTTCTGCAGTTCGATAAAGCCGTTTGGAACCTGATACCAGCTTCCTGCAAAAGTTTGGGAAGCATCGCCAGGAACGATAAAAGCACGGAAGGATTCTGGTGGGGCAGGAAGCCCTTCAATGGCGTTGGCAACTTCCAATGCTTTGTCAATATAATTTTGAGGTGCACCATGAAAGGCGCCGGAGTCCCCATTATTTCCTGCATGGATATAGGAAACGACCAGATGACCAATGACATAAGAATTGTCATCGGACCATCCTTGGAAATATTGATCTTTTATTACCTTTTCATAACCATATCCACCGTTTAAGTAGTAAAGAGCTTTTCTGAGTGGGGAATTTTTTCCCAAAAGGTTATAAGGATACTTTCCGGAAGCCGGTGTTTTCTTTAATGGTTCTACGCAATAAGCCGTGTTATTGCCATCAAAGCTCATGCGGGAAGTATAATAGTCCCCGTATGGAATTTTGGCTCCTGCCTTATAATCAATGGTTCCATCTGCAGCATAAGCGGTATGGGCATTGAAAAAGAGTGTGCTAAGAAACATCGTGACACAAAGAAAAAGGGCGGTTAGCCGGATATGAGGTTGTTTTGCTGGTTTTAACATAAATCTCCTCCTTTGTTAAAAAGAAAAGCAGCCATATTCGGGCTGCAGGTAACATTAACCGACTTTTTTATCCTGGCGTTTCAAGATTTCCAGGAGTTCCTGTCGGTCTGTGGTAATCAATTCTTTTTCCAGGTTGGAAGCTTTAAATTCCACAGTGATATTATTGTTGTTTGTTGAAATCAGTCCGTTTCCACGTTGGAAATGGGTGATATTCATAACTTCGGTTTCGGAAAGACGAAGAATGGTTTTTACACGTTGTGCCTCTTCATCTTCCATGTTAAGAATAATTTTGGTTTTACAGTTATTGATAATGCCTTTTCCATATTTTCCGTCATCCAGAGCAAAAAAGTCATTAAGATCCTGGGTTGCAAAAATACCGGCACCAGAGTATGCCCGGATGATCTTGGCAATCTCCAAAACGAATTCAGCGGCCAGGCGGTTACTGGAGGCACCGATGAGTTGCCATACTTCATCTACGAAAATGGCTTTTTCTTCGGTACGATTTTCTTTGGCTTTATCCCATACATAGTCCAGAGCAACAAACATCCCTACCGTTAAGAGATCACTGGAGCCAGTCAGCTCTGAAATGTCCAAAACGGTATATTTATTGGTCAGATCTACATTGGTCTGCTGGTTAAAAGAGGAAGCAGAGCCATGGACAAGACGGTTCAGGATGTGAGCCAGTCGTTTGGTATCTTCAGTTTCCATCAAAACATCATATACATCTCCAAGAATTGGCATCGCTTTATAATGATCCGGGTGTTTGGGATCAATGAGGGATTCATTCTTATGGGTAATTCCCTTTCTTGCATAGGTTTTAATCAGTGCTTCGTCCAAAAGCTGTTTTTCCTCATGGTTCATATCTGGAATGAGCAGAGAAAAGAAAACATGTAGACGTTGAATCTTACTGGCTAAGGCAGATGCGTCTAAAGTTGGACCGTCCAGCAGCTCATTGACAGAGTTATCTACTTTTCGGATTTCCATGACATTGATGCAGTTTTGGCTGGCAGGAGAAATCTGGATAAAGGTTCCCCCTACATTGCGGGCAGCCCGATAAAACTCATGACCTTTTAACGGTGCGATGATAAATACCTGGATTCCTTTACGTCGCATACGAAGTGCCATAGTCTGCATGGTAAAGGTTTTTCCAGATCCGGAAGTGCCAAGAATCGCAATATTGGAGTTTTTATATTGTTTGGAGTCAAAAATATCAGCAATCACTAAAGAGTTGTTATGCTTATTTACTCCAAACAGGATACCGTTGTCATCGCAAATGCTGTAGCTGACGAAAGGATAGCAACTGGCAGCTCCGGTGGTTAAGACATTTCGTTTTGAGAGTTCATAGAGCTTCTTATCCAGGTTTACAAGAGGAAGGGAAGATAAAAATCCCTGTTCTTGCAGGAAGTAACAAGACCGCAGATCCATATCCTGTGAGATGAGAAGTTTTTTCATCTCCTGAATCCGCCATTGCAGTTCTTCCAGATCACCTGCCGTAATCGTAATCAAAAGATTCATGTAATAGAAATCTTCATTATTAGCAAGTCCCTGTTTGAGGAAATAGCCGGAACGGATGGCAGAATCCAGATCATCAAAATCCGCATTGGTATCAGAGGCATCTTTGATCTTTGAACGGTTGATCCGGATTTGCTGTCCAAGACGTTGCTGGATCTTATCTTTGGGCTGTTTATGCAGAAAAAAGTCAATGTCAATTCCTTCGCCAGCATTGATAAGCAGGGATAGCCAGCCTGGCATTACTTTTGCTTTGTAACCATCGCACGGCACCAGCAGGTAAGAATGGTAGATGCCATTTACCAGCACATAGTTGCTGTGCTTAAAGTCCAAAGACTCTGGTGCAATGAATTCATTGATATGGATGTTATCCACTTCCTGCTCACGGCCAGATTCCATATAGCGGGTAAGTACCTGGTTAATCCGTTTTGGCAAAGGTGTTTCGGTACATTTGGTACGGTTCAGTAAAGTGTAGAGTACATCGGTTGTAAACTCATCTTCATTGTCATGAACCAGCACATCGTTGCCGCATTGATATAGAAAGGTTTTTGCGGTCTGTGCAGCAGTTTCCAAAGCTGCCAGGATTTCCTTTTCCTCCACCTTTCGATTCACATTGAAAGGTTCGTATTCAAAGATTAGGAAAAAACGTCTGGAAACCGCTTCTCTGGAACTTAACTGCCGGACAAATTGGATATAGTCTTTTTGTAACTGCCGGCAGTTAGGATCTGATTCCCGTTCCATTTCCAAACGGGACTGTTCCAGATGTTTGTTGATATCCGCTTTTTTGGAGATCATCTTAATCTGCAGTTTCACAGGACTGATTTTTAGGTAGGAGATGAAGCTGAAGATGATCCCTTGTTGTTCCCTAGCACTGCGTAAGAGGAAATTGATTGGTTCAATCTCCAGGATTTTTACATAACGATGGTCTGTCGTGTAGATAACGCCATTGGCAATCTTATCAATAGGAAGATAATCTTCCAAGGTGATTTCTTTTCGCTTTTTCTTTTTGCTTTTCCCGGAAGCAGGAGGCTGGTTGGAAGCTTTATTCGCAGTTCTTTCTTTTTTTCGTTCCTCCGAAAGTTGCTGCTTTATCTGTTGTTTTTCAAGTTTTGCCTGCCTTTTCGCACTTTTACGTGCAGCGGTTTGTTCTTTTTTTAATTGTCGGGACTCATATTTAAGAATCCGGATGTCTTCACGAGCCTGTTTGCGTATTCCACGTTTTGTAGAAGTGTCAAACTGCCGGCGTTCTTTTTTTTTAATAGCAGAGGATTCTTTTGTCTCCTCTTCGGAAGACATCTGTGAGCAGTTCTCTTCAGAAGAAGATTCTGCAGGTTGTTTTGGATGCCGTTTGCGTTTCTTGGTTTTTGGTTCTTTGTTGCGGGGCTTTTTTATCCGGTACTTTTTTTTCGGCTCCGGATGTACATCCATACGGTAAATAACCCGGCGGTTTTTCAGAAAACGCAGAGCGTTCATTAAAAACGCAGTAATGCTTTCTCCACCGATTCCAATTAGAGAAATCATAGCTGCAGGCAGAGCAGTCATACAGAGAATAATAATCCTGGCAGTGAGTGTCAGAGGCAGATTGATAACAGGAATGGTGATCAGGATTGCCAGGACACCGCCTTCGATGGCATTACGGATTTTAAACATTCCGCCCATAAAGGTCCCTTTTTCTATAAAATTGCGTGGGATGAAGACAGGATGTTGTTCTTCAGTATTGTTCATGGCTGCACCTCCTTTGGTTCTTCCATGGAAGGAGCTTCCGGAACTTCTGTGACAGGGGCAGCTTTTTCCGAATTCACGGAGGTATCGTCATAACCGCCTTCTTGCAACTGTTCAACTTCCTCTGTTGTGATGGAAGGAAGTTTGTCATCTGTCGGACGTTCATAGATGATTTCTTTTCCAGAATCAGGGGTACGTTCCTCACCGAAAAAGAATCTTCCAGTAGAGGAAGTGTAGTACACAGGAAGAACAGACTTATCCGGAAACTGGAACGAAAAATTAATATCAGAAGCATTGGGATAGGTAGTATCATCAGCAAGGAAACGGATGGAAGTTAGAGACATCTGTTTTACGTTTTTAAGATAGGAGGTCAGTTCTTCCTGAAAAAGTTTCACCTGTTCCTTGGAGAAAAAGTCTTCCAAAGCTTCAAAATCCTGAAAGCTTATGGATTCGTTATTTTCTGTTTGTTCTGTCTCGGCATTTTCACTGTCATCGTGCTGAGTATTTTCTGTTTCGGATTTTTTGTTTCCTTTTTGGGATTTCCAGATGGAGGGAAAGACAAATCCGATGATAATTAAAAAGGCCATCATAAAGATAGCCAGAATTGCTTTTTTTCTGTTCATAAGTGTCTCCTTTATTTTTTAGCGAAGATCCAATAGGCATTTGCGGTTGCATGCACTTCCGTCATCATATCGAATTCACGGTTGATGTAGTTTTTGGAGGAACTATCATTGGGATCATTGACTAATACTTTACCTCCAGCCGTTACACCACGAAGGACAATAAAATGTCCGCCACTGGTAAAAAGCCCAGCTCTTTGGGAACTGATGACCGGATGACCTTCAGATAAAGCCTGAAGTACCTGGTTGGGATCACTGGTCTGTGTGACAGCCCCACACCCAAAATGATCGGACGCTGCCTGGAAATAAGACCAGTAAGTGCCGACTCCTGGTTTGTAATAGGAATTTCCGCACCAGGATATTGCATCAATAGGTGTAATGGTAGTGCCTGTAAGATAACTGGCAATCATAGCAAAGCTTGTCGGACCGCATCCGCTGCTGGCGATGGAACCACCGCCATAGGGGATATTTCCATAGTCTGTCTGGAGATAGTGTGGAATTTGCATGCCGTTTGCGGGATAGCTGCCGCCACTGGCAGTAATTTGGTAATACCGAAGGACATGCTCCACATATTCTTTATCACCATACCGGTCATAAGGCCAGCTTGGTCTTGCACACATCATATCAGAGTAGGCAATCGCATTTTCTTTGGTATATCCACCGTCACGCTCCATTGCCCAGTCAATGTATGCAGAACCGTAGTTGTAACCCTGAAGAGCCAGTTTAATCCGGTCTAAGTCCGTAGGTCCGGTACAGCCGGCTTTGTCGAGGGCATATTTTAATTCCTGAATACCACATTCAATGGAGTATTCAGGATCTGTAATCCCATTTGGCACATGGGGATAGCGGGTATTAAATCCACCTTCCGCTGCTTGCATAACATCCAGCCCTCGTCCGCCAGATTCCTGCATCATGACTGCCAGAATTAAATCCACATAATCACTCATACCATATTTCGCAGCGGCTCTTTCTACAGCAGGGCGGTAGGACAATACCTCATCACTAAGATTGATAGCAGCTACTATGCCGGAAGAAGCAGTTCCAAAGAAAGCAGTCAGATTTTCTGCATAGTTTTTGGCAAGTTCTTTCTGCTTGTCTGTAAGATGGAATACATGGTCTGCAAAATAGGAATCTCCGGCATAAACAACAGTATAGGTGTGTTTCGTAAAAGTAACCGTCTGTGTTTGTTCCTGTCCCTGTTCTGTGCCGGATTCTCCTTCTGCACCGCCATCAACGGTAACTTCCATGGTAACTGTTTCGGTTGCTACATCATAAGAAAAAAGTCCTTCTTTGTTTTCACGGATGAGTTTCTTTAATTGGTTTAGGTTGATGTTTTTATAGTCATCCTGGCTGGCACAAAATTGTGAAATCAGCAGATTGGCATTGACGGAGATGCTGTATGTATAGGGATCATTGATGGATGCAGTATCACCTTGTGGAAGACGGGAAATTGCTGCATGGATCTCTGCCAGAATGTCTTCATGGCTTTCTTCTAACACTTCAACGATGGCATCACGGGAAGCACGGATGTTTTCACTGATCATAGAGTTGCTGTTTAGCACATCGCTTTGTTCGGTCAGACTTCCAAAGATCAGACCAGGGAGCATCACAATAAATAAAACCGGAAGCAGCAGTATGGCGAGAATAACAAGGAGAATTTTAGCGAACTGATTCCGGTTGGCTATGACTGCGCCAATCGCTGCTGAAAAAGGCCCGCCAAGGGCTGCACCATATCCTGCTTTGGAGAAAGTGGCTGCTGTTTTTAAGGACTTTAGATGAGAAATGGTACTGGAGCCTACATCCATTGCTTCGTCAAGTCCAGAGCGTTCTGTATCCATTACTAAATCCGATCCTTTCTTGGAGGAGTAGGAGGAAGCTTTTGGACAATGGATTCGTTGTAGGCTATTTTTCCATCGCCAGCATCATAAGGGATTTTGGATACCGTATTTTCGGCATATTGCTTGTACCAGGTAGCTCCGTCTACAGATTGCACAGTTTCATAGGTTCCCTGGGTAGGAGCCGTATATTGATCGGCATGGTACATAGCAAATTCCCGGCTGTCCCCATTGGAACCGGACTCAACTCCTGTTATCCTGCCGCCGCCAATCTCAACATTGGTATAGGAATGATCCGTTTTATCTTCATTTTGAATTCCCATGTAGGATTGAAATGCAGAAACAGCTCCATCACCTTTGATTGAGCCAACTTGACCATAGTTTCCTTGAGCAATATTGCTGATAACGTTATTAGCAAAATCTCCGCCCTTTTCAAGGGAAGACTGATAAAGTGCATTTCCGATACTTGGTCCTTCGGTATATCCGGTGGCTGCATTTACCGCAGAACGCTCTGTCTGCCTTCCAACGGCTCCGGCTAATCCTCCGGATAGGAAAGAACTTTGTACTGCAGCACTTCCGGGAGAGGAAGAATGGGAACTGCTATGGCTTCCACCGCCATGCCCCCGAAAGGAACTTGCAAGACCTCTTCCGGCGATTAAAAGTTCAGCCATCATATTTCCACCAGTATTTCCAACATTGACTCCCAGACTTGCCATAAAGCTGTCAATCTTTTGAGAAACCTTCAAAAAAGCAATGGCACACAGAAACCAGATAAAGACATTACCGGTGACCGTTTCTTTTCCCTGTGCATCTACAGCTTGCTGTACCTCTGCTTCTGTAAGTTCAGCGGCAAAGACCGGCATGGATGTTACAAGAATCAGACAAGAAATCAATAGCAGGCTGCAGAGCAGTGTTTTCTTATGTTTCATAATCTCCTCCTTCCTAGAGTGATAAAGGGTTTGCAAGGAATGTTCCCACCATGGAAGTAAACAGCCGCAAACACCAGGCGTTCATTAAAAGCAAAAAGAACTGTCCGCCGAGCATACGGCACCAGCTCTTAAAAATATTTCCAGTAGCCTGGGAAGCACCTGTGGAAAATGCAACAGGTGCGGTGTAGACCAGAACTCCAAGCAGTATATAACGTTCCGCAGCTTCAAAAAGCAGCTTGATGTAATTCCAGGCAAGGATCAGTACCAGTATGAGGGCAACAATGGCAACAGCACCGTTGGCACATACTCCCAGGATGACTGTGATTACAGAATTAAACTTGGCAAATTCCAGTGGTGGAAGATCTTCAGTCAGAATCCAGCTATACGGGGTTCCTGCAATATTCAATAGAAGATCCACAATGTCTTTGGCATAGAATGTCAGGAAAAGGAACATAAATGTCCGCAGTGATAATTTGATTGGATCTTCAGCGTCAATCCCTGTCCCCATAAAATAATTCTTAAAAAGCTGCCAAACCCAGTTTAAAAGGATGAGTCCGATAGCCAGTGCCAGAAAAATCTGGTACATTGTTTCCGCTGCTGGAAAATACCGGAGAAAAGTATCCATGGAACATCCCAGTGCACCCAGAACAGAAGTAGTAATCAAATCCAGAATGTTCATGACCTGTTCGGCAATCCATTCTACAATTCCGTCAAGTATTCCCATGACAGAGCCACCTCCTTATCTGCATTATCCATTCCACTGCCCGCCGGCAAAGAACGGAGTGATGTAAGCCATGATAAATCCCAGACCATTGAGAATAGCCCATGTAATGATGATTCGTTTGAGCCATGCCCTGGATTCATCCACGGTTTTTCCGGATTTGGAAAAATTCATCAAAAGCAAAGCAACCGATGCAGTTACAACAGCCGCAATGGTGGAAATCAGGATAATCTGGTTATATACGTCTTTCATGATTTCTGAAGCTTTGTCCCAGATGGTAGCAGCCATAACGGGTTGTACATTACAGGCAATCAGAGTAAAGACAAGGAAGGCAGTATAGAGATATTTGCCATAGTTCCAATGATGTTTCATGCCCGGTGGTGCTTCTTTGTGAGTATGGTTTTTCAAGTAAATAAACCTCCTTCATAAAAAGAGGGCAAAGTGAGATCTTTCACTTTGCCCTGGCTTATAGTTTTCCTGCCTCATAGAAGCTTCCGTCCGGTCAATACGGAGGAACGCTTATTCTATATTTAGTTGTAATACTCCTTTCCATGCACGAAAAAACGCAGCTTGCACCAGAGAAGAGGCATTCCCTGGAAAGCTGCGTTTTCGCTACATACAATTTTGACAGTATCATTTTAACATGGGTAGATTTCCCTGTAAATCGCAGAAGTGTGCCAAGTTGGGACAAAACATAAGAAATAAATATGCCATATAGGAAGAAAAAAGTTCGATTTAGACAAAAAATATGGGCAAAATATAGAAAATATTGTAATGTGGGAAAAACAAAAAATAATCAATTTTCTCAATAAGAGTCTAATTAGAATATATAGTGTTGATTATTATGTGTGGTAGAGTTATGAATTCACTAATCTTGGAACTGGTAGAACAAAATTATCAATCGGGAGGCAGGTTCTATTTTACAGAATAGTGGATCTTAAAGGTTGACTTTATGGTTTAGGAAAAGTATTAAAATGTGCTAATAATTATATTGGAATGGTGAAAATAAATATGATAAGTGTTAAAAAACTAATAGAGTATATTTCCATGGAATCTATTATAAAAAAACGTATAGTAATTCGACTTGATGAAAATAAAAGTTTGACAGAGATACCAGAAGGGATTGTAGAACAAAAATGCTTCTACAAAATTAATTATTATCTTTTTCTATTTATTGCTTTATCAAGTAAACGTAAAAACAAGATCATAATAGATATAAAGCAGATATCAAACTTTATTTGTATTACTTGGTACTATGAATACCATAATAATAAAATTCTATTATCATTATTTTTAAAAATATTAAATAGAAATTTTAAACGAAATGATAAGTACATAGCATATTTAGATAATAAATTTTTTATGTGGCTATGCTGACTTGATTTTTAATTTTATAAAAATTAATGAGGAGATAAAACATTGTATAAATTATTAAAGGATAGTTTAAAAATAAGAAGATACCTTCTAGTAATAATTTTAGTAATACAATTCATATCGGTTATATTATCTACTTTATTACCGTATATGAACGGAATGTTTGTTGATATGCTTATAGACATAAAGAATGTTGAAGAGGTCATAAAATACGCAATAACTATTGCTGGGGTGGGGATTATTTCACTATTTTTGTCATATATATATAACTTAAAAATAATGAAGGTTAAGAATAATATTTCATTTGAAATAAATAGTCGGGGCATACTCCATCTGCAGAAAATTCCTTTAGAGATTGAATATGAACCTACATATATGACGCAACGCTTAAATTCGGATAGTAGAATAGTGGTTGATTTCTTTTTTGATAAAATTATTACTGCTACTATTAATTTATTCGTAATGTTTTTTCTGATAAGTTTGTTATTTTATTTAAGTAAACCGATTTTTGGGGTTACAGGAGTATTTATTCTTATATATATTTTTATTTATTTGCTTTTAAAAGGGGAAATTTATGAAAGAAATTACAAATTTAAGGAAAATCAAAGTGATTTTTTTAATACGTTGAATGAGCAATTAGTATTACGTGAAGAAATTAAAGTGCATTCTATTTTTAATATATTTGGAAAAGTTTTAAATAGCAGTTATAAGAGTTTTTTTTGGCATGCATATAAAGCATATCAAGTTGGACTTCTATTTCAAACATTGGATCAAATTGTTTGTGTGTGTTTCCAAGCAATAACCCTAATATTGGGAGGGGCATTAGTTTTGAAAGGTCAATTATCAATTGGCCAATATACAATAATTAATATATATTTTTTAAATCTTTTAACGCTGATTAAATACTTTTTCGGATTGGGAAAAGAATATCAAGACGTGAAAAGTTCTATTGACCGTATAAATGAAATTTTTAGTATTCCGCTTGAAAATAATGGGACAGTCTGTCTGGAAAAAATAAAAGAAATAGATATAAAGAATTTTTGTATAAGAAATCTTTTTTGCTTTAACGAAAAGCTAGAAGTGAATAATATGTATGTTGTTACTGGAGAAAATGGGATAGGTAAAACAACATTTTTAAAAGGAATGTTGGGATTATTTAATGAATATACAGGGAATGTTTATTATTCAGATGAAAATTTAGGGAAAATAGATAAATTCTATTTAAGGAAAAATAATATATCAGTTATGCTACAGAATGAAAAAGTTCCATATATGAATGTCGAAGAATATTTATGTAAATTTTTGGATAAGAATTCTTTAAAGAAAATTAAAGACGAAATAATACAAATAGGTGGAGGAGAATTATTAAATAAAATTCACTTAGAAGAGCTAAGAAAGAAAAATTTGCAGCAGATTTCAGATGGAGAAAGACAAATAGTTTTATGTTTGAGAACTATTTTGAAAAAAGCAGATATATATTTGTTGGATGAACCTACCACAAATCTTAGTATAGAAATTGCTAATTTATTTTTAGATTTTTTATTGGAAATAAAGAAGAAAAAAATAGTCTTAATAATAAGCCATGACGAAATGGTTATTAATAAAGCTGATATGAAAATAAAAATATCTAAAAATTTAGTAGAGAAGGTGAAAATAATGAAAACGTAGAAATATTGCAGCATTTAGTATTGTGTAGAAAAGTGAAACATTTGCAAGGCTTTATAAATAATTCAATATTATATAAAATTTAGAACACTAAAGTAGTGGAAAGGAGAAAGATGTATTGTGCATCTGTATAATGGGAGATGGGTAAATATTATAAATATAAAAATTTAGAAGAAAATAGGTTCCAGGAATTTGATAAAAGTGATATTTTATCAGGACCATTACACATAGCGATAGATATTACTAATAAATGTAATGCAAAATGTTTGCATTGTTTTAATAGGAGTGGGAACGGATTGTTGCGTAACGAGATTTCAGACAGAGAAATGTTAGAAATATTTAAAGAAATAGCAGTGATAAAACCATTTTCTACATGCTTTTGTGGAGGCGAACCAATGATGAAATATGATTTAGTTTTGCGAGCAACAGAAGTCTTAAAAAATGGTGGAGTCCCGAATATAGCAATGGTTACAAATGGTTGGTTTTTAACTAAAGATAGAGTAATAAGTTTACGAAATGCTGGTCTTACACATATACAACTTAGTCTGGACGGAAAAGATGCAAAAACGCATGAACGTATGAGAGGGATTAATGGAATTTATGAAAAAGTATTGGATGCTTTAAATTTTATTGATGATGCAGGAATTTCCTCGGCAGTTGCTTTTAGTCCGACACAATTTAATATCAAGCAATTTCCAGAGGTAGTTGAATTGCTTCAAAAATTTGAAAATCTAAGGGAAATTAAAGTTCAGCCTTTGATGCCATTGGGAAAAGCGGTTGAAGGAAAAAGTGAATTATTTGCATCGGAAGAGGAATATAGAGAATTAGTTGCATATATCGAAAGATTTAACGCTAAGAGAGATTATAATAACAAGTTTAGAATAGATTGGAGTGATCCTTTAGATCATCTCAGAAGATTTACTACATTAAATTTTAAAAATAATATATTTTCAGAGATAAAGTCAGATGGCAATCTTACAGCTTCAGCTTATATTCCAGTAACAGTGGGAAATCTAAAAAGACATTCTCTAAAAGATTATTGGAAAGCAGGATTAGGAAAAGTTTGGGATATTCCTGTAATTAGAGAACTTGCGGAGTTTGTGGTTTGTATAGAAGATATGAAATACGATTTACAAGAGCTGCCGAAAATTTTTTATGAAGATAATATTGAAATAGATTTAGTAGATGATGATATAATGCATCATCTTGAAGAATTTACACTTGAAAAATTATATAAATAGGAGAGAAAGATGTTTGATAGAAAATGTAAAGATTGCATAGTTTTGAAAAGGATTAAAAATGCTTTTGTTAGAGAAGAACTAAAAAACAGTGAATTGATAATTCAAAATGGTAAAACATACGATGATGCTATTATTATTAATGAGCAAGGAAAGGAAATCTTAGAATTTATAAATAATAAGAGAACAGTAGAAGAAATAATAAATTTAATGATACAAAAATATCCAGAGGTAGAAAAGGACGTGGTAGAGAACGATGTGTATTCTTTTTTATATGAGGGAGAAAGGCGAGAAATTATTAAAGTGAGAGGAGTAGAAAAAATGTATAAAGGACACGACATAAAAAGAATAAATGATTTTGAAATATATAGATGTAGTGAAGGTGATTTAAAGTTAATTTATAAAATTTTAAACGATCAAGATACTATTTTAGATATGAGAGATTATAATACACCTGAAGAATTGTATAATGCAATCAGTATTCGTGCAAAAGTATTTATGTATGTGGAAGATTATTATTTACTTAGAAAAGAGGATGAAATCTATGGAGTTATTAGTATTGTAAATGGAAAAGTTTACATAAATCAAACATCATTTATAGGAAAGATAGTTTTAACGAAGAGTTTCAACCAGCAAGTTTTAAAAGATTTTATTGGCAGTGTTTTAATCAATTATAAAAATGAGGTGAAAAAGGATAGTAAAAAGATACGTATTAGTTTTGAAAATAAAGATACAGAGATATATAAAGAGCTTATTCAGAGCTTAATAGAATTATCTTTTATTAAAGTAGCAGAATTAAAAGATGAACTGACAATTGGACAAGATGTACTAATATACGATTATTTTTATTAAGTCTGTTCCTTGGACGAATTAAACGATAGTATGGTAATACCTTACTGATTGTGAGGAATATTAACCATAAATACTTTTCAGTAGGAGGTGATACGTATGTATGAAAGTCCGGAAATGTACAGTTTGGCTCAAGATGGACAGAGAGGATCTGTAGCAGCCAATACAAATTGGGTAGGAAACGCTGAGGGCGTAGCCAATGCTATAGGATATGCAAATGCGGCTGTTGCAACATTGGCAGGTGTTGCAGTAGTAGTATTAGCAGTTGTTGGAGCTGTATTTACAGTGAAATGATGGTGAGCTAGTGGAGAGAGTTTAGACAGAATATTATTATTGAAATGAGGTTCTTCTAACTCTCTCTGAGTAGAAAAGGAGATAATTATGAGTAATTTAGAAATATTCTTCACACTTTGCATTCCAATTCTGCTTGTTGGATTAGGAATGGGGATGAAAACAAAGACGCCCAAAAAAAATAGGTGGATTGGTTGGAGGACACCTGCGGCAATGAAAAATGAAACCATTTTTAAGAAAGCCAATATATATGCTGGTAAAATTATGTTTAGATATGGATTTGTAATTTTAATATTAACAAGTATAATTGATATTATATTAAGATATGAAAGCATAGGTTCATTTATTACTCCATGGGTTTGTATGGCACAAATAATTATGTGTGTTTTAATGATTAGAAAAATCGAAAGAAAAATTAGAAAGTTTTGAAGTGTTTTATAAGCATGTATAAATAATTATAAGATAAATTGTAATGCAGAGAAAAGTAAATCAAAGGTCTTATTCTTTAAAATGAGTTTAGAATATATAGGACTATTTTGCTTAAGAGATTCTGTTAAACATGATTGACAAGGAGAAAACAATGATAAGAATAAATATAGAAAAAATTAAAAAATTAAGAAATTATTTAGATGATACTTGCTATGACACATTAAACCAAAAAATCAGGCAGCATCAGAATTATTTTTTTAATCCCTTACCAAATGAATATGATAATATTCAATTAGAATTGTTAAAGCTAAAAAAAGACAAAAGAGTATTGTTGAAATTATTATTGCTAGGAGATAAGATTGAATTAAATGAGATTGAAAATACAATTGGTACCGAGTTCCTGAATTTATTGATTGAATTAGGGATTGTTATAAAAAGTGATGGTTATGTTCAGACGGACAGTTATATTATAATTTCCTTTTTGGATAAATATTTTTTAGTGGGATTACCTTATAATAATCCTAATTGCAGGATAAAGGATCCATCTGTTTATATAGGCATGGATACATATAGATTAACAGAGAATATAACATCTAAACGAGTAGATAAAGTTTTAGACCTATGTGCCGGAAGTGGAATTCAAGGAATTTGTGCTGCTAATAAGGCTAATAGTGTTACCTTGGTAGAAATTAATCATAAAACAATTCCCTTTACAAAATTTAACATTGTTTTAAATAATGTTGAGGATAAGGTAAGAGTGAAAGAAGGATCTTTATATGAAAATCTTGGTAATGCAACATTTGATGAAATATATGTAAATCCACCTTTTATTGCTGTGCCACAAGACTGGAATTTTCCAATAGCAGGAAATGGGGGAGAAAATGGTTTAGAAATTACATTGAATATTATACGGGGGTATAAAAGGCATTTAAATATCAATGGGCGAGCATATATGGTAGGAGAAGCAATAGGGACAGAAAAAGAACCGTTTTTAATAGATGAGTTACGTACAGAATTAGGCAATGATTTTAAAATAACGATGATTTTAGATTTTAAATTCTCAATTGAGGCACATTTAAGAAGATCATCTTATGTTGCTATAAATATGGGTAAAATGAATGGTAAAAATGCTGATGAATTGTTTGAAAAATATAAAGACTGGATAAAAAAAGTTAATGCGACTTCTGTGTATAACTATTATTTAAAAGTAGAAAGAACGCAGCCGGCACAGGGAAGCATAGAAGTCATCAATATGACAACCACATGGTCAAAAGATGATGTTCCAGTTTTAAAAAATAATAAAGACTTTCAAATCCAAAAGTTTCCCCAATATTATGCCATTTGTAGAAACGGAAAAATAATTGCGCAGTTAGATGATGCAACATTAACATTTATAAAAAAGATAGATGGTAAATTGACAATAGAAGAAATATATCAAAAACTTTGCGAAGAAAATAAGAATGTAGCAAACTATTTGCCAAGAGTAGAAGCAATAGAAAGCTTAGCGGAAGCGTGTGGAACTTTAAAAGCAAGAAACATTATTGAAAAATGCAATAGAAATTAGCGGAGAGTAGGAATATATGAAAGTATTATATTTATTTTTGCCGGTTCATCCAAAATGTAATACAATTGGAATGCGCTCAATGCCACCACTGGCACTTTATTATTTAGCTACCATTTTAGAAGATAATGGAATTGAGGTGGATATTGTGGATCCGTCCATAATTTCTAGGTCACAATATTTTGATACGAATGTAGAAGCTAAAAAATTTATTGGAAATTTATTTGACAATAAAGAGTATGATGCTATTTTGTTTTCTGCTACAACGGGGAATTGGGGTGTAACCAAAGAAATGATACAACAAATACATGAAGAGTTTCCCAATATACCTATTTGTGTAGGAGGGATTCATGTATCTTATTTTGCAAGATATATAATTACAGGTATGCCGTATTTAATAGCCTTGAAAGGAGAAGGAGAAAAGAATATTGTAAGTGTAATACAAAATGTAAAGAATTATAATGAGTTAAAAAAAATTCCCAACATTGTGTTTTATGATGGGGAACAAGTAGTAGAAACTGTAAAAAATGAATTAATGGAAATCAAGGAGTTGCAGGAAATTAAAAACGTTGACTATTCTAAAGTACCTAAAAATAGTTATGGGTGTATAGGGTTAGAAACTTCTAGAGGCTGCAGATTTAGATGCGTTTTTTGTTCTGTTTTGTACAAACATATATGGAGAGGATTGACGGAGCAATATGTTGTAAATAATATTATGTCTCAAGTAGAAACTATAAAAGAAAAAACAAAAAGTAATTATGCGAAAATATACTTTGTCGATGACTGTTTTACGGCAGATGTTAAAAGAGCTAAGAATATTTTGAATTTACTTTCAAAAAAGAGTTTGGATCTAAGAATATCATTTGAGGCTAGGGTAACTGATTTAATGCAGGTTGGATTTTTGGAAAATATTCCCGAGAAAATTATAGATAATATTCAAATTGGTGTAGAAGCTGGTTACAATGAAGGGCTTAAAAAAGTTAGAAAAGGGATTACTATAGCACAGTTAGAGGAATGTGCGGAACATTTATATGAGTTGGATCTACAAGACAAAGCTTTTTTTTCTTTTATTATAGGATTTCCTTGGGAAACAATTACGGAAATAAAAAGTACAATTTCTACAGCAGCCTATTTATATGATAATTTTAAAATTTTAGCAAATATTAATTGGTTGTGGTTAATGCCTTCTGACTTGTGGGATGAAAGACAAAACTATGGAATAGAGGTTAACGAAAGTATATTTGATGATCCATTATGGTTTATTAATAGAGAATATTTTATGGAAACACATCCTAATATTGAAATAAAGGATATTAGAGCTGTTGAAGAATTGATAAAATATTATGCAAATAAAGGGATACGATTAGCATATACTGGAGTATTGTTTGATTTAGAGTAATATTCAAATGATTTTTTAATAGAGATTTAATCTATACTTCTTATGAGTTGTAGTTGAGGTTATATAATAGGGACAAGAAAATATTTTATAATGTGCGAAAAGTTGGGGAAGTCTAAAACGAGAAGAGTATAAGAGAAATGTTGGCAACTTTCCAGAGCTTGTTTGATAACTTTTGGTGAAAATTCAGTCAGTTAAGGCTTTGGGTTTTTCAGGGTGAATAACCCGTTGTTTCCACCTGCATAGCAGATGCCTGAAACAGGATAAAGCCCATACTCTCCTTAATTACGCTTGCACCTAAAATGATAGATGCAAGCGTTTTACTTTATTTTAGTTTGAGACGTAGGTGCTTAATTTTGAGTAACTTCCAATTTTATCCTTTTATCGTTCATAATGATAGAAAATAGTTTTTTACTCCATCTTGATGTTAAATATTCTGTTTAATAATCCGAGTGATAATTCCAACTGCAACATTCCGTTCTTCATCAATATGTGTCACAACAAAGGACACCTTATCTTTCTTTCCAACGGTGCGGCTGTCGTAGCAACTATGAGCAATGGCGTTGACGCCCAATTCTAACCGGACAAAAACAGTTCCTTTGTGGATGTCTTCCACCGTTCCGGCATATTTTCCCTGTACCCGACAATTTTTCAGATTTTCTTTGCTGGTGTTGCCTTCCACGCTTTTTACATCTGCATGGATGGAGAGCGTTTCAGGGGAATCTCCATCTACGTTCAGAATACGTACCAAAATGTGTTCCCCTACCTGGAATCGCTCCCTGGCATCACCCAGCCAGTCAAAAGACAGATCTCTTGCAAGGATGGAAGTTTCTACACCAAAGATTTCTGCCCGGACTACTTTTTCAGCAACGGCAATGACCCTGGCCTGTACAATACGGTCTTCATGGATTTTAGTCTGCCCGGAAGAGTCCTGATCAAAATAGAAAATCTGACGTTTTTTCAGCATAGCATCTTTCCGGCTGGCAACGATGCTTCTGGATTTGGTATCCAGACCTTTGATAATGAAATCAATTTCGCAGCCAAGCATATTATTCAGAACCTTATTCTGGCGGAGGGAAATGTCACCGTAGTCATGGGCTTCATCTTGGACCAGATTGATCATCATTTCCGAGATAGGGATGACAGCCCGGTAATCCTTATAGTAAATAATTGCTATTAAGCTGCCGGCTTCGGTCTTTTCAATACCTCCCAGAATACCGGTGAGAATTTTCCTGGTACGATAGGCATTTTGGATGTCATGCCAGATTAAATCCGCTTTTGATTGAGCAGTTTCTAATACAGTATCGGAGTCAAGGGTTAAAATAGGGGTGTTCAGGTTCATTGTTTCGTTTGCCATAAATGTTATCTCCTTTCCAAGGTAGTGAGGAACATCTTTAAAGTTAATATGAAAACATTTTATACCAGAAGGGATACAAATTTCAGTATATTTTATTTTGTTATCAAATAGTTTAACAAAAATATGTTTATAGTACAATGGCAACGATATGCCATTGTACGTTTTTGCAATGCCATCTATATGCCATTGTACGTTTTTGCAATGCCATCTATATGCCATCTATGAATTAGATTTAGTATGAATAGAGAAGCTTGGGGCTATGTAGGCAAAAAAAATAACAATCTACGCAAAAATTATAGAAATAAAATATAAAAAATATAGAATATGGATTAAAAGTAACAGGGAGATATGGTAATAGAACAAAATGGTTATAAAATTTTTAAACGAATTAGACATAAAAATTTCTAAATTAATACTTACACATTTTAAGTGTTTCATTCCGTCATTTATAGCAACAGCAACCAGCCTACTGTTTCCTGGATTTATAAGTAAAATTATTGATCAAGGGCTGGAAAAAGGTGATTTACAGGCAGTAGGTATGTATTGGGGTGAAATGTTGATTTGTGGTGTGCTTTTGGTTATTTCCAATTATATACAGAGCATACTGTATTGTAAATTTGAGCAAGAATTATATTATCAATTAAAAAATAAAGTTTTTGATAAAGTATTACATACAAAAACAGTTGATAGAGATAGCTTAGCCAATGGAGATATATATATGAGCATAGATGATGATTTGAGTAATATATCATCATTTTTGACTACACTTTTGCCAGAATTATTTATTAGCATATTATCTTTAGTGGGAGTCGTGTTTATAATATTTAAATTTTATTCTTTAATGGGCATAGTAATATTGGGTTTAATAGGGGTACTGGTTATAAGTCAACCATGGTTTGGAAAAAAAATAAAAGAACAATCTTCGTTATGTCGAGAAGCAGGGGGAGAAGAAGCTGCATTTTTACAAGAAAGTATTGGAAATGCTCCCTATTTGAATATTATGGGATATGTTGAGGGTGTTCGTGATAAATATTGGGAAAAGAGCAGAAATGTAAAAAATAGGAACATTAGCATATCAAGAATACAATATATCGCTCAAAACTTTCGATTAGGAATCAATACGATGGCCTTGCTGATTACTATCGGGATAGGAGTAATTCTAGTTGAAAAAGAGGTTGTAGGTGTGGGAGGGGTTTTTGCAATGTCAATATACATTCAGCGTGTTAGTGGTCCCCTCAACAGCATTGTTCAAAGTTATCTTTTGATTAAAAGCTATACGCCTTACTTTGAACGAATAACAAAGATATGTAATAGAAGTAAAAGGGATAATACTGTAAAAGAAAATCCAAGAGAAGAGTTAAAAAAAATAGAAATTTCTGATTTGACATATTCATTTTCTTCTAATTTGACGTTATATAAAAATTTTAATTTAGAAATAAACAAAGGAGAAATAGTAGGAATTGTTGGAAATAACGGGGTAGGAAAATCAACATTGATAAAAATTATAATGAAGATGATTCCTATTGACATTGGGCGGATTATAGTAAATGGAAAGTATGGATTGGAAAATATAGATGAAGAATATTTATACAAAAATATCAGTGTCGTACCACAGTCAACTGTTATTTTGAGCGGTAAATTGAGAGATATATTAAACCCGGCAAAGAGGGATATAAGTGACAATAAAATTATAGAAACCTTAAAGAAATTTACAGTTGACTATTCTATTTTTGAAAATGATCTAAATTACGAAATATTAGAAAAAGGTGGGAATATGTCAGGTGGAGAGGCTCAAAAACTGTCACTTGTTAGAATGGTTTTAGAAAATAAGCCTTGGGTTTTGTTGGATGAGCCTACTTCAGCAATGGATGTTGAGTGCGAAAAGATAATTTGTAGTATTTTGAAAGAATACTTGAAAAGAAGAACCGCAGTAATTATTACACATAGACCTGAAATATTAAGTATATGTGACAAAATAATAAGATTGGAGAGTTGAGAGAGCTATGAGGTTTAGCAAACACACAATAATATTGAGAAAAGAGAATAGAGTAGTGTTGGTTAATAAGTGTACCAGAAATTGGTATAGGTTAAGTGAAGAACTCTTTTCTGTAATTAAGTTTGCTGTAGATAAAAATTTGGCAGATGATGAGTTACTTCAGAATTTATATGATGAAGAAGATAGGAAGATTGTTAAAGATATAATCAATCACTTGAAGCGTCTAAAAATTATTTTAGAAACAGAAGAAGATGTAAGAGAAGAACTCAATATTACTATGGCAATTACGGATAGGTGCAATTTGTTATGTAAACATTGTAGTTATAATGCAAAATACAGTGAAAACATAGCTGAAAAAGTTTCAAAAAATGAAATGATGGCGAGGATGAAGTCAATTTTATGCTATAATCCGACCTCTATTATACTTACAGGGGGAGAGCCTATGATAAGAGATGATTTCATAGAATTGATAGATTGGTTGAAAAATCAGTATAAAGGAAAGATATTTTTGATGACAAATGGGACACTCATTAATAATGCAAATGTCAAAAAAATTGTTAACACATTTTCGCAGATTGATATAAGTATAGATGGTATTGATGATGAAACATGCGAGAAAATCCGTGGCAAAGGAGTTTATGATAAAGTTGTAAAAGCTGTGCAACTATTACAACATAATAATTTCCATAAAATATCATTATCAATGGTAGATACACATATAACACATAAATATATCAGAGAGTTTTACAAGCTTAATGAGAAATTAAATACGCATCCAATTATACGATCATTTTCAGCAGTGGGAAGAGGGGAAAAAAATAAACATCAATTGGAACTAAAAGGTGAAGATTATGAAGAAAGTAAACAAATCCTTTCTGAAAATGTTAAAACAAATTTTAAAAGGAATTTTAAATCAAGTGGTTGTGGAGCTGGAAGAGGTAACTTTTTTGTAGATTATGATGGAAAGATTTATGGTTGTGCCACATTGCGTGAATTTGGTTGTAAACTGGGTGAAATAAATAATATAAAGGAAGTCATAAACTATGAGGAAAATGCTTCATATAAAGAAATGACAAGGAAAATTCCTGAGAAATGTAAAAAATGTGATGTTAACATTTTTTGCATAGAATGTTTGGCAGATTTTTTGGAAATAGAAGAGTTTGAAACATTTTGTTCTGAAAGAAAAAAATGTATTCAGGACATTGTTTGGGGAATAGAAGAGGACAAAAAATGTTTGTAAATTTGTGGGTAACAACAAATTGTAATTTTTCATGTAAATATTGCTATGAAGGTGTGGAGAAAAAAAATTACATCTTGGATAAAAAGACTGTTGACAATTTAGTACATCATATACAACAGGCAATATGTATTGGTGAAGAAATAATTATTGAATTTCATGGTGGCGAACCATTATTGAATTTTCCATTGATAGAATACACCATAAGAAAGATTAATGACGTATTCCCCAATATTAAAAGACATTATGGAATTACAACAAATGCCTTTTATTTAAAGGGTGATATTCTTGACTTTATAACAAAATGGATGGATTTTAATTTGTCAGTCAGTATAGATGGAACACCAGAGGTAAATGACAGCTATCGAATTATGAACAATGGTTTAGGGACTTTTGAAAAAATAGAAGAGAATATAAAGGCGTTGTTGAAGAAAAGAGCTGATGCCATGGCTAGAATTACAGTATTACCTGATACTGTTCAATATCTATATAAAAATAGTGTATTTTTAGCAGAAATGGGTTTTCGCATAGTTGGTGGTGCTCTTGATTATTATAATCCAAGATGGAATGAGCGTAAATTTAAAATTCTATATGAGGAACTGGTTAAACTTAAAAAATATCAAATGGAAGAAAAAAACGTACGATTTCCTATGACAAATTTTTATTGTAGGAAAATGGGGGAATGCGGATTTGGAAAAAACTACTTTACTTTATATCCTAACGGGGATATATATCCCTGTACATATTGTGTGGGGAAATCAGAATTTCTTCTAGGAAATATTAATAAAGAGGGATTTAAAGAGGATAAAATATTAGAATTTCAAACTATAAATGCTAAGTGCAATCCTCTATGTGAAGGGTGTGGGCATTTGGAACATTGTGTCAGCAGTCGATGCAAATTTTTGAATTATGCACTTTCAGGAGATTTTTTAACTCCATCTGGAGTGGTTTGTGCAATGGAAAATATAAAATATAAGTTAAGCATATTGTAATAATGTGATAAAAACAGCACTATTTTAGTATCTATTCATAAAAAGAGAGGTATTGATTATGGAAATTAAAAAAATTCAGGATACATACGCAATGGATATTTCAGGACAGAGCTGCCCTGGCACAAATGAAGACTGTTGTTACGACTGTGCACATTGGAAAAATAATACAGGATCTAATCCTAACAGATGTACTGTCAAGTTAGACAAAGAAATTACTGATTTGTGGTAATAAGTGATTCATAGCTATTAGAATTAAGTAGTATAAAGATTTAAGATACTAAGTAGTGCTGTTTTTTATATATGATAGGTGGGAAAGATGAAGTGAGATGTGCAATTGTTGATAGTGGCGTACAAAGAGAACTTTCAGGTAATAATATATTTGGCGGGATAACGTTCAAAAGAAGTGAGGCTGGAATTGAAATAATAGAGAATGAATATCAAGATGAAAACGGGCATGGTAGTATGGTATATCGGACATTAGCCCAAACAGACACAGAGTTTTATATTGTAAAAGTTCTTAATGAATCTAATCAAGGAAATTCGTTGACTTTGTGTGAAGCATTAAAATGGCTTTTAAACATAGAGGTAAAACTTATTGTTATTTGTATTTCAACGAATAATCTGGAAATGGGACAAGAATATGAAAAGCTTATAAATAAGTTATCTATTCAAGGTAAGATATTATTTGCTTCATGGACAAATAATGGCAGGGATACGCTTTCTTATCCTGCAATCTTAAAAAATGTAATATCTGTTGGGAGAAAGAAGATGGATTCTAAATTCATTGAATGTGATTGGAAAAATAACATTCAATGTTTAATAAATATAGATATATCTTATATATGGATACCAGAAAAAGGTTTTAGATCATTTGGAGGAAATAGTCAAGCCACTGCTGATTTAGTAGCGATGGTATGTAAACGGATAGGATATGTTAGGGATATAAAAGAAATGAGAAAACGGATAGATGAACTTGACTATAATTACTATAGAATATATAGGGATTATGAATGTGAAACAGATCAAAGACTTTTATCTATAATCGAGAAATATTCTAAAACGTTTACTGCAGAAAGTGCTATGTGGGAGATATTTCCGACAATAGAAGAATTATCAGACTTTTTAGAGGAAATATGTACGATTTTTGAAATAAATAAGTATACAGTAATATTTAAGCGCTCAATGTTTGTAAGCATAAAAAAATTCTCGAATACAATTAATATAATTAAGAATGGAGAAAAGAAATATGAAAACTAAAAGAAAAATTAATACAATTATTTTGAGCATAATATTGATTTTGGGAATTTTACAACAAAGTATAAATGTATCCGCTGCAAAAATATCGGATTCTTATGAACATGTAGAAAAAATTACAACAAATCAAATGTTTGAACAAAGAGAGCCAAACTATTATGTTTATTTTTATAGTGAAAATTGTTCAGCCTGCAATTTTGTTAAGGATAAAGTGTTAAATTTCTCAAAAGAAAATAAAGTTTATTTTATAGATTATAGTTTATCCCACAATCATGTTGGTGCGTATGATTGGAATTCTTTACGTGAAAAATATAATAAAAAAGTAGGATATTTAGATGAGAATGAAGAGATAGTTTTTTTGCCAGGTGAATCATACGAAAAATATGAAAACCAAAAGAATATGTATGGAAAAAAAATTACATATAGCTATAGAATAATAGGAAATGATGTATATACGAACATTATGACTCCTGAAATTGATTATAGTAGTATAAATAATGTAGAAGAAATGGTTATTGCAGGAGTTCCTACTTTATTCTATATAGAAGATAAATGTATCAAAGAATTTTATTTTGATTCATTTGAAATCGATGAGTTTATTAAATAGCATTGTAAATTATGTAGATATGTATGATTGGATTAAATAAAAGGAGAACTAATTATATGAATATTATTGGGAAAAGATTATCGAAAATTTACGGAAGTGGAGAAGGTAGAGTAATTGCGTTAGATAAGGCTGATTTGAATATTTCATCTGGTGACTTTGTTTCTATTATGGGACCTTCTGGAAGCGGAAAGAGTACATTATTGCATTTACTTTCTGGTTTAGACAAACCTACGTCTGGTAATTTAACGTATGACGGAAAGGATATTTATACTTTTAGTGATAAGGAATTAGCTGCTTTTCGACGTAAAAGTATTGGATTTATTTTTCAACAATTCAATTTAATACCTGTTCTAACTGCTAGAGAGAATATTATTATGCCGATGCTTTTGGATCGAAAGCAACCAGATGAAAATTATGTAAGAGAAATAACAAGTTTGTTAGGTATTTATGAAAGATTAGATCATTTGCCACACGAACTTTCTGGAGGACAGCAACAACGTGTAGCAATTGCTCGGGCTTTGATTGCAAAGCCAGATATAATTTTTGCAGATGAACCCACAGGAAATTTGGATAGCACAAATGGCCGAGAGGTTATGGAACTACTTCAGAATGTATGGAAAGAAATGGGAAAGACGCTTGTTGTGATTACTCATGATAAGAGCATTGCTCAAATGGCATCTCGACAGTTTCAGATTATTGACGGAGTTCTTTCGGAGGTGATAAAAGAATGAAATCCTATCGGACATTAGCAATTAAAGAGTTACTATCGCAAAAAGTTACTTCTATTCTTATTTTGCTTGCAGTTATTTTATCTACAATGATGACAACAATTGTAGGTCAATCAATAGGTGCTCTTGCTGCTATGCGAGAGCAGCAGGCAATTATGATTGGAGGGAAGCGATACGCAACTTTTTTGCAAATGGATGCAGAACAGTTGCATGCACTTCGAAAAGATCAAAGGCTTTCTTATATAGGAGCGTCTATTTATATAGGAAGTATGAAACTAACACCGGCTTTAAATCTTGGTCTTACAGAATATTTGGGCGATAATGCTTCCATTTATCCTGCAAATACAAGTATTGAGGAGGGGCGTTTACCTCAAAAACCAATGGAAATAGCTTTATCAAAAGATACATTACAATATCTTGGTATCGAAAAACATATTGGTGATAAAATCACACTCTCCTTGGAGAAATCACTTCGTCATAATATTGCTGATAGCTATACATATACAGCAGAATTTGTGCTTACAGGAATTTTAAAGAACAATTATTTAGGATACACAAGTGGTATGATTACTGGAATTGTTGGTGAAGGAAGTGCAAAGAATGTTCTTCCTAGTTCTCACGTATATTATAATGTTGATATACGGACTGTTGATAAGGGTAAATTCCAGACGATTGTAGACGATATTAATGAGCAATTTCAAATTCATGAACTAGACACTAGCTATAATGTAGTATATTTGAATGCATTGGGGATTTCTTACAATGCCGATTCTGAAGATAGTAATGATACAGGTTTTTCTTTTATGATGCTGGCCGGTATATTGGTTGCTGGTTTGGTACTGTTAGCAGCAGGACTTGTTATTTATAATATTTTGAAAATATCTGTCTCTAAACGAGTTAAAAGTTATGGAATACTTCGTGCAATTGGAGGGGAAAAAGGTCAGCTTTATCAAATTGTAGTAATAGAAGTAATTCTATTATGTTTGCTAGGTATACCTATTGGTATAGCATTAGGTTCTGTGAGTGCCAAAGGTATTTTGACTGCATCTACTACACTAATTTCACCAGAGGTTTTTTTAGTTGAAAACGCTTCAGAACTTAAAAGACTGATTGCAGAGAATAGTTCATTAAAAGGATTTTATTTACTTGTTAGTGGTGTTATTACGTTGGTATTTGCGCTTATTGCTACATTGCCAGCAGCACGATATGCTGCAAAAGTATCACCTGTTCTAGCAATGTCGGGAACAAGTTTAAAGATTCGTCGTAAGAAACGTAAAAAAAAGGTGATTCGTAACTTTGAGTCCTATTATGCTCGCTTGAATTTAAAACGTAATAAGGGAAGAACAGTTATTACAATTCTATCCCTTGTTATGAGTATCACAGTATTTATTGCCTTACAGGGATTTTCTTCAATATTAAATGTGGCCAGTGGTCTTCAAGATAGTCATCTGGGAGATTATCAAATCACAAATGAAACAGTTGGTTTTACTACTGAAAACTTACATGAGTTACTGGAAAATTCCGACGTAAAAAATGTGGCAGCTATTCAGTTTTCGCTTTATGAACAAAATTTAGATGGAAGATTTGATGAAATTGATGTTAGCTTTCATTTGAAACCAAGTGAAACTTTACAGATTGTCGGAATAAATGATGAATATTGGGATTATTTTATGGGAACGGAGTTAAAAGAAGAGCAGCTTGAGCTATTAAAATCAGGAAATGCTTGTGTAGTGCGTAACCCTATTTCTGTTAGTTATGGTGAAGAACAGTTAGAAACTACAAGTATAGAAGTGGGTACAACAATTAATGTTGCAGGAACATCGTTGAAAGTTATAAATACGTTGGATGGCTATGAGGGCTATCTTGGAATCGGTAATAGTGGTTTTACAAATGGTATTCAAGTGATTGTAGATGATAGTATTTATTCACAGTTAACTGGTAAAAACACGTATTCAGAATTTTTACCTACTTTGAATAAAAATGCCGATAGGAGAAGTTTTGATAAGTTTGTTGAGGCATTTTGTGGGAAAATACCAGGAAGTACTTTCCTATCATACGAGGAAACTGAACAGCAATTAAAAGAGAGTTTTGCTCAAATTCAGATGTTAGCTTGGGGATTAATCTTTTTCATAGGTCTGATTGGTATTCTCAATATTATTAATACAGTTTATACCAATATTCATACTAGGGTTACAGAAATAGGTATGCAACGTGCTATTGGTATGAGTGCAACAAGTCTTTATAAAATCTTTTTGTGGGAGGGTGCATACTATGGTATTTTTGCATCTATAATAGGTGGCTTTTTGGGGTATGTTTGTACTATCTTCATTGGAGCAGCAACTAGTGGATCTATTCAATGGGTTTCAGTCCCTATTATTTCAATTATACAGGCGACAGTGTTAGCCGTTGTTGCTTGTCTGGTTGCGACATCTATTCCTTTACGGAAAATTACTAAGATGAGTATAGTAGATTCTATAGAGTCAGTAGAATAGAAAAAATATTGTAATATTATTGTATCTATTTTGGACAGGAAAGTAAAGAATACTAACCTGTCCATTTTTCTATAATCATGACATGATGGAATCTTTATCTAAAGGAACCATGCCAGAGTCGGGGGAATCTTCTATAAAATTTTCCTGAAAGAAATCCTCCATAAAATCATCGGGAGTAGGTTCCTGATAAACGGGTTCGGATGTAAAATGTGGTTTCTGTTTTGCTATTGACGCAGAAGATGAACGGCGTTTCCTTTTGGCTGATCCGGGTGAGGGCTGTGGTCGATACTCTGTTTCTTCCGAAGACCCATTTTTGCGCCATTCAGGTATGTGTTCCGATGCTTTTCTTGGTGTCAGCTTTTTGGCATCTGGATGCAGGGTATAATCGTACTTTTCTACTTTTAGGACTTTTTGCCCACGTAGGATAACCAAAGCAGTATCAAGCGGGAGCCGCAAGATTTCATCTGGTGTTAAGAGTTTTCGTTTGCCGATAGATTTTGTCTGCCGGTATTCCGGTGTATAGTCGGATACCCGCCAGCTATTGAGCTGCTTGGCTTCGCTGCTTACCCCTACGGTCACATCGCCGCTGCGGTTGCTGATAAAGGTAGCAGTAACTTCATCTGTGCAGCCCAAAAAGAGCTGGGTATCACAGTTGCCAATGATTTCCTGCCATTGGTTATAAGGATAGCGGTTCTGCATCTGGGGCAAATTCTGAAAGATGCAGGAAATGCTGAGATTCCGGCTTCGGATTACACTGATTTTCTTATTCAGTTCCAGGATAGCTCCGGTGTTGGCAAGCTCATCAGCCAGTATATGTACAGCAACAGGAAGTTTTCCTTCTTCTCCATACTTATCTGCATAACGGACCAGTTTGATGAAGATGAAGGTCATAAACAGGGAAGATAAAAAATCGAAGGTGCTGTCCTGGTCTGAGGTAATGCAAAAGTAAGCACATTTCTGTTTCCCTGGAAGTGTCAGATCAATCTCATCATAAGAGGTAATCTGCCGAATGAGTTTATTCTGAAATACCTGAAGTCTGGCACCCAATCCGATAATAACTCCGCTTCGCACGGTATCACTGGCTTGTTTGTAGATGCAGTAAGGAACTTTTGCTGGATGGGACACTGGGAGCAGATCAAAAAGACTGTTCAGCTCCTTTTCGGAACTCATGGTCAGCAGCTTATAAACCTGTCCAATATTTCTGGCTTCCGGCGGAAAGCCCTGATCTACATAGAGAACCAGGGCTTTTAGCAGGTTCATCTCCGCATTATCCCAGAAATGATCTCCTTTTCCGGAACCTGTATTCTGGATAATGACATCTGCAAATACCTGAGCCATCGTTTCTTGTCCATTGATTTCACCCAGACAATTCCAACTATCCGAGTTTTCCGGATTGACCAGATTAAATGCTTTTACTACATAGCCCTCATTTTCCAGATAAGCAGACATGCTTTCATAGAGTTCGCTTTTGGGATCGGTAATGATTAAACTTTCCCCGGAAGCGTTGTTGCCTTCCTGCCCTCTGGCGACACACTGGAAAATCATATTCCTGGCAAATGCCCTGGATTTCATGGAACCGCTGGCACCATACACGGCGATATTTTTATTCATTCGTGTTTGATATGGAAGACATACGGCTTTGCCATTTAATTTTCCTAAAATGGTTCCTTTATTTTTCTTGACATCTCCGGTCAGTTCCAAAACTTTCATCATTTCATCTGGAGTCATGAATCCGGATGTACCGTAGGTTCCTTTTGTAGAGTAATTTAAGTTCCGGTCATGGTCACTAATTTCCCCGTTTCTGTCATATCCCATACGCATAAGTAAAAAAGTAAGAAGCCCAAAGAGAACCAGGCAAAGAAAAATCCCATACAAATTGTATGGGAAATCGGTAAGGGCGGTATGAAAGCAGACCAATGGGTGTAAAGAAGCTGCTTGCGGATAGGTTCCGTTGCCGGCAAAGTTTCCGGCAGAAGTCCATTCCTGATAGTTTTTAATAAATTGTGCTGCGTATCCTCCGGCATACAGAGTGCAGACGCTTATGGGAAGCAAAAACAGGAACTTCCACCATTTACGGTTCATTGAAAAACCTCCTTTTAAACTTTTGAAAATCAATGCTGGAGAAGTGTATATCTGCAGTTAGGTATTTTTTCAGGCAGGGAAGCTGAAAGTCAAAGCAAATCAGGTTCCCGGATAGCCCATATACATTTAATCCAGTATTGAAGCGGTTGATACGCTGCATGTCAAAATCATACGCAAGCAAAATAGGATTTTCCTGGCTGTCTATTCCATCATGTTCAATTGGCAGATCCTCACGCTGGGGAAAACAGTCGGACAGTAGTAGCTGATTGAGCTGCATCATACGCTGGGGTTGTACCAATAAACGGAGCAGGTATTCTCCGTAGCTGTTATTGGGCAGGAAATAGAAGTGTTCATACGAAGTATCCAGCATGAACAGTGTTTTTTTGTATCCACCGGTACTGGTAAGGAGCCGGAAAGCCATATCCATATCACTGCCAGTCATGATGGCATAAACAGTAGGCGGGCCATGGTAAGGAAGTCCTTGAAGATAGTGCTGCAAAAAAGCATTGAGTCGGACTTCCGTTTTGTATTCCCATTTTAGAAGTGTATTTCCGGTATTATAAACAGCATAGACACAGTGAGGAGCCATCAGGATTCCTATACAACGGGAATTTTTGATTTTTGTAGTGGCTGCTCCAAGAGTTTTTATTTCCCTGGAAGAGTAAAACAGAGGAAGGCTTCGCACAGGAAACGTAGCCGCTTCGCCGGATTCAGAGAAAAGCAGGGGCTTTTCGTCTGGAAAGAATGGGATTCCGGCATGAGAAAGCGTCAAATAGGTTTCTGCTTTTTGATGAAGTCGCAGCCGTCTTGGTAATTCGCTACGTATGAGGTTGGTTTCTGCATTTCCGGTTAAATAGTTTTGGAAACGACAGGAATTTTGCGAAAGCAGCAGTTCTTTTGCCCGTTTGGTAAGGCGATAACCTCGTAGGCCATCTTTATAGTGTGTTCTTATGAGCTTACTCTGCTTTAAATCTGTAACCACCTTCTCTGCATAGGAATCACTCTCAATCAATCTGTTAAGCTGTCCGGAAGGGAATTCCCCACATAGTCCAACCATTTCCAAAAGCTGATATTTTATAGAATCGGATTTTATCAAATAAGCATCACCTCAGTTCGATTTTTACCTATGACAGCCTATACTTGGGTAAAGTAAGGGCGGTATTAAGCATAAAAAATGCAAAGAATATGGCTTCTTTGCAGAAAAATTACCTATATCGGAAAAAGAAAGAAAAATATCAGGAAATTTCCGATATGGTTTTGATAGACGATTTTCTATTTTTCAGCCAGCCAGGAAAGATTTCCGGTTCCATTACAAAGATAACGGTGTGATCGTAATTCCCCAGTTCTGTAGTGTGATAGGAGTCGCAAAAGAGTCCCGTATCATCAACCAGAACATAGGAAGCGATAGTATCTAAAATCTGTTTGAACTCCAAATTATCGTAATCACGTATCCGTTGTAAAGAAAGGCTCTGGTCATAAATTTGACTGAAACAGACCACACATCTTTTATATAACGGAATAGAATGTTCTGTCACATAAGTCTGCAAGGCAAGGTTTAATGGCTCATGTAGAAAAGCGGTGTTGGTTCGCAATTTACGTTTGGGCAGTAGTCCTGGCATGGTAATGGAAAGAACACTATTTGAAAAAGAGATTTTGATTCCCTGCACGGCCGCAGCCTGTTTCAGATAGTCTTTCTTTCCAGTATCAGTTGTGGTATATACCAGATTTCTGAGCTGGCAGGCAATCCTTTCAGAACGCAAGGCAGCACTGATACTCAGCTCTTCGTATTTGTCGGCATACGCTTGAATATCTGTTGTTTTCAATGCAAAAATAGTGTTGTGAAGTTTTTGGACTTCATCATCAATGCTCTGTAAACGGTCAAAAACAGTTTTGGTGTTCATACATACCTCATTTCTTTGCATAATAGCTGACAGATCCGGTAGAGGAGTCTACAAGGCAAAAGGCAATCACACCTGTGATATGGATTTTTGAAGCCTGTTCTTCCGATTCTAATACAACCAGCCGTTTCGCATCGCTTTTTGTCTGGCTTTCCGTGACATGATTGATAAGATATTCCTGCTCCTGGGGGACATAGAGGACTTCATACCACTCATCTTTAGAGAAAAAGTTCAATTTCACAGGAAATTCACCGTCAGTATGGTACACAATGGCGTTTTTGAAGTCCAAAAGCACCCAAAAAGATGCAATCATTCCATAATCAGGATTGTTTGCAGATTCCTGGCTGTCGCAGAGAAGCCCGTTCTCCTTATCATAGATAATGCGTTTTTGTTTTACCAGACTGGTGATCAGAGACTTGATAGACTCTCTGTTTTTGGAAAAGAGCCGTAAGATCTGTTCATATTGCAACGAATGGTAAGTTGTAATGAACCGGAGCAGTTGGGCACCTTCCCCTTGATAGATTTCATTTCTTGTTTTCATGGTAATCTCCCTTCATTATATAATAGGAAGTTTTACTTACACTGTACGCACAGAATACGTTTTATTTTAGGGGAAGTACGCTGTACGTACTGTGTAAGTATTGGCTACTGTCAGCGAAAGGTTTACGGGTACAAAAAAAGCACCGATTAAGGTGCTGGGGAAAATAGGAATACTATAAGCAATACCTATTGTAACATGGGTAAAATTACCCTTCAATCGCAGAAGTGTGCCAAGTTGTGGCATATTTAGGAAATGATAAAGACAGTTGAAAACCAATTAGGAAGAAAAAATGTCAATCTATACCAAAAATAAAGACGAAATTCGGAGATAGGATATAATAAAAATCAAGATACTTAGGTATCAAAAGGCCCTAGTTCTGAAGAAAGGAATGGTGGATATTATGAGAAAATTTGACAGAACAAATATGAAATATAACAACCCGGCTGGAGATCTTTTGACAGAATTAGAAGCAGCAGATTTGACAAGTAACAAAGTTGATAGTTTAGCTTCATCAGGTGTGGTTTGCACAATTTCTGTTGAATGCGGAAGTATTTTTACACTTGCTTGTTGCTAATTAACCAAAGATGATTTTAGAACTAGGGCCTGGATTAAGAGAAAGGGAGATAACATGAAAAAATCTAGTTATTTATCTGAAAGAGTGTATGATGCTATTCCGTCTGAAATAAATATGGAGTCTTTAGAGTATTGGAAGAAAATACTGAAGGAGGAAGGATTACAATATGTAAAGAAAAACCACCTTGAGTATTTTTTTGGTTTTATAAATAATTGTGCTTTTAGTAGCCACGAGAAGAGTCAACCACGAAATTTTGTGAAATTGTCTTTGAACAAAAAGGCGTTTAGGCATGAGGGTGAGAAAATGGTTTTCGGAGCATTTTATGATCCTTTTGTGCAAGAGGCAAATAGACAGCTTAGAGAAATAGTTATACAAAGACGATATATCAATGAATCGATTCTATTTGATTTTCAGCAATTTTTGTTTAATTCGCTTAATAATCTTTGTATCCGAACTTTAATTTATGAAATGCATATATGTGGACAAGAAGGCGTGTTAAGGGGAAATGAATCTGAACAGTATCAATATTATATCGACCATTTTTTAAAGGATAAACAATATTTGAATGATTTATTTTCGCTTTATCCAGTGTTAGAAAGAAGGATAAATGAAATTATACAAAATGCGATAGATATTTACAAAGAAGTGATAGAGCGCATTGAGAAAGATGCAGATGTTTTAATGAAAAAATTTAATATCACTGAAAAAGGATTTGTCGTAAACCATCTTTCGACAGATTTTTCTGATTCGCATAAAAAAGGGAGAAGAGTATTTTGTGTGGAATTTGTATCGGGAGATAAAATTTTATATAAACCACGAAGTTTGCAAAATGAGATTAAGCTACAAGAGATTACAAATTATTTCTATAGAATATGTAATTTGGGAAGTTATGAGTATTCTATACTTGATAAAGAAATGTATGGTTGGTGCGAAATTGTAATACAAAGAGATTGTAAGTCTATAGAAGAACTTTCAAGATATTATCAAAGAATAGGGATTATTTTGTTTATAAATTATCTTTTGGAAGGAGGAGATATTCATTTTGAAAATCTCATTGCATGCAATGAATATCCAGTTATTATTGATGCGGAAACATTTATAGGAAATATAGAAGAGAATAATGGGAAAAGTGCAGCAGAAAAAGTGGCTAGTCTTTTAAGAAAATCGGTGTTGTATTCAGGAATACTCCCCTTTTATTCATGGAATAACGCAGGAGATACAGGAATCAATATGAGTGCCATTAGTGGAGAAGAAGGACAAAAATTCCCGATAAAAATCCCCTTTATTATCAATCCGAAGTCGGTTAACATGAGGGTTGTCTATGATTATCCAGTATCGAAAGGAAATCACAATTTGGCAATGCTAAAAGGAAGGTTTATTCAACCCTCCGAATTTGCAGATAAAATTATCCAGGGATTTGAAAGTGCATACTTAGGTGCAATGGAAAATACAGAAACACTATTAAGAATCATACAACAATATGGTGAATTAGAGGTGAGATATCTGATTAGAAATACACAACAGTATGCAATTGTGTTGAGTAGTTCATATCATCCTGAATTATTAGTGGATGGAGGAGCACGAAATTTATTTTTTTATTCATTGGCAAATGGAAATCTTCAAAATCAAAGGAGTAGATCTCTTATTGAGTATGAAATTGAAGATTTATTAAGTGGTGATATACCGTATTTTTATTTTCGTGGAAGTAAAAAAAACATTTATACTTGGGATGGCAGAGAAGTAAAGGATTTCTTTAGTAAGCCAGCTTTGCAGCAAATTGAGGAAAATATACAGAATTTGTCCTATAAGAATTTAGAACAACAGACGCAATATATTAAAATTACTTTTAATATGGAGAATGCAGGAACAAGGAAAATAAAGAATAAAAGGTTAAAACTAGATCTTTATAGTAATATGGCCAAAACGGCAGAAGAATTGGCAAAAGAGCTGCTAGATAAAATAGGAACAAATGCGATTTATAGCGAAGATGGAGCAGACGTTAATTGGATTGGCGTAAAATTATTTGGTATAAAAGAAAATCAGTGGATGATCCAGGCATTACCGAATACATTATATGATGGTACGGTTGGGATTAATTTGGTATTCCATTTATATGAATGGATATACCATGACAGAAAATATCATAAGATTTGTGAGGTTTTAGATAATCGTTTGTTGAGGTATATTGATACTATAAGTGAAGGGGAACAGAATATCGAAGACTTTAATACAGGAATCTTTAGCGGCGAAGGTTCGATTTTATATACGTTGGGTATTTTATATGAAATATATGATGATATCAAGTATAAGGAATATTTCGATAAGTGGCTAAATTGTATGGAAACACTTATCTTAGAAGATCGTTTGTTCGATATGATTTCGGGAAATTCGGGAATAGTTTTGGTTCTGATTAATATGTATAGAAAAACAAAAAAGCCTATTTATCTACAAAAAGCTATACAAATAGCAGAACAATTGATAGAGAATATGATTACTGAAAATGGAAAAGTTGGTTGGAAATCAGAGGTGGTTCCTGAAGTATTGGCGGGATTTGCACATGGAAACAGTGGTTTTATAGAACTATTTTCAAGATTATATGAGGTATATCCACAAACAAAATATTTAGATATCCTTTCAAGTTTAGTAGAATATGAAAATTCTTTATACTCAGAAAAGGATAATAATTGGATTGATTTAAGAAAGTTTTCAGAGGTTGATCAGCATAAGAGTCAACCAATAGCGTGGTGCCATGGAGCTGCGGGTATTCTGTTATCCAGATTAACCTTATATAATGCCATCAAGAATTTAGGAGAAACTGCATTGCTTCAGCAAGCTATTAAAGATATAAGCCTTGCTAAAAATAAATTAATTGAAGACGGGTTACATGCAGGTTTCTGCCTATGCCATGGAAACATGGGAAATTTATTGATTTTAAAAAGATATGCAGAAATTTTTGATGATAAGCAGGTAAGAAGCATTTGTGATTCTCGATTTGAACAGATTTTGGAATTCCTTAATGAGGAAAATATATTACCAACAGAATTATACAATCCAGGTTTTATGACTGGTTTATCAGGAATCGCTTATGCTTTGTTAAAATATAAGATGCCCAAATTACCATTGCTTATAGGAGTTGAGGGAATATATGATAGAAATGAAGTTTAGTAAAAATGATGAAGAAGATGGGTTGTTCCGCATAAGTTCGAGAGACATAGTTGGATTTTATAATTGTAGTAGTAAACAAGAGCGTAAGATAACAGACATTATAAAATGCTATGGAACAACAAAAAGCATAAAAGAAGTTGAACTGAAAAACATGAAGCCAGAGGATAATGTTACAGTATCTCGGTATATAGAGAGAAATGTAGGTTCAATTATAAACAAAGATTATGTGATTGAAGGCTTTCTGGGAATGGGGAAGTTGTCCGATTGTAAAGACGAAATGGTTAGCAGATTGGATATATCTAAGAGATACTGCTTAGAAATATTAGTGGCATTTCTTCAAGAAGCAGACATTATTATTTTGCATGAAATGTTTGAAAATGTTTGGAATCATACTATAGAGGAAATTTTAGTTGAATTTTCACTAAGAGGAGCAGTGGTTGTGTTCTCAGAACATGGTGAAGAATCATTGATGAAATTACCAATGCACAGTTACGACCTAAGTGGTAGGTGTGTTGGATGGTAGAATAATTGGGGAATATGATTTTTCATATTCCTTGAGATATATAGGGTAGAAAATATATTTAGCTGCAATGTTTTGTCCCTCCATAGTTAACGAATCTATCTAAATAAGAAATAGGTTATATCAAACAGATTTTACAAAGGAGAAATACATGGAGAGAGTTTTAATAATATCTTATATTATCAGTATGATACTTACGGCAGGCTTTATTTATTGTATTTATAGAGAGAAATATTGGGTTTTTGAATTTGTAAACAGAATAAAGAAGCCGATACAGCAACTTGTTTATGTTTTTCTTATGCTCCTATCATCGTATGCCTATATATGCTTTTCGTTACTCATAAAGGCTGATTTTAATGCTGTGATATGTGCGGTGCTATTACTTCTTTTGATTTGGGCTATGGACTATCTGTTTTCTTTATGTTTTAAAAAAAATGATTTGGGGATAAGTGAAAAAAAACGCTATATTTTTATGGCGTATGTGGGAGCCTGCATATCGGGATTTATTATTGCAAGTCGTGATGCTTCGAAAATGGCTTTAGAAATTCCAAATATAACAATTAGCGTTTTGATCGGAGCTTATGTACCTTTTACATTATTATTAGAGGATGGGAAAAAAGGGAAAGTAGAATTGCAAAGTATGAAAGAAGAATGGGAGGAAAAGTATAAGAAGACATTTCGTGAACGTAAGGTCAAAGACATTCTTTCTGCTCTACTATTTGCGATGGTATATGGCGTTTTACTGGTAGGGGCGTTATCTCCTGCTCAAAATATCATCAATGATATTGCTTCAGGGATAGGAATGGGGATGGCTACAGTGGTTGTTGCCTTTGTAGGGTTGGTTGAAGTGAAAAACAGGTTAACGAAAAGGAGGAATAAAAGAGAAGACGCAGATCAAGAGAAATCCGATACAGAGTAGAAGGGGCAAGACAGCAAGGAGTATTTAGCCGGAATTATTTCAAATGTACCTCACAAGATTGGATGTTGATGCGATATAAATGATATGATATACTGAAGTCCATATTATTAGATTTGTGGAGAAATAGGGATAGCCAAGAGAAAAAATATAAAATTAAATTTTGCAGAAAGAAGGCATTTTTATGAAACTTGTAGGAAGCAGAAAATTAACATGGGGAATTTGCAGTATTGGTGTTTTATTAGCAATAGTAAGCGTGTTTTTCTTACCTCAGATTATTCCTGTTCATTTTGCAAATGGGATAGCAGATGATTTTGGAAATAAGGTAGAGATTTTTTTATTTCCTATTTTGTTAATCATAATTACACTTTTGACTGGAAAAGAAAACATTAAATATTTCCTGACACATTCAAAAACATTTTTGACAGATATACAGTATAATTTGATGATAGATGGCGTTCTCGGAATTGTTTTGATTGCAGAAATTTATGTTATTTATGCTTCATTTGTTTAAGTGTTTCAACAAAAAATTCCAGTTTCTATAAAGAGCAAAGGAGAATGGTCATGATTGATATGCAGAATCAAGAGGAAATTCCGATCTTAGAGGATTTTGCGGCATATATTAGAAATCCAGTATTTATGAAATTTTGTTCCGAGATTAAAAAGAAGTACAGGTGCCATGAAAAAATAGAATTTAGCCGTTGTAGTTTAGAACGTGGTTGGAATGTAAAATTTAAAAAGTCTGGGAAAAGCCTGTGTACGATATATCCAAGAGAAGGGTATTTCACAGTGCTGGTTGTGATTGGTTCAAAAGTAAAAGAAGCAGTTGAGAATATTTTATGCGACTGTGCCCCAGAATTAAGAGAACTTTATGAAAAAACAAGATGGGGAAATGGACAAAAATGGCTTATGATTGATTTAGAAGATCAAGGAGAAATGTTTGCGGATGTACTTCAGCTTATTGAAATTCGCAGGGGATAATCAATTTTGGAGTGTGGAACAAGGAGTAAAGACGGAAGACTGCGAGGTAAACGATGAAGACGTATGAAAATAAAGAGGAACTAAAGGCAGAAATCAAGAGGGCTTACGACAAATATATTGCAGAGTTTAAGGATATCCCGGAATCCTTGAAGGACAAACAATGTATGGAGGTAGATCGAACACCTGCAGAAAATCTTGCATATCAGGTTGGGTGGACCGCATTAGTATTGAAATGGGAAAATGATGAACAGGCTGGACTTCCAGTGAAAACACCATCGGATGGTTTTAAGTGGAATCAATTGGGGGAATTGTATCAGTGGTTTACCGATACCTATGCCCATTTATCTCTAAAAGAACTAATGGGCATGCTGGATGATAATATACAGAAAATTTTTACAATGATTGATTCTATGACGGAAGAGGAGCTATTTTTACCACATAAAAGAAAGTGGGCAGATGAAGCTACCAAAACAGCAGTATGGGAAGTTTATAAGTTTATTCATGTAAATACAGTAGCCCCTTTTGGAACATTTCGGACAAAGATTAGGAAGTGGAAGAAGCTTTTACTTTGACACACAGATAGAGTTTTAGAAAATATCGTGCTTTTTTGTGCAAAAGAAAATAAATATATAATGCTATTTGGAGTGCATATTCAGTTTCAGGATATGCACTTTTTTAATAAAATAAAAGAGACAAACATTATTCAGATTCAAAGGGTAAGAAATTGTGATAAATCTATACGGTATGCTTTAATGGTTTTGGAATTTAACTTTTTTATGGTTTCACATGTTTTGAGATATTCGGATATAAAATTTGATAATTGATCCATAATAGGCACCCTCCTTTGTTTTTTTCAATTATGAGTGCCTATATGGAAAATGTCGATTTTATTTTGGGAAAAACTTATTTAAAGTTTCCAGTGTCCCCTTTGCAGAAAATCCCCATAGTATGCTGCTAAGAGCGTTAATAGCAGCCTGCCTCCTTCGGTAGTACGTCCGGTAGGAGATACAGGGAACGTGCTTTTCCAACTCTTCCAGGATTTCCTCTGTATTTTTCAGTTCATGGGGAGACAGAAAGGCGTAATATAATATCCAGTAATATTCTTCCCCATGCTTATGATTTTTCCGGAGCAGATCCACAGAAGAGAGAAGCAGCTTTATCATTTTGTTACTGCGGGCAATGCTTTTTGCCCATTCTTCAATCTGGCTGTCTCCCAGATCTGCTCCTGCAGCATAGATGGAATCTAGAAATTCGTCTACACTGGTGTTGTATTCCAGTTGGAATTGAATTTCCACCTGCCGGACAGCAACCATCAGGCTATAAGTAGAATCCCGGTAACAACGGAGCAGCTTATAGGTATCATGGTACAACGGATTATTTTCTACTTCAGCAGAAACAGGGTGGTGATTTTTCTTTGCCATTATACAACCCCTCCTTTCAACAGAACTTCTGGGATTTCAGCGAAGGCAGGTAAGGTATGCTGCAGAGGCGGAGTATGCCCTGGGACGTTGGTGACGGCGTGATTTTCCGGTTTTAGTTTTAATTCAAACTGATAGGCTGCTTTCCCCCAGGGGCAGATAATACGTAGTGAATATAGATATATACTATCCTTGCAGGCTGATAAAGGAGATAATATATACTTTGTTTTGGGGCATCTACAACAAGAAATGCCTTGTATTTCCAGTATTTCAGCGACTTTGCGAACAATGACTTTGATGTGCGATTCTGGAACGCAGGAGCCTTCCTGTGAAACGATGATTTGTTCGTCAGTAATAGATTCTGAAACGCATTCAGAATTGTTTTTGTCAGGCAAGGTATCTTCGGTTATATGTATTGGCAGTTGCATTTTCATGGCAATTTCCTCCTTATCAATCATGACATCACTGATATTAAACATAACGGACAGATAATTACGCAGATATACCATGCTACCATGTTTCCCGGAATAGGAAATCAGTGTGATCATGTCGGTATCTTCAAGTTTTTTAAGCAGACGGGATACAGAAGATTTCGACTGTTTCCAACGTCTGGCAAGTTCCTGATAACTGAACAAGGGATTTCCAGTCTGATTGCGAAAATATACTACTGGACCGGCATCAGAGCCTTGCACAGATGGATCATTATAGACTGCATGAATCCAAAGATCCAAAAGAGCATCCATTTCTGAACATTTTCCCAGTCCGATTAGTTTATGAACATCTGCGATTGGAAAAAAGAAAAACCCGATGTCTTTTTTGCATGGGTAATTATAGGAAAGGGCAGTATTATCTTTTGGCCAGTCTTTGATCTTGTATTGGATAATCTTATTTTTTTCGTGTAGTGAGTAGGTTAGAAGGTTTTGCTCTACCAGGGTATCCAGTATGGATATGACCTGGTGCTGGAATTTTTGGCGGAAGTGAATCTGTAGTTCTTTAAGAGAACAGATCCATTCTCCAGGAACAACTTTGTAAGTAAGGTGTTCGATGTTCCGATAAGAGGAACTGTAATTTGCATAAGAACATAAAATGAGAAAATAAAAAAGACAGGAACCTCCGTTGGTACGGATGCTTCTGTCTTTCATAAGGGTTTGTATAAATTCCCGGTAAATCCGGCAGCGTGGAAAATCCACAATTTGTTTTAATTCTAATTGATAATTCACGATAAACCTCCATATAATATTGTAGTTGTAGTAAAATAATTGTAGACGAAAGATACTAAAATGTTTATAATATGCCCATAGGGGTGCTAAGTGGCATAGATTTGGCACAGTAAAATACCTGATATGGCATGAAAGCAACATGAAAATTAGGGTGGATATAAGGTGGACAGTTTGGAAAACCTTAGAGTTTTAGAGGGTTCCGAGGTTTTTTTCCGGGGTCTGCAACACCTCTATCCCCGGTTCAAATCCGGGTGGCACCTCTTGAAAAACCTTAGAAATATCTTCTAAGGTTTTTTTGTGTTAATGTATACTGACACTTGCGATAGTGACACAGGATTGATTCTGATAATTTCTGGAAGTCACAGAAATAACAGGCTACAGGAGAGGGAATTTCGGTGGCTCCTGAACTGTTAGATGTTCACCGATCAGCTTCTCCATCCAGACCATATTATACCAGTGGTTGAATTTGTAACCGCATTTATGGAACTCACCTACAAGACGATATCCCATATGAGTGTGAAATTCCACACTGTTTTTGTCAAGATGTTCATCTTCCTTTGGAGGATAGGCAATGCAGGCATTCATATTTAAGATACCCTGCTCACGTAAAGCGGTTTCAAGGGCATCATGAAGCATGTGGCCTATCCCTCTGTGTTTAAGAGACTGATCAACATAAATAGATGTTTCCACAGCCCAGTCATATGCAGGTCTTTCATGGAAAGGACCTGCATATGCATATCCAAGCAAAGTTCCTTTTTCCTCAGCTACAAGGTAAGGGTATTTTCTCAGAGTGTGTTGAATTCGGGAAGCAAATTCTTCTGTGGAGGGAACATCATATTCAAAGGTGATGGCTGTATTTTCTACATATGGTCTGTAAATTTTAAGCAGTGCCGGTGCATCTGCAGCAGAAGCGGTACGGATTATTATTTTATTGTCCATGATAATTTCCTTTCTGAAGTGTGTTTGAAAAATATATGTAACTATTCATCAAATTCTGCAGTCACTATAAAACCTCGCGGTGTATGTTCAATATTTTTTACGATTCCTTTTCTGGATCTGATGCGTTCTGCATTGGGATAACAGCCGGACATTGCCACAGCCGGTTCAATGATATAACTGTAATTCATAAAAGACTGATATTCGGAAATTTCTATTTCATCTCCCACATTTATTAATCCTTGACGTTCCATTTTAAATTTTTCCTGACGCATATAATTCCTTCTTTCTGTGTCAAGCGGATAAAATCATCCGCTTTGCTACGCAGCTTTACACCGAATAACTGCTCCGCAGGGGACTTACCTGATTCGGTTAAATAGAGTAACAGTTCAGTATATGATTGTTTTACCAAAGTGCTGTCATAAGTGAAGCTGCCATATAAGTATAACACAAAAAAAGTAAACAACAATGATTGTTATAAAAAAGTAAAATAAATGAAAAAAGTACTTGAATACGTAGGATTAAGCATATATAATTAATAGAAATTGTGCTGTTTACAGATAAATGTCAGAACTTTGCGACTGACAGGATTTTGGAAGCTGCTTTTTATATTGATACGGAAAGGGGAAATTACATGAAAACGATCGTCGTTTGTGATGATGTTGAGATTGAAAGACTTCTTTTAAAAGAAATATTGTGTCAGTATTTTGAAGAAATAAATGAAGAGGTTTCAATTGTAGAATATGATTCAGGAGAGACGCTTATAGCCGATGTGGAAGAAGGATACATTGCTATGGATCTGCTTTTTCTGGATATTTGTATGAAGAAACTTAATGGAATGGAAACTGCAAGAAAATTGAGACAGATACAGTGTAAGGTGCCGATCATTTTTCTTACC
>OLPW01000060.1_pt1 | contig 110598 bp, 112 predicted proteins | sample 1672161 | NCBI WGS metagenome assembly OLPW01 (sample SAMEA3136654, study PRJEB25190) | human gut metagenome
GTTTGTGTGGTAACTTCATTCTACCAGAGCCTGCAAGCTATGTCTTCTTTTATGCTCTTTTCAATTTGCGCAACTTATTGTACATTATCTAAGTCAAAGGTGTCATTACTTGGTTTTCATGGATATTATACCCTTGCATTGACGCTTTTCCAAGAGAATTACGGTGCGGAATTGCCACTTTTTCTAAAAACACTGCTTTCAGTGTACACCACAGCGGAGTTTGTGGAGTCGCCATGTCGTACGTAAGTGAAGAGTGCACAGAGCAATGTTCCTGCAAATGCTACTGATTTTGCTGACATTCCCTTATAACTGTGTAGGCTGTCTGTATTGCCGTTTAGACGGCCTGCAACATCAATAGGGAAGATATACCTAAAAATGTAACTTCGATGTTCAGAAGAGCTGTTTTAAAACTCAAAACAGCTCTTCTACGTAGTGTGATTATTTCATTGTAATTATGGCTATATTTCTTGAATTTCTTACATTATTATAACTTTTTCTACACTTTTTCACCATTCCCTTACCGTCGCGTCTCAGTCCCCCCCTTGGCGGAAAACTCAGAGGTCAATCATCAACAAGCACATACAAATTAGAAGAACGGCTGCCGCTTTCTCTGTATCGCGGCAGCCGTCGTATATACCCATGCTTCTCCAGATCATGCAGTGCCCGCTTGACCGTAGAGCGGGAGCAGTTTAGTTCGGCAGCTATGGTATTGATCCCCGGCCAGCACTTGCGCTCTTTGTCTGACCGGTCACGCAGATACATGTACACCATCTTTGCCCGGACGGGTAAGCTGTTGTCAGAGTATATCGTAGAAAAGTAACTCATGAATAATCCTCCTTGTTCGGGACATGAAGAGCCTCCGGCTTATCCGCAACGATTTGCTCCTGTACCGGAGCTTCACGCCGTACTCTGCTGCGTGGATGTTCCAACGACTCTTTCGGCGGGAACTTTTTCAGTATACTCCGTATCAGCTCGTCGCGGTCGGCGTAGGCTATCTTGCGGTTGGCGCGCTCCTCAATTTGGTACGGCTCATCAAAGGTGATGCCCCAATCGAGAAACACTCGCAGCTTTGTCTGTATCGGATGCTTGCCGGTTTTCATTACGACGAATGTGCCTTTGGGTATTGCTTTCAGCTCGTCCGCCGTCATGAGCGGGCGCTCCATCATTTGCAAGCTCTCGCTCGGATTATCTTTGCTCCGACTGACGGAGCCAGACAGAACCGTCCTGCTGCCAAGAGCTTTTGAAAGGACTTCCGCCGTCTGTGAGTTTGGCGCAAAGCCACCGAAAATCGTGTCCTGTACGTTGTCCACAATGATTTCCGCGCCCTCCTTGCTGTAGTTCTTCTCAAGCTGTGCAAGTGCCTGGATTATCGGCACAAGCGTAAGACGGCGCGAGCGTCCGGCGCTGAACAGCGGGAGAATATCAAAGGCGGGCATAGTGCCCAGCTCATCGCAGAAGAATACAACACGGTTCTGCAGCTTGCCGCCGTGTTCATCCGCGACCGAGAACAGCTCGCGTGAGAGATTTTGTATCATCAGTCCTGCCATGAAGTTCTTGGTCGAATCCTCTTCCGGGAGTATGAGGAAGATAGCAGACTTCTTTGAGGCAAAGCTCTCGGCGTCCATGCTGCTGTCAAAACAGAGTATCTGCTCAAGCTCCGAGTCCAGAAACGCATTCAGCCGCGACAGCACAGTGGACATTACTGACGCCATAGCCTGTTCGGATGAATTCAGCGCAGCCCCGGCAAACCACTTCGCTTTATGCTCTGGTGGCAGTCTGCCCATCAGCATTTGAAACTGCGTTTTTCCTTTCACCCCTGACGGTTCGAGCAGCTCCTGCACGAGCTTGAACACCGAGACTATATGCCTCTTCTCCGGCTCACCGGCATTCGGCGGGAGGAACTCGGATAGCAGCAGAATTACGGAACACAGCAATCCCTCTGCCGCTTCGTAAAAATACGCGTTCTGTCCTCGATTCGAATCATCACCGCTGGGGTTAACGATGGTCTTGGCAATGATCTTCGCGTACTTTTCCGCTTTGGCTTTTGCTGCAGTATTCGCTTCGTCGGCTAACGCCATATCCATATACCTGTTTATGAGCGTCAGCAGATTGCTCCCATCGGAGCGTGTAGGGTTGCGCAGGTCGATGACAGATACATCATAGCCGTAATATCTTTTGGCTATTGTCGCGTAATTTCTTGCGAGGTCCCCTTTGGTATCGCTGGCGAAAAAGCTCATCCCGCTTGCACAGGCGTATTCAAGGTTCGGGTACAGAAAGTACGCTGTTTTACCGACACCGGATGCGCCGATCATAAGGCAATGTACATCGTCGCTGTCCACCAGCGCTGTGACCCTGCCTTTCTTTCCTCTGCTGCCGAGTACAAGCCCCTGTTCTGTAGGCAGGTTCTTACCCTCGCGCCAAGAAGATACGTCGAATGGGACGAGAGCAAAGGTTTTGCGTATCTCACTCTCTGTTGCCCAGCGAGCCGTACCGTGCTGACCGTCGCCGACAGTCTTGGACTTGATGTTGCCAAGGGTATAGTTACTCGAAAGCATGGCTAGCCCGCAGATCACGGCAAAGCCCAAGCCTGCAACTATAATGAGAGTCCAGAGGTTTGAGTCCATTCCTGTGCCTCCCTTCGCAGATCATCGTTCCAGTCCTTAAGTGTTGGTACGACGATCTCAACATATACGCCTCGCTCAGATAATTCAGCCTCCATGCGCTGTGTGGCTTTCTGTCCGGCAGCGTCGTTATCCAGACAGAGGTACACACTGTCGAGGCTCTGATGTCGTAGCTGCTCCAACACCGGCTGAATACTTGTGCCGCAGCAAGCGACGTAGCTGTGAGACTGCCAGTCGGAGGGGTACAGTGAAATGTAGGATAGTAAATCTATGGGAGCCTCAAATACATAGAGGCTCCCATCTGTACCTGTGTAATTAAAACTGTGCTTTGGGTCACTGCCCTCGACGTTCTGTCGGAACGATTTACCCTCGCTGTTTGTGCTGCGCTTGTGAGCGTGACGTGGGATACCATCATCGTCCACACCGACGAATACGGCGTTGTGGTACTCCGCATCCTCGTATATGAGATGCGCTTTTGCAAAGGCGGAGATAACATCGCGGTCTATGCCGCGCGTTTTGCAGAGGTAGGCAAACACACGGTGCATATTCTTGTTGGCTGGCGGCAGGACGAATGGCTTTGGTTCGACAAGCTTTTCTGAGTGTTGAGGATAAGCCGCACCCAGCTCGCCTCCTAGTAGCATGGTCACAGCCTCGGCATAGCCGATACCGTAATGCCGCTGGACAAAGCTGATGGCCGTGCCGCCTTTTTCCTCGGCATGATCGTACCACTCATTGCCGCGTATGGTCACGCTATGGTCGCTGGCAAGGCGTTTATCCCTACCGGATGAAATAAGCCTTTCTCCACGGCTGCGGAGAAAGGCTTCAAGGTCAACAGAGGCAGCTTTCTGCTTCTGTTCGTCTGTGAAATGTATGTAGGTTAAGTTGATCACCTCTTCAAGATATCATATATCCTCGCCCCAGAGATACTTCTGCCGCAGGTATTCAGCATGCTCAGGTGTTATTGCGCTGTCGTTTATCTGCGCAATGTTGATGCTGCCGTACAGTTCACCCCATAGGCAGTCCATGAGCGTCGAGCCATTTTCCAGCCCATCCTTGAATGCGTCGAGATCATGCTGGAGATACACCGGCAGATCATGTTCATATAAGCGTTCACGATCTTCTCTGCTTAACTCTTTGTATGGCGGCAGTTGCCGAGCTTTCATTTTTATCACCCTTTCGAGCAACACATTATACCCAAACGCACTGAAATAGCAACTGAAACTAATACGCAGGCTTCGGATAATTTGCAGGATCCTCATGGTCGTCCTCGCGGTGGCCGAGCGCAACCTTCCATTCCTGCAATTCTTTGCGCCGCTTCTTGTCAAGCTGCAAGCCCCGGTAACCGGAAGCACCGACATTATCTCCAAAGATATTTCCCATGTGGTGCAGCATGCGAATCATACAGGCAGAGACGGATTCAGGTGGCGGGGCACGGTACTCAGAACGATGTTGTGCATAGGGTGGGGCTGTTGGCGCTGAACTTTCCGAGGTGGTTTCTAATTCAGGCACAGCCTGCTGCCGCCCATCCGAATATTCAACGCTTTCGGATTGCAATTGTTCCATCATCTGCACGACCTCACGGATGACCATATTTCTCACGGGTTTGAACTCCTTCTGCTGAGAGAGGGGCACACGCTTCGGTTTCGCTTTCGAGTAAAAACTAAACACCTCGTCGCGCATATCCTGCCAGAGCGAATATGCCTCTGCTATGCGCTCGTCGCCCGCAAGCTCATCGACGATAGCGTCTACTATACGCTTTGTGGCCGGTGGAAGGTAACCGTATACCTTTTTACCGGAGTAATTTTGCAGACGCTCCGCAAGCTCAGTGATGAGCAGTTCAAGTTTCGGATTTATCAAATCACCATCCTGCATTTTCTGAATCAACGACTCCATGACCTCAAGCGCATTTTCCTGAAGCTGGTCTCTGTACGCAGTCTGCTGAACATAGATGTTCTTCAAGTCATCCTTAAATATCTGCCGCGTGAGCGCAGACCGCAACTCAAGTATTGCAGGCTTGGTGAGGTATCCTTCATTCGGTTCGGTCGAGAAAATAATCAAATGCACATGTACGCTGCGCTCTTTTTCGTGGAACGCAGCGTACCATTTTAAGTGTGATGGCAGTATCTTATACGCTTTTGCTATCTGGTCTATCTCAGAGCAGATGAGTGAACGCCAGCTCTCGGCTGAGTCATAGCCGAGACGCTCAGCATCTGAACGCTGTATTGCAATGACCGGTGTCCAGACGTTGCCCGGATGGTGCGCCACTTCATCGACTGCGTTTTGCAGCACAGGTACTTTGCCATCTGCATTCCACAGCCCGTGCTCACCGAGCTTCTTCACTCCGGGACGGGTTGCGACGTAGTCAACGTAGTTCTCGCGCTTGCCCAACAGATATGCATAGTTCTCCTGAACCTGAGAGATAAACTCTGCCGCGTTTTTCTGAGAATGCTCCGCGTTGTAATCTTCATACTCCGGCATCTCACGAGTATCCGGAAACGTTTTGAGCAGCCGAGATATAAAATCCTGCTGCTGTTTTGTTGCGGGCAAGTCGCTGTCGGTATCTTTGAGCAGCTCGACACCTTCGCGAGTAGAAATATACTTTGTGAGGTTCGCAAGCTTTGCCGACTGCTTTCCTCCTTTGAGATATGGCGAAGAGAAAAACACACCGGCCATCAGTCATCAAAGTTGCCGCGCTGAATATCCAGAGCGGTATCGAAAGAAATATTCCCGTATGTACGTTTGACCTCATCTGCTGAGTACCCGCGCAGAGCACGAAGGTCAGAGATGTCATCCTTGAAGTGCGCCGCGACTATGTGCATCATCATGTTAAGCTCCACACTCCATTTGAACATGAGCTTTGAGATCCTGTTTGCGTTCTCCGCCAGCATCCCGCGTATGTTTTGCGAGACAGAGTCGCAGACGTATGAGCTGACGTCGTCTGTCGCAAGGTAGCCCATATAAAATCTGAGAGCCTTGCTGATGAACTCACTTCTGTTTTTGCAGTTGGCAGTTTCGAGCCAACCGTCCATGCGAGATAACAGCTCCGGCTTGAGCCAGACTGCTATGCGTTTTACGTTTTCTGTGCTTATTTCTATCATCTCCTCCACGAACGCAAAGAACCGCCGAATTCCTTGAAACAAGGGCGTTTCGCGGCTCTGCGTTCACCTAAATTTTTGAGTTCTTTGAAAATGTGTACCTTGCCTGAAAGCTGAAAAAGACCCGCGTTGCGGGGCTTTGTGGGTGGGAGGTGCGCCCTTGGGTGTACCTCCCTTTATCATAGTGCCATTTTCGAACGGGCGCACCCGGACGAAAATGCCGCGAAAACGTCCCCAAACGCCGCGCGTCCTCCTGCCGGGGTATCTACGCCCCACCTGCCTCCGTAAAAGCGCACACAGCGCCTCACGTGGGCAAACACGGGCTACAGCTCCGGTGTTAGACACTCGGTCTGCATCGCGTCACAGTATTCGTCGAGTGTCATGCCTTCACGCTCCTGACAATACTCGTCCATCTTCTCAAGAACTATTTCTTTCTCGGCCTCCGAAAGCTTGTACACCGCCGCCTCGTTAGAGCCGACGCCGCGGCAGATCATAATGTCAAGAGTGTCATCAATCTGCCGCGCTGGGACATTGTAGTTCGCGTAGACATTGAGATAATCTTCCGGGGCGATCCCGCCAAGCGAACCGAAAACACTTCTGGCGTCACAGTGCAGCTCCATGTAGAAATTCAATTCGTCATCGCATTCCAAAATCTCATCGACGAAATTGAAATCGTCCTCGGCCAAGCTGTGGAGCTGTTCCGTTTCAATGACTGCTATCGGGATCACATCATAGTTGCCGTTGTCGCCGAGGGCGGACATGATCTCGCGCTGCTTTGCTTCGGTCAGGTCGTCCCAAAATATTTCGATGCTAATGATTCTTCACCTCCATCCGTAATGACTGGCGCAGTTGGCACTGGCTCCTCAACTTTCTTCGGTACAGTCTGCTTTGCTGTGCGCTTTGGCTTCGCCGGAACGACTGCATCATCCTCGTCGATGTACTCACGCACGGCGGCTGGGACGTGCTTCTCGTAAAGATGCAGCAGAGCAGCTGCGAGCTCAGCCTCGGCCGTCAGGTCCTTCTTCTTGAGATACTTGTTCAGTGCCCGCAGCTTCTCATCATCGAAGCTGACAGATAGGTTTATTTGTTTCATCTTTGATCTCCTTAGTCGTAAGAAATATACGGCACTTGAAGCCAGTGCGTCCAGGCGCGGCCTTCGAGCTGCGTCTTGACCACACCGTACTTTGTGCCCATCGCCTCTATCACTTCACCGTCGCCTATGTACACGCCTATATGCCCGTCGTGCCAGACCGCAAGTCCGGGGGTGTCGGGGATGGTGTCTATCGTACCGGAGACCGCGGCGTTATAGTACATCTGGTTTGCACCGACATCGGGCATACCGTTCGTACCATAGCGCAGCTCCAGCGTCTCCGCATCGAGCCAGCCGTAGCCCTTGATGAGTCCAACGCAGTCGGCTGTCCTGCCGCCGACCCAGTTGGCCTGAATGAAATCCGCGTAGTTGCCGACTCCCTCCGGGTACTGCTGGAGCTTTGATGCAAACAGCTCCTCCGTCATGATCTGACCATAGGTTCCCCAGACATAACCCCAGCCTGACTGCCAAGCGTTTATGGCGTAGGCCGTGAGGTCGTGAGCGTTTTTCGTCGACGGGTCAGAGAATGTACTGAGGTCAATCTCCACGCTCCTTTGCTCGCCTACTTCATATGCGCCGGTGTAATTCTCAACGCCCATCGGCCCGGCTATCATGGTATAGATGTACCGGATATTATCTTTATCCTCATCGCTTATCTCTCTGCCGAGCTCGGCGGAGAGATTTTTGTAAGCGTCACTTAGCGACAGCGGCGTGATCGCAGTGTACGTTTCTGTCTCGGTGACAGTCTCTCCGTTCTCATCTTCGCTTTCGACCTCGCGCGTCAGTTCCTGCTCGGAATAGAAGCAGTCAACAAATTTTCCTGCCGCACGTCGTGTCGGTGCGTCCTCACCGAAGCACAGAGCAAAGAAAACAGCCTTGACCATAGTCGGGTCAAGGCTTCCGGTGCTGTCCTCGCTTGAGTTCGCGGCGGCTATCGCCGAATCCAGAAGAGAAAAAGCTTCCCGCATCTCGGAGACGTGCGTCTTGAACTCGCTCGGAACTTTCTCCGTGTAGTTCGGACCGTAGAAGCAGGCTTTCACAGTAGCGTTATTGTGTTCCGCGCCTCCGCTTGCGAGGGAGCAAAGCACTGCGGTTATGAGTATGAGCGGAGAGAGCGCCGCCGCGAGCACCCACGCTATCGTTTTTCTGCCCGTGTCGCTGCCGCCAACAGTTAGAGCGAGTTTTGCAAGTACAGTATTCATCATCGTCCACCCGCCGTGCCGAACAGCGCTTCCTTGTGCGGCGGGGCATGGACTTCAAGCAGATACCGCTCGTTGCCGCACTTGTAGAGGCACACACCGCGCTGGGGATAGCGGATGAGGTCATACTCGGATTCCTCAAGCTGGAGCATGTCCATGTATGAGCGCTTGTCTATTGACCCCGCATTAAAAAGAAACTGGTGCGGCGGAATGGAAAACAGCGGCTTCGTCATCTCGCGAACATTCGGCTGGTCGAAGTCATCAAGGTTCTGCGAGGCGAGGATCATCGCGGATTCTTTCTTGCGCACTCGCTTGAGGCAGTTGCGGATGTACTCTATCGCTGTGGGGTTGCTGAGCCAAATGTACAGCTCGTCGAGCGTGGCGACGGTGTTGCCCTCGGTCAGAAGCTTGTCGGACATATAACTGAGAATGTTGAAGAGCATTGCGTTCTGAATATTTCGGCCTGCCATGAGCAAACTCTTTACCCCGAACACAAGGAAACGCGAAGAGGTTATGTTCGTGTGCCCGTTGAAGAACTGCGAGTCAGCACCTTTGCATATAGAGTTCAGTCCGAGCAGCACCTCCTGCAGGAGCTGCGGAGTATAGAGATTATGCGCTTCCGCATCGTAGTTCTTGTATTCCTCTTCGATGAGATCATACAGGTCAGAGAGCACAGGATAATCCTCTGGCTTGAGCTGCGCGAAATTCGTGTAGTCCGAAATGTGAAACTTGGAATACAGTTTCGAGAGCAGTATCTCTATCGTGTCAATCTGCGGATCGGTGAAGTCTTTATACGCGCGGAAGAAGTCCCGCAGAAACGAGAGGTGCTGGGACAGCACGGTTTTCTTTTTGAACGTCTCCGGCGTCGACGGATCGTCTTCATCCTCGCCGGTGCTCCAGCACTTCGGCTCAAGCACATTGATGATGTACTGCCCGCCCATGAGGTCAATGAAGCAGCCGTCAAGCGCGGCGCAGAGTTCGCCCTGTTCATGCTCAACGTCCAGCGAGATAATGTTTTTACCAGCCTCACGGCAGTTTACCATCAGCAGCTTCATAAGATAGGACTTGCCTTGACCGGAGTTGCCAAGTATGAGAACATTTGCCGAGGTCTTGTCCTCATCGCGCTGGTCGAAGTCCGTGAGGATGTTGCTGCCGTATCTGTCCTTGCCGATGTAGAAGCCGTGGGCATCCGTCTTACCGGAATAATTATATATGTATAAGTTTGCAACGCTCGACGCCGGGAGCACACGCTCAAACTGAGTGTCGAAGATGTTATGACCCTGCGGGCAGGTGGAGAGGTAGCCTTTTTGCTGGCGCAGTCGAAGCCTATCCACATTGAGCTTTGATCTCAGCAGCTCAGATATTAGCTCGGATTGCAGACGCTCAAGCTCCTGCATCGTCGGGGCGCACAGCTCAATGAACACAGCGCAGTGAATAAGAGGCTCGCGCCTTTTTCTCATGGCATTTACCATCTCGAATACATCCTGCAGGTTGCCCTCGGCAGTGATCATCTGCTTGGTGTCATTGGTGTTGGCACGGCTGAGTCTGTTCTTGTTGGTTGCGTTTTGTATAATGCGGTTCTCCTCCATCGCGTCAACGATGCGCGTGTATATGCGGATGTTGACTCCGCATTTCTCACCGAGGTGACGGAGTATAGCCTGATCCTCGGTCGCAGCCGGGTACTCCTTCAGTGCCCAGACGCAGCAGTAGAGGTTATCTCGGATATATACGTCGGGGTTGAACTTCAATACTCCCGGCGCGATCATATCTAAGAATGTCTTGCGCGGCGGCGCAGATTTCACGGGCTGCTTGCGCGCGGCGCTTTTCTTCTCTGCCTTTACAGGAGCAGATTTCTGCTTCAAGTGTTTTCCCATATAGTTTTTCCTCCTCATTCCCACTGCTGACCATCATAGTCCGGGTACAGATCAACGCTGATGCTCTGACCATAGTAAACAGCCAGCAGCTTTTTCAGCTCCTGCCGGTCGGCACGGTGTACGGTGAAGCCCTGCTCGTGTATGTATTTCTCGACATTGCCGAGGTGGGCATAGATGTCGCCCCTAATCTCGCTGCGGATGCGCAGGACAATGTAGAACTGCCGCGAAGATGCCGTCATGACCTGTATGCGGTCGAGATGTTCTATGTCCTGCTCCAGCAGACGCCTCACGGCAGGGCAGTTCTCTTTCTCAAGCCTGTCGCGGTAAAAGCGCTTGTTGTACTCGAAAGACTGCATCGAGTCCGTAGCTATCATCTCTATTCCATCGTAGCCCTTGATGATGTTGAGCAGTGCGTTGATCCTTGCATCGATGCTGTCGGCAGGGAGCACACTCAGGTTGGTGGGCGCAACGGAGAAGAAAACAAGCTCGCCCTGCTTTGTAGATATACCGTAATCCGTTATAGCCTCAATGCCGAGCAGCTCCTGTGTAGATTCTTTCTTTTTGAAGATCATGTGGGATCCCTCCATTCAAAGTATTGCTGGCGTGTGAAGAAATACGCCGCGGCATAGCGGATGAAATCCAGTATGCTGGTGTTGTCAAAGCGGATGCTTAGAAAACCGTATGCGACGACAAGCGCCAGCGGCAGCAACGCGCCTGTGCGCACGAGCGAGAATATGCCTATAAGAAAACCGATGCCGATGATGGCAAGGTCCTTGAGTTCCCACAGCCAGAGCGTCGCCTTGGCTGCGAGGTTGTCCGGGTAAATGTACATTGTTTACCTCCCAAATAAAATTGCCGTCGTGGTCTCCCGCGACGGCTTTGATGATGTGTGCAGTTTTATTCTGCCTCCTCCGCATCTGCGGCGTCGGTGAGCGCAGCCTCTATGAGCCCGATGATGAACTCTTTCTGCGTCAGCCCGTATTTGCTCAGATGCTCCTTGATCCTTACGAAGAGTTCCTCCGGTATCTGCAGCGCCAGCGTCCTTGTCCCGTTTGCCATAGTTTTGCCTCCTTCAAAATGTTCTCTGATGATCTTCTCAACGTACTCGCTCAGTGTCAGTGCCAGTTGCTCCTGCTCTTCGCGCACCTTTATGTGCAGCGACTCCGGAATCATGGCACATAGATTTTTCTTCTTTTCATCCATATCGAAGCTCCTTTCCGCTTTCGCAAGCGAAGTATACCTGAAGCTACGGCACAAAGCTATTCATCATAAGCAATGAAGATCATCGGCAAAACGAAGCAGATGCAACAAGCTATGCACCATTCAGCGCCGCGGCGACTCCGTGCATTATATAGTCCACGCACGGAATGGCGACACTGTTGCCGAGCGCCTTGTAGCGTGCTGAGTCCAACGCGCCGGGGATATCTGTCCAGCCGTCAGGGAAACCCTGCAAGCGTTCGCACTCCAGCGGCGTGAGTCTGCGGATGAGGTAAGCGAACGGCTTTGAGCTGTCATACACAAGATCGGTCGCATCCTTGTACTGTCTGGCGCTTTGGGTGCTTGCCACATCATCTTCCTGAAAAACATCCACACGCTGACGGGCAAAGACCGCGTGCCTATCCGTCGCGGTGATCGTATACGACAAGTCCTCACTGACGCCGCTACCGTTGCCGCCGTTTTGCGGCTGGCGGTCGATCACGTTTCCAGCAATGCACAGCGGCGTATCGTCAACGAGCGGCAGGTTGTTTCCGCCTGTACCGGCTCTGGCAGAGAGCGTGGGAGCAACATCGAACGGCCCCTTGTACCGGCTGTCTATCCCATGGTTCTCGTACAGTCTCAGTACTGCCGGAGTAGTGTTGCCGCCATCGGCACTTTTGAGCGTCGGTGCGACATCTTCAGTATAGCCGACGCTCCCGGCCGAGCTGCCTGCACCCGGACTGAATCCCGCAGCGAAGGTCTGCATTTGCAAGTTCTGCGTAGCCATCAACGCCCCTGCCACGCCGTGCAGGTCTATCCCTTCGTTCCTCTGGTTTATATGATAGGCACATACACCTGTATCTATATCCTCACCATCACTCAAGCCCGCCTGCGCCAGCAAAGCAGCTTCCAATCTTTTCGGCAGCAGTTTTCCACGAACCTTCGCTCGGCGCAGTATACCCAGGCAGGCTTTCGGGCTTAAATAATATCTTGGGTGCGGTGAGTCCTCCAAAATCTGCGACAAGGAAGATTCGGGCTCTGCGTTGCGAGAGACCCCAGTGTTGAGCATCGAGAACGCGCCAGCCCACGGAGAGAGTATCTCCCACTCGTATCCACCCAGCAGATTGAAATTTCCCGGCGTGAGGTCGAGAAACATATATGTCGGGTACACATATTTTAATAATCTCCTCAAGGACGATCCTGAAGTCCTCGCCGTGCGGCTCACCTGAGGAGAAGGCTCCAGGCACGTTCTCCCAGCATAAGATTCTGGGTCGAACAGACACGCCTGATCGTCCTCGTAGTATATCTGCATTTCGCATCTCCTTCGTGATCTGTATTTGCTCCATGAAAAGTCCGGAGCGTGCTCCTGCCAAACCTGCTCTTGCGCCGGCGACTGAGAGATCCTGACACGGGCTGCCCCCGGCTATTATATCTACCGGCGGCAGCTCCGCTCCGTTCAGCTTAGTTATATCCCCCAAGTGGAGCATCTGGGGAAAGTGTTTCGACGTAACTGCGATGGGGAACGGTTCTATCTCGCTCGCCCATAATGGCACTATGCCGTTATTCACGGCGGCAAGAGGGAAGCCGCCTATGCCGTCGAACAAACTTCCGAGTGTGAGCGTCACTTGCTCACCGCCTGAACTATGGCCTTGCCAGTATGTACTGCCGTCTGCACAGTATACACTGCGCTCATTATGTTTGCTCTCGTGCTCGTGTCGAGACCGAAGGCTCCGGCGATGCGCGTTATCTCACTCGACGAGAGCATAAGCCCAATGCCGAGCAGTGCGTGCTCCTTGAACACGAGCAGTCCCGCAATGAGTATCGTCGCCTGTAAGAACGCTGTGAGACATACGCCGATGACCTGCTTCATCCACTGGACGAATGCGTCTATACCCCCTCGCGGGATACTGAACATATACAGGCTGCCGACTGCGATTTGGATGAGCAATATGCCGCCGCGCTTCAGGTTTGCGAAGAACACCTTTATTACGGCATACGCCATCATGATGATGCAGACGATCACCATGATGGGGCTTGTTACTGCTTCAAAGCCGGAGATGGGCTTCACAATAAGGTCGGCGACAGTTTCGATCTCTTCGTACTCCTGAATGATGTTTGCTGCGACTTCTCCGATGGATGTTCCGTAGCCGGTCATGCCTGAAGTAAATTCAGCCTGTAAGGAGATCGCGAGCTGGTACAGTCTGACCGGGACAACGGAAAACAGGCTTGCCGCCATGAAGCCCTTTATGGCATTGAGGGCAACGGCGCGGATGTCGCCTTTGCCTCCGGCGTAGTTTATGCCGCACTCAAAGCATGCGACGATGAGACCGATGACGTACAGCGTCCACGCAAGGTAGTTGAAGAACTGCACGATGCCCTGCACCCAGCTCATCTCGAAGAGCTCCGCGCCCATGCTGCCCATCTCGGCGAAGAAGTTTCCGAGGAAGCCTATGATCTGGCAGTAGAGCCAGTCGAGTATCTCATCCAGTATCTTCGACGAGACAAAATCCCATATAAATATTGATCATCACCGCCTCTCTCGGCTGCAAATTCTCACAGCCCGACGATGCCCCAGATGTAATTGGGAGCGGTGAGAGTGAAGACGAGACAGGCAAAGAGTATAGCCGGTGCAGTCCATTCAAACTGTCCGGTCTTCCGAAAATCGAAATACGCCGTTCCCAGTTTGGCAAAGAAAAATACGGCGAGAATGAGGTCTATGGCGGGGAAGATGACATTGTCCACAACGGTTTTTATCTGCTGGGATGCAGTCGACCACGTGCTCTCGACCGCACCGGCAACATCCCCGCTGGCGTAGGCGGGGACGGACAGCAGCGAGACGAACACTGCCGTCATGATGAGTACTGAGTATATCTTTTTTCTGCGCATTGGTTTTTCCTCCTGAAAACGAAAAATAGCCCTCAATGCATAGCCTGAGAGCAGTGTTTGACGACCCAGTCCGTGTCAAAATCATTGCGGCTTTCTGCCGAGCCGGATTCCATGAGAGCCTGAAGCATCAAGCCGAATGCCTCCTCATGCTTGCGGTCAAGTTTTATCCACTCGTCACAGACGACTTTGAGCGGCTGACGGAAGCGGGCGAGGTACTCGATGCAGGGCATGTCTGCTGCCTGAACAAGCTTTATGGTGAGCAGATTATAGCAGGTACACATGGCGTTTATCTCGCCGCACTTGGCAAAGACGTAAGCCGTGCTGTGCTCAAGCATGGCGTCCTCATACTCCGCAAACTCTCGGTCTATGCGCCGTTCCAGTTCGGAGCACAATTCCTTATCTGCGTCACAGATCGAGTTTGAAGTCTTGTCTCTGCTCTTCTGCTGCTTTTCTGTATTCGGTGATGAACCCATCCAGAACTGCCGGATGAGAGCCGACACAGAATTCGCAATTGCGGTGGTCGTCAGGTATCTCAATGTTTTCACCCCATTCTTTATTTGACCGGCTGAATCTGCCGTCATATTTGAGCTGCTGCAAAGTGTTGCCGAGGACGTATTCTACACGGTCAAAACCGAACTCTTGTATAACGCTCTCGGCGCAATCCGGTTTAAGGTGCAAGCCGTCGAAGCTCTGCCGGATAGCGTCCTCGATGGCTTGTTTGCAGCGTATGTTCTCATTTATGCTCTCGCGCCAGAGCGGAATCTCATCATGCGCCCTGGCATACTCGCGGGATCCGGTATAAAGCGGAACGTTATTTGCCACCGGTATCCTCCTCAATATACTGCTTGAGCAGCTCTTTCAAACAGCCGTGGCCAATGACGAAACCATTGATTACGGACGTTGCGGCTTCATAGGCATTATCCATAGCCTGCTCGCTGCCGGAGCTGTACTGCTTTGCAATGTCCATACAGGCGGAATCCACCGCGCTGTTCAGCAGCTCTGAGATGCAGTCATAGTCGCAGGCCTTACACTGAGGCTCGCACATTTCAACGAGCCTGTGTGCAAGATTGCCGACGACCATAAGCATGCTGGATATTTCCGTCATGATTTCTTTGACGCTCATTTTGTCTTTGAGGATGAGCGCCATCTGCGGAGACACTATGAGCTGTGCGGTATCTTCACGCTCTATACCGCTCAGTGCAAGCGCAACATGGGTAATAACGGCTCCGTGCTCATTTTTCAAAAGTTTAAATTTCATCGGCTTTCCTCCGTATCTTTATTGAAAATAATCTTTCCGTCCTCTGTCAAACCACAAGGCAATTCCGGCTCGTGTACAAGCTCCACACCCATATCTGAGTTCCTTGTGAAGATTGATAGCTGCGAGGTGCAGAGCAGAGGATCAAAGTTCGTGATGATGACCTCTTCGTATTCGCTGCCCGCGGTCTGGGACATCGAGTTCGGACGCTTGGTGCGGAATATGTAGAAGTCCTTGTAGATGTCTAAGATCTCGGCGCAGAAATTGTAAGAGACCATCGCAAAGCCGCGGCAGCGCTTGATGGCACTGCACAGCCTGAGATGGTCTCTTTTGGGAAACTCCACTTCGTAACACTCGGCATTGTAATATGGCGGGTCACAGTAGAAGAAAGCGTCCGGGCGGTCATACTGCGCCAGCAGGCTCTCAAAGTCCTTGTTCTCTACGACCACGTTTTCGAGCCTGCGGGAGCATCGCCATATATCTGTGAAGAAGTTTCGTATATTGCAGGGCTTTCCGCCGAAGGACTTGCCCGCGCCGCTGAAGCTGTAACGTATGAGCTTGTAGTAGTTTGCCGCTCTACGCACGTTCCCACGCTGGGCGCGCTTGAGAAGCAGCGCCTTTATGGCCTTGGCATGGAGCGGAGAGAAGTATTTGTCTGCCAGTTCCAACTCTATTGCGAGGTACTCGTCGTTGAATTCTTCACACTTTAGCTGCCGGGATATTGCCTCAAAGTCGTCACGGCTGTTGAGCGGCAAGAAGCCGAGCTCAGTTATAAGCGCTAGCGGGCGCTCCTTCACGCAGAAGAACAAGTTCGTGAGGTTAGAGTTGTAGTCGTTGTACACCTCCATGCAGCCGCGCTTTATGGGACGGTTCATGAGCACCGTGCCGCTGCCGCCGAACACGTCTATGAAGCGCGAATAGTTAGCCGGGGCAAGGCGCTCTATGATCCACAAGAGCTTACCCTTGCCTCCGACCCACGGGATAAAGCTTTTCAGACGCCGTCACCGCCCCGGAAGCTGATCATCGAGCATTCAAGTCCCGTTATGGCGGCGTCGATGCCGTCGCGTACACGCCGGAGGTTTTTGATCGTGTTGTATACCTCGGCGGCAGTCTCGGCAAAGTAGTAGCCATTTGAGCTGCTGCCGATGGGGATGCACTCGCGGCGAAGACGGTTGACGTGCTTGCGCAGTTCGTTTTCGCTCATGTGCAAGTCGGAGCGGATTATTTTTGCGTTAGCGCACTTTTTCTTGCCTCTGCAATTTTTATATAGGTAGACGCAGAGCTGTTCTTTTCTCATTGCTTTTCCTTTCCGGGCATCGCTTCCCGGAAATGGGCATGAAAAAGCAGAGCCACTTCTTTTCGGGAAACGGCCCTGCTGTGATTATGTGTTGTTGTTTAATTGATTCACGTTATCTGCATGTCCATCACCTCCGACTCATCCTGCCACGGGGCATCCATAGGCTGAAAGTCGTCGCGTGTTACCATACCGTATTCGGTGAACTCGGCGTTGTACCCCTGCTGGAGTATTCTGCCGTACTTCTCAATATCCAGACACTGGCGCAGTTCCTCCGCCTGTCTGTCGCCGATGACGTTTTCAAACTCGTCGTACACGAGGTCGGCATAGTTCTTTATCCTAGCGTCAAAATAAAAATGCTCCAGTCGCTCCGCAAGCGTGATTGCCTGATCAACGCTGCTGCACTGACAGATTCTGAGTACTGCTTTGAACTTTGGGAGCTGCTTCTCGCGGGAGGGCATATTCTCCACGACCTCTGCGAAATGGTTGAATGTCTCCAATTCCGCTGGCAGGTCAGCAAACTCTGCCGCCTGTGGAATGATGCCATCATAGGCGAGAACCACAACACCTTCCCAGCCGTCTGCGCCGAGCTGCTTCTGTGCCTTTTTCAATTCTTCGGCAGACGCAGGTAATGTAAGCGTGACAGTTTGGTCAGCGTCAAGGTCGGGATGCAGACCAAGGGTAACCCGGAAGAGATAGTCGGGCTTTTTAGGAAAATCTCTGGAACAGGGTGGTGCAGTAGTCATTTCGCCATCCTGCAGCACATAACAACCTCCGACGAAAACACCGTTTTCCCATTGGCGCATCATTCTTCCGATACCGGCAAAGTCCAGCATTTTAAACACGCTGTCAGATACTCCGTCCAATTCGGGAATAAAATCGTTCTCTGCGTAAAACCGACCAAGAGCAGTATCATCTGCGGCATCCACTATATGATAACAGTCAGTTTTTGCGCTGACCGCCAGATCCCGCAGATCTTGCAGCGTTATGATGCCGCCGTTGGTGCTTATTTTCTTCTGTACCTCCATTGAGAGTAGTCCCTCAAAGGCAATTCCCTGTACCTCATCCAGCGCTGCCAGTTGTCTGGCAAGTTCGTTCAACTCATTCAGGCTGATGTCTGATCCATCCAAATGCGGGGCAAGATACTCAAAGCCGTAATAATCGTCTACCTCCAGATACAGCTCCTCGTTTTCCTGAAGCTGCACCTTATCCATCGCATCGTGCAGCTCCCACGGGGAAGCTGGCAGTTCCAGCCTGGTTTGGACTTCGCTGTCGGGCGTATCAAGCTTTGCAAGATAGACGCTGAATATTTTCTTATCCAAAGGTCATCCCTCCTTGCGGCTGTTCGTAATAGCTTGGGTCTGCACCGGGAACGCTCCAGCCAAACATGGAACCTACTTTCATGGCCTGCTCCTGTGCAAGTGTAACGCCAAGGCGTTCGTTGTTGTAGTCCGCCAGTTCACGGTTCTGCGCGGGGTCATCTGTGTTCCAATCACTGGGGTAGTAGCCGCTCTCGCCTCGTTTGATGCAGATGAGAGCACCGGTGCCGGGAAGTGTGGAGAAACACAGCTCCGGCAATCCCTCCGCGAGCTTCGGCGTAAAGCATTCCTGCTCCGTCTGGATACTCCAATTGTCGGAGTTCCAGAGATGGACATACAGCTCGCTTCCGCCATCCACAAGGATTTTACACTGTTCAAAGTGCTCGCCCCAGCCATCAGCAGCTTGAGCGGTGATATACTTTTTCAGTATATCCTGCTCCGCAGCGTTCAATTCACCGGCAACACGGCATTCTGCTACGCCCCAGAGCTGTCGGTCACGTTCCTCAACGGTAAAGACCGCAGAGTGTACTTTAGTATTTACGCTGTCAGCTATACCATACCAATGCATGAGGCCACGCTCGGTTTCCTCCGGCATACGGTTCTTGACCAGCTCTGCCATGATCTGCTCCTGATAGCTCCGCAATGCGCTGCCATCAAGTTCCGTGCTCTCCAATTCCAAATCCCCGTACTCGCTTCTCTCATAGAGTTCTGCAGTCAGGGGCATATACAGCTTGAACGTGGTCAGCTTGGGCGGCAGCACCGAGAAGCTGTCCTCACCGGGGACGATTCCAAGCGACCTGCCGTTATCCCACTTCATGTGGATGGTACCGATGTCATCCACGAAGTCCACCACGCCCTCCGTACCGGGAGCAATAGGCGCATAGGGATCCTCCATTGAGTTGAGCCGGATGCGGGTTCCGGACGGATACTGTTCTTTGATAAAACTCACCATTTTTCTGTCCATATTCACACTCCTCCAAAAGCCATGTCCTGTTTGGGTTCGTTTTGATAATCCTCTATCTGATGGGGATTCTCCTCACCGAAAAAGTCGTAGAAGATGTCATCCACTTGTTTGCGGACGGCAGGATCGTCGGTTAGCACCTCACAACGAAAGCCAGGGGTCTGGAAGTATGGCAGTTCTTCCCGAATGCATTTGAGAAAGGCTTCCGCATCGGTAAACTCCTGCGCATCGTCACCTACAAAGGTGACTCGGCCAACCAGTGACTTGTCCTCCGAGGGGTGCTGGGCATAAAACAAGCCCGCCTCATCTGGGCGGGCCGGACGTATATGAAACTCTTCTTCCTCTGCGGAATATGGGAGATCATGCACCTCGCAAAACTCCCGAAGTGTCATGTCGCACTCATCGAGAAAACCAAATTCATCCCATGCATCCAGCTGACCGGACGCAGGCAGTTCCAGCTTCTCCGGCATCAAGATCGAGCCTGAATGGTTGACCACAACACTTTCTTCGATAAAGCGCAGCTCACCGGGGGCATCACCCGTGCCGCGTAAGTCATAGCAATACCAGCCCTCTGGCACAGTAGTGCGGTCGATTTGTGCGTTGGTGAATAATGCGAACTTGTCAAACAGCTCAAGGTGCTGAAATTCTTCTGTTCTTGCATCTACAGCCAATTCTTATTCTTCCTCCGTTTTTGTAACGGCAAACATACTACACATCTGCCTCAAAGTCTACTGAAACATTTGCTGCCCCTGCGTCTGCTCCGGGAAGGGCGGGTCTAAGCGCCGCAGCCGCCCAAACCCTGTTTCTATCACATGGTCATTTTCCATGCAGTCAGCGCCATACTTTTCAAAGTCCATGTAGCCGTCCAGCTCGTAAATGGCATCATCGTCCAATCCCAGCGTTTCCTGCAAACGTCGCTGACCATAATCGTAGATATCTACGATACGCTGGTAGTTATCCAGATTATTCAGGAGCTCATAGGCTCCCTGCAAAGTCTCCGGCTTCTCAGCCTCCAGCGCAGCGGCATAGGTCAGGAGCATACCGTCCTCCTGCCAGATATTCTCCAATGCTTCCGCGAAGTCGTTGTAATCCTCAACAGCGGGGCAATCTGTGTCACAGAGCAGTTCACCAATGTACGGCACCTTGAAGTGAATATCTTCGATCATCGCATCCGCGAAGACATCGATATCGAGGTAAGCCTTCACAGCATCGAGGTATATCTCGTCAGCGGGGAGGACAAGGGTGTAGTCTGGCTTTCCATCGACGCGCAATGTCATGCGTAGCATTTCATCCCGGCTCTCGTCCCGCCAAGGCTCTGCTAACGAAAGGTAGCTCCGGTCAATTTCCACATCAGGTGTCAACAGACTGCGGACGTTCGGAACAAATGCGCTGTATCTGGCGTAGTTATACCCCTGCGGGTCTACAAGAAAGCCGTCTGGTCCGACCACATCGAGGATCAGCAAACAGTGGCGGGAATCTGCTTCGTACTGGACGGCATTTTTGTTCTCTGCGATGAAGTCATAATCCGCCAGCAACGCGCGGCTGAACTGCTTAAATCGTTGGGAGGGCAACTCGATGACCTTGTCAACGACGCAGGCTTCGCCCTCGTATTCGGATTGCTTTCGTCTCATCTCTGCCTGAATGATCATTTTTCCACCTCCCGCATTTCAGTTCTCAGGCATTTGCCGTCGCCGTGCCAACAGATGAAACCGTGCGCAGGATAATTGCACCCATCGCACTGATCATATTCGCGGCACATCACCGGCTCGTTGTCCGGTAATCCGGCGTCCGGCAGATTCTTGAACGCCTGTTTGATTTCATATTTTCTCACTTGAATTCCTCCTATTTCATCTTTATCTCAAAAAACTGCGCTTTCTGAACGATCATACCATCCCTACCATCTCCGTGTGGCTGCTTTGACTGCCATCCATAATTTCCTCAAGGCTGAAATACCCCTTGTAGGCGATATAGCCTCGGTCGGTAAACATACCGTCCTCGTCGTTTATGCGCTGCTGGGCATAGCCTTCGTAGTCATAGAACTCATCTAAATTCTCGTCGAACTCGTAATGACCGGACTGCTGGATCATATATTTTCCATATTCTGCTGGGGAATGTGCGTCTGGAGCAAAGTCAAACAGGTCGAGATTCTCCGCAAGATTCTTGACCTGTTCTGCATTCTGAGGCTTTGCCAGAGTTACCGCAGCGCCCAGCTTCTTGATATCATCCGTGGAGAAATTATTTGTTGCCTGCGCCAGTGCGTTGAGATCCGCAAGGCTTTCATGCTCCATATCCAGCAGCGCATTCACTTCATCTGGCAGTTGACTGTGTTCCAACCGAAGCCGAGCATCCGCAGAATCCGCGATTCCCGACCTCTGGAGAACACGGTCAATTTCCTCCTGCGCCATCGGGAGATATAGCCATGTGATGTGCTCGGTATTCTCCGGCTCAGATTTGGGAGTCACCGCGACCATAGTGGCATGCGGCTCATAGTAGTAGCAAGGAAAGAACTGCCCGTCATAGACCTGCTCTAACCGCATGCCATTGTCATAGACCACGCCATATGGTGTGACCGTGCCGCCGACGCTCGCAATGAGCTGTCTTGCCGTTTCCTCACCATCCAGTGCCTCCAACTCGGTAACAGTTGCACAGCCGCCGTGCAGGTTCATATAGTGGTCACGGCCAACAGCGGCGAGGTCAGAAAAATCCGTAATAACTGTGGCTTCCTGACAACAGAAGGTCAGGTTGATTAAATCCTTCAGCTCGGAAAGCTCCAGTTTGTGTGCCATCGCCTGAAACTGAGTAGCTTCTCCCATATCGAAACCGTCCAGCCGCTTGGCAAGATAGTTTAACTCCTCCACATTGACGGTGAGCTTTTCCGTGTGCTTAAGCACAGAATAAAAGCTATTGATCTCTTGCACTTGGCAGTCAGCTTTGACTGCATCGCCAATTTCCAATGCCTCCAGCAGCTCCATGCCGTGTGCGTACTGGTCATGTGGGATAGGGAGCGGAATGGTTACCACGCCGTATTCCGGGTGGTTTGGATTGCCGAGTACGGCATGAATAATCATTTTTTCACCTCCTGCATTTCAGTTCTCAGGCATTTGCCGTCACCGTGCCAGCAGATAAAACCATGCGCAGGGTAATTGCACCCTTCGCACTGCTCGTATTCGCGGCACATCACCGTATCGTTATCTGGCAGCCCAGCATCCGGCAGGTTCTTGAATGCCTGTTTGATTTCATAATTCTTCACTTCGATACCCCCTTTAGAATGCAAAAAGGCCGGAACCTTTGATTTCTCAAAAGTTCCGGCCTGACCAATTCAATATTCTTTTGTCTCTCTGACTTACTTGCTCATGTTTCACCTCCAACATTCAATAACACATATATAAATCTTGAAAAACCGTCAAGTAGCGGTTCGGGTCCTGTCAGTCGCTCGAAAACGGCGTTTGTCATCAATGGAAAAATAAAAAAATTTCCGAGCCTAAAAAGCCCGGAAAGCCTTGATGACACTGCACTTGGAGCAGTGTCATCAAAATTGGCTGACCATGATGGTATGCCCGACAGGATTTGAACCTGCGACCTTCGGAGTCGGAGTCCGACGCGCTATCCAGCTGCGCCACGGGCACGTATTCTCTTTTTGAGCCGTTGTATTATAACAAATTATGCTCCAAAAGTAAATAGCTGTTTTCAATTTAGTTTTTCTATGCTATAATGAACCGAGTACACCGCCGACGAGCGGCATTTCATATCAAATCAAGGAGCTGACATCCATGCAGAAGATACGCCTTGGAAGGACCGGACTTATGGTCACAAAGACAGCTATGGGCTGTCTCCCCGTTCAGCGCTGCAATGACGAGGCCGCCGTTGAGCTTCTCCGTGCAGCCTATGACGGCGGGATAAACTACTTCGACACCGCAAACGCTTACAGCGACAGCGAAAAGAAGATCGGTCTCGCGCTCTCGGACGTGCGCGGCGAGATAATCATATCCACCAAGAGCGCCGCGCGCGACAAGGATACCGTGCTCAGGCACATTGAAAACAGCCTCCGCATGATGAAAACCGACTACATAGACCTCTTCCAGTTCCATCAGGTCACGGAGGTTCCCGATCCGAACGACCCGAACGGCGCGTACGCCGCCGCGCTGGAGGCGAAGGAGCGCGGCTGGATACGGCACATCGGCGTCACCTCTCACAGGGTCGACATCGCCGAACAGTGCATAGCCTCCGGCTTGTTTGAAACGCTCCAGTTCCCCTTCAGCTACATATCCACCGAGCGCGATCTCGCGCTGGCCGGCAAGTGCCGCGAAGCCGACATGGGCTTCATCGCAATGAAGGGGCTTGCGGGCGGAATGCTCACGAACGTCCGTGCATGTCACGCCTTTATGAAGCAGTACGACAACGTCGTCCCCATCTGGGGTATGCAGCGCATGGAGGAGCTTCGCCAGTGGCTTGATGCCGCCGAGGAGAATCCGTCCATGGACGAGGAGCTTTCCGAGTTCATCCGCAAGGAGCGTCAGGAGCTTGCCGGTTCCTTCTGCCGCAGCTGCGGCTACTGTATGCCATGTCCCGCCGGGATCGAAATTTTCAACTGCGCCCGCATGAACATGCTGCTCCGCCGCTCACCGTGGAAGCAGTATTTCACGCCGGAGTGGCAGGAGAAAATGGCGCGCATCGAAAACTGCATCGGCTGCCGTCATTGCAGCAGCCACTGTCCCTACCAGCTCGACACGCCGAATCTTCTTAAATACATGCTAAAGGATTACAGGGAATTCTATGAGACACACAAAGACGAGCTATAAGCTGATCTCTCTGGCGCTGTGCCTTGCCATGCTGCTGCCCTTGGCGGGCTGCGGCGAAAGCAAGCAGGAGCAGGCCGAGATTTTCGCCATGGACACCTACATGACGCTGACCGCCTACGGCAAGAACGCCGCAGCCGGACTCAACGCCGCGAAGAGCGTCATCACCTCGATGGACTCGATGCTCGACCCGGAGCTTGAGACGAGCACAACCTACGCGATAAACCACGCGGAGGGCGCAAGCGTCGTCGTGCCCGGTCAGGTCGCGCGAATGCTGAGCACGGCGCAGACCGTGTACAAGCAGAGCGGCGGCGCGCTCGATCTGACGATTTACCCGCTCATCAAGCGCTGGGGCTTCGTCGACGGGAAATATTACGTCCCGACCGACGAGGAAATTTCGTCCGACCTCGCCAAGCGCTGCTTCGACAAACTCACGCTCACAAGCTTCCCCAGCTCCGGGACGTATATGGTTCAGATGCCCTCCGGCGGTGAACTGAGCTTTGCGTCCGTTGCCAAGGGCTGCGCCTCCGACAACGCCATTGAGGCGATGCGTCAGGCCGGAGTCGAAAGCGGTATAATCTCGCTCGGCGGCAACGTGCAGACGCTCGGCCTCAAGCCCGACGGCAGCAAGTGGACCGTCGCCATACAGGATCCGAACAACACCTCCAGCTATGTCGGCGTCATCAACGTCGGCGAGACGGCGGTCATCACGAGCGGCAGCTATCAGCGGAACTTCACCGACACGCACGGCAAGTTCTATCACCACATTCTCAAGCCCTCGACCGGCTACCCCGTGACGAATTCGCTCGTCTCCGTGACGATAATCTGCACGGACGGCGTAATGGCGGACTGCCTTTCCACGGCGATGTTCGTGCTGGGCGAGACCGCGGCGCTGAACTACTGGCGCACCTACGGCGGCTTTGAGATGGTGCTCATCACGAGCGACAACCGCATAATCTGCACCAGCGGCCTGCTTGAAGAATTCACACTCTCCAACTCCAACTACACACTTTCTTATTCTGAATAATATGGCCGATCTTAACACCGATGTGAGATACATCAAGGGAATAGGCGAGAAAAAGGCGCAGGCGCTCAACAAGCTCGGCGTCTTTTCTCTCTATGACCTCATTTCATATTTCCCGAGAAAATACGAGGACAGAAGCGTTTACAAGCCCATCGCGCTCACCGCGGACGGCGAGACCGTGTGCGTCTGCGCGCTTGTCGCGGACACGCCGCGCCTGACGCGGATACGCCGCGGGCTTGACATCGTGAAGCTTCGCGCCGTGGACGAGAGCGGCGTGCTCGACGTCACGTTTTTCAACCAGAGCTACGCGAAGGACAATCTTCACCGCGGCGAGAGCTATATATTTTACGGCAAGATCGAAGCGCACGGCGCGCGCCGCGCCATGACGAACCCGATCTATGAGCGCGAGGACGGCACGCGCAGTGTCACAGGGCGCATCATCCCTGTTTACCGCGTGAATGCCGGACTCAACCAGCGCACAATGCTTCAGAGTGTGCGGCAGGGGATTGACGAGTGCGGCGACCTTATCGAGGACGTTCTGCCGGACGTGCTGCGCTGCCGCTGCAAGCTCGTTCAGGCGCGCTACGCCTATGAGAACATCCACTTCCCCACGGATTTCGGAGCCCTGGAGCTGGCGCGGCAGAGATTTATATTTGAAGAATTCTTCGTTCTGGCCTGCGCGCTTAACAAAATGCGCGGAGAGCGCGTCGAGCAGGGCGGCATAGTTATGTACGGCGCGGACGCGGAGGCGTTTTTCGCCTCGCTCCCCTTCCCTCCCACCGGCGCGCAGCGGCGCGCTGTGACACAGGCAATCAACGACATGTGCTCCGGTCGCGTCATGAACCGGCTCTTACAGGGTGACGTCGGCAGCGGCAAGACGCTCGTCGCCGCAGCGCTAATATGGTACGTGTGGAAATGCGGCTTCACCAGCGCCTTCATGGCGCCGACGGAGATACTCGCGGAGCAGCATTTTCTGACGCTCAATTCGCTTTTCTCCCCCTTTGGACTGCGTGTTGCGCGGCTGACCGGTGCAATGACCGCGAAAGAGAAACGCGAGGTAAAGGCGGCGCTTGCCGCAGGGAGCATCGACCTCATCGTCGGCACCCACGCGCTCTTCAGCACCGACGTTGAATACTCCCGTCTCGGCCTCGTCGTCACGGACGAGCAGCACCGCTTCGGCGTGGCTCAGCGCTCGGCGCTCATCGGCAAGGGGCAGAAGCCGCATGTGCTCGTCATGTCCGCGACTCCGATACCGCGCACGCTCGCTCTCATCATCTACGGCGATCTGGACGTCTCCGTTCTCGACGAGCTGCCGCCCGGCCGCCAGAAGGTGGACACCTTCGCCGTCGGCGAATCGTACCGCGCGCGGCTCAATAATTTCATCCGCAAGCTCGTCGGCGAGGGGCGGCAGGTGTTCGTCGTGTGCCCGATGGTCGAGGAAAACGACGAGCTGCCCGTCAAGCTCAAGTCCGCCGAGGAGCACGCGAAGGAGCTGGCCGCCGCGTTTCCCGATCTGCGCGTCGGCTGTGTGCACGGCAGGATGAAGGCGAAGGACAAGGACAGGATCATGGCCGATTTCGCCGCGGGCGAGCTGGACATTCTCGTGTCCACGACGGTCATCGAGGTCGGCGTGGACGTACCGAACGCGGCGCTGATGATCGTGGAAAACGCCGAGCGCTTCGGCCTGAGCCAGCTGCACCAGCTCCGCGGCCGTGTCGGACGCGGACAGCACAAGAGCTACTGCGTGCTGGTCTCCGACGCCGACGGTGAGGAGGTCAAAAGCCGTCTCGGCATTATGGTGAAAACCAACGACGGCTTCAAGATATCCGAAGAGGATCTGCGGCTGCGCGGCCCTGGTGATTTCTTCGGCTCCCGTCAGCACGGTCTGCCGGAGATGCACGTGGCCGACCTCGGCGCGGACGTGAACGTTCTCAAGTCTGCGCAGGACGAAGCGCAGCGGCTTCTGAAGGACGATCCCGCGCTGACGAAGCCCGAGCACAGAGCGCTGCGCGAGCGCATCGACCGCCTGTTCTCCGCGAATTCCGACAGCTTCAATTAAAATCTTTCCTCCGCCGCGGTTTTATTACCGCCGCGGAGGATTTTTGTCTCAGTTTTGTAAATTCTTAATAATTCTTTTGTTGATTTATTCATAAAAACAAGGTATAGTATCATCACCGAACAGATTATACTCTTTTTATATAAATTGGAGGCAAACCAATGAAGAAGCTTTTTTATCTTATAGTAGCGCTCATGCTGGTGCCCGCGCTTGTCGCCTGCGGCGCGACCGCGGTCGGCCAGCCATCCGAACAGCCGTCCGAGCCGCCTGTCGAAGTCACTCAGTCGCCCGCCGTCGTGACGGATGAACCCGTTGTTGTCAACACGCCGACGCCTGACACCGGAATAGTCGCGCTCGACGCCATACTCGACGAGATCAACAATGACGCGCAGCCCGGCTCCGCCGGTTCCAGCCTGAAGGCGGCAGTCATCGCGGCTGATATGCTCAACTGGGCATCCGGCAACGAGATGAGTGACGACGAAGTCCGTCAGGCGACGATCGATTGGCTCAGTCCGAAGGGCAACGACGAGCTGGTCGAGTTCTCGATGAAGCTCGACGGCGTGTACACCGCTTATCAGACCCTCATCAGTGAGGATTCCGAGGGGCTTATGTCCGACGCGGGGCTTGACTACGAGGTCGGCCAGTGGGGCTATGAGCCGTACAGCTCGATAGAGACCATAGTCGAGGTCGTCGGCCTGCCTGAGTATTAAATTGTACGTTAATTAAAGCACCCCCGATGCACAGCATCGGGGGTGTTGCTTATCTCATCTTGGCTTTTGTTTTCAGTATGAACTGCGAGACGGACTCAAGCCCGTGATAGTTCAGAAACATTATTACGCGGCGTTTCGTCGACTCACTGCGGAAGCTCTCGCTTTGCGTAAGCTTCGGCAGTTTTTTCTGCGCATATTCTCGCATCGTTTTTATAAGCTCGGTTCTGTCCGCGCTCTTCTCGCCCGCGGCCACGCGGTTTATCCCCGTAAGCAGGATGTGCGACAGGACAAGATACTCTATCTTGCCCTCCTTCCCGAACTGCTGTGCGGTCTTCTCCAGATCGTCGATAACGGTTATGATGTCGAGATTTTTCTTTGATGCGACGCTGTTCATTATGGAGCCTGCGCGGCAGTGGCAGCGGTAGAACGGCTCATGTATAACAGCTATGCGGTCTGTTTTAAACAGAAGCTTCGTCACAAACGAGAGATCCTCATACCAAAGCCCGACCGGAAACTGCGCATCGCCGATCAGACTGCGGCGGAAGAGCTTATTGCAGGCTGAGCATGTTACCATCAGCGGATCGGTAAAGTTCGTCACGTCATGGTAAACTACCGTTCCATCATCATAATAGTCCTCCATGTCGCAATAGGCGATGTCTGCGTTTTCGCGCTCGATGGCCTCAAGCATTTTTTCGTACATGGTCTCGTCGACCCAGTCGTCGGAGTCCACAAAGCCGATAAATTCGCCCTTCGCAACATTCATTCCAAGGTTGCGCGCACTGGACAGGCCGCCGTTTTCCTTAATCATCGGGACTATCAGCCCCGGATAGCGGGCGGCATAGTCGTCAATAATGCGCTGGGAATTGTCCGGGGAACCGTCATTGACGACGATTATCTCATAATCCTCCACCGTCTGTCCCACCAGTGAGTCGAGACATTGGGCGAGATATTTTTCAACATTGTATACCGGAACTATTATACTGAGCTTCATTTTCCTTCCTCCAGCGACGCTTTCCGTTTTTTCCGGAAATCAGTTACGTTTATATAATACAGCATCGCCGCCGTCAGCGCAAGATATATCGACACGTTGGGTCGCCGGAGTACCGCGCCGGAAAACTGGGCGAGTCCAAGTTCAACGGCAAACATAACCGTCAGACCCATATTCCGAACGCTGACGGTTCCGCGTAAGTCGAGCATCGCATGACGGAGAATCATAATAAGAATAAACAGCAGGAAGCCCACGTAGGCGGCAAAACCGACATAGCCGTAATAGTACAATATTGCGTGCCAGTCGTTTTCGAGGTCATAGGTGCCCTCCTCTGTGCTCATCTCCGATACCTGAAAACCGAACATCTTTGTGAGCGTATCACTCTCATCCCACACAAGTCTCGCACAGGTGCACTTTATGATGCGGGTATCCATGAGCGTTTTGACATCGTTCGTCGCGCCGTAGGCCTCGATCACGTTATCGATGCCGAAGCGGTCGATCACGTCCTCAGGGATGAACTGCTTGTATATCCACTCAAGATACGCGTGCGCCACCTTGTCGCGGATGCGCTCCGGTACGCTCATATCGTCGATATTCATATACGGAAAGCTCGTCCGGATGTTCTCCATATGGCCGGTATAGGCGGCTTCGATGCGCCTGTCCTCCTCAGCGCGGGGCGTGATATCATAGGAAAAGATGCTCGCCGCGCAGAGCAGCGCCAGCGCCGCCGCAACAATCGCGTCGCGCTTTAGCTCTCCCCTGTCGCCCGCGATGAAGCGTATGACGAGCATTATTATGCCGCACACGCAGATTATGATAAAGGTCAGATAACATGCCTTGGTGCCGTTTGCGAGCAGCACCGCGAACGCGGCCAGCAGCACGCCCAGCGTAATGCCGAGTATCTTGCCCTTCAGCACATAGAAGGCGGAGAACATGGCCAGCACGGCGAAAATGATGCTCATAGCGCAGCGGTTGCTGTCTATGACCCAGCCGGACAGGCCGGTATTTTCAGCATAAGTCGAGTTTGCCGTGCCGGTGAGCACCGAGATGAGCAGTATCGCGAGCTCGATAGCCGCAGCCGCGAGCATTCCGCGCTCGGCCTGCCGCAGTTTGCTGTCATTATCCATGCAAAAGATAAAGCAGATAGCCATCACCGGCATCTGCGCGACGCGCACCATATACGCCACGTCTGTTGCAAGCATATAGTTACCGACCCGCAGGCCGTTTATCACATGCATCACACATATGACGCCGACGGCGGCAAGCGCGAGGAACAGCCGCAGCCGCTGCTTGCCCTTGAGCTTTATCAGCAGCACTATCGGGAGAACCAGCATTATTATGAGCCGTATTACTCCTGCCACGGTGCCGCGCTCGTTCTGCGTCCAAAACGCGAGAGTGTCGAGCAGGGGCTGAAGCGCTATAAGAAGCGTCAGCCAGTTGTCATAGAAAAACTTCTTTGCCGAAGATACGTTTGTCTGCATGTTTTATTCTTTATCCTCCAAAAGGTCAAACCACTGCCGGGATATGTTTTCCTTGGAAAAGTCCCGCGCGCGGCGCACCGCAGCGTGGCTGAGTTCCGCCATGAGTTCGGGGTCGTTTATAAGGCCGAGCAGACGCGCGGCATACCCGTCCGCATCTCCGTCGGGCACGAGATAGCCGTTCACGCTGTCTGTTATTATCAGCGCGGGGCCGACGCGCACATCATATGCCACCGGCGCAAGGCCGCAGCTCATCCCCTCAACAAGGGTCAGCATAAATCCTTCGCTTTTCGAGGTGCTTGCGTATATCGACGCCGAGAGCATCTCGCGCTCCACGCCCTCCGGGGAGAGCTTTCCCGTCAGCGTAACGCAGTCGGAAAGTCCCTGCTCGCGTATCAGCGCTTCCAGCGCAGGGCGCTCATCGCCCTCGCCGATTATCCGCAGGTTCCAATCCGGCGCCTTTTCATGTACGGCGGCAAATATTCTGATAAGCCTGTCCATACCCTTTACTTCGACAAGCCGCCCGACGGCGACCACGGTCTTTTCACGGTGCTCAGGCAGCTTTTCAGGGTAATGCTCAAGGAAATTGGGTATTGCGACGACCTTGGTGTGCTTATTATCACGCATGACCTCGCGTACCTCATCGGCAAGGCCGGGCGTGAGCAGGATGAAGGCGTCAAGCCCGCCGTAGTCGCAGCGGAAGCTGTCAAGCAGCTTCTTGTCAAAGCAGTGATCCTGATGCAGCTGGCCAAGCTTATATACGCCCGGACGGCCATATTTTGACAGCAGGACATTATGCTCCGGTCTTGTGGTTATTATCACGCCGTCGTCTATCGCGGATATTGCGTCTATGACGGCCTTCTTTTTATCGTGCAGAATGCGCGCCGCCTTCACGCTCTCGCGCGCAAGGCCGAAGACGTCCTTCCTGCGGGCGCAGTCGCGCCACTCGTCCCGGTTCGGTACCACGTCGAGAAGATAGCGGACGCGGACGCGTTCGTCTATCGGGAAGGCTGGGGCGTCCGGCATGTCATACACGGAGATTATCTCCACGTCGTATTTTTCTGCAAACAGGTTTGCCATCTGGCAGACGGCTTTTTCTATACCGCCATAGGCAAGGTGCAGCGTAATTATACGCACAGTTTTCATATATTATCTCCCTGATTTTATTCTTTCTGCTCATTCCTGCCGCGGAATATGGTCGCGTTCAGCAGCTCATACGCCAGCTTGTCCTTAGTAAGTATCATATATGCGGCATACAGCGCAACGCATGCGATGATTATCGCCGCGATGTTCACCCAGTAGTTCAACCCCGCCGTGCGGATGAGCAGCGACAGCGGGATAAACAGCGCCGAAGCCAGCAGGTAGCCGCATATGCGCTTGGAAAACAGCCTGCAATTGACGCCGATCTTCTTCACGGCGTAGAAGTAGCAGGTCACGACGAACAGTATGACCGCGAGCGTCGTGGTGGCAAGCGAGGTAATGACGGTGAAGCAGCCCACCGCAACGAGGATGAAATTCATCACAAGGTTCATCACGCCGAATACCGCGAGCAGCACAACCTGCTGCTTCTCGCGCGAATTGACGTACATCACAAGATTATTCAGCACCGACTGGAACGACAGCGCAATGCGCGATATCGCCGCGACTATGAGCACCGGCCACACGTAGGTATACACGTCCTGCGTGTAAAGCTGCATCACTTCCTGCGCCAGCACAATGAAGCCGAAGTTTATAGGAATGACGAGCGCGAGGTATTTCTCCGTCGTGTCGTTCAGAACCCGCTCGTATTCGTCCCGCTTCCCTTCGCCGAGCAGCGCTGAGACACGCGGGATGGCGACGTTTATGAGCGCCAGCGGCACTGCGGACACCATGCCGACGATGTTCGTCGGGATAAAATACTCCGTGACCGCGATATCGCTCACCAACGGCGAAAGCATTATCTTATCCAGCTGGAAGTAGAAAACGTCCACATTCACTATAACGAGCGACACCACCAGCGGGAACAGGTGCTTTCTTATCGTCAGGCCGCCGAAATCGAAGTGCACGTCGCGTCTGATCTTGATATAGCTGAGGATATTATTGACAAAGTTGGTCATGGAAATAACCACGGCGTACGGCACAACGTCGCTCGGCTTGCGCACGAACACGAAGATGGATATCAGATAGCCAAGCCGCACAAGTATGGTCTTGACCATTATGAACCGGTAGTTCTCCTTGGCCTCGTTCGCAAATTCCACATAAAATATGTTCGCGAAAAGCTGGATAAGCATGACGAGATAGACATATACCTCTATCTGGGAGTTTGACCGCCAGAAGGTATATGCCACATACACCAGCATCGCTGCGCCGTTGGAGACAATACCGATGAGGAAAAGGCTCGTGAAGAGCTTGTTCGTTGCAACCGGGTCGTTCCTGACGCGGCTTATCTCGCGCACGCCGTAGTTATATATGCCGAAGGAGGCCAGCGCGAGGAAGACGCTGTATTCGGTATAGACGCGGTTATATATGCCGTAAAGCTCCTCGTTCAGCAGGCCGGTCACGTAGGGGCCGACAAGCAGAGGGACTACAAGGTTAAAGATATTCAGCAGAGCTTTGTATATGCCGTTACGGGCAAGTGATTTTTCCTGCATGGCTTGCCTTTCTCAGATGGATGTTATATAATCATTTGCAGCTGTTTTGATATTTTACTATCTTCTCAACTGAAAGTAAAGCTAAGAATTCTTAAATATACGTATTGTTTTATGGAGGACGCATGAACAAGATACTTGTGCCGACCGGATATATGGGTTCCGGCTCGTCCGCGGTGACGGATATCCTCGCCGAGATAGACGGGTGCAGCGCCCGCAACGGCGACTTTGAATTTGTATTCCTGCACTGCCCGAACGGCGTTTTCGACCTTGAGGACAAGCTCCTGCACGGCAACAACGCCATACGCAGCGACGAAGCGCTGCACAGCTTTCTCGGCACGATGAAGCAGCTGTGCACGAAAAAATACTGGTGGGTCGGGCACTATAACGAGCATGTCGGCCCCGGTTTTTACGATCTGTGCCTCCGCTTTGTCGACGAACTGACCTTCTCCCGGCCGAACTATTACTGGTACTGGCAGGAGAACACCAATGCACGCATGTTTGTTGAGCTGTGCATCCGCAAGATCGTCTGGCTGCTGACGATGAAAAAGGTGCTGCTCCGCAAGCCGCGCACGTATTACGACACCATGCTTTCGATCCCCACCGAGGAGGAATTCTATTCCGCCGCCTCACGCTTTATTTCCGGGGTAATGGACGAGATCGGCCTGCAGGAGCACAACATCGTGCTCGATCAGCTCCTTCTGCCGCACAATCTTTTCCGCGTGGATAATTACTTCGGGGACGAGCTGCGCGTATTCGAGGTCAGCCGCGACCCGCGCGATGTGTTCATCCAGAACAAATACGTCTGGCGGTCGCGCAATAACGCCGTCGTGTTCCCGACGGATGCGGAGGAATTTGCGCAGTTTTACCGCCGCCTGCGCGGCAGCGAGCGCCCGTCCGGCAGCGCCAAGGTGCTGAAGCTGCAATTTGAGGATCTGATATATAATTACGACGCCTCGATGGAGCGGATATACGCCTTTCTCGGCGTGACCAAGGCTCAGCACAGCGCCCCAAGAACGCATTTTGACCCCGCGAAGTCCATCCAGAACACTCAGCTTTTCCGCGCGAACGAGCAGTACGCCCGCGAGGCGGAGATCATCGCAGAGCTTCTTCCGGAGTATATATACGATTTTCCCTACGAAAGGGTTCCCGATCCTGAGAAATCTTTTTAAGAAACATTAAAAACAGCCTCTCCCTACTTGGGAGAGGCTGTTTTATACGTTTTGCGGTGCAAACAGCGATTACAGGCGCTCTTTGACCTTTGCCTTCTTGCCCACGCGGTCACGCAGGTAGTACAGCTTCGCTCTGCGAACCTTGCCCTTGCGGACGGTGGTGACAGAGTCGATGGAGGGAGAATGAACCGGAAAGACCTTCTCGCAGCCTACACCGTAGGAGATGCGGCGGACGGTGATGGTCTCGTTGATGCCGCCATGCTTCTTGGCAATGATGGTGCCTTCGAAAGCCTGGGTACGCTCACGGTTGCCTTCCTTGACGCGAACCATGATGCGCACGGTATCGCCGACGTTCATTTCGGGCAGTTCTTTCTTCATGTACTGCTCGCTGAGAATTTTGACCAGATCCATAATCTAATCCTTCCTTACATATAGACGTTCTTACCGGCGGGCTTAAAGCCTCGGCAGCGGACCGCCTTTCTATGCCCGCAGACGCTCTCGTCTGCGCAAGCTGTGATATTATAGCACAGCGTACAGGCAAAATCAAGTACTTTTCTCCCCGATTTTCCCTGCGCTTACCTATATATATTCATGTCCGCGTCGTAGGTCTCGACCCTTGTGAACTTCGCAAAGTCCGGCGCGATATCGGGCGCGAGCTGACGCAGCGATTCGGCCAGCAGCTCGGGATTCAGCGTCGGCTCCTGCGCGGATATCGTCGCCTCCACGATGACGCCGCCGTCCTCGACCGTGAAGCCTATGGTCTTTATCGCGGGGCGGATGTCGCTCTCGCCCATGCCGCGCTTGGTCTTCTTCGTTATCGCTATCGCGTCGCGGGCGAAGAACTCTTCGAGCGCCGCGGCCATGGCGGCCTTGTCCCGCTCGTCGTATTCAAATATGCCCTTCACATCCAGCCACTTCAGCTCCGACACCTTACGCTGCGGCTCATACGCCTCGATAACGCGGATGCCCTCCGGCATCACGGCGTTCATGCGCTCCGGCAGCGTCTCAAGCTCGGTATCCGAGGTCAGGCGGAAATCCATTATCTCGCACAGACTGCCTGTCCCGACCGAGAGCGGCAGGGCTATGGATATCTGCGGGTGCGGATTGAAGCCCTCGGAATACTTCAGCTCCAGCCCTGCGCGGGCGAACACGCGCTGCATCGTGCGCATCATGTCGAGATGCGAGATGTATATCGCGCGGCCGGTCTTTTCAAATCTCAATCTCATTTTATCCATCGCAGCGTCCCCCGTTCATAAGCTTCAGTGCGCCGCAGCCGGAGCACTGGTGGCGGCAGTCCGGCGACAGCTCGGACGCATAGCAGCGCTCGCGCTCGCGCACGAGATGCGCCTTGCGCACGCCGACGTCGATGATGTCCCATGGCAGGACTTCGTCTACACTGCGCTCGCGGTTCGCGTAAAACTCCGTGTCCACACCGCACTTTTCAAAGGCGTCCATCCATCGCTGGAAGGAGAAATAATCCGACCACGAGTCGAGCCTGCCGCCCTGCCGCCAGACCTCCTCTATCGCGTCGGCGACGCGGCGGTCGGCGCGGCTGAGCACGGCCTCGATGAGGCTCGTCTCCGCGTCGTGCCAGTTGTAGCTTACATTGCGCGCGGTGATGCTGGAGCGCAGCAGGTTCACGCGGCGCAGGTACTCCTCTATGCTTATCTGCGCCTCCCACTGGAATGGGCTGTGCGGCTTGGGGATGAAGCACGACGTCGATATGGTTATCTTGACACCGCGGTTTTTGTACTTTGCGTTCATGCGCCAGCAGTGCAGCACCTCGTCCGCCATCTGCGCGATGCCGATTATGTCTTCGTCCGTCTCCGTCGGCAGGCCGAGCATATAATACAGCTTCACACTGTTCCAGCCGCCGGCAAAGGCTATCGCGCAGGTGTGCAGCAGATCCTCCTGCGTGACGTTTTTATTTATCGCGTCGCGCAGGCGCTGGCTGCCACCCTCGACGGCGAAGGTTAGGCCGCTTTTGCGCACCTTCTGCAGCTTCTCCATAAGCTCGATGGAGAAATTATCCGCGCGGAGCGACGGCAGAGACAGGCCGATGCTGCGGCTCTCGCAGTATTCAAGCATCCCGTCGCACAGCTCCGGCAGCTGCCGGTAGTCGCTGGTGCTCAGCGACAGGAGCGTCACGTCCTGATAGCCGGTGTTTTTCAGCGACTCGATGCCCTGTTTTATAATTGTCTCCGGCTTTTTCGCGCGTATCGGGCGGTAGACATGCCCGGCCTGACAGAAGCGGCAGCCACGCACGCAGCCGCGGAACAGCTCCACGCTCACCCTGTCGTGTACGACCTCGGTGGACGGCACGATCGGCGCGGTCGGGTACGGTGACGCGTCAAAGTCCACGACAATGCGCTTTGTCACGCGCTCCGGCGCGCCGTCCTTCGCGGTGTATGACTTGACCGTGCCGTCCTCGTTATACTCGACGTCGTAGAGCGACGGGACATATATGCCGCCGATCTGCGCCGCGCGGACGAGAAATTCGTGCTTGCTCCAGCCGCCGAGCTTCGCCTCATGCAGCAGCGCGAGCAGCTCGTTGTTTACCTCCTCGCCCTCGCCGACGATGAAGAGGTCGATAAACGGCGTCATCGGCTCCGCGTTCGTTGCCGCGGTACCGCCGGCCATGACTATCGGCAGCAGGTTTGGCCTGTCCGCGCTTCTGAGCGGGATGCCGCCCATGTCCAGCATGTCGAGCACCGTCGTGAACGCCATCTCGTAGCCTATCGAGAAAGCGATCGCGTCGAACTCGCCCAGCGCATCGCCGCTTTCCAGCGCGTAGAGCGGGATGTTCGCCTTCTTCATCTCCTCGTACATGTCGCCCCACGGCGCGTAAACGCGCTCACACCAGACATAGTCGAGGCTGTTCATGGTGTGATACAGGATGCTCATGCCGAGGTTCGACATGCCTATCTCATAGGTGTCCGGAAAGCAGAACGCGAGCCGGATGTCGACCTTCGTCTTGTCCTTGATTATCTGATTATATTCGCCGCCGGTGTAGCGCGCGGGCTTCTGCACGCGCGGCAGTATGCGTTCAAGTCTTTTGTCCATTTCAAGCTCCGTCGAAATTGAAATTTGCAATATAGTATTTTTGTATTCTATAATACTTTTCCGTGTTTTGCAAGGCTTACGCAACTGCGGGTTGCTTGCCCGCCGGTAATTTCTGTGCTAAACTGAGTTCATGGAGGTGTTCGGTATGGATACAAAGGATGTTATATATGACCTGAGAACGAAAAACGGGCTGTCGCAGGATGAGCTGGCGGAAAAGGTGTTCGTCACGCGGCAGGCAGTGTCCCGCTGGGAAACCGGTGAGACGACGCCGAACGTGGAGACGCTGAAGCTGCTTTCAAACGTCTTTGACGTCTCAATCAACACGCTGCTGGGCACGCCCCGAAAGCTGATTTGTCAGTGCTGCGGGATGCCGCTCGACGACTCCACTACCAGCAAGGAGCCGGACGGCGCGTTCAACGAGGACTACTGCAAGTGGTGCTACACCGGCGGCGAGTTCACGTATACTAGCAAGGAGCAGCTGATAGATTTCTGCGTGACGCACATGGCGAGTGAGAGCTGGCCGGCGGAGCAGGTCAGGGCGCATATGGAAGCTGTCGTCCTTGAGCTGAAGCATTGGAAGAAATGACATGAAACCGGACATAGCGTTTTGCTATGTCCGGTTATTTTTCGGGCGGTTAAAAAGCCCTTGGCTCCCTCTGACGAGGGAGTCAAGGGGATATCATCTACATCTACAATATATAATTATCTGATTCACAGCAGCTCTTTTCTCCGCCCAAGCGCAGGATTCTCCGGCTGCGACAGCAGCAGCCATATCGACGCGACCAGCACCGCCGCTCCCCTGCCCGTCCACATCAGCCACAGCCCCGCCGCCAGCAGCAGCGTGCCAGTAAGCAGTCCGGTCAGCTCCGCGAGACGCATACCGCGTCGTCCGCCGAAAGCCGCGGCGGCAAGCTCCGCGAATATCTGCCCGCCATCGAGCGGGAGCGCCGGCAGCAGGTTGAACGCCGTCAGTATCACGCTCACTCCCGCCGAGCAGAGTAGCCAATCGCTGCCGTAAATCTTTCCGGCGTAGGACGCGATGAGCGCGTACAGCCCACCGGCAGCGGGCCCCGCGGCGGCGGCGAGTATGCGCCCGAAGCCGCTCGTGCATCCGGCATAGCCCATGCACAGCCCGCGCAGCTCCGCCTTGAAGCCGCATATGCGCAGGCCGAGCAGCCGCAGGCACACGATGTGCCCCAGCTCATGGATCAGCACCGGCACGGCGACGCAGGCAAGCGTCCCGAAATCCGCGGTATAATAGATCAGCGCCGCGAGGATGAGCGCTCCGGCGCTGACTTTTATTCTGTTGTTGTTCATCTCAGACATAGTATTCAGGATTTATATAGACGTCGTTCAAAAACAGCTCAAAGTGAAGATGCGGGCCAGTCGCGTTGCCGGTCTGGCCTACGCGGCCTATCGTCTGGCCGCGCTCAACCATATCCCCCTCGTGCGCCACGAACTCGCTCAGGTGCGCGTACAGGCTTGCGAAGCCGCCCTCGTGCGTCAGGATGAGGTATTTCCCGTAGCTGTCGCTCTCCCCCGCCGCATAGACATAACCGTCCGCGAAAGCGAAGACGCTGTCGCCGTTGTCCGCGGCGAAGTCCGTGCCATAGTGAAACTTGACGGTTCCCTGTATGGGGTGCACGCGGTAGCCGAAGCCGGAGGAATCGTACCCGTCCACGGGGCTTGTATATTCAAAGGGTATCTCCGGCATGTCTGTCCGCACGTTTGCGGGGATGGCGTAGCCGTCAAACTCCGTTTGACTCGACAAAAATGCGCTGACCGCCTCCGGCTGCTCGCTCGGTTCAGAGGTCGGTTCCGGTGACGGCGTCGGGGCGGGTTCCGGCGTTGGCGACGGTGTCGGAGTCGGCTCCGGCAATGGGCTTGGCGTCTGCTCAGCGAAGGTCGGTGCAGTCTCATCCGAATCGGGCAGCGTCCGCGGCAGCAGCATCGGCTCCGGCGACAGGGATGGGGACGGCGGCGTTTTATCCTCGCGCGCCCTGCCGAAGACCTCCACAAGCTTTTCCCCGAACCGGCTCTCCGTGATATGGCTGCCGAGCGTCTGCGCAAGCTCGACGTAATCGTCGTCACGGTCTATAAAGTACAGCACCCGCTCGCGCAGTCCGGCGCTGTGCTGCGGCAAGGCAAGCTTCAGCACCGTCAGCAGCACGAATATCCCCGCCGCCGCGCAGCTCTTCCATCTCTTCATGCATATCCCTCCCCCTCGGTTACAAACATATTTCGCCGGGGACAGGCGTATGACTCAAATTTTTTCTTGACAATTTACTCCCTTGTAATTATAATAAGATGGCTGTCTGAAAAGAGCATACTTCGGGGTGTAGCGCAGCTGGTAGCGCGCTTGGTTCGGGACCAAGAGGCCGGGAGTTCAAGTCTCCCCACTCCGACCATAATGTGGAGACAAAAAAGATGTCTCCTGCGAAAAGCCCGAATATATCGGGCTTTTTTGCTACCCAAACGGCGATTTTTCTCTGTACCAAAACACAGATGTAAAATCGCCGTTTTCCCTTTGTGGATAGACTTGAACTCCCGAAAAGTGAATATCCGATACACAGGCAGATAGAAATCAAAAATCTATCTGCCTTTTTTATTATCCAAAAAGGAGAAATCAAATATGCTACAGAAAGAATTAGCCAAACGGCTCAGGGCTCGGTATGACACCAAGATGGACGGCAACGAATGGCTGGAAGTGTCCTCGGACGGTATCCCCCTCTGCCGGATAAAATACAACGGTCAATTTCTAAGCAACGCCGACCAAAATCTCTCGAATGAATACCGCAGTAAAATTGCAGACATTCAGGATGAGATTTCTACGGTGCGGGAATATGTCGGTCTCTACGAACACGCACCGCAGATGAAAGCCGACGGCGTCTCCGATTACAGACAACTTGCCGCCTTCGGAGATACCGTGTTGGCTGCGACCTACAGTGAAAAGAGCGGCTTTATGTTCTGTACCTGGAAACAGAACGCAGACGGCGACTCGGTGTTCTGGGGAGATTACTCACCGAACTATGAATATGTCAAGGAAGCCTTCGCCGTGCGCTCCGGTCTCGTCAGCAAATGCCGCCTGTTCAGTGAGAATGAATCGGCAGACCTTTGTCGCTGTGTGGACTTTGCCAAAGGCAACTGCGAAACGCTGACCTATGAGCAGGAACGGCAGCTGGATAAACTCCAAGAAAAGCTCACGGATGCATATCCTTCCCTCGAAGCCGAGCCGCCGACCTTTGAACAGGAATCAGCACTACAACAGAATATGTAATACTATCAATCGCCCTTCGGTTACGCAAAAACCGGAGGGCTTTTTTTATTTCACAGCAAGGAGAAAAGACCATGACCATATTTTCAGATAATCCACATGACCGCCGAATCGAACGGTTTATGACCGCAATCCCGAACTTCAAGCCGAGAGGTGTCGGTGTTCGCTTTTCGGAGTCGCAGATACTCATCACGGTAACCGCAGCAACACCCACAGAGATACTGACGGAAACTATGAGGCAGATACGGTGTCCGCCCTTCCGAAAGAGATTCAACGAATATATTGAAAGCGAGGAAAAACCCATGACATATATAAATGAAAAGCATCGGGCAAGATTTACACTTGCCGCCAAGAACATCCCCAAAGCAAATTACGCATTGCTTTCGGCTCTGTATCTGCTCACCGCCGACCAAAGGCTGTGGAGCTGCTGCAAGCACCATATAATTAACGGCTGTGTATTCTTTGAAAACTTTAAACTCAATAATTGCACCGAACGAGCCTATACCCTCTACTGTGCGGCAAAGGATTTGACGCTCGGCACAAAGCATCTTACCGTGTCGGATCTGTCGGACGCCGACCTTGTTCCGCCTATGCTGTTTCGCACTATCTGCAACGCTATGGCAATCCGCAGATTCGGACTCGCCGCCATAAGGGAGAACTGCCATGATTAAACTGAAAATCAAATACGGAAACAGTCAGACCGCCCTACGCTTCCCCTGCACAGAAAAGGAAATGAATGCGGCACTCGAAAGAATCCACGCCGAGGATGTCACACCCCTTGAACTGTATGTGTCCGAGGTCGTATTCCCCGAGGAACTCGGTTGCCTCCAAGACCGATTCGTCAACCTCGATGAAGTCAACTACCTCGGAAAACGGATGGACAGCTTTTTCGGCGATGAAGAATATCAGTTTTACGAGGCGATGAAATTAGAAGGCTTCGATACTCTGCCCGACCTTATCAATCTGAGTTTCAACCTCAATCGCTATCCACTGATTCAGGATATAGGCGATATGGGCAAAATCGGCAGAGAATATCTGCTCACGGTCAAGGGCTGTCTGCCTGCCGATGATGCGGACGACCCGAAATATGCAAAACTCGGCAGAGAGCTTGTTCATTCCGGCAAGGGCGTTTTTACCGAACACGGTTTGCTGTTTGTTGACGGAAACACACCGTTTCAAAGGCTGTATGACGGACAGAATTTTCCGGCGTATGTGTATGATCAAATGCTTTGCTTCATACGGGCTGAATACAACGGAAAAACCGAATTTCTGTATTTACCCTGTGAGGAAGAAGCCATTGACAAGGCGTTTGCACGGCTCGGCGCACCTACACCGGATGATGTGGAGCTCTCATGGGAGGACATTTGCATTGATAGCGACAAGTGGATCGAACGCTTCAAGGAGATCGCCGCCGAGGAAGGTGTTTACGAGGTAAACCACCTTGCAAATGCCGTCAACAGCACCGATATGGACTTGGAAAAGCTGTGGGCGGTCGCCGAATACGGCAAGGCCGAGGACGCCAAGCAGCTTGCACGGCTTGCTGAAAATCTTGATTGTTTTACCTTTATTATAGGTGCAAGCAATTATGAGGAAGTCGGAATATATGTAACGGAGAATAATGCGGATTTCAGTGTAAATCCATCCGTAGAAAAGTTCTTCGATTACAAAGCCTTTGGAAAGTATATCGGCGATGCTTACTACGGCGAATTTGTCGACGGCGGCTTCATCTATAACGACACTGATACAAGCCTGCTCGACATTTTATATCAGGACGAGCCTATGACGATGGGAGGAATGTAAATATGATCACCGCAATTATCCGCAATAAAGAGAACACCCTTATTCTCGAACTGCCCCACAGTATTTACGACATTTATGAAAAGCTACAGTCTATCGGCATTATGCAGCCGCCGAAACAGATCCCGCTGACCGACAATGAGGGCGAGGATATCGGCGTTAAGCTGTTCAGCGAGAGCGACTTCGGTCAGCATTTGCTCCTCACGCTGAACGAGAAAAACACCATCGCCGACGCCAATATGCTGACGCTTGTTATTGGGGCGGCAAGCGAGGACATCAAAGAGGAACTCGAACAGAACATCCTCTACGACCAGTACGGCTCAATGGACGAAGTGATTTCCGCCGTCCGTCAGATGACGCAAGATTCCGGTCCTGTAAAGGCTGTGTTCTTCTGTCCGCTTGTCGGGAATATTGACGAGGGCGACGGAGATATGTTCACGGTCGGAGATTCCTACCTTGCCGACAGCGCTGATGAAATCAGCGACGCATTAAAGGAATACACAGCCAATGACGAAAACGATATGGCAACCTATTATAACAAGAATGACGGCGTGAGCGAAAAGCTGACCTCGGCTGTGTGGTCGGTGGAATTACACGGCGACAGGCTGTTCGGACGAATCGACTGCAGCCTCAAGGAGGCGCTCACGGCAGAGGAAACGGAAGCACTTCGGGATTGGCTCTCGGGACAGTGTTCGGACGGCCTCGGTGAAGGCTTCGAGCAGCAGCCCATTGATACCATGGACGGTGAACTGTTCGTCTCCTTCTGGAACAGCGGCGATGACTACGCCATGATGACCGAGAGCGAGTTTGACGAATACCTGCAGCAAAACGAAATGCAGATGGGAGGGATGTAATATATGGCCTTGCTGTTTTCTGCGGTTACCGTAACCGCAGGCTATGACGAAACCGAATTCACGGTCGGAGGAATACCGAGAGAGTACGACGACCTCGTCGGCTGGACAGCCTTTGATGACTTTATGGAAAATGTCGATGCGGAAACAGAGGTCAGCGTACACGCCGAGGTATATCTTTACGGCGGCGAGGAAACCGTAACCGCCACTCCCGAGGAGGTCGCATATCTGACGATGCGTATGGATCGGGACGACCGCTTCCTCGCCGGACATTGCGACAACATTGAGGCGGTTGAATTCTCTTTTTTACGACCGCCGGAGGAATATTACGGAATGGAGATGAACTGATGACAGATAAAGCAAAACCGCCGCAGCCCATGGAGTTCAAGAACCTTGCCGAGCTGAAACGGTATATTAAACTCGGCACGGAATTCAAAGCGACAAGACACAAATACCACCCCGACATCGTTGGGCTGACTCGTGTGGTGACAAAGGTGCAGACCAACGGCTTTTACTCGAAAATCAAGGACGAGCCAAACCATCGGTTCTCCGACTGCAATGGAGGCAAAGGCTTTTTCACTGAGTTCGGCAAGGCCGGCGGATATATCTTTGACGGCACTGCGGTTAAGGTGTTGGACAAGCGCGGTGAAAACGGCGTTATTTACGAATTAGAATTTTACAGAGAAAACACGGAGGTAAATGAAATGAACGAATATGACCGTCTGCATAGACAGGCACAGAGATACAAAGAGCTCTATCCCGAAGGAACTCGTATCCTGCTTTTGCACATGGGTGACGATCCCCGACCTGTTGAGGACGATATGCGCGGCACTGTAATGTTTGTGGATGATATGTCAACCGTTCACTGCAAATTCGATAACGGCAGGCAGCTCGGCATCATCCCCGGCGAGGACTCCTTCCGCAAGCTCACCGATGAGGAGCTTGCCGAGGAACAGGCCGACAGCGAGGACATGGACGAGGACAACGGCCCCGTTATGGGAATGTAGGAGGTTGCCTATTGGAACACGACATTCTTATACCGCAGCCGCAGGCAGATATGCTGCTTCGGGAAGCCGCCGAGCGTGAAGTGTCGGTAGAGGAACTGCTTGCGGAAATTATCAAAAAATATATAGAAAGGAACGAGCGCAATGGCGGATGAAAAGAAAGGCATCACCGTAAAAATCGACGCCGACCTCCATGCCGAAATCAGAGAATATCTCGAACGGCATGAAGGGATGACAATGGCTGAGTTTATCACCCTTGCGGTGGACGATGAGCTCCACCCGAAAATACAGCAGAAAGAAGGAAATAACATGGGAAATATGAGAACGATGGCATTTCAGGTGCCGGAGGAACTGTTTCAGAGAATCAAGGACTACCTGCACCGCAACAATATGAGTCAGAAGGAATTCGTTCTCGGACTTATTGAAACCGAGCTCGACCGAGAGCAGGCCGAGCGTGAGCGCCAAATTGACACCGAAAGCCCCACAGAGGATACCTGCGAGGAAACGGACGAGGAAGCCGCAGAAAACGGCTTTGCGGGCGAATGTGAGGGCGACAACAGCGCCGATGAGGAAACCGAGGATGAGGACGAATCCGAGGGCTTCGGTATGACGATGTAAGGAAAGCGAGGCGGAACAGAAAAACAACGGTATCGGTCAGATGACTTATGCCGATCAATTTTTTGGATATGTTCGCAGGTATCGGCGGCTTTCGGTCGGGGCTTGAACGGCTCGGCGGCTTTGAGTGCGTCGGTTACTGTGAGATAGATAAATACGCAAAGCAGGCGTATGACGCCATGTACCCTACGAAAGGAGAAATATATTTTGCAGACGCAAGAACCATTGATCCATACACCCTGCCGGATATCGACCTTATTTGCGGCGGTTTTCCCTGTCAGTCTTTCAGTATCGCAGGGCTCCGCAGAGGATTCCAAGATGACACAAGAGGCACTCTCTTTTTTGAGATCGCCCGAATTGCCGCCGTTAAAAGACCACCTTTTCTGCTGCTTGAAAATGTTCCCGGTCTGCTGTCGCATGACAAAGGCCGGACTTTTGCGACCATCCTCGGTGCGCTGGATGAGTTGGGGTACGATGTCGCATGGCAAATCCTTAACAGCAAGGATTTCGGTGTCCCCCAATCCCGCAAGCGCGTGTATATTGTCGGATATCTTAGAGAGCGATGTGCCGGAGAAATACTATCTTTCACAGATGCAAATGCAGCGTCTCTTATCCAACTCCTTGGAGGCACAGAGGGCAATCGGGTCTACTCGGACGAGGGAGTCGGCATTACTCTCACAAGCAATGCCGGAGGCTTCGGAGGAAAAACCGGACTCTACGATGTAGCACTGCCTATCAAGGTAGATACAAAATCCGGCTTTCAGCTCGCACACCCCGGTGACAGCATAGACCTTGCCTACCCGACAATGAATACACGGCGAGGCCGAGTCGGAGAAAAGATCGCTCATACCGTAACGCCCGGCAATACGCAGGGCTATTTTTTTATCGACATGAACGCCGATCCGCAGCTTACCGAAACGGCTCGGTGCATTACTGCCCGACAGGACAGCGGCATCAGCAAGCACAAGGGCGAACACTCCGCCGTGTTTATTGAGGACGAGCCGAGAGCCGTTGTGACGCCCGATAAGAAAACCATCCGTCAGCAGGGCCGTTGGATCAAAGAGCCTAACGAGCCGATGTTCACCCTTACGGTGCAGGACCGGCACGGTATCCTCCGTTACGGCAGAGTGCGGAAGCTCACGCCGAGAGAATGCTGGCGCTTGCAGGGCTTTACCGACGAACAGTTCGACAAAGCCAAGGCTGCGGGACTAAGCGACGGACGGCTCTACAAAATGGCAGGCAACGCCGTGAGCGTGCCTGTTGTTTCTGCTGTCGGTGCTGTTATTAAGCGAATATACCAAGAGCAAATTCAGAAAGGATAAACAAGAATGACCTATAACAGAAAAATCATGAGGCTTGAACTGTCCGCCGAAAAAGTACTTAACGGCGGATATTATTATGCCGAATTACTGCTGCCTGCGGCAGACTATGAAATCAAGGACGCTATGCAAAGGACTCGTGCCGTCGGCAGAGAAAACACGGTTGAAGTCAGCATCCTCGAATGCGATATTCTGCCGGAGCTGCAGGACATCCGCTTGGACACTTTCAGTTTGGATGAGCTGAACTTCTTTGCCAAGCGGCTTTCCTCTCTTCCCGACGAGGAACTGCCTGTGTTTTACGCCGTGACCGAGCAGATATTCGACGACGCAGACAATACCGAAAACCCCGTCAGCATCAAAGACCTCATCAACTGCACCTACGGCTTGGACACCGTTCCCGTTGCTCATAATGTAAGCAATCTTGCCGAGCTCGGTCGGTTTGCCTTTGAAAACGGTCTGCTTTCCGACATCGATGACATTCCCGAAAGCGCGATTCCGTTTTTGAATGCGGAGCAGATCGGCAGAGTGCAGCAGAAAAACGATAACGGCGTGTTTGAGGGCAGGCTGTATATCCCCACCGTCCATTATGACCGACCGGAGATATATGACGGCGTGACCTTGCCGGACGAAGAACACGAAACCTCCGACTTTGCCATTCGTCTGCTCGTATCGGGTACGCCGGAGCATATCAAGGGTGATCCCGTAGATAGGGCTATTTGGCTTGACCTCCCAATGGCAAGCGACATACTCGCAAATTATGCCGCGGCATTTAATGAAGCAGACATCGGCGATTGTGTGTACTACGATTTTGAATCTGTAATCCCGCAGATTACCTCGGAGATGTTCGGCAGCATGAGCGATGTCCAAGCACTCAATAAGCTTGCTGCGGAAATCAGCATCATGAGCGAAGCCGAACAGGTCAAGTTCAAAGCTATTTTGGACGCCGAAAACACGGCAAGCATTCATGACGCGCTGAATGCGGCACAAAACCTGTGGCGGTATGAATTTACCGCCGAACCCGACACTGCGGATGCCTTCTTCAAGAAGTATATTTTTGAAAACACAAGCACGGAGTTCGACAGCAAGTGGCTTGAAAACCTGCTTCCGAGAAATGAGGCGGATAAGCTGCTCGGTCGCCTCGGTGCAGCCGTTACGGATTACGGCGTTATTTCCGCCCGAAACGGGCATCTGTTCAAGCCCGTACCGTATGACGAGCCGGAAGCAAAGGAACTGAAAACACAGGCTTTGACCGAGGAAAAGCTGGATGTCATCGAGGTGCTTGACCGCAGAGCGCTGTTTAGCAATGGTCGTCTCATGCCCGAACAGATCCCCGAAGGCTTGTATGCCTATGACCTCCGCCACAGCGATGACGGCGGCCGCTTCTGTGCCATTGAACCGAAGGTCGGAGTCAACCACGGCGGCACTGTGCTGATGCGGGATATCCTCGACTTCGGCGAAAGCGGATATATCCCGCTGGATGAGGACACCGAGCCGAACTTCCTGGGCGATGAAATGACGCCGTCCGAATTTGCCGAGGAAGAAGTCCAGGACGAAACCATGCAGATGGGAGGTATGTAATATGAGCATCAAAACCGTAACCACCGACGACCTTCGCCGAATGAACGGCAAGGAAGGACTTGTTTTGCAGGGCTGCGGCGGTGATCCGCAGGAGTGGCTCGACGGCATCAACGGTCTGCTCACCGATGAGGGTATTCTGAAAAACGGCAGCAAGTTCGAGAATATCTCCGTATTTCAAAACGGAAGTCTCACAAATATCCTCTTTCCCTTTGAGGACGGTGTGGAGATCGACATGGGCAAGCTCGCTATGTGGAGGTTGCATTCCCACGAACAGTTCGGCGGCACCTGGCTGTCGGATTATGTGCCGAACCGCCTCGGCGGGTTTGTTGACAAAGCCGCGCCCGAACGGGAAAAGCCCGACTGCAAGCTCATCGGCGAGGACGGAAACATCTTCAACCTTATGGGGCTTGCCGCCCGTACTCTCCGACATAGCGGACTTGCGGAACAGGCAACGGAAATGACCGGCCGCATTCATGAGTGCGGCAGTTATGACGAAGCTCTCTGCATTATCGGAGAATATGTCAATATCACCGGCGGCGAGGAATCCGAGGATGAGGACGAAGGGATGGGTATGCGCCTATGACCTATAACGAACTGCAAAAGAAAACCGCATAGCTTTACGCATCCGACGAGGTATATACTTCGCCGGATTTTCAGTGCGACCAAACAGGCGGCTTCCCGACCTCGCTTTGCGTATGTTGGGAAAAGCAAAAGGCATGGCTCGAACTGAACGAAAATCTCCTTATGGACAGAGATGATATGGAACTCGGCTATTACAGAGATTTGTGTGCCGATTACGGTATCCGCTCCTGCTGTGACATTGAGGATTTCAACAGCCTGCTCCGCGGACTCGGCGAGGATGCCATCCAAACCGCCGAGCTGTTTCCCGATGAGGACGAAAGCATAACGATGGGAGGAATGTAAAATGGAGATCGCCATGCTCATTATTGGTCTCCTTCTCGGCGGGTGCATCAGCTTCTGCATACTCGGCTGTATGCAGATCAACCGCACCAACGATTATGAGGACGAGATACGCAGGCTTCGTGCCAAAGAGAGAGCCAAAACAGAATAATCAATAAATCCACGGCGGTATCAATCGTTTTGAAAACGAAAGATACCGCTTTTTTGTTTTCGGAACGGTTGACCGCCTCAAAGTGAGGTGATCAAAATAAAATCCCCTGTAACCTGGATAGGCAACAAAACCTCTATCCTCCATATCCTGTATGCCTTGTTTCCCATAGGCTGTGACCGCTATGTTGAGCCGTTCGGCGGCTCCGGTGCGGTATTGCTGGGAAAGCCCGTGCCGGACAAATTCGAGGTGTTCAACGATTACAACCATAACCTCGTCAATCTGTTCCGCTGTATGCGTGACCGCCCGATGGAGTTCATCCGTGAACTCGGCTTTTTAAGCCTGAATTCCCGTGACGATTTCGCCGTGCTTAAAAAGTTCTTCGAAAAAGAGGAATTCACCGAGGACTACCTAAAGGCACAGCTTGATCTGACCGAAATACTGCTGCCCGAAGTAACAGCCAAGGAAGTGCGGACGCTGTATTCGGCGGCGAGGATTGACCATGACTTACGCCGTGCTGCCATGTTCCTAAAACTCATCCGTTACAGTTATTCCAGCGGATGCAAGTCCTTTGCCTGTCAGCCGTTTTCACTCAGAACGCTGTTTGCACTCGTGCAGGACTTCGCCAAGCGGTGCGAGAATGTGGTCATCGAAAACCAGGACTTCGAAACCCTTATAAAACACTATGACCGACCGACGACCTTCACCTACTGCGATCCGCCGTACTTCACAAGCGAATATGTGTATGACTGCGGTTTCACATGGGAAGATCATCTGCGGCTCTACCACGCTCTTGCGGGTATGAAAGGCAAATTCCTGCTGTCCTACAATGACTGCCCCGAAATCAGAGAGTTATATAAGGAATATAACTTTTTCGACTTCAAGCGGGTGCATAGCATGGCTCAGAAGTACGAGGCCGGCAAAGAATTTCCCGAACTGCTCATTGCCAATTATGACCTCTTTGAGCGTGAACGGCAGCAGCCGCACCAACTAACCTTATTCGATGTGGGCGACAAACCACTCGACTACGAAAAAATATTAAAGGAGAACATCGTATGCAGAATAAAAAGATAAAAACCGAAATCATTATGCTTCCCGTGCCTGCTGAATTATTCCTCGAAGCCGGAATGTTCGAGGGTGATCCCATGCAGATGTACACAGACGGACATAAGATCGTCATTGAAAACATCGGCGACCCGAAGGACATCGTCTGCGACGGCGATTGCGAAAATTGCCCCATTGCCGACATTGACTGTGACGGCGACTGTGAGGACTGCCCTTGCAGCGATAATTGCGATGAAAGCGAGGCGAACTGATATGACAAAGCTATACCGTGTTCTTGGCAAAAGAGGGCGCATCACTATCCCGTTTGAGATAAGACAGCGTGTGGGCTTCACCTATAACGATGTGCTGTCCTTCACGGAATCACCGGACGGAAGGACCGTTACCGTCAAGCGTGAAAAGATTTGCGATAACTGCTCCGGCACCAAGACAGCCGACAGGGAAACCGAGATGACGCTTGAGGATTTCCTCGACAGTCTCTCCGCCGAACAGCAGCGTGTAGCCCTTGTGCATCTGTCCGTCAAGTGGGCTGAACAGAAAGCAGGTGGACACAATGCCGGAGCATAAGCCGTTATATCTCTATTCCCTCAAGGAAGCTGCGGAATGGGATGAAAAGGATGAATGGCGTGAGAGCTATCTCGAAAACTGCGACTGCGCCCGTGCCATCGAGAGAGCCATTGACGAACACTATGACGGTCAGCGCCTTAATCCCTGCGCCCAGGAAGTTATCGACCGATACGGCTTTGACCGTGTCAACTTCGTTCTCGCCGCCACCGTGCGTCAGGGAACCCATGACGGCAGATATTCCGAGGACAACAAAAAATGGTCAAGGCGTTTTTCCGTTATGGACAAGGAAAACACATGGCAATACCATGTCCGCAGCCATCCGGGGCTCGTCAACTTGTTTGTTGCCGATGCAAGGCGGCTGTGGGATAAGCTCGGATTGTTTGACGACCGCTACTGCGAAAACGGCAGTCAGGTCGACTATACCGACCGGATAGTGGTTTTAGATCCGTCAATTCTAAAGGACGAATGTAAGACGCCGCAGGATCAGCTCTTCTATGCCGAACACGGCAACGGCTGTCGGCCGAATTCCATCGGCACAAAGGTGTTTGGCTTTCATGTGTCGGACGGAGAAAAAGGTTATTACCGCCGCACCGACTTTATAGGCGCGCTTAAAGAGGAATTTGTCCCCGAATGGGCAAAGGAAAATACGCAAAAATATCTCGAACCCGATGAGCCTGCCGACGAACCTGTGGAGGACGGCGGCATGACAATGAATCTGTAATCAGGAGGAATTAACTATGGCAACCAAGAAAACCAATAACGCAACGAAATCCAAAATCCCTGTCAGCGCCAAAATCGACCGCATGATCGACCGTGAGAACGCAACGGTCAAGGCGTATGCAAGCGTGAATATCGGCGGCGAATTCGTTATCAAGGACATCGCCGTGGTGGACGGTCAGAAAGGGATGTTCGCCCGGATGCCCTTTCGCTCCTACAAAACCAGCAGCGGCGAAACAAAATATTCCGACATTGCCTTCGCCCTCACCGATGAGGCAAGGCAGAGTCTTAACGACGCCGTTCTCGGCGCTTACCGTGAAGCTCTGGAGGAAACCGAGGACGAATTGCCCGATGAAAATGAAAGCCCCGAACAGAGTATGTGATTTTTTTCGCAAATTCGCAGATTTCTCTGGACTTTCCGAATTTTTTCGGTATCCTGTAGGTAGAGGTGGTAAATATGAGAAAGACGAAAATGCTCGCAGCCCTCCTCGCAGGGCTGATAGCACTGAGCCTTGCAGGGTGCGGTGCAGATAAGGCAAACAACAAAACCGAAAGCGGTGCGGTCAGCACAGAAAGCGGCATCACGGCAACGGTGACGGGCAAGGCTTCCGAGCCGACTGCCGAGAGCAGCCTGCCTGCTGACAGCGAGTCAAAGTCAGACGAATCCACGGCAGAAAAAGAAAAGGCTGAAAGCAATGCCCCTGCCGAAAGCGGCAGTAAGGCAGAAACCAAAACGCCTGCCGAAACAAATCAGCAGACCAAGACGCCGTCCAAGCAGACGGAAGCTCCGAAGCCTGCCGAGGAAAAACCGCAGATGCCTGCACCCGCAGAAAAGCACGAAGCTCCTGCCGAAACACCTACCGCCAATGAGGTGGCAAGGAAAACGGCAGAAAAGATAAATGCACTAAGGCAATCCCAAGGCTCACCGGCTGCAACCATCCTGCCCGGACTCGGCAAGGTCGCAACCTATCGTTCCGAGCAGCTCGTAACAAACTTCTCGCATGAATCAAGTCCCGACGCCTGCACCGTACTTAAATACGGAGAATATGTAGATATGTCGGACTGCGGAATGCCCGAAGCGAGCTACTACCGAGGATACAATGCCGAGGCCGCCGCCAAAGGAAATTGGACGGGTACGGCAGACGAGATAGCCGACAGAATTGCCAACGGCTTCAAGAACAGTGCAGGCCATTGGCGCTATGTGGGAAGTGCCGAATACACCTACATGGCGGTCGGCATCACCTATAAAGGCGGCACATGGTACTGCTGCGTATGCGTAAGCAGCCAAAACTACGGCGGATAACCGCCCGATATACTCCCATCACGAACGCTTGATAAAATCAGGCGTTCTTTTTTTATGCAATCAAACTTGAAAGGATGAGTCAATATGAACAGAAAGAAATTGTTATCCTTGCTCCTTGCATTGGTAATGGTACTCAGCGCTTTTCCAATCTCAGCGTTTGCGGCACCCGCCTCGGATATTCCCGACAAAATGCTCGACAACCCCATCGTCAGAGCGCTTGCCTATACGGGCTACAATGTGCAGAAGCAAAAGGATAACGGCACGATCTATCAGACCGGACACTACGGCGGTGCGCTGAAACGAAACGCACCGAGTATCCTCTCGGATATTCATTACAGCACTTCGCTCTCCGGCAAGGAAACGGTTTCCGACTCCTCGACCGTAACGGGCAAAGCACCGAATATCGCAAGGTTTGAACAGTACGGCCTCTGCTGTGCAAGTTTCGTGACCTACTATATTTGCAACTATCTGCCCAACATCGAGGGTGTAGACACGCAGTTTATTACCGATGCCATCAACGCTACGGGAACGAACTCTCAGGCTGTTGTGACTTGGCAGAACGCACTCAACAAGCTTGCCTCGCAGGGCAAGGTTGAAAAGGTCGGCACGAGTCCGAGCAATGTGGACTATTCCAAGCTCACCCCCGGCGATATTATCATCTTCGGCAACAGCTCAAGCAGCCATGTCCATGCGGCTATTTTTGCAGGCGTGTATAACGGCAAGCACTTCATCATCCATGTAGGTAATGAAAGAGGCCCCGAAATTAACACCACCGAAGGGATGGCGCACTCCTCCAACGGAGATAAGGCGTCCACTCCGAACGGATATTATCATCTGCCGGATGAACTCTTTATCGAAAACGGCTTTATGGAGGTTAAAAAGACCGATGAAAACGGCAAGGCACTTGCCGGAGCAGTATTCGTTGCCAAAAATCAAAAGACGGGTAAGGCATATAAGATCGGCCCGACCAATGCCTCCGGCTATGCCAAGGCTGCCGATCCGATCCCGTTCGGCACTTATACCGTCAAGGAAACCGTGTTCCCGAAGGACTATCGTGCTTACGGAAAATCCGAATGGACGGTCACACTCAACAAGAACACCCCGAACGCCACGATTACCATTAAGGCTGTCAACGAGCTGATCCCCGGCAGTGCAAAAATTGTCAAGGTCAGCGAGGACGGCAAGGTGGACGGCATTACCTTCCGCATTCAGGGCAACGGCATCGACAAGACTGTTAAAACCGCAAACGGCGGCGTGATTCAGGTGGATAACCTCAAGCCCGGCGTTTACACCGTTACCGAAACCGAATATGACAAATATATTCCGCAGGAGGTTCGCCGTGTAACCGTTGTCAGCGGTCAGGTCTCGACCGTCAACTTCAGCAACAAGCTCCGCCGCGGCGACCTCACAGTCAAAAAGACTGCCGAGGACGGGCTGACTGAGGGCATGAAGTTCCGCCTCTACGGAACATCGATCTCCGGCATTGAGGTCAACGAGTATGCTGTGACCGATAAAAACGGCATTGCAAAATTCAAGAATGTGCTTATCGGCACGGGATATACCCTCGAAGAAGTTGACACTCCGACTCGCTATGTCGTTCCCGACAAGCAGACCGCCGCTGTTGAGTGGAACAAGGTAACGAACAAGTCCTTTGACAATGTCCTCAAGAAGTTTAATGTTACTGTAACCAAAAGTGACAGCGAAAAGGGCTTGCCGCAGGGCGACGCTTCCCTCGCAGGTGCAAAGTACGGCATCTATAAAGGCAATCAGCTCATCGACACCTACACCACCAACGCAAACGGTCAGTTTACCACCAAGTATTATATCTGCGGCGATGATTGGTCGCTGAAAGAAAACAGCCCGTCCGAAGGATACCTTCTTAACACAGAAAGTCAGCACATCGGTGCTGAGGCCAAGCTCTATACCGTAGAATACAACCTCGCAAAGCCTCTCGACTCCCTCGAAAATGTTATCAAGGGAAAAATCGCCGTAATCAAGCATTGCGATGACGGCAGCACCAAGATCGAAACACCCGAAAAAGGTGCAGAGTTTGAGGTATACCTTGCCGCCTCCGGCAGCTATGAAAACGCCAAAGAAACCGAGCGAGATATCCTTGTATGCGACGAACACGGTTTTGCTGAATCCAAAGACTTGCCCTACGGCGAATACACCGTGAAGCAGACCAAGGGCTGGGAAGGCAAGGAATTGCTTGCGCCTTTCAATGTCTTTGTTAAGGAGAACGGCGAAACCTATCGCTTCCTCATCAACAACGCAACCTTTGAGGCACTCATTGAGATTGTTAAAAAGGACGCCGAAACGGGTAAAATTATCCCTGCGGCGGGTATTGGCTTTAAGGTACGCAACACCGACACGGGCGAATATATCGTGCAGCACATCAACTACCCGACGCCTGTGGACATCGACACCTATTACACCGATGTAACGGGCAAGCTCATGATGCCCGAAAAGCTGCCTTACGGCAACTATGAGATCATCGAGCAGTGTACGGCATACGGATATGTTCTCGACTCTGCTCCCATCGCATTCAAGGTGGACGGCAGCAAGACTGTCGTAACCGTAGAAAAACACAATATGCCGCAGAAAGGTATCGTCAATATCTCAAAAAGCGGCGAGGTATTCTTCTCCGCTGTGGAATCGGACGGCGTATACAGCTTTGTTTTTGCAGATAAAGGTCTCGCAGGTGCAGTCTATGAGATTACCGCCGCCGAGGATATTATTACGCCTGACGGCACTCTGCGCTATGCCAAGGACACGGTTGTCGATACCGTAACTACCGATGAAAACGGCAGCGTCGCAAGCAAACCGTTGTACCTCGGCAAATATACGGTCAGAGAAACAAAAGCACCTTACGGCATGGTACTGAACGATGAGGCAAAGTCGGTTGAACTGACCTATGCAGGCGAAACCGTCGAGGTCACCGAAACAGCCGCCGAGTTCTATAACGAACGCCAAGAGGCAGAGGTGTCGCTCTCCAAAATTCTCGGTAAGGACGAAACCTTCGGCATCGGGAATAACGGAGAAATCCTCTCGGTGCAGTTCGGACTCTATGCGGCCGAGGATCTGACCACCGCAGACGGTTCGGTCATTCCGAAGGACGGCCTACTCGAAGTTGCAAATTGCAATGAAAACGGCAATATCACCTTCAAGACGGATATTCCCGTAGGCGCAAAGCTGTATGTAAAGGAAATTGCGACCGACAGCCACTATATCCTCTCGGATGAAAAGTACCCCGTGACATTCGACTACGCCGGACAGGATACCGCCCTTGTGGAGATCAAAGCAAACGGCGGCGAAGCCATCAAGAATGACATCCTCTACGGCTCGGTCAAGGGCTTGAAAATCGACCGTGAAACCGAAGCAGTGATTGCAGGTGCAAAGTTCGGACTCTTCCGCAGCGGCGAAACCGAGTTTACTGCCGAAAGCGCTATCCTTACAGTCGAATCCGGCGAGGACGGCGTATTCACCTTTGAGAACATCCCTTACGGCGATTGGCTCATTAAGGAATTGCAGCCTGCGGACGGATACCTCGCCAATGAGGAAATCTATCCTGTCCGCATCGGTGAGAACGGACAGACCATCGGTATCACCGTTGTAAACGACCGCATTCCCGAAATCAAGACCCACGCTGCGGTTGACGGCGACAAGGAAGTCTGTGCAACCGAAGTATTCACGCTGACCGACACCGTATCCTACAGCCACCTCATCCCCGGCAAGGAATATGTACTCAAGGGTACGCTTATGGATAAGAACACGGGCAAAACCTTTACCGAAAACGGCGAAGCTGTAACAGCCGAAACCGTCTTCACGCCCGAAACTCCGAACGGAACGGTTACGGTGTCCTTTACCTTCGATTCAAGACTCATCAAGGAAAACACAAGCCTTGTGGTATTTGAAACTCTGTATAAGGACGGCAAAGAGCTTGCCGTACACGCAGACATTGAGGACGAGGATCAGACCGTCAAGATTACCGTTCCTAAAATCGGAACAAAGGCAACCGTGAACGGAGAAAAATCCGCTACTGCCAAGGGCGACATTACCATTGAGGACACCGTTTCCTACAAGAACCTTACGGTCGGTAAGGAATACACCGTTAAAGGCATCCTTATGGACAAGGCAACGGGCAAGCCATTCCTCGTAAACGGCAAGGAAGTGACCTCCGAGGTCACCTTTACGGCAGAGAAAAAAGACGGAGAGATTACCGTCCGCTTTACCTTTGACGGCAGCGCCGTAACCAAGCAGACAGACATCGTAGTGTTTGAAATGCTCTATCGTGACGGTGTGGAAATCGCAGCTCATGCCGACATTGAGGACGGCGGTCAGACCGTAACGCTTACGCCTCCTGCTCCTCCCGTTCCGCAGACGGGCGACAACTCCAACCTCGGCTTTTGGATCGGACTCGGCGCTGTGGCACTCGGCGGCATCATCGCCGTGGTCATTATCCGTGTGAAATCCCGAAAGGACGAGGATGACGAGTAATGAAAAAGGTGTATGTCTGCGCTCCCCTCGGAGGGAATATTGAGCAAAACCTCAAAAAGGTTAAGACATATACCGAATACGCACTGAGGTGCGGCACGGCTCCGGTCGTGCCGCATTTCTATGCTCTGTGCCTCGACGATAATGCCCCCAAAGATCGGGAAATCGGCTTGGCAGCGGGAATGTCGCTTCTGTGGCTCTGCGATGAGGTGTGGGTATTCGGAGATACCGTCACGGAAGGCATGAGAGCCGAGTTAAAATTCTGCAAAAACCTCAATATCCGAGTCCGAAAGATAACCGAAAAAGAAATCCAAAAAGCGATTGGAGGTAATCCCTTATGAACCCTATGAAAAAGAAACCTATGAGAATCCTTTTCTCTCTTCTGCTCGTGGCCGTCCTTGTGTCGACTTTCTCCATGACTGCCTTTGCCGCAGGCGATGTGGCAGGTGCAATCGAGAATACTTGGAATGCTGCCAAGAGCCAAATTCAGACGGTAGTCAACAATGTTGTTTTTCCCGTGTGCGATATGATCCTCGCCATCCTTTTCTTCGTGAAGGTCGGCACGGCGTACTTCGACTACAGAAAGCACGGACAGTTTGAGTTCGCAGCTCCGTGCATTCTTTTTGCCTGCCTTATTTTCACACTGACCGCACCGCTGTATATCTGGTCAATTATCTGATGCAACCGGTTACGAAACGGAGGTGATGACTTATCTTTGACTGGTTAGGCGATATCTTTTCGGGGATCGGCAGCGCCATCGGCGACGCTATGGACTTCCTCGGAACACAAATATCCAATGCCATTTGGGACGCAATGCTCAAATGGTTTTATGAAATCATCTACGGCGCTATCGCCGACTTCTTCGAGATGATGGGCAATATGGGTGCGGATGTGTTTGACCTTGAATGGGTAAAGGCAACCGTAAAGCTGTTCACGCTGTTCGGCTGGGGCTTGTTCGTGGCTGGAACAGTTGTGGCAATATTTGATGTTGCCATCGAGTATCAATGCGGCAGAGCCAATGTGAAAACAACGGCACTCAACATCATAAAAGGCTTCTTTGTCTGCTCTCTCATCGGAGTCGTGCCGATAGAATTATACAAGTTTTGCATCAGCCTGCAAAACACCTTTTCCCATGACCTTGCCCGTATTTTTGCTGGAACACAGTCGCTGGATCTTGCAGGCCAAAGCACCTCGGTGCTGCAGGGCTCGTTTATGGTGGCGGCCACTGCGGAATACAAGCTCTTTAATCTGCTTGCGATGATAGCCTTTGCCTACTGCATTATTAAAATATTCTTTCAGAATATCAAGCGAGGCGGAATCCTCCTCGTGCAGATGGCTGTCGGCGCGTTGTATATGTTCAGCGTACCGAGGGGCTATGCCGACGGCTTCAACCAATGGTGCAAGCAGGTCATCGCAATCTGCCTTACGGCATTTATGCAGACAACATTACTTTTCTTGGGGCTTCTGACCTTTCCGCAGAATATGCTGCTCGGCCTCGGCATTATGCTGGCGGCCAATGAGGTGCCGAGAATTGCGCAGCAGTTCGGGTTGGATTCAAGCGTCAGAGTAAACATGATGAGCGTAGTCCACGCCACCACAACGGCAGTCAACCTGACCCGCAGTGTGGCAAAGGCCGCAGGCAAATAACGGAGGTGTCTATGGAATATTACAAGGAGGCAAACAGATTTTTACGGAAATACGGTTCAGATGCGTTTAAAGTTATAGCCGCATATGAGCTTGCAGCGGACATTTCGCAGACGGAACGGTATGCCGATTGGTATGGAGATTACGGTATTTTTGAGCCGTCATTAAACGAGGAAATGACCTATGACAAGCTCCTCTCCCGTTATAAGGCAGGGCTTAAATATCTCGGTATTATCCATGAGCAAGCAAAAGCAGTTTGCAGTCGATTCCTCTCGGAACAGCTTGCAGAGCATATCCGTGAGCAGTTCGGACGGCACAATGCCGACGCCGAATACCGTCCGACCTCCGTTATAACTAAAATGGATACGCCGGAATTCACAAGAGATATGCTTGCAGTCGACAGAGATATGGAGGTGGACTGCGACATTGGGCATCAGATCACCTGTTATCTCGAAACATGGTTTGATGTGGATAAGAAATTCGGAACGAACACGGCAGCGGACGATGATAAGTGGCTGAATCTATATGCTAAGTACGATCCGTTCGCCGACACGCTCCGGCTTGAATTTACCGTTACAACCGCCGACTCCTGTGAGGAAGGCGAATATGTGCCGACCGTTGCGGAGTCGCAGCTTATCAAGGAAATGATCGCCGAGAAGCTCCGTGAGGAATACGGGCAGACGCCCAAGGAATTCTGCGAGGATGTCGGCGGCATAGAGATCGGAGGAATGACGCAATGACACAATATATCTATCCGCAGAACTTAAAAGCCACCGCCAATCTGTGGCTTTGGAGCTTGCGGGACTTTGTAATACTTGCGGTAGCCGCACTGTTGTCGGTTCTCGCCCTTGTGCAGCTGCATATTTTCTTACCGGCCGTGGCTGTGTTGTGCTACGGTTTTTTAACGATCCGCATGGACGATACCACCGTACTCGACTTCATGCGTTACGCCGTGCGGTATTTAATATCCACACAGCAATACTTTGAATGGAGATGATGATAATGAAACAGCAGAAAAAGAAAAAAGGCCGTTCGGTGCAGGAACTTATGGGTATCAAGACCTTCACGAAATACGGCCTCTCTACCAACAAGGGCGAGCTGCTCTTTTACCTTGTGTCGCCCACCAATATCTCGGTGCTCTCCCACACTAACATTGAGATCAAGATACGCCATCTGATGATGGTACTGTCGGCGCTACCCGACATTGAGATCGTCTGCACCGACTCGTCCGAATGCTTTGACGATAACAAAGCCTATCTGACCGAACGCCTTGAAGTTGAGGAAAATGCAAAGGTCAGGAAACTCATCAAAAAGGACATTGACTTCCTCGATACCATTCAGGTAGAGATGGCAACTGCCCGTCAGTTTTTCTTTGTTGCCCGTCTCAAAGGGCAGAAAGAAAAACAGGTCTTTGAAACCGCAAACCGCATTGAGAGCAAAATCGCCGGCGAGGGCTTTGAGGTACACCGCCTTAAAAAGTCGGAAATCAAACGCATCCTGGCTCTCTATTTTGAGGCAAGTATGCAGGGCGAAGCAATGCCCGACATTGACGGTGAACAGTTTTATGAGGGTACGGACGATGAGGGCGAGGAATAAACCCGTCCTCATATTTTTCTGTCTTCTGCTGTCGGCGGTTGCCGTGCTATCAGGTGTAAATATCTATACGGAACTGAAAGAACAGCAGAAAGAAAAAGATGACTTCGTTTCAATCTCACAAATCGCCGAGCCTACGGTCACGACCGCACAGACAGAATCAGAGCCGACCGAGCGGCCTGCGGCAGAACGCAATATACAAGCTCTCATTACAGAAAACGCCGATTGCATTGGATGGCTCTCTATTGACGGCACAAACATCAGTTATCCCGTTATGCACACACCGTCCGATCCGCAGAAATATCTCCGCCGCAACTTCTACGGCAAGTACAGCCAAAGCGGTGTGCCGTTCCTTGACGGACGGTGCGACCTCCAAAGCTCCAACCTCATTATTTACGGTCATAACATGAAAAACGGTACAATGTTCTCCGACCTCAAAAGGTATGTGGACAGAGATTTTCTGAACGCGCACCGGACCGTAAAATTTGAAACCACAGACGGAGTACAAACCTTTATCGTAACCGAGGCGCTGAAAACAAACACCTCGGACGCTTGGTATGACCGCATTGCCGCCGAGGACGGCAGACAACTCATCCTCTCCACCTGCTACGGATCGGGCAAGGACGGCAGGCTGCTCATTATCGCCGCAGAAAGCTAAACGGCAGAAAGGAAAATATTATGTTCAAAAGAAAACCGAAAGTATTGACGCCGGAGCAGGTAGAGGAAATCCGCACCAAGGACTTCTTCGACATGATCCTGCCCGGCACTATAAAATTTTTATCCGACCATTATATCGTCGGCGACAGCTACCGCTGTGTGTGGGCAATCCGTGAGTATCCGCCGTCCACCGAGGAACAGGCGATCCTCTCACAGCTCGCCGACCGCAACGGCGTGACGCTTCGCATTTACCACCGCTTGGTGGAATCAATGGAACAGCGTAAGATAATTCAAAACGCCACTCGCCGCAATCGGCTTAAAAGCGGCGGCAACGATGTGAACGAAACCATCGAGGCCGAGGGCAATTTGCAGGATGTAATTGAACTTCTCGCAAACCTCCGCAAAAACAAAGAGCCGCTCCTCCACTGCTCGGTGTTTATCGAGCTGAAAGCAAAAAGCATGGAAAAGCTCAAGGAATTGCAATCGGACATTGCCATGGAGTTGACGCGTTCCAAAATCTCCGTTGACCGATTAACGCTACGGCAAAAAGAGGGATTTCTCTCTGCCGTGCCGACAGGCTCCAACCAGTTCGGCGCACAGTATGAACGAGTGCTGCCTGCCTCCTCGGTCGCCAATATGTATCCCTTCAACTTCTCCGGCAAAACAGATCCCCACGGCTCATATATCGGCAGAGATAAATACGGCACGAATATCCTTGTGGACTTCGACCGCAGAGCCGAGGACAAGACTACAAGCAATATCCTCATTCTCGGAAACAGCGGACAAGGCAAGAGTTATCTTCTGAAACTTATCCTCACCAATATCCGTGAATCAGGCAAGAGAATCATCTGCCTCGATCCCGAATCGGAATACGAGGATCTGTGCGAAGCTCTCGGCGGCTGCTATATTGATTTTATGTCGGGAGAATACACCATCAATCCGTTAGAGCCGAAAGCATGGACAGACAGCGTTGAGGATATCGACGCCAACACACCCGAAGCCTTCAAAAAGGTCACAAGGCTCAGTCAGCACATTGCTTTTCTGAAAGACTTCTTCCGCAGCTACAAGGATTTTACCGATTCGCAGATCGACACTATTGAAATCCTGCTCTCCAAACTGTATGCCCGATTCGGCATTACCGACAGTACGGACTATAGTGTAAAGAAGCCCTCGGACTTTCCGGTCATGCAGGACTTTTACGAGCTCTGCGAGGAAGAGTTTATGGCTTATGACAAGCAGAGAAAATACCTCTATACAGAGGAAACGCTCCAAGAGGTCTGCCTCGGCATCCATTCCATGTGCGTAGGCTCGGAAAGCAAATACTTCAACGGTCACACCAACATCACCGACTCCAACTTCCTCGTGTTCGGCGTGAAGGGGCTTATGGATACCAACCGCCGCCTCAAGGACTGTATGCTGTTCAATATCCTGTCCTATATGAGCAACGAACTGCTCGGCAAAGGCAGCACGGCGGCATCGGTGGATGAGCTGTACCTCTTCCTCTCGAATATGACTACAATCGAATATCTGCGTAACTGCATGAAGCGTGTGCGCAAAAAGGACTCCTCGGTCATTCTGGCAAGTCAGAATATCGAGGACTTTTTGATTCCGTCCATTCGTGAGTTCACAAAGCCGCTGTTTTCCATTCCTACGCACCAGTTCCTGTTTAACGCCGGGCAGATCAACCCCAAGGAGTATATGGATGCCCTGCAGGTCGAGCCTTCGGAATTTGAACTCATTAAATATCCCGAACGAGGCACCTGCCTCTATCGCTGCGGCAACGAAAGATATCTCCTGCAGGTCATTGCACCCGAATACAAGGCGGCTATTTTCGGGAAGGCAGGCGGGCGATGAGCGCAACGGTAGCGGCGGCTCTTAAAAAGATAGCCGTTGCCATACTCACCGACAAGAAATTACGCAAGGCGGTGCTGGGCATTGTCCTCGGAATTATTATCATTGTCATAATGCCTGTGGTTGCCGTTATCGCTCTTTTTAACGGCGATATCAATATCGACACCGACAGGCTTCAGCAAATCGTGGTCGAGGAAATGTCCGATGAGGAAAAAGCAAAGCTGCAAGCGGTTGAGGATACGATGAAAGCCATTGAAACGGCTATGACCGAAAAAGGCTTTACGGCAGAAAGGACAAAAGAGGCACAGGTGCTGTACACCCTCGCTCTGTATGACCATTCCAAGGCGGACGGCTTTGTGGAAAGACTGGTTGGGTGCTTTGCAGAGGATCAAACAGACGAGCAGCTCATCAATGCCGTCAACTCCGCATTCGGCACGGAATTAAAATCCGAGGACTACAGCAAGGTAATGAATTCTATCCGAGCCAACAGCATAAACACCTCTGGCTTCACCGATCCGCACAGCAAAAATAACCTCGACCTTGTGGAATGGGCAAAGCAGGCACAGTCTCACGGCTGGGGCTATGTATGGGGCAGCTACGGCGAAGTGCTTACGCAAAAAACGCTGAACTCGAAAGCCAAGCAATACCCCGATGAGGTCGGCAGCAAGGCAGACTTTATCAAGACACACTGGCTCGGCAGACGGACTGCGGACTGCATCGGACTGATTAAGGGCTATGGTTGGCTGAACACTCAAACAGGTGCTATCGAATACGGCACAAACGGTATGCCCGACATCGGTGCAGACACAATGTTCAACAACGCCACCGAAAAAGGTACGATTGACACGCTCCCCGAAATTCCGGGACTTGCTCTTTGGCACAGCGGTCACATCGGAATTTATATCGGAGGCGGTAAAGTGATACACGCCGCCAACACCCATGCAGGCGTTATTATCTCCGATGTTTCAGGCAGCGGCTTTACGCACTGGCTCAAGATACCGTATATCACCTATACGGAGAATACTGAATAAGAAAAAACTCAGTGCGGCGGAAGCAATCCTGCCGCACTGAACATGGCGGTAGATTTTTTCACAATTTGGTGGTATAATCAATTTAACAAATGTGAATTTGAAAGTGAGTTGACTATTGATGATTAACACAAATTTTGTAAGTAATAGTTTAAAAGAAAAAGGTTTATATCCTAAATCTGAAAATAAACAATTCGGACTAAACATATCTTTAACAAGTAATAAAGAATTGATAATAAATGGAACAAGCGAGGATTTTATAGAATTGTCAGATTTACTTGTTTCATTGGCTATGTCTAAAACTAATGATCATCATCATATTGATGAACTTACTCTTATAAATGATAATTCTTCAATAAAAGAAATGATTATCGAAAAAAAATAAATTACAATTTGAAAGTGAGATGATTGTATGGGAGATATAGAAAGAATTTGCTCTAATAGGGACATTACTAAAAGACTAAGCAAAGTAGTTACTGAGGAAACTTTATGGCAAAGAGTATATATCTTTTGTAAGCATTTAGCAAAGTTTATTCATGCACCTATAACTTTAAATGATTATAAGAGAATGGAAAAATATACTAATGATAAAGAATTAGTAGAAGCAGTATATAATGCTATAAAAGATTATTTTTATATAGACAATAGTGATGGACATTTTGACATTATAGGACATGCTTATTGTATAGCATTGTTATCTCAAACAAAATATAACAGAGAAAATACAATAAATTATTTAAATAAATGTGCAGACATTTTAATAAAGAATAATGAGCAAGGGTATGGATTAGCAATGTATAGAAATATGAAAACTTTAAGCAAAGAGTATCCTGATTTAAAGAATTTAGAAAAAAAGTTACAATGTTTTAAAGATTATGATTATTGGAAAGAAAAGAATAATAAGTAATTGCTAAATTACAATTTGTCGAATTGAACATCGCATACATAGCCGCTTGGTTTTCATTTGAGAATCAAGCGGCTTTTTCTATTTTCGGAGGCGATGAAAAACATGATTGTAAAAGTTAAGCAAAAATATAAAATCACAGAAAGGAACGGTCTATATGTATAAGAATAAAATCAAGCGGCTTGCCGACTATGCCGTCCGGCAGTGCTGCGGCAATTCTGACAACTGCTATTGGTCGGTTTCTTACGACGAGCTGCGCCACCGCTTTGGTGCAGAGGTTACCGACAGCAATGAAAACGGAAAGCTACTCGAAAAAGAATTACGGCAGAGAGAGGAAATCAACGAGCTCATCATGACCGAGGACGCCATCGAAATGACCTGCCATCTGAGATATTGCACACAGTGCCAGGGCGATCCGCTGAGTTTGCTATCCGTCCTCGGCTGTAATTTCTATGACGACCACGAAAACGAACACGACCATGAGCCTGCGAACGATTCCTCCGATGAGAACGAAACGCAGGCTCTGTCTATGTAAAGGAGAACACAATATGAAAAAGACAACATTCAACATTTCATTTGACGAGGACAAGGCATCCGCCCTTGTCCTTTATCTTTCACAGAAAGGCACAACCGCCGAAGCGGAACTTGAAAGAGCGCTGGATGCTCTCTACACCAAAACCGTGCCTGCAGGTGTGCGTGATTTTATCGACATGAAATCCGGCACCGTGTCTTCCTCTGCCGTGCCGAAGGCAAGAAAACCTAAGCTCCCCAAAACAGAGCATACGGAAGTCAGTGAGGTAAGCGCCAATGAGAGCCACTGAAATCGTACTGTCATTTGACGAGCGAGAAATCGAAGCCCTGCAAAATGCACTCGACTGCTTCTCTGATGAAAGCTGTACTGTGGAACAAAAGCTGCGTGAAGCCTTCGACGCACTCTATACAGAACTCGTTCCGCCCGAAATGCAGAGCGCTATTGAAATGGAAATTCTCAAAGAAAACATTGCACGGCAAGAGCAGACCGAGGCGGACAAACGCTTCGGTCTGTTTCATATCCGAGAGAACAATGAGGATCGGTATTACTTGAACGAGTTTATTCAGCAGCCCCTCGCCGGTGCATACAGATACCGACTCTATTCTCAAAATGAGTTGCCCTCCGAGCCGAAAAGATTTGCAGACGCACTCCTCGGCTCTGTTCCTATCACGGTCATAGACTACGAGAACCTTGCCGAGCGATTCGAGGACGAGCCGAAAATTCTTTCCGTTATGGATTTTGATTTGGATGACGGAACGGTATCCGTCACCGACGCTGACGGCAGCCGAGTATACTCTCTCCAAAATGTTTCTGCTGCAGCGTATCAGGCACACCGTTCACGGCAGCTCACAACAGAGAAAAAAGCAGAGGCGTTCGCCGACTATCTGGACGGCAAGGAAATCGAGCAAACCTCACTCGTACCGGAGATGTGAAACACCGCCGTGTCAGCCCCTGTGCCGCCCCGTGAGGCGAGATACAACCCCGAATCGGGTAAACACAAGCCCTGCAAAGGCAAAGAGTCGTTTGGAACGGTTTTCGCACCCTTTTGCGGAAATCGGCAGTCGGTACGAAAATAAGCAGGAGAAAGCGAGGGGTTGCCTTGCTCTCCCCTCGCAGGACACAGCGGACGGCAACGCCGACCGCATAAGGCTTTGCAGGGCTTTTGGGGGCTGCAGAGAAAACCGACCTTTCGGGGTTGCTCGGATTTCAGCCTCGCTGATTTAGGGGTTGCTGTTTTTGAGCGAAAAATACGACAGAAAAAGGAGATGATTTGAGTGCCGACGCCGAAAAACAAACGCAAATTTGCACTGTGGCTCTATCCCGAAACGCTCGATAAAATCGGGCAGCTTTACACCGCAGACGATTGCCGCAGTAAATCCGAATTCATAGAAAAGGCTGTACAGTTCTATATCGACCACCTCACTGCCGAGGATCATCGCTCCATGCTTCCGAACGCAATGCTATCCTCTATGAAAAGTATTGTTGCCGAGAGCGACAACCGCATCTGCCGATTGCTTTTCAAGATGGCTGTGGAGCTCGCCGTCACAATGAATGTGGTGGCGGCAAACAGCGACATCGACGATATCACTCTCGAACGGCTCAAGGGCGAATGCGTGAAAGAAGTGAAAAGGCTCAACGGCAATTTTACTTTCCGTGACGCAAACGATTGGCAGAAGGGATAACGCATGGCACGGCTTATTACGAAGTTCAAATATCTGAAGCCCGATGAGCGAAATCACTTCGGCAGCTATGCGGAATACATTGCTACTCGTGAGGGTGTTGAAAAGATAGACGAGTCGAAAAGAAATGCTCCTGCAACGAACAAGCAAAAACAACTGATAAAGAAAATCCTCTCGGACTTTCCCGACAGCAAGTCATCGTTGGAGTATGAGGACTACCTCAAAGAGAAAACAGTCGGTACGGCTTCGGAATTCATTACCCGTGCGCTTGAGGAAAACGCCGATGAGATGATGCACACCACAACCTATGCCGACTACATCGCCACCCGTCCCCGTGCGGAACGCTTCGGCTCTCACGGACTCTTTACCGATGACGGCGTGGCGGTGGATCTGAAAAAGGTGTCGGATGAACTCAATGCACATACGGGAAATGTGTGGACGGCAATCGTATCTCTTCGCCGTGAGGACGCCGAGCGCCTCGGCTATGATAACGGCAGCCGATGGAGAGATATGCTCCGGTCGCAAACGCAAACGCTCTCCGAAAACCTGCGGATACCCATGAGCAATCTCCGTTGGTTTGCCGCATTCCATAACGAAAGCCACCATCCTCATATTCACTTGATAGCCTACTCGACAAATCCAAATGAAGGATACCTCTCGGAAAAAGGCGTGATGGCTTTGCGTTCGTCCTTCGCCAAGGATATATTCGCACAGGACTTGCTCTGCGAATATAAAAAGCAAACCGAACACCGTGACGCACTCAAAGTGCAGAGCCGCGAGGTACTCGCCGAACTCATTGCCAAGATAAACAGCGGCACCTATGACAATCCACAGGTGGAGAATCTGTTGCAGACACTCGCCAAGAGGTTGGCTGTCACCAACGGCAAAAAACAATACGGCTATCTGCGCAAGGACATCAAGGAGATCATCAACAGCATCGTTGACGAACTCGGCAAGGATGGACGCATTGCGGCTCTCTATGACTTATGGTGCGAATCAAAGGAAGCGGCGCTGAAGGTCTACACCGAGAGCCGACCGAAACGGCTGCCGCTGTCGCAAAACAAGGAATTCAAATCCGTAAAAAATATGGTGATAGCCGAGGCGATGAAACTGAATCTGCCGACAGACGAGGTTGAGGAAACAGACGAGCCAATCGAACCGGATCGTGAACCAACCACAGAGGAAACCGAAAGCCCCGATCCGCCGCCTCCGCCTATGGACGAATATGAAAGAACAGTCGCAGACGCTGATAAGGGCAACAAATGGTCTCAGTACCGTGCAGCAAAATTTATGCTCGACCGTGACGGCGAACACTACGATCCGAAAAAGGCTGTGGAGTATCTCACCAGATCCGCCAAGCAGGGCTACACCGTTGCAAAATATATGCTCGGAAAGCTGTACCTTAAAGGCGATGATGTACCGAAACAAATGCTCCATGCCTTGCATTGGCTCGAAAGCGCCGTCAAAGACGATAACCAATACGCCGAATATCTGCTCGGCAAAACCTTCCTCAAGGGCGAGGACATCGAAAGAGATACCGAACGAGCCGAGAGCCTGCTCCGCCGTTCCACAGAGCAAGAAAATAAATATGCAGCGTACACCCTCGGTAAGGCATATCTTGACGGAGATATTCTTGCTCAAAACATTGACGAAGCCGTGCGGCTGCTGAAGCTGTCGGCATCAAAAGGCTTTGCTCCGGCACAGTTTATCCTCGGCAGGCTGTTATATAAGGGCGAGGTCGTGCCGAAAGATATCCGGCAGGCTGTCCGTTGGCTTGACCGTGCCGCCGCACAGAAAAATCCCTATGCGGCGTACCTTGCAGGCAAAATTTATCTGACCGAGGATGAGGTCAAGGACATTCAAAAAGCCATCCGCAGTTTTAAGATAGCCGCCGAGAACGGAAATGATTATGCCGAATACCAGCTCGGCAAAATTTATCTCTACGGAAAAGACATACCGAGAGATACAGATAAGGCGATGTACTATCTTCATCTTGCCGCCGAGCATGGCAATCAATATGCCGCACAGCTCATCCACAGCATTCGTGTCAACGGAAACTGGACGGCAGCGCTTGCCTCGCTCCGTCTGCTCGGACACATGGCTCGTATCATCCAAAACCGCTTGGAGGATGAGCGCAGAGGCAGAGAAAACAGCATCGACCGGAAATTGCTCAGAAAAATTGAGGATAAAAAACAGGCTCAGGGATTGCGACAAGGATAGGAAAACGGTGCAGCCTGCAAAGACTGCACCACTTTCAATTTTGATGTTTAATGATCCATTTGACCATATCTTCAAATTGCAATTTGCCGGACGCAACATCCAGCACCATGTTCGACAATTCATCCTGCGTATATGCAAGCTCGATCCCGTTCAACGATAAAAACAGAAGCATGATGTGTGCACCAATGCGTTTGTTTCCGTCAATAAAAGCATGGTTACAAATCAAGCCGTAGCCAAGACGGGCACCCTTTTGCTGCAGGGACGGAAAGTTGTCGACATCTCCAAACCCTTGAAATGGTGCATTCAGAGCCGAGTCCAACAGTCCTTCATCACGCAATCCGTCAGAGCCGCCGGTCTCACGGATCAGTTCGCTATGGAGCATGATGATCTGTTCTTTTGTCAGCTTCTTCATTTTGCAAGCACCTCATATGCCTGCTTGTTTTTTGCAATCAATCGTTTGGATATCGACATAACATCTTCATCCGAGGCAAACTGTTCTTTTTCTGCCTGTCCGAACTCGACTATGAGATAACGAGGAACATTGTTCTTCAAGATAACCGCAGAACCGTTTTCATCTACAAGTCGTGCCACTTTGGAAAAGTTTTGATTTGCCTCCGTAATTGAAACAAGATTATTTGTATTGATATTCAATGATATCACCTCCACTTATAGTATACACTATCAATAGGATAAATTCAACCTATTTCAAGTAAAGATCAAAAATTTTTTTGAAAGGAGAAACTCATGTCAACCGAATATATTTACTTTACAGCCGGGCAAAAGGAAGCTGCTCGGCAGACAGACCTCGTATCCCTTCTGCAAAGTCAGGGCGAACACTTAAAACGCTCCGGCAAGGAATATGTGTGGCGTGACGGCTCGGAAAAGGTTACGGTCAGAGGAAATCTGTGGTTCCACCAATACGAACGCATCGGCGGCGACGCCGTTGACTTCGTCCGCAGATTTTATAACATGGACTTTCCGCAGGCCGTCAATTTCCTGCTCGGCAATAACGGTGGCACACTTCCGCAAGCCGAGCCGGTCAAGCGAGAGCCGCCGAAGCCGTTCACCCTTCCGCCGAAAAACGATAATATGCGGCGAGTGTATGCCTATCTGCTTAACCGCCGAGGGATAGACCGAGAGGTACTTTCTGCTTTCGTGCATAAAGGATTGATATACGAATCCGCCTACTACCACAACGCCGTCTTCGTCGGTTACGATGAACACAGCATTGCCCGTCACGCTCATAAACGAGGGACAGGCTCTGAAAGCACCTACAAGGGCAACGCGGAAAGCTGCGATCCCCGTTACAGCTTCCACTGGACCGGAACAGATAACACACTCTATCTCTTTGAGGCTCCCATAGATATGCTGTCCTTTATTTCTCTGCACAAGGAGAATTGGCGAAGCCACAACTACGCTGCCGCCTGCTGTGTCGGGGATCAGGTGCTGTTCCAAATGCTGAAAGCAAACCCCAATATCGACACCGTCTGTCTCTGTATGGACAACGATGCCGCAGGTCAGGCGGCGAACAAAAGAATATCCGACAAGCTCTTTATACAGGGCATCAAACACGATGTTCTCGTTCCCGAATTCAAAGATTGGAACGAGGACTTATTATATGACGAACAGGAGGAAACCGAATGCCAAACATTGCAGCTTTAATCACCGTTGCCGCAGTTATGTTTGCCGTCCTCGGTGCGATCACGCTGATTGCCCACATCTATAACCTCAACAATATCAAGAGCAAAACCGTCGGCGACGGTCAGCACGGCACGGCTCGGTGGGCAAACAAAGCGGAGATACGAAAGACCTACCGCCACATCCCGTTCACGCCAAAGAAATGGCGTAGGCAGGCAAAGCAAAACCAAATACCTACCATGACGGCGACAGCACCGAGAAAACTGCTTGGGAAAAAGACCGAGCCGACCGAGGAGTCTCTGCCGCAGGGCATTGTGGTCGGGTGCAAGGGCGGCAAGCACAGCACCACCGCCATGATAGACACGGGAGATGTTCATGTGCTGATGATCGGTGCGGCGGGTGTCGGCAAGACTGCCTTTTGGCTGTACCCGTGCATTGAGTACGCTTGTGCTTCGGGGATGTCCTTCCTCTCTACCGACACCAAGGGCGATGTTATGCGTAACTACGGCAACATCGCCAAGGACTACGGCTATATGGTTTCGGTTATCGACCTACGAAATCCAACCCGATCAAACGGAAATAATATATTGTACCTTGTCAATAAGTACACCGACCTGTATGCTACCCATCCCGACCAAATCGTCTACAAGGCGAAAGCGGAGAAGTACGCCAAAATCATATCCAAAACCATTATCCTCTCCGGCATGGACGCCGCCTCCTTCGGACAGAACGCATACTTCTATGACGCCGCCGAGGGCTTGCTGACGGCAACCATTCTCTTGGTAGCGGAGTTCTGTGCGCCGGAAAAGCGGCATATCGTGTCGGTATTCAAAGTCATTCAGGAACTACTCGCCCCGTCCAAAAAGAAAGGCAAGAATCAGTTTCAGCAGCTCATGGAGTTACTTCCGAACGAGCATAAAGCGAAATGGTTTGCAGGTGCGGCACTCAACACTGCCGAGCAGAGTATGGCGTCGGTCATGTCAACAGCACTTTCCCGACTCAATGCATTTCTCGACACCGAGTTAGAACAGCTCCTGTGCTTTGATACCGAGATAGACGCCGAAACCTTCTGCAACCAGAAATCTGCTATCTTCGTCATCATGCCGGAGGAAAATCCCAACACCTTCTTTATGATTTCGCTGATTATCCAACAACTCTACCGTGAAATACTTGCTGTTGCCGATGAAAACGGCGGCAAGCTCAAGAACCGCTGTGTGTTTTTCTGCGATGAGTTCGGCACGCTGCCCAAGATAGAGTCGGCAGAGATGATGTTTAGTGCGTCGAGGTCTCGGCGTCTGCAAATTGTGCCTATCATCCAGTCATTTTCGCAACTTCAAAAGAACTACGGCAAAGAAGGTGCGGAGATCATCGTGGACAATACACAGGATACTATCTTCGGCGGCTTCGCTCCCAACAGCAGCTCGGCCGAAACGCTTTCCAAGGCACTCGGCAGCAGAACAGTTATGAGTGGATCTGTCAGCAGAAGTAAGAACGATCCGTCACAATCACTCCAAATGATAGAGCGCCCATTGCTCACGCCGGATGAACTCAAATCCTTGCCCAAGGGCGACTTTATCGTCATGAAAACGGGTGTGCATCCGATGCGGGTACACCTCAAGCTGTTCTTCAAATGGGGCATTGAGTTCGACGATGAACACCCTTATACCGTCCCCGACCAAGGCAACCGTGAAGTTAAGTATGCCGACAAGAAGGAAATTCAGGACGGCATCCTCGAAAAATATCCGCCGGAGTGGAAAGAGGAAACGCCTGCACCGAGCAGCTCGGACGGCGGCGGTCAGGCACAACAGGACAGCCCGAAGAACGAGCCGCAGAGAACTCCGCCGAAGGATAAAAACAGAGGCGGCAAGCCCATCCGTACCTCGCCGCCGAAAAAAGAAACTGCTCCCGACTTAACGGAAGCAGAGATTATAAAAGATTTAACCGAAACGGAGGTGCAAAGCAATGAGCCGTCTTGATTTCCTCTACCGTTCCGAGCTGCCGCACAGAGCTGTTGCAGTATATATCTATCTTGCGGACAGGACGAATGAGAACAACGAATGTTGGCCTGCCATACCGACCATAGCCGCCGACCTCAAGTATTCGCCCTCCACCGTTCGCCGCGGAATCCGTGACCTCAAAAAAGCAGGGCTTATTGAAACCGAGCAGCGATACCGCAAGAAAGGCGGTAAGAGCAGTCTGCTGTTTAGGCTGAAAGCGGAGTGAAAAAAGCAAAATCCTCCGCCAAGGGGCAACTGCGCCTATAAGCTGACAGGTGCCACCTGTCATGGTGGAAGGAGAAAGTGAACTACCCAACTGAAAAGCAATAACAAGCAGAAAGAAAAACAAATAGTTTTATCATAGTAGAGACTAAGACGGAAGAGACTTAACTTGCTCGAGTCAAAGACCGTCCGTTTTTTCTCTGCTGTGTTGTGTGATTCTTTTTATCATTCATGAGAAAACCTATCACAAAACTATAAAAGCATCGGTTCACTTATAACAAACCGATGCTTTTTCATTGTTTTTTTGCTCACACAATAATGTTTCAGATATGGTTGATATCAATGGCCTTTTTGTAAATCGTTTAGAGCTTTAATTTGGGTTAATGCACATTTTTGTGTTGCAGGATCAAGGGAACGAAATAGTGCAATGAGTTCGTCCAAATTTGGATCTGCTTTTTCAGATCCGTATTCGGTTTCCCAAAGCGTATCAAGAGACACGTTTAAAGCTTTCGCTATTGCGATGCTCTGCTGGCCTCTCGGCTCTTTTTTTCTGTTGATATAATCCGATATTGCAGCTTCACTTAAACCCGTTGATCTTGCTAAATCAATAGCCTTCATATTTCTTTGATTAAGTAATTCTTTTAACTTATCTGCAAAAGCCATATTTATACCCCTTCATAATATTATTTTTAATTGTTTTTCTCATAGTGATATAAATCGAAATTGTTGTCATTTGCTTCTGACCCATCTAAGAAAATCTTAACACAAGTTAATTATAAATTCAATAAATATTGACATTATAAGCAAAAGTGAATATAATAGGCTTGAATATTAGCAAAAGTTAAGGAATGGTTGCCATGAAATATCCTTTTAAATATCCCATGCTATATGGAGAATTGGCTATGCAGGCAAAAACCAAAAAAGAATTAGCTGATTATTTGCAAATAAGTATGGAAAGTTTAAGGGAAAAGCAAAGAATTGATTCCAACACAGATTTCGATGGTAAGGAAATGTGTGCCGCATCAAAATTCTTGGAAAAATCTGTTGAATATTTATTTAATAACAAAAAGACTCACACACAAAGATGAACCACATACTTTTATAATTTCACAAGTACAGTCTTTCTATTAAATCGGTTAGATTGCATTTGAATTATAACAGAGAGAAGGCGATATCAACATGAATGCCAATAATGACAACCAAATAGTTTACATTGCAAAAAGTAAGTTGTTGGAAATATATAACGATATTTTTTATGATTGGAAAGATGAATTCAAACGGACTTATGAAAAAGAGATTTTTAGTGAAGTAATAGATTGCATGGAAAATATTAATAAATGTTTTTCTCAAACGCTTGTGGATGAGGAATCTTATAATTCATCCGCAAAACAAATAAACAAATTTCTGCAAGAACAGAGTAACTATATTTTTTAAGGAGCGTATATCTTATGAGAACCTGTCCTAATTGCACGAAACCCATTGAAGACGATGCGGTAAAATGTCCGTATTGCGGAAAAATGACTGATTATAATGATGATAATGATGAGGTTAAAAAATTAATAGTGCAAATGGAAAACAAATCTCCTAAAAAAATTCTTTCTCGCATCGGGAATATGATTTTAACCTTCTTATGTGGCATCGGAGTTGCTTTGAAATTTATAATTATCGCAGCTATTGTAATCTGTGTGGTCTGTGTTATTGGCTATATTCTTTTTGGATAATTTTTTCGTATCAAAGTTTATAAGAGTGGAGCATTAAATAATGGATAACACATTTTCATCTTCATGTAAAATACCGGATCCGCCCCAAATACAAATACCGGATCCACCTCAAATATCGGAAACACCTTCATGTTCACTAATATCTAATTCATCAAATAGCGAAAACCATATTAATCAAAGAATAAAAGCTAAGGTGACTGTTTGTAAAGAGAGTAATGATAGCCAACTCTTATTTCATGATAAAAGAGAACATCAAGCCCCCTTTTTGGATTTGAAAAATGGCTTTTTGTTGAAAGTTGTCGATACTTTCCAACGTACGGCATGGCGCTATATGGATTTGCTTGCGAAGTTGAGAGATGAAAAAAACGCCATAGCTATAAAAAAAGAAGCAATTTTAAAAGAATGCAAAGAGAAATCTGCAGAATATGACAGCATTATAGAACAAAACACTCAACAATATAATACGATTATTCGGCTTTTATCAGAATCAGGCATCAAAATAAAAAAATATGAATATGTCAAAAAAATAGAGTATATTCCTTTGTATCAGTTTGAAACATTGCTAAACACATGGAAATATTCAAATTTTTTCACAAAGAACTCAAGAAAAGATAAGATAGCGTCTATCGGAAAATCAGCAGCAAACTATTTTAATCATATAATCGGAAAAGCCAAGTCGGATAAGCTTGCTTTGGAACAAAACATGCCATTAGAATTTGAAAGAATTGAATCGGAATTTGAAGACTTCTCAAGACAAATTAAATTGGAGCTTAAGGAAACTGTCTGTAGATTTACTGATTATTTGAAAAGCTATGAACTGCAAGAAATAAATATCAATTGGGAAAAGTATATTGAGAAATATCAGATTTCTCAGTTAGTCCCCTATAATGATAATCAAAGAGATACTACTATTTGTATGGGGTATCGCATTTATCACATTCCTGTTCCTGATGAACTGGATGCTGCTATACATAATGCTTATGACGTTCTTAATTTCATCGAGGAGCATGTAACAAGCACAAATAGCCACGAAATTTGGTTTAGAGTGCCTGCATTTGACAACATACAAGATAACACTAATAAATACTATTTTAAGCTTAATTCTTCGATGAAAGAAAAAGTTCAAAATGGTATACAATCATATTTACTTCGAATACTTGCACAGTCAACTTTGAATGAATATGATTTTGTTTTTATGGACCCTATATCAAACGGAAAAAGTTTTTGCGATATTATATCATTAGTCCATGATGATGGGTATGGTATTTCAAACAATATTTTTTGTGATAAAAATGAAATCTCGAAGGCATTATCAGACTTATCAAGTAAAATAAAGCGAATCAATCAAGAGATAAAAGGTTATCACTCCATATATGAGTACAACAATGACCACCCTCATAATACAATAAAAACCACCATATTGATAGCATATAATTTTTGCGATGAAAACTACAGAGAGGATCAGTTAAGCCCGATTTTTGAAAATGCAGACAAATGTGGAATCACAATATTCGCTATTGCACCTTTTTCTGGAACTTTTGCGTCCGAAAGGATCGAACGCGTTGTATGTGCGTATCCAAATGTAAGCTTTTCCTCTACAAGTGATATGATAATTAAAGAATCGCAAGATGGTTATGTAAAGCCATTTAATTTTCAATTCACTGACAAACAGGCAAATTCAATCAAATGGATAGAAGCATATAATGATATTCTAAAAAAAGGCGTCATGATATGCAGTGCATATTCCGATATAAAAGATAAACTACCGGGGTATTTTTCCTTGGATTCCACAAATGGATTGCACATACCTTTTGCAGTTGACAAAAGAAATCAAATTGTAGATTTTAATTTAGCTGTTGACTTGTGTTACCATGCATTTATTTCTGGCACAACAGGTATTGGCAAATCTGTTTTGTTACATTCTATTATTGCGAATACTATCAGAAACTATCATCCGGATGATGTTGAATTATGGCTCGTCGATTATAAGGCGGTTGAATTTATTGAGTATGTTAAAAACAGACCTCCTCATATCAAATTTGTAGGGCTTGATCGTTCTAAGGAATTCACCAAAAGTTACTTGCACAAAATTCATAATATAATACTCGAAAGAAAAAATTTGATAATGGATGCCGGCTTTCAAAAAATCGAAGAATATAAATCTCATTTTGGTGCAAACAGCATTCCTCGCTCTATATTAATTATTGATGAAGCTCATGTATTATCGCAACATCTGAGTGAGGATGAAGAATTAAAGCAATTTTTTGAAAATATGCTAAGTGAAGATCGCAGTTTTGGACTATCAATAATCCTTAGTGATCAAGCGTTCAAAAACAGTATGCGCGGAATAACTGAAAAAGGCAAGGCGCAAATTGGAGTCCGAGTCGCTATGAGGAATAGCTTTGACGAGATTAACAGCATATTGGAGGTTGATAATTCATACTACCAAGAACAAGAGTTTAAAAATAATATAAATACACTTTCTACAGGTGAAGCAATAAATCGTTGGAATGAAAAATTAGATGATGGCAGTGCCAGATTGCATCTTGACAAAGTTAAAGCGATATATACTGATAGGCAAAATGATAGAGCTGAAATAATTAATACAGCTAATGCACTTGCTGGAAAAAATGGTTTTAAGCCAAAAGAGTGTTATTTAGTTCTTGGTAGTGAAAGAGCTTCAATCTTTGATATGCCTAATCCCTTTGACGAAATGAAACATTTGGATGGCGGTATTCCAAAAGAGTTTGAAATAATCTTAGGAACGCCTTCATCACTGGAACCGTTCCATAAAATCACTATGACAAAGCGAAAGGCCAAAAACCTACTATTCCTTTGTGCAAAGGAAAATATGCAATTGGCAATTTCACTGTATACGGCATTAAACTTTTCAAAACTATTTAATTCAAAAATATTTGTAATGGCGGCCGAGAATCGACTTAGTGATGAATTCAAAGGTTATTTTACAACGATATTCGGAGATAGCTTGAAAATTGCCGAAAGTGCAAAAGATTACGATGACTCCCTAAACCAAATTAAAGAATGCGAGTCGTGTCTTATAATTTGGTTCGGCATTGATGAATTGTTGGATGACATGGAATTGCTTGAATCTCCTAAAACTACAGCAATTACAAATAGTGAAAATGCCCTGTATGATATTTTTGGAAATCCAAAAATATCAGAACACATAGAAAACACAGAACTTTATAACAGAACATCTGAAATAATAGACCTGCTCGATAAGGGTTCTGCTTATGGTAAGTTTTCGCTTGTTATTGCGGAGTCAATGCGCGAAATTTTAATGAGACGAGATATATCAACAGACTTTTTTGCTCACAAACTGGCTTTTGGTATTTCTCCCGATGATTCATATTCGTTGTTTGGCAGATCAAAAACAATTGATGTTGAGGGTGAGCTGAAAGAGTCAACAGTAATCTATAACGACAGCGTTTCCTATAATATTTTGAGGCCGTTTAAGGTTGAAGAAAAATTAAAAACATACTTTGGAAATGAAAGGGGTAAATAATATGTCCAACATCATCAGAGATAGTCGTGAGATGGAATTATTTTCTCAAGCAGTAGAACAATTTGATGATAATATAGGTCGTATATGTACAAAAATGGAGTCAGCTGTTTCTATGGCTGAATATGGAATGAGAGACGAATCAACAAAACAAGCGGCCAATATATTGTACGAATTAATCGCAGCGGTAAAAGAGGTAACAAACCCATTAGATGATATAGGCGCATCTATATCCAAGGCAGCAAAGACTTTGGAAAGAACTGAAAGTATAAGATTTCGGAGATGATAAAATGGCTGTAAACATAAATGCAAATCCCGGAAAAATAACTGAGTTGGCGGCAATTATCAAAGACAGTTATTTAGCAATTGATAACGAAACCTCCACTTTGAATTCACGTTTAAAATCTTTTGCTAATACTTTGGATAATGAAACCTATTGCTTAATAAAAAATAAGGTTGAAGCGTTACTTGTTAAAATATCAGAATCCGAGGATAGCGTAAAAACAATTTATGAGAATCTTGTGCAGTACGCCGAAGCGGTTGAAATATCTCAGAGAGAACTGAATTTAAAATAGGAATTCGGAAGAGTGCTATGCTCGTGCTATAATTGTGGCGTATTTTTACAAGAGGAGGTGGCTTAACTTTGATAAATATAGATGTTAATGCAGAAGCCTTAAAGGACTATTCAGATAAATTACAGAAGTGGATATGCATTTTTGACGAAATAGAGCGCAATTATGAGTCAAGTTTAAAACGTGTTAGAAGCAAAAATATCCTTTTAACAGGGAAAATAGATTCAATTATTTCAGAAAAAAGAGAGCATTACATATCTGCTTCAAATGCTTTAAGCCAGTTCATTTCAAATATGCAAAACACAGGTAGAAATGATTCCAGCTTTTTAAGGGAAGTTAATGCTTTACAGGAATCGGTAAATGAAAGAAAGCAAGACTTGGACAATGCCATTTCCACAAAAACAAGTATAGAAAGATTATATGCAAATTTCGAATCAAATTACAAGCACAATTTAAAACAAATCTTGACATTCAAAGAAACGATTATTGATCTTATAAAAAGGTCTCATTCCAGTATTAATGAGTATGTTGATGCAATTGAAAAATCAGAAAAAGAAATCAAAAGTATTAACAATGCTGTTATCAAAACATCAAGTTTAAACGGTATTACGTGTAGGCCTCTTACAGCACAGTCGAGTGTAAATCAAGCAGATTTTATAAATAATGCATTGTCTATTTATATGCAAAACAGTGATAAACCGCTTGGATATTATTTAGATGATATCAGGCATGAAGAAATTTCAGGATTTTCTGTCACAAATCAAGAATGGCATTCTCAAGGGGATTATTCGGTATTTAACACTCCGGAGGAAACAGGAAAAAGCTTGGATTCATGTCAAGGAAAGTTGGATGGCTTTTGGGGAACCTGCGGATGTGTAAGTTGTGTAAACATATTAAAATTAGCGGGAATTGATATTTCTGAAGAGGAACTGGTTACCTACGCTGCGACTCACAGTAATATGTCTGGAGAAAGTCTTTGTACATATGGTCATACGGATTATGCAGCCAACGGGGGGACGACATCACTTGATAGAAAGAATATACTTGAAGCGTATGGCGTTAAATCTGATCTTGTACCAGCCTCAATAGATAATATATTTCGTGCTGTAGGTCAAGGAAAAGGTGTTATCGCATCTGTCCATGCGGATTATTTATACGATGGCAAAATCAGTGCGGATGACAGGCATGCAATAATAATAACAAGTGTAAAATACAAAAACGGGAAACCATACAGTATTATTACTTGTGATTCCAATAACAGACCTTGTGAGGAATATTATGTCAGTGCTTTTCAAGTTGCATTAACTGATAATCCACTAAATGTTACGACTAAGATTATAAGGTGAATGCATGATGAATTATGATGAAATAAAGAGGATGTTGTCCAAAGAGAACCTTTGCAGATTGATTCCGGATGGACTCATTCTCTCCGAGCCAATATTGGGTATTGGAGATGATTTACCTGTTGTAAATTTTTTTGTAATGAGTAGATCCCAACAAAAATATCATCCATTATACAAATTCTCTTTATCTGTTGAAAAAAAGCAGCTTGTAACATTTTCTGAATACTCAAACAGTGTATATTGCGATAACGAACATACAATCGGGTTAACGATTGAAGAGTTTATCCAATACAAGGATCTTTTTCAAAAAACAGGAGATATGTATTATGATAAAGCAAGGGTAGATTCTGAGATCTTGTGCGAGTATATGAAGTTGTTGTTAAAATTAGTACCATATTCATTGATGAGTTATTACAATGATTTATCTCCAGATTTTTTTGCTTGGGTACGAGAGACGATTAAGTGAACTCAAGCATCAGCGATACTAATGTCTATTCAATCTCATTTTTCATAAAATCGCTAACTTTTTGGATCTGAATAATCAGAAGGGGTGAAAATATGCCAACAGAAATTAAAGCAGCTTTTATTGGTTTTTGTGGTACCATAATTGCTGCAGTTATTGCTTTTGTTAGTGTTATTATCACTTTAAAATGTAAAAAACGGATGAAATTATCCACAGAACAATCTTTTGCTCGATTTCTTACGCAAAAAGATTGTTTAAAAGAAATTATAGCAAATGTTGAATCAATTTCTGCATATACAGTTAATTCCCATGAGATATATAATAAGTTGAATACAATCTTTGAGCAAAATCCTATGATAGCAATTGAAAGAGTAACGCTGTTAGTCAGAAAAAAAGCAGATGAGAAATCAAAAGATATTGATTTGCTAAATCAAAATATTGAACTATGGAAAGTGCTTGTTCAAAAACAGAAAATAAAAAATCTAACGATTATTGCTTATGACCATGACCCCGATCACTATTATACACTGTTAGGGAAAAGTCTATTATTTTGTGGACAAGTATTGTTTGATGAAACTATGCCAACAGGAACAAAAGTGGATTATTCTCCTTTGGCTTATGATAATTCGAATGAACTTGGTCGTCAAGTTATTGAACATTATCAAAAACATTTTGACAATGTTGTGCAGCATTATGAAAAAGACGCTACATTATATAATTCGCAAGAGTAACGATACTTGTTCTAAATAAATATTAATGTGCTTTGATTGCTCTTTAAATAGAAATGAACCTCACAAGAATTTTCTTAGTGAGGTTCATTTTTATATTTTTTAGTTGTAATTACTGTAATAAAATAATTGTCGTTTCATTATAGAACTTTTGCGAAGAAGGGAAAAACCGACCCTGCTCCTTTGCATAATGCTGCATTGTTGCACGGTAATAATATCCCGTCGGAAGACCTGTAGGGCTATAATATGATCCGGAGTGGAAAAAGCGGTCTTTAGCAATCTGATCGGATTTGCAAACAGTAACCCATTTATTATTTTCCCAGCGCTGAATGGTTAGGTTTTTTCCTCCGATTTCAGCCATAGTTGTCACAGCTCCGGTTGCAAAGTTGACACGAAGCCCGTGATTATCGACTTGAGCAATAGTTAACTCAGTACGATTAATCAAGTTTGTAGCACGTGTATTGCTATTTGGTGAATAGAGCCCTTCTCCGTAACCGGGGGTCTGCGACAGAATACCATCAGGTATCGTTTTATCGTTTTCTTTAGCAAAAACAGAAAACGATGTCATGCTCAATAAAAGCAATACCGCTAAGAATAATGCCAATGGTTTTTTTACTAACTTCATAAAAACGCTCCCTTTAATCTATGGTTTTTAAAATATCAACAAAATCATCATAAGGCATATTTCCGGAGATTTGATAAACTGTAGTACCGGAAATATAATATGCCGTATATGTTTTATCAATATTGAAAACAGAGATTGTAATATTTTCTACTTGGAATTGTGTGCATAATTCCGCATCAATTGATGGCGCAGTAGCGCTAATTGCTTCTGCGTTGTTATAATCCGAAATGATAAAGTTCAAATTCTGATTATTGCCAACCATCTGAAAGCAAATGTCAGTACACTCAGTAGAACGCTCATTTGTATAATAATTAGTCGCCACAAAAGCATCTGGAATGTTTCGAGGCAGTTTATAGGTATCGTTATTAAAGAAATCCTCAATTTGTTTCTTTACAGTGTCTGATGCTTCTGTTTCATTGTCGGAGGTGACTCCTGTGCAAAGATTAAATTTGTTATGCATCCATTTGATTCCGTCTGCAATTAAAGAAGTTTTTGCGGACACTGCAAGACTTAATGCAATTATCAGAATAACGGCCACACAGATAGTCAGTCGTTTTGTTGGGACTGATTTATTCGGAGCAGTCCGTTGTTTTTTACTTTTATGAATAATGGATGCTACTTGTTTGTGTATTTCTTTCTGAGTGATTTTAATGTCAACGCCTTCTTTTTCAAATAATTCATTGACCTGTGCCTCAATTAAATCCACATCCATATCACTAAGCGGTTTATCTATTTCATTATTAATTTGATTCCTTTTATCATCCATTCAAATCACCGCCCTTATTAATTGCCTCTTTTATGAGCTTTTCAATTGTTCGTCTGATGGTTTTCATTCGCTTACAAATAGCAGCTTCACTGACATTTTGGTTGAAAGCGATTTGTTTATAAGTTAGCTTGTGTATGTAATAGTCCGAATATAATGCCTTATCTTCTGCATCCAGTGTGTTCAAAATATCTGAAACAATCTGATCAATATGCTTCTCTATGTTATCTACCTCAACTTGTTCCTCAATCGAAAGATTATCGACAATATTTGTAGCATTGATATAGTCAGCGATATCTCTATTGCGACGCTCAACTTGATGAGCATATTCTAAGCATACTGATTTGGCAATCTTATAAAGATAGGCACGATGGTTTTCAATTGGAGTGCTTTTCTCCAAACGCATTAAATATCGCACGAAAGTTTCCTGTGTGCAATCTTTTGCATCATTTTCGTTACCTACCATGCAATAGCAATATTTAAAAATCGATTCGTAATATTTATCGCACGATTCTCGAAAGGTAGTGTTTATTTTGTTTTGCTTTATAAAATTTAGCATGTATATAACACCATTTACTTATATATTGCATATATTTTACAAAAAATATCCAACAATTACAATATGTTTTTGGCAATAAATGACATAATACACACAAATTAAAAATGTGTTGACTGATTTGGTGTTGCTAATTTATACAACTTGACGAAATTAGTAAATTTTTACAAATTTATGTCTCTACTTATATGAGGGAAATATTATCAAGGAGGGTAGAATCGTTTAAAAACATCCCATCAATGAGGAAAAGGAGATATAATTTCATGAAAACAAAGCGATTGTTATCCGTAATTGCTGTGATTTTAGCACTTTTGATTACGCTCAATACAGCATCTGCGGCGATGGGTACAGCAGCAGATTATCTCAATGAAATAACAGCTACGGAAAATTCCAATGAATCGGAAAATGATATATTTTCGCCTCCGGAAAAATCACCAGTATCAGAAAATGAAGATATAACTGTTTCCGATAATGCACTGCGGTTTCCCGATGTGCAAAACAGTCAGAGTTTCGAAGAAGCCGAATACGGCGAGCCGATTCAAATTGATAAAAATTCTAAGGTTTATCAAACCGGCGATAGAAGCTTTAGGACTGTCTTTTCCGAAATTCCAAATACATTTGAAAATAAATGGGGAAAGGAAACGGAATACAATAGCACTCTTGTGCTGAAAGAAAAATTGTTTAGCAGCGACTATTATACCGCCAAAGCCAGCGATATAAAGGTAAGACTTCCTGCTGAAGAAGAAACTAACCCCGGAATCTCCGTTGAATATGACGGTGTTAAGGTAAAGCTTGAATTGACTGATGGTAACTATACTAAAGCTGCAGTCAAGGAAAATGCAGTTCGGTATAATGATGTGTTCGACGGCGTGGATGTTCAGTACACATTAAACGCTCTTGGCATGAAGGAAGATATTATCCTAAACAAGTATGTAGATAAATCATCTTTTACATATAAGCTAAAGGTCTCTGGTGCACAGATCGTTTCCGAAAATAATGCTCTAATGCTTTTCAAAAATGGAAGCGAAACTCCCACGTTGACGATTGCTGCACCTGTAATGACAGATTCCAATGGTGCTATTTCAGATGCAGTAACATTGTCTCTTGTGGACGATATATTAACTGTTTCAGCCGATGAAGAGTGGATTCAAGCTCCGGAACGTGCTTATCCTATTAAAATTGATCCCAATTTTACGGTCACATCAGGAAAAATTGATGTTGCTACCGTTAGTGAACATCATGGTAGATATGCGGCAAAGGCATACGGCTATGTTGGAGATTTAACCGCAAATCAAATTGGTGTCCCTGGGGCAAAAGATTTGGGTCGCACGAGAATGTATTTTGCTATCAATGATGATTTCAGTTCAATCCCAGAAGGCTCAAAGATAAACAGTGCATCACTTAGAATATATCAATACACAAAAATTGGTTCTTCCGAAATCGGGTGTTATCGTGTAGAAGATGCATACGATATTGGTAGTATAGATTTTAAGAAGGCAATTACATTAAATGAATCCATTGCCGGGGAAAACTCGGTGCTGAGTTCAAGCGTAGGATTTCATGAATTTGATATTCGCCAAACGGTAAACGATTGGATTCGCGGAATTGCACCTCAATATGGTTTGTGTGTAAAGGCACTTGACGAATTTAAGCCGATTGGAGCATTTTTTACACCGTATTCCAGCTCCAGTAACGGTGGACAAGGTTCATTTACAGAAGATAAAGCACCTCAAATCATTGTGGATTGGGAAGTTCCGAATCCGGTAGATCCCAATTATCCGTTGGATAACACAACAATAAATCTTCGTACAATTATTGAAACCAATAAAGATGGTTTGCTTAGATTTCACGGTATTTTTGCAGACGGTGTTGCACAGCCTAATTCTGTTGTAAATTACGCTTTGAACGATTCTTCAAAGGAGAATCAGACAAAGGCGGTTTATGCATCTCCGTCCTATAAATATCCCGATAGCACGAATTTCAACTCATATTTCCCTGCAAGGGCTACCAAATATAAAGACATCCTAAGTAACTGGCAGACAGTTGTCCCGTTTACTAATCCGGATTTTGATACGATTTATAAATATTCAGCAACAGCGTCCAAAGACGGAGTAACGGGAAACACAGTAAAATCTGATGAGTTCTTGATTTACAAAATCAAGCAATATGATGTACTGCCGAAAATCGCCAATTACTATGGCGTCCCGATTAATCAAATAATGTATGATAACCGTGTGCAGGATATTTTGCTTATTGAAAACAACACGATTATCATTCGTAATCCCACTAAAAACGGAAATCACCCGTACAATCCCGAACCTTTGGACGATGATATGAAACGTCGAATTGACTCGGCATTGATGGGTAGAGGTAAACACTGTGAGTTCGGTTTTGAACCGATCAATTTAAACACTGGAAATTTCTATATGAATCAAACGGATATTTCTATCCCCGATTACAATGGAAATTTCAGCATAGAAAGAACCTATAATTCTAAAAATGCCGGCTACAACAGCATTTTTGGACGAGGCTGGCAATTCGCTTATTCTGAGAGTTTGACCAAAAGAGAAAATGGCGAATTCATTTATTCTCGCGGTGACGGCAGCTCACTCATATTTACTCCGCAAAGCAACGGAGAATACAGTTGCCCGAATGGATATTATCTTACTTTCACACCAATTGTTGTGGCAACTAAAGAAGGTGACTTCGGCGGCGAGGAACTCGAAACATATAATGTTTATGAATATGAAATTAAAGAAGCAAACGGCACAGTCAAAAGATTTAATTATATGGGTTTGCTCATCAAGGTTACTGATGAAAAAGGTTTTACAACAACACTGACCTATGATGACAATTATAATATTGCTTCTATTACCTCGCCTGCAGGAAAAAGCTATGCATTTTCTTATACTGCGGATGGTTATGTCAGCTCGGTAACATTGCCGAACGGAAAGCAGCTCAAATACAGCTATGATAGCGAAAACAATCTGATAGCTTATAAAGATGCTGCCGGAAACACAACCTCTTATGCGTATAATGCACAGCATCAAATGACAAGCTGGTCTGATGCAAATGGCGATGTTGTTAATACAAACGAATTTGATTCCGAAGGCCGAGTAACTAAGCAGACCGATGGCAACGGAAATGTGACTCAGCTCGTCTATGGAGATCATTCTACAACAACTACAGATGCAAACGGCAATGTAACAGTTTACCGCTATGATGACCAGTATCGCACTACCAAGATAGAATATGCTAACGGTAGCAGCGAAGAAAAAATCTATGACACAGCTAATAACCTCGCTGCTGTTATTGATAAAAACGGTAATCGGACAAACTATGAATACGACGGTCAAGGCAATCTTGTTAAAGAAATTCGCTTTGACGGTGCAGAAAAAACATTGTCATACAACAGCGAAAATCAGCTTGTAGAATCCGTTGATTTTAATGGTGCAACTACAAGATACACTTATGCTGACAAAAATCTTGTTTCTGTGGAAAATGCAGATGGAAGTACAACTGCATACGACTATGATTCACTCCATAGAATCGTCAAACAAACTGACGGTAATGGCAATGTGACAGAATACTCGTATGATGGTGCATGGCTGTCCGAAATGAAAAATCCGAACGGCGGTATCAATCATTATTATTACAATGTATTCGGCCAGCTTGTCACACTTGTAGATGCATTGAATCAAACCACTCGATTTGTCTATGACGATGCCGGCAGAAAAGTTCAGCAGCAGACGGCAGATGGCGCAATTACAAAATTTGAATTTGACGCAGCCGGAAACACTGTTGCAATAACGGATGCTAACGATAACAAGTTTACATTCGAGCATGACGCTAACGGAAACATTCTGAAAGCCACAGACCCATACGGCAATAACACGGTGTATACATACGACGGTATGAATAACCGAATTTCCGAAACCGATCCGTCAGGAAAGACCGTTACTCATACCTACGATTGCTTTGCAAATGTACTTACTACTACTGATGCAGATGGTAATACAACTACACTTGCATATAATGCGGCAGGCAAGCCTATCAAAATTACTGATCCGAACGGAAACGAAACGCTGTACGAATATGATACACGTTTCGATAAAATTTCCAAGGTGACAAATGCTGTCGGTGGTATACAAACAATTACCTATGACACGGTCGGCAATGGCGTAAGCACAACTGCATTCGATCAGACAACTGCAAGCTATGTTTACGACTCCATGCAGCGTGTCATAAAATCAACAGATGCCAGCGGATTGCAGACAACATATACCTATGACAACAACGGCAATCTGCTGAAAGCAGAAGACAGCACCGGAAGAACAACAACATATGTATACGACAGTATGAACAATGTTGTTTCGACAACTCTTCCGAACGGCGCCGTTTTAAGCTATGAGTATGATTTGCTCGGCAGAATGGTTGCTGCGGTAGATGCATTGAATGGCAGAACCACTTACACATACAATGCATTAAGCCAGCTTACATCCACAACAGATGCACTTGGACGCTCTAATTCTTATGAGTACGACAGTATAGGAAATAAATTAAAGTACATTGCAGCTAATAACGGCGAAATGTCTTATCAATACGATAAGCTCGGCCATGTAACAAAAGTTACAGACGCGTTAGGTAATTACGCTTCTTATACTTTTGATACCAGTGAAAATATGGCGTCATTTACAGATGTATACGGCAATACATCCTCGTATGAGTACAATGGCAGAAATCTCATAACGAAAATTAAAGACGCTCTCGATCATACCTATTCGTTTACATACGATAATAATGGTAACAAGGTTGAAACTACAGCTCCGGACGGCACAAAAACTCTTATGGAGTATGACGGATTAAACCGTTTGATAAAACTGACCGACGCTGCCGGATTGGTAACTACATATGAATACAATACTCTTGGCCAACTCACTGCAGAAAAAGATAACGCCGGCAAAAATACTCGCTATAGCTATGACACTGCCGGTCGTTTATCCACGATTATCAATGCGATTGACCAAACAGTAGTATATTCCTACGATGAGCGTGGCAACATTGCTTCCATCAAAGAAGCAGACGGAAATACGACTTCCTACACCTACGACAGTGTTGGAAATATTGTTTCCAGTACCGATTCAGAAGGTAAAGTTACGACATATACCTACGACTTGAACGGCAATCTTTTGACTAAGAAAGATTACGCACAGAGAGTATGGCAGTATTATTACGACGCAGCAAACCGCCTTACATCCACAAAGAATCCTTTGAATGAGGAAACCGCATATGAGTACAACTCTATGGACTTCCTCACAAAAGAAACTAATGCAAAAGGTGTTTCAACTGTAAATGAATATGATATTGCAGGTAACCTTTTGTCCGTAACAGATGGAAACGGCAACAAGACTTCATATGAATATGACGACTTATACCGTATTACTGCAACAATTTCTGCAGATGGCGGTAAACAGGAATACTCTTATGATGCGGTCGGCAACTTACTGAATTACAAAGATGCACTCGGTAATATTACTGCTTACAGCTATGACAGTATGGACCGTGCAATTCAGATTACAAAACCCACAGGCGGAAATTATCAATACACTTATGATGCACATAACAATCAAACGAGTATTACAGATCCGCTTGGCAATACGACAACCTTTGCATACGATTTACACAGCAGTATGGTATCTAAAACACTGGCGAACGGTGCGGCATATACTTATGCCTATGATGCTATCGGCAGAATTGTCGGTCAGACTGCTCCGGAAGGCTTGTCAAAATCTTATACCTATGACAATGCAGGCAATCTCGCAAGCGAAACAGATCAGTCTAACAGAACCACATCATATACATACGATCAGATGCATCGCCTTACATCTACTACAAATCCGAAGAATGCCACAACCTCTTTCGGATATGATGAAAAAGGCAATTTAACAAGTGTTATAACGCCAAAAGGTTATACAACGCAGTATGAATATGATGTTCTTGACCGAATCACAAAATCTCTTGATCCTACCGGCAAAATATCTGAAATGCAGTATGATGCAGCCGGTAATTTGGAACGTGTGGTTGAGAACGGCGGCCGTGTTTACAGTTATACACACGATAATGTCGGCAATCTCTTAACCGTCACCAATCCGCTTAATCAGACGCAGTCGTTCACATACGACGCTATGAACCGTAAGACTTCGGAAACCGATCTCGGTGGCAACACACAATCCTACACCTACGATTTGAACGGACAAATGCTGACCTTTACCAACAAGCTCGGCGGTGTATCATCATTTGAATATGACGCAAACGGAAACATCTCGTCTGCAACCGATGCAGAAAACCGTAAAGTGTCTTATACTTATGACCTTGCAGACCGTTTAATTAGCGTAACAGAGGCAGATATTGTTGTTGCAGAATATGCTTACGACAGTGTCGGTAATCTTATAACCTACAAAGACGGTAACGGCAAAGATACTGCTTACACCTACAATCAGCTTGGTGAGATGACGTCCACTACAGATCCGCTCGGCAATGTCAAGGAATTCTCGTATAACGCCAATGCCATGCTGGATACAGTTACGAATCCCGATAATTCCACCGTGCATTATGATTACGATGTCCTCGATCAGATGATCAGCAAGAGCTATGATGAGGATGCAGATGCACAGGCGCTTTGGGGTTATGACGCAGACGGTAACAGAATTTCTATGGATGACGTTGCCGGAACAACAAATTATGAATATGATTCTGTTGGCAAAATCACTGCGGTAAATCTTTCTAACGGTAAAAAGATTACCTATACTTATGATGAGTACGGCAATCTTGCAACGTTGACCTATCCGGATAACACAACTGTTGATTATACCTATAATGAGCTGAACCAGCTTGTACAGATTAAAGATCGACAGAATAAGGTAACCTCTTATGAGCGTGATGTCAACGGTTATGTGGTTAAGGTTACAAGACCGAATAATACTTACACAACCATTGAGCACGACGCTATGGGCAATGTTGTAAAGATTGTTAATATGGGTATAAATCCTTATTATGACATTGCGATGGAATTGTCTCGCTTTGAGTATACTTACGATTTGTCCGGTTTTATTAAGAGTGAAGTGGCAACGAGTGATAAAACTGTCGTAACAAATCTCTATATCTATGACAGCCGTGCACAGCTTGTTTCAAATGCTACTACAACGAAGTATAACGGCGAAATAACTGAAGCAACGGAAACTACATATACATATGATAACGCAGGTAACCGTCTTACTTCTGTAAAGAAATCCGGAAATGATTTGCTTTGTAACGTTACTTATGTATATAACGGCAATAATCAGGTTACGGACATTTTCGGCTCCTGCGATGATAACGACAACAAGGACAAGCATGTTGTTCTTTCATACGATGCCAACGGCAACCTTATTAAATCTGAGTGCAACGATACCGAAAAGGTAGTGGATTACACTTATGATAATGAGAACCGTTTGAAAGCCGTTAAGGAAAACGGTACTCTGCTTATGGCGGCATTGTATGACGGCAACGGCGACAGAATCTTTAGACTCGATTATCGTAAAAATCCGCAATATATTTCAAACCGCGGTGGCACTGCTGATAATGTGTACTACAACTATTCATCCGGCGGCATTTCTTACGATCATGACATGATAAGAGATGAAATGCTGATACCGAATGACATAACACAGAATACTTCCATTAACTACGAACTGACAGGGTATATAAACGATATTAACTCGCAGTATACACAGGTTCTTATGGAGTATGGCGCAAATCAGAGCATCACAAATGTTTATGAATACGGAGCACAAAGAAACAGTGCAACCATAAACGGTTCAAAGGGATATTATCTCTATGACGGACGCGGATCTGTTGCAAGCCTTTCTGGACAATCCGGCGGAAATATGGTACAATATTCTTATGATGCGTATGGTGTCACTACGACCAATTACGGCAATCAGCTGAATAACCCGTACCGATATAATGCTGAATACACGGATAGCTCGACAGGTAACCAGTATCTTCGTGCAAGGTATTATGACGCGTCAAACGGCAGGTTCTTAACCAAGGATACATACCTCGGCGAAACCAACGATCCGTTAAGCCGAAACCTGTATACATATGCCCGTAATAATCCTACCAATCTGATAGACCCAAGCGGTCACTTGTTTGGCACTATTATCTTTGCGATTGTAGCTACGGTTACTGTTGTAACAGCAGCAGTCAGCACATATAATACTGTCAAATCTCATAATCAGCAAAGCGAACAGATTCGTAATCAGCAGTCAAGTTATGAGAAGAATGCAGAGGTTCAGACAGGTGTTAATACTGCTCCGACAAATCTCAGAGCGCCTTCCGGACCGAACGACAAGGGCAAGTTCAGCTACTACAACGCAAAGGATAAAAAGGTTGTTACATTTACAGATGCGGCAGCTTACTATGAATACAAAAAGCTTTGCGAAGAATTAGATAAGCTGGATCAGAACCTTGCAATTAGCATCGTCCACAATACATTGGACGTTCTCGGCGTTATTCCCGGATACGGAGAAGTTGCAGACGCTGCAAACGGTCTGATTTATCTTGCTGAGGGGGATTATCTTAACGCAGGATTATCCTTTGTTTCATGTATCCCTGTAGCAGGCGACGCAGCGGGTAAAGGCAGTAAGGCGGCAAACAAGACATTAGGCGTTGCCGGTGATGTTGCAAAGCATAGCGATGACATTGTCGATGCTGCAACCGATATCGCAAAACACGGTGATGATATTGTCGATGCTGCAACAGATATTGCCAAGCACGGTGATGATGCTAAAGATTTAATCAAAAAAGGGTATAAACAAGATGTTAATGGTAGATGGCATCGACCAGATGGAACTTTTGCAAGTAATGCTGAAGTGGGCATTAGCAAATCACCTAACCCAACAACATCTTCCAAACCAGATCAAGTCCATCACTATGCTACAAACAAGAATAGTAAATATACAGAACAATTTACAGAAATCGCTGATAAGTATGGTCTTGATTTAGATCAAAGTTGGAATAAGGAATCCTTGCCGCATCAGGGTAGACATCCAGATGTATATCATGACTTTGTGCTTGATGAAATGCAAAAAATTGATTCTATTGCCCAAGGCGATAGAGATGTTTTCTTGAGTCTTTTTGAAGACAGGGTTAGAAATGTGGTCAGAAACAATCCTGATATGCTTTATTTGGAAGGTTGGAAATAAAACTGGAGGAAAGTAAAGTGTTTTATAAACTTGATTTCGATATGGAGAGAGATAATAAAGAACTGAGCAAAGGGAAAAATTCTATTTATGCACAGCAATCAAATTTAAAAGAAATTGAATATCCAGGATTTAAAAAAGGCTTTTTTAACACCATAATTTTTTCTAATTGTAATATAAAAAACTGGCCAGAAGTAATCTTTTATTATAGTTCAAAGGCTTCACGGATTGAAAGCGACTATTTAATTAATATCGTTAAGTGGCCAATAATACATATCCGAGTTATGAAAAAACTTCAGGAATCCGGAATAAAAGGGATTCTTTATCTGCCTATAAAGTTGCATGATGTAGTTACTAACACCATGAACCTTAATTATGTTGTAATGTATATTACTAATTTTATAGATGGCTATGATATGGAAAAAAGCCACTATGAATACTTAGAAAAATACGATTACTATACTTTTTTGCCAGGGAAAACTTTTTTAAATCACAGTATATGCGATGGATATGATATATTTCGGTGTACAAAAAACAAACCAGCTATTTATGTCTCTCAGAAATTTAAAGATATTATTGATGTCAATAAATTTATAGGCTTTAGATTTTATGAACATCCATAAGTCAGAACATATCGAATTCTCTCTATGAATAGAAGATGTTGTTATATTCGTAACAGCATCCCAGTTTTAAACCTACAATCGGGTATTTTTAATGGATTTGTTAGAGCATTTGATTAACGAACGCCCAATCTTGTTTGTTCGGTATATTGGATATCTGGTTATTACAATAGTTAGTATAATTACAGCACTGATAAAACGGAACAAGAAGAAATAGGCACAGCAACCCCAATCGCCGTATCCCATAAAGATATGACGATTGGGGAATTGTATAAGGTGAATGGCAAATAAAGATGTGTGAAACACAATGTATATAATTATTAAGAGCGTCAAGCTTGTGTAAAAACAAGTTTGGCGCTCTTATTTTATGTCTTTAACAAATTACTTGCGATTTCAGTGATATGCAGCAGTAGTTCGACAATTTCTATCAAATAAAACAAATAATTTTTCGACAACAAGCATATTATGCAATAAGAGGGATTGCTTTAATTTGCCAAAGTAGAATACAAAAATGAACTATAGGGCGGCAACCATATGCCGTACCGGAATGACAAGGTGAACAAATGAAAAGTAACAAAAAGCGAAAGGCGTTGAAATAGCTTTCCGTGTTCTCTTAACTCGGACAAGCATTTTAACAAAACCGAGCCATTACTTTTTTTACATACCGGCTCGTCAAAATTCTAAACAAAACAAGCAAATAGCCAAAGGAACTTCCGAAAAAGGGGAGTTTCAGCTTGGCTTGCCTTTTTGCGGTCTGTATAAAGATTTTTTATCTCATAAACGCTCGGCAATAAGATGCCGCAGCCCTCCGTATCAATCGTTTTTGAAACCAACCAAAAACGATTGAACGGAGGTACATAACCTTGAAAAAACAACCCAAAGCGGTTTATATCATAGAAAACGGCGAGTACACGGAACTGACCTATGAGGAGTTCTGCCGCCGTGAGCAAATCTGCCCGTTATATGCGGACAAGCTGTTCCTGCCTCTCTACGGCAGGCTTATGGAGGTATCCAAAGAGGATTACACGGAATTCTACCGAGCAAAGCGCCGACAGAAATATCTGGACGAACGCTCTGCGGACAACGGCGACTTCTCCTACGATATGCTGACCACCGATGAATTCAGCGGCGAGGACATCCTCATCGCCGAGCAGCCGGATGTATGCGACACCGTAGTGGAAAGCATTATGACGGACAAGCTCAGGAAAGCCATCCTCAAGCTGACCGATGAGGAACAGCTCCTCATCTACCGCCACTATTACGCCGGCATTTCAGGCACAGACCTTGCCGAGATTTACGGCGTATCACAACAGGCAATCAGCAAGCGGATCGCCAAAATCAGAGCAAAGCTCAAAAATCTTTTAGAAAATTAAAAAACTTGGTTGTAGCCCCCTCAACTTTTCGGCATGGAAAGTGAGGGGGCTTTCTCTATAGCCTCCGCCCGTTCTTTGAAAACCGAATAGTACAGCGCATCCTTTACCTTCCTTCTGCCGTCGGCGAAACCGATAAGCCACACGACCTTTTGAGTCGGACGGTGCGGCGCATCCGCACCGAAGGCCATAAAAAGCAGAAGCAATAATGATACTTGCGTCCAGTCACAGGCCGAGCGTTGAAGCGGCACGAAAAGTGCCGTGAGCCGTCGCAGCCACTGAGGGCGCCTCGCAGAGATCCTGGGAGTGGTGGGATTCCAATGAGGTCAAATGCATGACCGGAGGATGTGTTCCCTTGTTCGGGGCGTCGTGGACAAATACGGACAGAACCAAGAACGATTGATACAAATACCAAGGCGGTCGTTTGCCCAAAAACACTCGGCCGCCTTTTACTTAAACGGAGGCTAACTATGAAAGAGATTAAACGAGGCGAAATCTATGCCGCCGACTTCGGCGCAGGCTTCGGCAGTGAGCAAGGCGGCGTTCGTCCGGTTTTGATTTTGCAGAATAATACGGGCAACAAGTACAGCCCCACCACTATCGTGGCAGCAATCACAAGCAGAAAGACAAAAACAGCTCTGCCTACCCATGTGACAGTTACGGCAAACGGTCTCAAAACCGAATCCACCGTCCTGCTCGAACAAATCAGGACGATAGACAAAGCACGGCTCGGCGAGTATATCGGCAGGCTCGACAGCAAGACCCTCGCCGCCGTTGACCGTGCCATTGTGGTAAGCCTCGGCATCAAATACTTGGAGGGGCTGCTCAATGGATAAAAGAACCGACATCAACAATGCATCATTTGCCTACGGCATAAGCCTTTTACGAATGCTGCTTGATATGAATCTGATAACCCAGGACGAGTACGAAAAAATTACCCGAATCAGTGCGGAATACTACGACACCGAGGTAGTTTGTGTCTGAAATCTTAATTCCTAAAATTCCGAAAAATAGTGCTGGATGTATTCGAACTCCTGTGGTATTGTGTGTGTTGCCAAAAGGCAGAACAGCAAGGCAACCCCTTGCAGAAAGGAGAAATGCAGATGAAAACGATAACCGAAATCACACGGCAAAAACCGACGCCGCCACAAATACGGCTTGCGGCTTACTGCCGAGTGTCGAGCGACTCAAGCGATCAGCTTCACTCCTTCGCCGCACAAATCAAATACTACTCCGAATACTGTAAACGGCATCCCGAATACAAATTCGTAGACATTTATGCGGACGAAGGTATAACAGGCACAAGCATGGAAAAGCGTGATGACTTCCGCCGAATGCTGCGGGACTGCAAAAAAGGTCTGATAGACCGCATCATCGTAAAATCCATGTCACGCTTCGCCCGAAACACCGAGGAAATGCTGACGGCACTCCGAGCGCTTGAACAAATGGAAGTCAGCGTATATTTCGAGGAACAGGGGCTTGATACCGAGTCGATGAACAGCGAGATGTTCGCTACCTTCCCCGGCATGGTTGCCCAACAGGAAAGCGTGTCCATATCGCAGAATATGCGGTGGAGTTATAAAAAGAGAATGGAATCCGGCGAATTTAACTGCTGTGCTCCGGCTTACGGCTTCGACCTTATAAACGGCAAGCTCGTAATCAACGAAACGGAAGCGGCTGTAATTCGCCGGATTTTTAATCTCTACCTGGAAGGCATCGGTATGCAGGGTATTGCAAACATTCTCAATGACGAGGGTATATGCAGAAGGTATGGTCGTGAGAAATGGTATCATACCACTATTAGCTATGTGCTGAATAACGAAAGGTATAAGGGCGACGCCCTACTGCAAAAGCAGATTACCACACAAACCCTGCCGTTTAAAAAACAGTTCAACCATGGCGAACGACCTATGTACTACGTAGAAAACAGTAATCCTGCCATCGTGAGCCGTGAAACCTACGATGCGGTGCAGGCTCTTATCAAAAGTCGACAGCCGAGCTGCAAGCGGAAAGCCAAAAACTATCCGCTTACAAGAACGCTTCTCTGTCCCGATTGCGGTCGCACCTTCCGCCGTCAGGTTGTAAACGGTACAGCCTATTGGCTATGTGCAGCAAAAGCAACCAACAAGACAGATTGTGCTTGGCGCAGAGTCAAAGAGGATGAGGTGTACGCTGCCTTTAACCTTATGATAAGAAAGGTACAGGCCAATCGAGAATATCTGCTCGGAACGCTTATACGGCAGCTTGAGGAACTGCAATACCGCACCACAGGCAGTCAGCAGCGGATAAAGGAAATCGACCGTGAGATCGCAGACCTTACGGCACAGAACCTCGTCCTCTCCCGTCTGCATGGTAAAGGAGTGCTGAACGCCGCAGACTACACGGCACAATCCGATGTGCTTGAAAACAAGATAACCGAACTGCGGATCGAGCGTCGGACAAAAATTACCGACAGCGATGAAAATGAAATGTTGGACGAACTGAAAATGCTCAACGACATTCTCAAGGAAGTCGAAATCGGTATAGATTTCGATTCCGAACTCTTCGAACAAACAGTTGACAACATCACAGTGGAGAGCAACGAACTGCTGACCTTCCACCTTGCGGGCGGTATCAGCCTGCCCGAAAAAATCCGAGAGAAAGGACGGTGCTACCAAGCATGAATCATCGAAACATACCGCTTGGCTATATCTTAAGTATCGGTAGCATAACCATAAATGAAGCTGAAGCCAACACCGTCAGAGAGATTGCCGAGCAATATCTCAGCGGCAAATCGCTGAAAGACATAGCCGAAATGCTGACCGCAAAACACATTGAGTATATGTCCGGCAAGACCGATTGGAATAGGTCACGCATAAAGCGAATTGTTGAGGACAAACGCTATATAGGCGATGGCGGCTATCCACCGATACTGACTGAGCAGGAGTATGCAGCCATGCAGAGCATCAAAGCAGAGAAAAACACCCAAAAGGATGTAAATTATAGCGAGGGTATCTTCAGGCTGAACGCTCCGGTCGTCTGCCCTAACTGCGGCGGCAGAATGCATAGACGCTTCGACAGACGCCGCAAGGCAAATACATGGTGGCAATGCTCCGAATGCAAAGCCTCGGTCAATATGATCGATGAGGATATGCTGAACGGCATTACCGAGCTGCTCAATGAGGTCATTGCCAATCCCGAAAGCATTCAGATACCGAAGTCCGATCATGAGGAAAGTCAAGAAATAAAACGCCTGAACGCAGAGATATCAAAGGCACTCAACACCTTCGGCTTCGACAAGGAAGCCCTAAAACAAAAAATGCTCACTTGCGTGAGCGAAAAATATATGAGCCTTGGCACGGAAACAATCACGGCTCAAAGCCTAAAAGATATATTCAAGGCCATACCGCCGCTTACAGCTTATGACAGCGACTTAACAGATCAGGCGGTCAGTGAGATACAGCCGAAAGCAAACGGCACAATAAGCCTTATACTTATAAACGGTCAGAGGATCGGAAAGGAGAAATCAGCATGATGCAAGCAACAAGCGTACAGCCCCAAAAAACCGTCCGCATTATTCCAGCAACGATAGACACCAAAGCGGCCATCACGCAGAGCTACCGACAGCTTCGAGTTGCCGCCTACTGCCGAGTATCCACCAAACAAGATGAGCAGCTAAACAGCTACGAGGTACAGCGTACCCATTACGAGGAACGCATACGCACCGAGCCGAAATGGTCGCTTGTGGGTATATTCGCTGACAAGGGCATTACGGGAACAAGCATGAAAAAGCGTGACGAATTCAATAAAATGCTCCGTCTCTGCTACAAGGGCAAGATTGACATGATTATCGTAAAATCTATCAGCCGATTCGCCCGAAACACCCTCGATGTTATCAAGATAACGAGGAAGCTCCGAGAGATCAATGTGGATGTGTACTTCGAGGAGCAAGGCATTCACAGCATTGATCCCGCATCAGAATTTTACATCACCATCTACGGCTCAATAGCCCAAAGCGAATCGGAGAACATCAGCGCCAATGTCAAATGGGGCAAAGCACAAAGTGCCAAGCAAGGCAATGTGCCATTCCAATGCAAACACTTCCTCGGCTACACCAAAAACGCAGACGGCGAAATTGAGATCGTCCCCGAAGAAGCCGAGATTATCCGAGAGATATATGAGCGATACCTATCCGGCGAGAGCTTGCACGGAATCAAATGCTATCTCGAAGCAAAAGAGATACCGACGCCTGCCGGATGTAGTGTATGGCGGCAGGAAACCATTCGCTCTATCCTCTCGAACGAGAAATACAAGGGCGATGCCATTATAAACAAAACCTATGTGTCCGACTGTATCAGCAAGAGAATTAAGGCAAATAACGGCGAAAGGAACAAATACTATATTGAGAACAATCACCCTGCAATCATCGACGCAGGCACCTTTGCAAGAGTCCAGGAGGAAATCGCAAGGCGCTCCGGCAAGCCCAAGGTCAAGCAAAAAGGCACGAAAACCGAACTGAGCCGTTATTCAAGCAAGTACGCTCTGAGCGAACTACTGATATGCGGCGAATGCCGAACGCCTTACCGCCGATGCACATGGACTGCCAAGGGCAAGAGAAAAATCGTATGGCGATGCATTAACCGACTTGACTACGGCAAAAAATACTGCCACCACTCACCGAGCATTGAGGAAAGCCTGCTGCAAGACGCCGTTATGAGAGCCATCATGCAGACGGCAAAGCAAAATATTGAGGTGATGAAAACACTGAAAATCCATATTGGGATGGGGCTTACAGACGAAGTCACCGAGGACAAAACCCTCGACATTCAAATCCGAATTGCCGAAATCGACGCTGAGTTTCAAAAAATGCTCAAGGCGGTATCTGCCGACAATGCAGACGGCATCGATGAGGAACGCATCACCGAGCTGATGAACGAAAAGCAAAGGCTAACTGTACAGCTCGAACAGTATGCTGCCATGCGCCAAAAAAGAGAAAGCGCCAAATCCCGACTCGATGAGATTTTTACCATACTTGACGGACTGCAAAATCACCCGATGGAATATGACGATACGCTCGTCCGACAGATCATTGAATGCGTAGTGGTGGAATCAAAAGAGAAAATCAAGGTGGTCTTTATCGGCGGCACTGAAATCGAGATGACGCTGTAAACTGAAATCGAGATGACGCTGTAAACAGCCTTGAAAACAGAAACGGAGTGATGTAGAATGATTGTGACGAGTGTTCAAATCAAGACAGCGAAAACGCAAAAACATCTCTATTGTCTTGTCTTCACAAAAGTCCACCGTAGATTAATTTACGGTGGACTTTTTATTATAAATAGTTCTGAAAATCGGAACTCAACGAGGCATTTATAATGAATATTGAGACTGCCAGAATGGTCATTCGTGATTTTACCATAAATGATATAAACGATATGCAGGATATCTTGGGCGATGCCGAAACAATGAAGAATTGCGAGCCCGCGTATACTATTGAGAAAACGGCCGATTTTTTGCAGAAATTCTGCATAGAAAAAGGAGGGGCCGTTGCCGCAGTACACAAAGAAACCGCCAAAGTGATCGGATATATTCTCTTCAACGAGTTCGGCGAAGGCGTATATGAAATCGGGTGGTTTTTCAACAGAGCTTTCTGGGGACAGGGGTTTGCTTATGAATCCTGCAAAGCGGTCATTGACTATGCTTTTGATAAGATGAATGCGCATAAAGTGTTTGCCGAAACGATCGACGAAATCAAATCCGTCAATCTTATGAAAAAGCTTGGAATGAAGCCGGAAGGGATACAGAGAAGCCAGACGAAAGACAATTTTGGAAACTGGGCGGATCTATACTTATATGGTATTCTTTCAGAATACAGACAGTAACCCAACAGACATTCCGCCGCGGGACGGCAGGTAAACACAAACATGAAAAAAATTCGTACAACTATAATTCTGCTCCTGTGCGTCGCGCTGACGCTGTGCGGCTGCGCGGCGGGCGAGACGAGCCACCGCGAACCGGTGCGGGAGCTTACGTGCACGCAGCCCGCCGCGCTCTCCGGCATATATCCGGCGGGCGGGTCGAAGCTATACATATGCTCGTCGGACTATGAGGCGGAGCGCACGACCGTGCAGCTCGTTGACGCTGGCTCCGACGCAGTATGCGGCGAGGTCACGCTGGACGGCGTCTGGAGCATCAAGTCTCAGTCCTTCTCCGACGGCCGGCTCGCGCTCTATTCCCGCGACGACAACACATGGCGCTTCCTCAGCTCATCGCTGGCCGACATCGGCGGCGCGGCGACTGACAACGTGGACGGCTTCTTCTCCTACGACGCTAGCGCCTACTACTATCTGAGAGACAGTGTCCTCTGCCGCCAGGACATCGCAAGCGGCGAGCGGAGCCGCGTTCCGCTGTCGCCCGATCTGCGGATACTGGACATCACCGCTTTCGATGCACAGAGCGGCAGGATGGCCGTTCAGTTCTTCCTCTCGCCCTACGGCAGCGAATGCGGCACCGCAATCCTCGACACTGCGTCCGGTCAACTCTCCATGCTGTGCTCCGCCCGATATCAGACGGCCTTCACCGGCGGCCTGTGCCTGCTGGAATTTGACACCGACGCAATGGGCTATTCCGCGCTGTACGAGTCCGGCAGCGGCTTCATATACGCCGCCGCGGACGTTTTCCGGGGAAACAGCGCCGATCTGTACGCGGTATCCGGCGCGCCATACCTTATCGGCGTTGCGGACGGCGGCACATGCGTATACTCGCTGGGCGACAAACTTGAAATCTGCCCGCTGGCGGACTCCGGCGTCACCGGCGAGATGTATTTCTCCTGCTATCTTCCGGACGCGGCGCTGCTCGCCGGAGCGGTGTACCGTGACGGCGCGTTCCATCTCTACGCCATCGACCCCGCGCAGCTCTCATTTGCGGAGCTTGACGGCGCGGTCAGCGCGGAATCGCCCCTCGCCGTCGACAGCTCTTTGGCGGGCAACTACTGGCTGGAGGACTCCGGCTCGCCTGTGGCCGAAAATTTACAGCAGGCGCGGCAGTACGCGGACACGCTGGAGGCTAAATACAGTGTGCGCATCTTGCTCTCCTCGCAGTGCGCTTCCGCCGCCGCGCTCTGTGACCGCGCCATCACGCTGTCCGACACGATGAGCGCCGACGAGGAGCTGTACGGTATAAACGCCGCGCTCGACGCGCTGTCGCGCACACTCTCCCTGTACCCCGACGGCTTCTTCGCGCAGTTTAAAAACGGCATGGGCGAGGGCGGAATCCGCTTCCTCCTGACGGAGCGGATCGACAGTGACTACGGTGTCGTGGGCTGCGCCTACGAGAGCCGCGAATGGCAGAACATCGCGCTGGACGTCCGCATGGCAGACGGGCTTGACACCATCATCTGCCATGAGCTGTGGCACGCGACCGAGAACCACATTCTCTCGCGTGATTACTCTGCGTTTTCGCCCGACGCATGGGCGGCGCTGAACCCCGAGGGCTTCGCCTACTGCGAGGATCCGACGCAGTCCGACTCGATGCTGGAATGGACGCTGTACAGCAGCAGCTCTAACAACGTGTATTTCGTTGACGGCTACTCCTGCGTGAACGAGCGCGAGGACAGGGCGCGCATCATGGAATACTTCATGGTGCACGAGGACGAGGCCGGTCTGCTGATCGAGTCCCCGGCCATACGGCAGAAGCTCCAGTTCATGTGCGATGCCGTGCGTAATAACTTTGACACCACCGGATGGAGCGCCGTCCGCTGGGAGTCGCTTCTGGGATGAATATGACAAAAAGTTCCTGAGTTAAAAACTCAGGAACTTTTTGTTTTACTGCTTGATCTGCTTGACAGCCTCGTTTATGCCCGTGGCCGCGAAGCCGCTGACGATGCCGACCGCTACGGCGGTTATGTAGTCGCCCGCCGGATAGTCCGGCATATATCGCATAGCCAGCACGCCAAGGATGCCGCCCACGACGCCGCAGATGATGGGTATCCACTTGTTATCAAGGCCGCTCGCCTTGACGAGCTGACCTGCAAGATAGCAGATCACCGTTATCGCGGCGACGCCCGCAATTCCGAAATCCATGCTCTCACCTCCCTTCATCATAATCCAAGCTGCCCCAGCGCGTATGCGAGCACCGCGCCGACAAGCAGCCATATCACCTTATCGACCAGCTCCTCCCAGCGCCTTGCGGGCTTGCCGGTCAGGGTCTTGATGTCTGACTTCATAACCGTGAGATCCCGCTCCATGCCGCCCTGCTTCGTGGCAAGCTCCTTGACCGAGAGGGCAAGGTCTGTCAGCGCGCTCTGGTTCCGCTCGATCTCCTCTATACGATGCGTATTCGAGCGGCTGCGCGCGTCAACGCGCTCTATTTTGAGCGCAAGTTCTTCTGCCGTCACCGTTCATCCTCCTATCAGCCTTGACCATGTGTTTGCTCCGGCGACGCCGTCCACGGCCAGCCCGTGCGCGCGCTGGAATGCCCAAACCGCAAGCTTCGTGCAGGTTCCGAAGTCACCGTCCGCGCCGCAGGAGCCGCAGGAATATCCGCGTCCGATCAGCAGCAGCTGCATCGACCGCACCGCTTCGCTCACGTCGCCCTGACGCAGCAGCGGCAGCTGCACCGCGGTGCTGTTCTTCTCCGTACCGGCGGCGACCGCCGCGCCCTGCGCCCAATCCGCGGGCGCATCGCCGTAGCTTATCCAGCCCGGCAGCCCCCACAGCGCCCAGCCGCGATCCTTCAGGCGGGTCCTGACAACACCCTTCGCGTGCCCTGATACCTCCACGACGTATCCGTCTCCGACGTACACGCCGACGTGTCCGAGCCCCTCCATGAACACACAGGCTCCCGTGAGCTGCGGCATCTTCGCGATATCGCCGCGCCGGACGCAGCTCCGGTACAGCCCGCTCACCGCGACGTCCTGCGCGGCGCAGTACACGGGTGCGCTCTGCGCCGTGTCACTCCAGAGGTAGCCCTTTATGAGCCCCACGCAGTCGTGAACGCGCTTGCCGAACTGCGATTCGAAGTCGTCCGCCGTGTAATGCTCCGGATACTGTGCCCGCTTCTGCGCGAGCAGCGCCGCCGATGCCGTCTGCCCGAAGGTGCCCCACCAATAGGGGCGTCCGAGCTGCGCCAGCGCGTATTGTGCCAGTCCTTCTCCCGTTTTTGTCGTCATGTTCTGTCACTCCGTTTCATGTTTTCGTCAAGTCCTGTAAAACAGAACCCGAATTTGAAATAAATAACGCCGTCGGCGGCATTGCCGCGGGCGTCCGTTTGGGGCTTTTGCCCTCGTATGTATGCTTTGAGCATAGATTCCTCCTGCATGTCTTAATCAGATATTGCTTCACCATGAATATCTTGGTGAGATAATATCACATCATTTTCATTTTGTCAAGTTAAACAGAACTTCAAATCTACAAAATTTTCTACCTGTCAGTCCGATCGGGGTTTAAAAATGCATACTGCCGTGAATAGGTTTCCTTTTATATGGGGCTATCTACTTCTATAATCAAGGTGATCTGCTCTTCTACATTAGGTGAAATGATGTTTCAGGCTAGGTATTTCCCTAAATTCTGCAAGTCTTCATTCATTTTCCGGATGTTTCCTTTGCATATTCTTGACGTTTATAGCTTGATTCTTTTCGTTTAAACGAGTAGAATATATTTACACTGACGAAAGCGGGTGACGCTATGGAATACATATCGGCCAAGGAGGCCGCGGAGCGCTGGGGTATACAAGTCCGCGGCGTGCAGGAGCTGTGCAAGGCGGGGCGCATCCAAGGCGCGTTCAAATTCGAACGCTCGTGGATGATACCGGCATCGGCGAAAAAGCCGGAGGATCCCCGCCGAACCGCGCGAAAAGATTCACGCACGGTCTCGTACGGCGACTATCCGAGCCTTATAGCGTACTGCACGCGCATGTCCCCCGGCAGTCTCAGTGGTATACCAATTGGTATAACCAGTCCCGCGGCCATACGCCAATTCAACGCTGAGCAGCTGTATTACACCGGCGAGCTTGACGCCTGCCGTGAAATGCTGCGCGACGGCGGCGCTGATCCGGAGACGCTTCTCAGCCGCCTGTCCCTGATGCTGCCGCTGAGCATCTGCCTCGGCGAGACGCAGACCTTCAACGACACGCTGGCGGCGCTGCACGGCCTGATAGATCAGGATTCCGGCAGTGTCTGCTCCCGCGCGGCGCGGCTGCTGCACTCATGCACGGCGCTGGGACTGTACATGCCGCACTTCGTGCCGGAGTGGATAAAGGACGGTCAGTTTGCGGGGCTGCCCACGGAGCTTATCCCATTTGCGATCTACACGCGCTGCAAATATCTTCTCGCCGCGAAGCGCGAGACCGAGGCCAAGGCCGCGGCGGAGACCGCGCTGAGCTTCTTCCCGCCGGACGAGGGCTTCAGCCTGATACACGTATACCTCCGCCTCATATGCAGCGCCGCGCTCTGTGCGACCGGTGACATGCACGGCTGTGAGGAGCACCTGCGCGAAACGATGGCGCTCGCCCTGCCGCGCGGCTATATCATCCCCTTCGCGGAATTCCTGACGCTGCACAGCGGACTTATAGAATCCGTATCGCAGCAGGAATTTCCGGAGCAGAACAAGCGCATTCTCCAACAGTGGACGCGCTGCTGGAAGAACTGGATGGTCTTCCGCAGCCGCCTCACCATATCCAACGCCACCGCCATTCTCTCGAACCGCGAGCACCATCTCGCCCGCCTGCTGGCCGCCGATCTCACCTACGCGGAGGCGGCGGCGCGGCTCGGCATGAGCGTCGGCAGCGTGAAAAATATGGCCTCGGTCATATACGCCAAGCTCCATATCGGCAGCAAAGCGGAGCTGAAAAATTACGCTTTGTAATTTTTCCAACCGCCAAAAAACTTCCAAAACGGCACTTCAAAATTTGACCAATTTCGTCTATTATAAGCGTGTAATATAGTTATGCGAAGCGTGTGCCGTGCGGCCGTCCGGGGGCGTCTCAGACTCCGGGCGTTGAAGCGGCGCATGGTTGTCCATGCCCCGGCGGGGTGCGTCTCAGTCCCCCATCGGCTGCCTGCGGCGGCAAAGCATACTTATTCATATGGTATTTTATTTGGGGAGGTTTATTCGCAGAAATGAAAAAAAGACTCTTTGCACTGTTTCTGTGCCTGTGCATGGTGATGACGCTGCTGCCTGTCGGCGCCTTCGCAGAAGGCACGGAAGCCCAGTTCGGATTGGCCGACGGCGGAGCATCCGTCACGTCCGTCAATCCTGTCGAGACGCCCGATCCGCATATAACTTTCAAGTTCTATAACGGGGAGACGCTTCTTGACACACAGGTCGTCAACGGCGACGGCCAGCTCACCGCTCCGGCGACGCCCGCCATCGAGGGTGGCCGCAAGTTCCTCGGCTGGTATGCCGTTGATGCCAGCAGCGGCCAGCTTGAGGCACAGGAGTTCGACTTCAGCAACGCGTACACCAATTACAGCGGCCGCAGCGAAGTCAAGGTCATGGCCAAGTTCGAGGCCGTGTTCTACGTGTACTTTATGACCGTTGACGGGCAGGTGCACTCCACCGCGATCGCAAACGCGGCCAACGACTTCAAGGTCGCTCTGCCTACGGACTATGAGCCGAAGGGCAAGGTAGTCACCGGCTGGACGGCAAACGGTGCGGTATTCACCGCCGATACCGTCGTCACTGCCGACACCTATGTCCACCCCGTCACCGAGGACTGCTACTGGGTCACCTTCAACACCACCGGCGGCAGCATGGTAGCCTCCTGCTCCGTCACCAAGGGCGATACCCTTAACCTCAGCGGCGTCACCGCTCCCACCCGCACCGGCTACAGATTCAAGGGCTGGAGCACCACTGCGGACGGTGCCAATGTTATTAACTCCATTGCGCCCACTGCTGACACCACCCTCTACGCTGTCTGGGAAGGCGACGATGTAACTTACACTGTCGTTTACTGGGGCGAGAATCCCAACAACACTGCCACCGAGAATATCCCGTTTGACACGCTTCTCGGCACCGAATCCAAGACCGCCAAAGTCGGCACGACCGTCACCGGTTCCGCCAGCACGGCAAGCAACAATACAATTAAAAACTATTTCACATATCACAGCAGTGACAGCGCAGTAGTAAAGGCTGACAACTCGACCGTCATCAACGTGTACTACACCCGCAAGCCATTCAGTGTCACCTTTGATCTCGGCAACTCCTATTTTAATAGTGTATCGATGACCGTCGGCGGCAAAACCTACACGAACGGCCGGAATGCCGACAAATATGTTCTGACCGCCAAGTACGAGCAGAATATTGAAAGTCTATGGCCGACCGCTTCCAACTTCAGTTCTGGCAGCAATTTCTCCGGCTGGTCCGTGGACGGACTTGACGGCACCGCTACATCCAAGCGCGTTACCATGACCGCCGACCTGTGTTCCCCCGGCGGTAAGACCGCAAAGGCAAACTATGATGCTAGTTGCCTTGATCACCTCTACTATATGTTTGAGAGCTTCGATCAGACAAGCCCCGCAAACGGCAATGAGCGCAAACAGTATGGCAATGTCTACTATGATAAGAGCGACGCATATTCGCAGGACGCGAACTCCGGAGGCGGCAATTGGGGACAGAAGGAAATAACCGGCATGACCGCCAAAGGCACCAATAAAGAGATTCTCAAAGACAGCGGCTTTCCCTTCTACTATCTCAGAGAGCGCAACATTTTCCTTTATTACACCCGCAACGAATATGATTTTATCAAAAACAACTATGGTACTGTAGCTTCTGAAAAGGTGAAGTTCGGGGCTTCGCTTGCCGACAAAGGCGGCGAACCGGCTCGTCCTGCCGGCTTCAGCGAGAACGCAGTGTTCAAGGGCTGGTATGAGGTTCCTGTCGGTCAGATAACCGACTCCACTCTGCCCTTCAACTTCAACGGCAAGACGATGCCTGCGAGCAAACTCACCCTCTTCGCATACTGGGTCGAGAAGCCCGTCACGCTGACGGTGCAGGTTCCCACACTCGGCGGATATACCGCGTCCAATTACGAGGTCGCCATCGGTACGGTCATCTCTGGCGTAGACGTGTTCAAGGATGCCGAGACCAAGATCGCCGATGCGGGCAAGACCGTTCTCAAGTGGGTATACGAGGACGGCACCGCCGTTGACGTCAACAGCGCCATCGGCAGCGACACCACCGTCAAGGCAGTCCTTGAGGGCGAGGTCTACAATCTGACCTACGTCACCGGAACCGACGCCGCGATAACCGACGAAAACCGCTACGAATATGAGGCGCGTGCACAGGTCAAGGACGGCAGCGGGCTCAAGACCGGCGACAAGGTGTTCGCATACTGGACTGATGAGACCGGCAAGGTCTACTATCCCGGCAGCTACGTCACCATGACCGGCAACAAGACCCTCACCGCGAACTACGTTGAACCCAGCGTCAAGGTCACGCTCACCTACCACTCGAACTTTGACACTGACCAGACCAAGACCATCGACGCCGTTCCCAACAACGACAAGGTCTCCGTCTTGGATTACGACGCAACCGGCATGACCACGCGCCCCGGCTACGAGTTCAAGGGCTGGAAGGATGCAAACGACGTTGAGTACGCCGCAGGCTCCGAAGCCCGTCTGGACAACAATGGCTCCAACGACCTCTACGCCGTCTGGGAAGCCATCGACGTGAACTACAAGGTCGAGTTCTACTACCAGAACACTGACGGTACATATCCCACCTCCGCAAACAGCAGCGAGACCCGTCAGGGCAAGACCGACTCCACCGTCTCTGTCACCGCCGCGGACAAGGCCGATAAGGAAAACGGCAAGTACGTCTATGACGGCAATGCGGCAAATGTCGAAAGCGGCGTCGTTACTGCGGACGGCAGCCTCGTCCTGAAGCTTTACTTCAAGCTCAATCAGGCAAGCTGCACTGTCAGATATCTCTGGAACGGCACTGATGAGAAGGTCGCCGATGACAAGGTCGTTCCCAATATGACCGTCAGCCAGACCTACACCGAGTCCCCCATCCCGGTCGACGGCTATACTTATGTCAGCAGCGATTCCAAGAGCATCACTATCGTTCCCGACAGCAGTAAAAATGTAATTACCTTCTATTATTATAAGAACGTCACCCTGACCGCGAACAGCGACACCCTTGAGTACAACGGCTTTGAGCAGTCCGTAAGCGGCTTCACCGGGGCACCGGAAGGGGCTGACTTCTCCGCCATCACCGTCGGCGCGAAGGGCACTGACGCCGGCGTCTATCCCGCAGAATTTGCGGACGGCACCGTCGGCACCGTTGACGCGACCAGGAAGTACATCGTCACCAAGGCAACCGACGGCAGCCTCACGATAACCGCGAAGGCCGCATTCATCACCATCACCGCTGACAGCAAGACCAGAGAGTACAACGGTGAGGCGCTCACCGACAATGGCTACACCTTCACCGAGGGCGTCCTCGTAAATGGCGACATACTGCACGTAGTCGTCAAGGGCAGCGTGACTGATGTTGATGAAGGCGAAGTTGTGAACAAAATCACTAGCTACTATGTCACAACACGTGACGGCAGCAGAGACGTCACTAAGAACTACACGTTCGAAGAGCCTGTCAACGGCACACTTAAAATCACCCCGCGCGAAATCACTCTGACCTCCGGCTCCGACGAGAAGATCTACGACGGCACTCCGCTCACTAATTCCACCGTTACCGTCGGCGCCCCCGGCTTCGTTGACGGCGAAGGCGCAACCTACACCGTGACCGGCAGCCAGACCGAAGTCGGCGAAAGCAACAACAGCTTCACCTACAAGCTGAATGACAACACCAAGGCTTCCAACTACACTATCACTCCGGAATACGGCAAGCTGAAAGTAAATCCCGTGACCGATGAGGTCATCGTCACCATCACCGAGAACAGCGGCAGCTATAAGTATGACGGCACCGAGAAGACCGTTACCGGCTACAAAGTGACCAGCATCAGCAACCCGCTCTACAAGGAGAGCGACTTCACCTTCAGCGGCGACGCCACCATCAAGGGCACTGACGCCGGTACCTACGACATGAACCTCGTTCCCGGCGACTTCACGAACAGCAACAAGGACTTCACGAACGTCACCTTCGTGATTGTCAACGGTACGCTCGTGATCTCCCCGCGCACCCTGACCATCACTTCCGGCTCCGACAGCAAGGAATATGACGGCACCCCGCTCACCAGCAGCGAAATCAAAGTCTCCGGCGACGGCTTCGTTGACGGCGAGGGCGCATCCTACACCTTCACCGGCAGCCAGACCAACAATGGCAGCAGCAAGAACATCTTCGACTACGAGCTGAACGCCAACACCAAGGCAAAGAACTACGAGATCACCAAGGAATACGGCGACCTGACCGTCACCGCAGTTTCCACCCAGATCGTCATCACCGCAAACAGCGGCGAGAAGATGTATGACGGCTCCGCACTCATCAACGGCGGCTACACTTTCACCTCCGGCATCCTTGTTGACGGCGATGTGCTTACCGCAGTCGTCGAGGGCAGCCAGCTCAACGCAGGCAGCAGCGCAAACGTCGTCAAGTCCTACCGCGTCATGCGCGGCGAGACCGACGTCACCGCAAACTACCGCTTCGCAGAATCCGTTGACGGCAAGCTCACCGTTACCGCGCGCAAGGTCGTTATGACCTCCGCGGACGACGAGAAGGTCTACGACGGCACTCCGCTCACCAATGACGAGATCACCGTCACCGGCGACGGCTTCATCGAGGGCGAAGGCGTCACCTATGACGTCACCGGCAGCCAGCTCGACGTCGGCAGCAGCGACAACAGCTTCACCTACGAGCTGAACGAGGGCACTCTTGCCGAGAACTACATCATCGAGACCGAGGAAGGCAAGCTCACCGTCACCAGCCCCGAGCAGCACATCGTCATCACCGCGAACAGCGCGGAGAAGACCTATGACGGCACTCCGCTCACCGACGATGGCTTCACCTACACCGACTTCGTTCTCGCCGAGGGCGACGTGCTTGAGGCAGTCGTCGAAGGCAGCCAGACCGACGCCGGCAGCAGCGTGAACGTCATCAAGTCCTACCGCGTCATGCGCGGCGATGAGGACGTCACCGCAAACTACATCTTTGACGACTCCGTTGACGGCACCCTGACCGTTACCAAGCGCAAGGTAACCCTCACCTCCGGCACCGCCTGCAAGATCTACGACGGCAAGTACCTCACCTGCAACAAGGTCGAGGTCGGCGGAGACGGCTTTGTTGAAGGCGAAGGCGCGACCTACGATGTGACTGGCAAGCGCAAGGACATCGGCTGGAGCTACAACGACTTCACCTACAAACTCAACGACAACACCAAGGCCGACAACTACGAGATTACCGTTGAGCGCGGCTTCCTGTACGTCAAGGATCAGGCTGAAAAGCCCAAGACCGGCGACAGCAGCGACCTTCTCCTCCTGCTTGCCCTCATGAGCATGAGCGGCGCAGGCGCAGCGGGCACTGTGTACCTCTACCGCAGAAAGCGCGAGGAGCAGGAATAAGCTCAAAATAGCAAAGCACTAAACTAAACGAATCCCCTCCGCAGTGATTGAACTGCACCCCATTTGTTAGACAGTATGATATACTATCTAAGAAGTGGGGTGTTTTGCTATGCCAAAAGGAGTACCAAACAAACGATATACGCCGGAGTTCAAGAGAATGGTTGTAGAAACCATGAAAAAAGAACATCTGAGTATCTATGCAGCGATGCAGGAATTTGGAATTAACGACCATAAAATTATAGAGCGCTGGGAACGCATTT
>OLPW01000061.1_pt1 | contig 110307 bp, 98 predicted proteins | sample 1672161 | NCBI WGS metagenome assembly OLPW01 (sample SAMEA3136654, study PRJEB25190) | human gut metagenome
TATGGTTGAATTTTATTTTTATATCATTTTGTTTCACATCATTGACAAATATACAATTTTTAGTTTATGTAAAATAATGTACAGTAATACATTGACTTTGAAAACAAATAATGGTATAATAAAAAGCATAAAATTTATATTTAAATATTTATAATTAAATACAGGAGGCTTTAATATGGATGACTATAAAAATAATGAGTATGAGATTTTAAACGTTCAAAATGATTTGAGATTATTACGGAGAATAAGACCGTTATGTCTTCAAAAGGCAAAGGATATGTGTAAATTTTTGACAAAAAATACTAATAAACTGGTTTGTTGGTATTTTGATCCAGATGAAGATGAAATTGAAATATATACTGAAAATAGCAATTTTGAAGAAGCAATGAAATATCTTGATGAATTTGAACATTCTTATACAACAACACTTCGAAAAAGAAAAATGATTGCAAATCATAGGCATAAAAAAGGTTAAAGTTAAGGTGGTATAGAACTCTATGCCACCTTAGTTTCCTTTTATAACTATTTTCCTAAATATTCAATAACAATGTTAACCAAAGCATTAGTAAAGTAAGAATTTGATTCTATATCATTTAAATCAGGTGTATTTAAAAATATTGTCTGATTTCCCACATTTACAAGTTCATATATATTATCTGTATTTTCAACGGATATTATACCTTGAGAAGAAATTGTTATATATTCGTCATTATATACCCATTTACTGCCTCCAACATATATATTGTCTGTATTTGTTAGTCTAAATCCAATTGAAATAAAGTCGTTTTTAGGATTAAATCCAGGATCAGTTTCTAAAACTCTTGATGAAACTATAAAACTAATTTTGTAGTATCCAATTTCATTAAATTTTATTGTTTCTTCATTTGAATCAAGAGTTATGAGATTTGAAGAATCAAGTTCTTTTCTGTCTATTGGAAGTCTATCGCCTGTATTTACTGCTAATCCATCATAAGTAGTTCCATTATTAAATGTTACAAGATAAGCAGCTCGTATAGATTCTAGACCACTGTCACCTTTATCACCCTTGTCGCCTTTTGGTCCTTGTACTTTTCCTACGTTTACCCATTTGTTTTCTGTATCGGACCAAACGTATAAATCACCATCAACCAAATAAGATTCATTTATATTTCCAACAGAATTTTCAGCAATAAGATCATCATAAGTTGGATAGCTTCCTAGAATATTTACACTTTTACCGTCAAGGCCATCTCTTCCAGCGAGGCCGGCAACCCCAGTAGGTCCAGTAGGTCCAGTTGGCCCAGTAGGTCCAGTTGGCCCAGTAGGTCCAGTAGGTCCAGTAGGTCCGGTAGGTCCAGTAGGTCCGGTAGGTCCAGTAGGTCCAGTAGGTCCAGTAGGTCCAGTAGGCCCAGTAGGTCCAGTAACTCCGGTAGGTCCGGTTGGACCAGTTACACCAGTAGGTCCAGTATCTCCGGTAGGCCCAGTTGTTCCAGTAGGCCCAGTAACACCAGTAGATCCAGTAACTCCAGTAGGTCCAGTAACTCCAGTAGGTCCGGTTGGACCAGTTACACCAGTATTACCAGTAGGTCCTTGAATTCCTTGAAATCCTTGGACACCTTGAGGTCCTGTAGGTCCAATTGGCCCTTGAGGTCCTGTTGGTCCTTTAGGACATATGCAACAGGGTTTACAACATGCACAAGGCGGATTGTATTGACAACAATTTGATGAATTTGTACATTCATTTGAACAATTTCCGTAATTATTCATTAAAAATTTCCTCCTTTATATTTTAGAGAATTAATTCTCATATAATAATATATGAATTAGCAGATAGATAGGTGAATAAAGAAAAAAATATATGAAAAAATAGGTTAAAACTAGATTTAACCTATTAAAATATATTATTTGCTTTTTTTATCTTTTTTATTTTTATCTTTCTTATTTTGTTTCTTTTTAGTAATTCCTTCTTTTAGTTCGCCAAATTGTATTTTGTATTTTTTAAATTCAAGTTTTGGAAATGCATCAATTATTCTATCATGTAGGAAATTTGTTTTATTTATAATTGAATTCTTAACTTCCTCTAGTTGTTTTATAACTTCACTGTTTTTAGCTTTATCTTTACCCTCTTCTGATATTTTCTCTGCAAGTAGTTTTGCTTCTTCAAGTTTATCTTTAAGATTAAATAAAGTACTTAGGGTAGTTACAATATCTAAAAGAACTAATGAAACTAGACCACCTATGATATAGTTTGCTAAAAAATCTGGAATTAAACGTATTGCTATAGTTACATATGGATGTACAAAATAAACTAAAATAATTCCAAGAATGCCAAATGGTATAGCTGTACCTATACAAACTCTACCATTTATATTTAAAGGTTCATTAGAGTAATCCCACCATTTTGCATTAAATAATTTTTCCATTGCAAAGCTTGTTATATATTCAAGAGTGGTAGTTATTAAAACTGATAAAACAAATATTAAAATTGGGTTTGATGTAAATGGTTTTAGTAATAGCAATATAAATAAAGCACCAAATCCATAAATAGGGCAATATGGACCAGAGAGAAATCCTCTGTTTGTCCACTTTCCATGTACTATTCTACAAAAGATTACTTCACATATCCAACCTATAACGCTATATATAAAAAGATACATAAATATAGTATTAAACTGCATAATATCACGTCCTTTTATTGTTATATATTATATAGAAAAAGTAGAAATATGTCAAATAAAAAATTATTTAGTTTAACTACAATTATAAATTGTTGTAGTTATTATTTTTTTCTAACCCTTAAAGTAAAAATTTCATATAATATTACGAGGGGGAGATAAGTATGAAAATTTTAGTATATAATCCTACAACAAATAGGATGGAAACATATTATAGAGAATTGAATGAACCAATGCCATATTCAAAAGATAGGTATTTAACTGTAAAAGAATTTAAGGGCTCTTCGAATTCTGATGTCTTATGGACAGATAGGAGAACAATGGAAGCTTTTAATAAGTTAAGAGAGTTATATGGAAAACCAATACCAGTTGGTTATGGATTTAAGAGGATAAGAGAGGGTGGACATTCTGCAATGAGTCAACATTATGCTGGCGTTGCACTTGATGTTGGGCAAAAACTTAATAATGAAGAGAGAACAAAATTAAGAAAACTTGCAACAAATTACAAATTATATACATATGTTGAACCAGAAAGTTTAACACCTACGTGGGTACATATAGATACAAGAGCTAAGAATCCTGCTTGTGCAAGAGGTGGATATCCAACCATTAGACAGGGAAGTAAGGGTGTTTATGTTGCAACACTTCAAGATGCTTTAGATTTTTTAGGATATAACGCGGGAAATATAGATGGCATATTTGGAACAAATACTAAAAATGCTGTTATTAATTACCAAAAATCCAAAGGATTAAAAGCTGATGGAATAGTTGGTTGCAATACTTGGACAGCACTTACAAGGGAAGTTGCAGATAAAAGATAAATATTACAAAAATATTACATTTGTTTTGAATAATTTTTATTTATAATAAAAGATATATGTAAATGTTTACATAAGGTGTTTACAAAAATGAAATATTATGATATAATGCATGTATATTAGTAATTATTTTTTTCTTTATACATAAGAATAGTAATATATAAGTTTCAAAGGAGGAAGTTTTTGAATGGAAAACGAGTTAGAAAATAATATAGTTAAAATAGGTGGAAGGTTAGCTTCAGCTATTGAATTTAGTCATGAAGTTTACGATGAAAAATTTTATAAATTTTATATAGAAACTAATAGACTTAGTAATTATTCTGACAAATTGCCAGTTATAATTTCTGAAAGAATAATTGATTTAGACAGTTTAAATGTAGGTGATTTAATTCATATAACAGGACAGTTTAGATCATATAATGAGCCAACATCAAATGGTAAAAGTAAGCTTGTTCTTACAATATTTACAAAAGAGATTGAGAAAATAGACGACGAAAGTATGATTACTTTAAATGATGCTACATTTATAGGGTATATATGCAAACCACCTATATATAGAAAAACTCCTCTTGGAAGAGAAATAACAGACCTACTTATAGCAGTAAATAGAACATACAAAAAGTCTGATTACATTCCATGTATTCTTTGGGGAAGAAATGCTAAATTTTGTGAAAATATAGAAACTGGAGCAATGGTTAAATTAAGTGGTAGAATTCAGTCAAGAAAATATGAAAAAAAACAGGCTGATGGAACTGTTGAAGAAAAAGTTGCGTATGAACTTTCTGTATCTAAGTTTTCAGTTATAGATGAAGAAGAAAATAATAAAAATGAAGAAGTAGATGAGAGTAAATAATAATAATTAAAGGGTAAGATTTATAGCGAGTCTTACTCTTTTTCTTGATATGAAAATTCAAGTGGATTTGTTGTTTTTCCATTTTGAAGAAAAATTGTAAAATGTAAGTGTGGGCCTGTTGTATATCCGTTTAGTTTTCCATCAGATAAATATTTTGGACCTACATATCCTATATTTTCTCCTTTTTTTACGTACATTCCGTTTGACACTATATAGTTTTCTGATAGATGACCATATAATGATTTTTTGCCATCGTCATGTAGTATAATAACGCAATTACCATATCCTTTTAAGAAACATGAATTAATTATTACGCCATTGTTACAAGAATATATCTTTGTTCCTGGGGATGCTGGAATATCAACTCCATCATGAAAGTTACTTTTTCCATTTAGATCTCTATATCCATAATATGATGAAAAGTTTTTTGAATTTATAGGGAAAACAAAGGAATTTACTAAATCTTGGTTTTTATTATCAATTTTATTTGAAAAAAATACACTAAATATAGATAAAAAAATTATGAATGAAATATAAAATTTCTTAAGCAAAACATCACTCCTAATAAATATGAATTAATTATATAATATTTTTATTTGAATGTAAAGAAAAAGTGTTCGACAAAAATATACAAATAATAACAGTTGCTATGTAAAAAGAGTATTGAAAAGTGTGCATAGAGCAATATTTTACATAAAGCAGATATGACTAATGTCATACCTGCTGTTTTTCTGATTTAAGACAAAAATTATAATAATTTTAGTAAATTTTTTATTGGATTTTTTTACAGCCACCATTTATCTTGTAAGCCAATTTGCTATATCATATATCTGTATTCCTTCATATTGATAATCATCATGTTTTGTTCTTGCTATTATTACCTTAGGATAAGCATCTTTTATTTGTAATAATGGTTCGGTTTCTCTTTTTAAAGTTTCTTCATTATCTAAATTATCAGATACTTGAATATAGATTTTTTCATTTTGTTTTGTAACCACAAAATCCACTTCCTTATTGTATAATACACCAGTATATACTTCATATCCTCTTCTTAACAACTCGATTGCAACTATATTTTCGTATGTTCTTCCATAATCCATATTTTTTGTACCTAAACGTGCATATTTAAAAGCATGATCAGATAAATAGTATTTTTCATCACTATTTAAATATTTTTTCCCTTTTATATCATATCTACATATTTTGTAGAAAGCAAAAGATTCACATAAGTACAGAATGTAATTTCCAATAGTTTTGTGGTTAGTTTCAAGGTTTGATTCACTTGAGTTTAAAGAATTAGAAATATTTCTAAGTGAAGTTCTGTTAGATATATTATCCATAAGAAAGTCATTTAGTGAACTCATTAATTTAGGATCTTTAATATTATTTCTTTCAAAAATATCTCTAACTATTAATGTGTTATATACATTATTTAGATAGTCATATTTTTTATCTATTGAATTATATAAATATGAACCTGACATTCCACCTTCTAAAACATACTTTTTAAATGCTTCATCTATATCCTTATATTTAAAATATTCTATATATTCTTTAAATGAGAAGGGGTAAACTTCTATTTCAAATGTTCTTCCAGTAAACAGTGTCGCTAAATCACTACTTAATAAAAAAGCATTTGAACCAGTTATATAAATATCATATTTTTCTTCTGTGTGAAGACTATTTATTGTTTTTTCAAATCCTTCACACATTTGTACTTCATCTATTAAAAGAAAATTTTTCATTCCTTTTACATATCTTTCTTTAACAAAATCATTTAGTTTATGATATTCTTTAATATTTTCGAAATCTAAAGAGTTATAATTTATATCTATTATATTGTAATTTTCAACATTGTTTTTTATATATTCTTTAAATACTTCTAAAAGTTTAGATTTTCCGCTTCTTCTAACCCCTGTAATAACTTTTATATCTGGTGTCCCCATTACATTTATCAAAGTATTTAAGTAATTTCTTTTTATTAATTTCACATTTTTTCACCTCAATAGTATTATAGCATTTTATTTCCCAAAAATCAATTATTTTTATTTTTGGGAAGTACTAATGTTATTTTCTTCTTTTTTTCTAATCTTCATACAGTTTTAATTAGCATTTCGAAAAAATTATATTTATATTAATTTGCAAGGAGGATTTTTATTAAAACATCTATTTACTTGAAAATGAATTTTGAAATTAAGTTATATCATATGTTTCAGAGATTTTACTATGATTACTCCGAACAAAAGAAATAAAAGGGGGCTGTAAAAAAAGTTCAAAAAAAGAGCTGAAAAACGTGAATAATTCAACTCTTTATGATATTATTTTAAATTGAATTCTTTTTATATTCTCTATAAATTTTATATGGTAATTGGTAATGTTTTCCATAAAAATATATATTTAATGATTAACTTTAATAACATATGATATTTTATCTTCAAATATTTTTTCGTATTTTGAATTGTTAAAGATATTTTTTGCTAAAGCAGAATCTTTTGAAATTAACAAATATTCAATATTATATTTACTAAGAATTTCTTCATAATTTCCTGTACAGTTAATAGTATTTATATAGTCTTCAGCAACAGTACAGTCCTTATTATACTCTTTAGTATAAAGATCACATCTTGAATCTATGAAGCATTTTATATCATTAAACATTAATAAACTACCATAAGTGTATTCGTTAAATATTCTAGAATTATTTCCAATATTTTCCTTTATATAATTTACAGAATCTATTGGATATACTGACTTAGGAAGATATCCAGCTCTGTTATTACTAAAACTATTTTTGAATGAAAAACATATAGCTATTAATAAATACATTGCTATAATAGTAATTCTTAATACTTTCACACCTTTTTTAGTAATACCTTTATATAACAAATCTTTAAATTTTATTGCTAATTCTTCTATATACTCCAAACAAGGAACTGTAAATATTACAAATAAAGAAAAATGTCTTAGTGTCATTAATGTCATAAAAGATGTTCCAAGTAAAAGAAATAATCTTTCTAGCGTTATTTTCTTTTTAGTATAAAGTATAGAAATTACTATTAAAAGTAAATATATATAGAAAAATTCACCGCATGTGTTTTTTATACTAATAGGTTGAAATTCTGATATATATGTGTTAATAAAAGAATTACTTAAAGTCTTAACACAATACATTATTTGATTATATCCAAATGGATTTACAAATGTAAATAAGATTCCAAATATTATTGGAATTAATAAATATTTCAAATTTGTTACATAATCTTTGTTATACTCAATTTTACTTGTTTTTATTTTAACGTAGTTAAGTAAATATACAAAAATTATAATAAAGTAAAAATAAATAGTACCAGCATGAAAGTTTATTATAAATAATGGTAATATACTAAGTGGTATTAAGTATTTATATTGTTTGCTTCTTAAAAATTTTTCAATAAATATTAGTTCTAGTAAAAAGAATATATAACTATACATTTGAGCTCTTATTGATATAAATGGTGTTAATATTGAAAGTTCTGCAAATACAAATAAATATGAAATTAATTTATTCTTTACAAATAATTTGTTTGCAACATAAAATAAAAAAGCAAGTATACATGTAAGAATAATACACCAGATGTATAATCCAAAAAATCCAGAAAAATTATATATTAAATACGTGATAATATTTACCATAAAATGTTGAGGTGTATATTCTAGATTTTCATGTATGGAATAGTCATCAATAGTTGATATACCATCATTTATATATTTATCTCCAAGCGATATATCAAATAATGTGTCATTTTGGAAATATAAAGGTGCTATTCCTAAAATAAATAAAAATAATATAATAACAAAAATAATATATATAAAAATTTTCTTTTTTTTCATTGGTTTCCTCCACAATAATATAACTAGTTTATACCATAAAATATGAAGTATGTCTAGAAATGTATAAAAAAATTTTATAAAATTAAAAAAAAAGTATTGCATTTTTTTTATTTATTGATATAATTAATTTATGTATGAGAACATAAGGAGGAAATTATGAAAAAGTCTAAAAAAATATTTTTAAGAGTACTACCTGTGCTTATTGTTTTAATGGTTGTTTTTACAACTAATGTTTTTGCAGCAGGATTTAATAGTTTTGATGCAAAAACAATGAATGTAGATGCTAACACTAATACTAATGCGGTAAAATCTATCAATAAAGTATGGGGAGTTATCTTAACAATTTTACAAGTTGCTGCAATAGCTGCTGTTGTTTTTGCAGGTGTTAGATACATGTTTGCATCTGCTGATTCCAAAGCAGATATAAAGAAGCAAATGGTATGGCTTGTAATTGGAGCAATACTTGTATTTGGAGCATCAACTGTTATAGGATTCTTAACAGGAACATTTAAGGAAATGGTTGGCTAAATATTAAATTTTTACTTAAATAAAAAGAAAAAGTCAGTGGTATTAGACTTTTTCTTTTTTTGTTAATGGAGGAAAGATATGAAGAAAATAAAACTAAAAAAAATTTGTATTTCAATTTTTATAGTTGTTGCTATAGTAAATGTTATAAACATATATGGTAATAATATATATGCAAATACAGTTAGTGAAGTTAAAAATAATATAGACGAAGAATCTGGAAATTGCCCTATTTATTATTCAAAGAAAAATAAAAGTAGTGATAAAAAAACAGGAAAAAATGTTAATGATGTAAATGTAAAAAAGTTAGGAGGATTGTCAAATGTTGGTGATGTTGATACTTTTACTCCAACTCAAGAAGTGATAGAAAGTGGAAGAGAATCACTAGATGATGATGGTCTTTATAGATATAAAAATTTTAATAATGCCTTAAGTAAAATTTTTGGAGTTTTAATTGTCACTTTGCAGGTTGCTTCGATGGCTGGAATAATATTTGCCGGTGTAAGGTACATGTTTGCATCTGCTGATTCAAAAGCTGATTTAAAGAAAGGCCTTATTCATTTGGCTATTGGAATGGTAATAGTTTTTGGAGCATCTTCAGTTGTCGGTTTTGTAACAGGAACTTTTGATGATATTTTTAGAAATCTAATGTAGTTTAAAATTACATTAAAATTACAAAAATATTACAAAAAAATAAAAAAATCTATTTTTTATCAAAAATATAGATTTTTTTTTGATTTATTGATATAATCTAATTTAAGAAAAAAGATAAATGTAAGTTTAAATATAAGGTGATATAAATGAAAAAAAGTAAAATTATAACTTCATGTCTTATGATAATGATAATTTTAAGTGTAATGCCTTTCTTTAATTTTGTTAAGGCCGATGCTCCGAATAATTCTGGAAGTGAGACCGAAACTTTTTGGAAAAGTGCGGGAGACTGGTTTAATGATGTACAAAAAGAAGGCGAAGGAAATGTTTCAGAGAAATCTATTGAAATCGTAAATCAATTTATGGATATAGTAAATTATGTTGGAACAACTCTTATAATAATTGCAACAATGTTTTTAGGAGTTAAGTATATGTTTGGAAGCGTTGAAGGAAAATCTGAAGTTAAAGAAAGTTTAATGACACTTCTTGTGGCTTGTGTATTCTTTTTTGGATGGCAATACATACGAGATATTATATTAATTGGAACAAGTGGAACTCAATTATTTTTGGTTAGTAATAAAGATCCTTCATATCAAAGTCTTTTTGGAAGATTATTAGGTGTCGTTATGATGATAGTAAAAGTTGCAGCAATTGTTGGCGTTATATATGTTGGAGTAAGATATATATTTAGTGGAGCTACTGGAAAAGCAGAACTAAAAGGTAAATCAGCATATTTTGTAATAGGAATAATATTAACATTTTCATCAGTTACAGTGCTTACTGTATTTGCGAATGTATTAGCAGATTTATTAAAATAGCGTAACAAAGGAGGAATTATTATGGGAAAATCGTATTTTGTACCTCGTAGTGCAAAAGGTGAGTCAAGAATATTATATATTTTTACAATAAAGTCTTTTGCTTTTACGGTATCTATTGGATTAATAGGAGCTTTGGTATGGTACATAATGTCAAGTATTTTTGATGGATTTCCACTTGTTGCTGGACTTGTTATAACTGGAATTTTTGGTGGAATACGGATATATTATTGGTGCTTTAAAAATACCCGATTCAAAATTTATGGGACCATTTAGAAAAGCAGGTGGAGAATATTTAAGTGATATAATTTTTAGAGCTATAACTTTTAAGAAAAGGAAAAAAATATATCTGTACAATTTAAAAAGAGGAGGAAAATAGTATGGGAACTTTGGTTGTACCTATTGTTATGTTAGTTATACTAGGAGTGTTTGGAATTGTTTTTTTTGTAGTGGTAAAAAAACAAAATGAAGGAATTGATTCTAAAAGTGGTAAAAGTTCAACAAGTGGTAAAGAATCATCTTCAAAAGAAAAAAAACATGAAGTAAAAAAAGAAGATGTTTTTGATTTTATGGAATTTGATGAAATATCAGACAACATGATCATACAAAATAAAGGAACAAGATATACTATGATGATACAATGTAAAGGTATTAATTATGACTTAATGTCTGATGTTGAACAATTATCTGTTGAAGAAGGTTTTATAACATTTTTAAATACCTTAACATCACCAATTCAGTTATATGTTCAAGCTCAAAATCTTGATCTTAAGGGAACAATTAAAGTATATAAACAACATGTTGATAAAATAAAAGAAGAGTTCGAAAATGTTAACCAAGAGTATAACAGAGTAAATGAAGCATTTGATTCTACAAAGGATGAAATTAGTAAAATTGAAAAAGAAAGAAATAAAACTTTAAATGTATATGAGTATGCAAGTGATATTGTTAATTATGTTGAAAGAATAAGCTTAAATAAGAGCTTGTTGCAAAGAACATTTTTTGTATTAGTGTCATATAATTCTTCAGAAATTAATGCTATAGATAGATTTACAAAGGAAGAAATAAGAAATATTTGCTATAATGAACTTGTAACACGTGCGCAGTCAATAATTAACGGACTTGCCGGTTGTTCCGTTGCTGGAAGAATTTTAAACTCAAATGAAATTGCAGATGTATTGTACACAGCATATAATAGAGACGATAAAGGACTTATGAGCGTTAAGGAAGCTCTTGATTCAGGATTTTACAGATTATATTCAACTAGCGAAGATATTTTCCTAAAGAAACAAAAAAAATTACAAGAAGAAATAGATAACGAAGCTAGAATTAAGGCTCTTGAAACATTAAAGGAATCTATTAAAGAAGGAGAATATATTTCTCCAAGAATTAAACAGCTTGATATTGAAGAGCAAATAAGTAAAAAGGCTGGTGAAATTGTTAGACGTGAAAATGTACCTGTGGATATAAAAGAAAAAGCTAATGAGAAATTAATTCAAGAATTTAGAAAAACTAAAAAAGATATATTAGAAAAAGCTGGCGCAGAGTACCAAGAATTAACAGAAACTCTTGGTGTTGATGTTGGACTTGATGAAGATAAAAAGGATAACGAAAATACGAATGCTAATGAACAAAAAAATAATATTTCAAGCGAATCTAATGTTGCAAATGAAAATATTGAAGATTCAAAAATAAAAACGGATGCTAAAAATGCTGATGAATCCTCAAAAAACAATTTAAACGTTGAAGAAAAGTCTGAAGAAGATACTGTACATGAACAAAGACCTATAGTACAAAAAATAAAAGTTGATGAAAGTAATTTTGAATATAATAGAAATTTAGATAACAAGAGCGATAATGACTTTGATATCAACTTATCAGATGGATTCGATGATAGAATGGGGTCATCTAGCTTGGACGATGCGACAAATTCATCTGAAAATGATTCTATAATATAGTGGTTAGGAGGATTTTGATATATGGGAAAAAATAAAGAAAAGAAAGAAAAAAAGGAAAAGAAAACAAAATTAAAAAAAGGCCAAGTTGATACTCAACAACCACAGGATGAACTTATTAAAGCAAATGAAAATTTACCAAATAGTCTTGAACTTAACAAGTCAACACTAAAAGACTTACTTGCTCCTTCTGGAATAGATGCATCACATTATGATTATTTAGAAATTTTTTCTAAAATTTCAAGATTTGCAAGAAGTTTCTATTTGACAACTATACCAAGACAAGCAACATTTCCATATTTCTTATCTGGTATATATGAATTTGGTGATATAAATGCTTCAGTATATATCACTCCTATATCTGAAACAACATCTCAAAATCAACTTAATAAGCAAATTGTTGAATTACAATCTGAAAGATATGTTGCACATGACAGAGGAGATATAAACAGAGAGTCTGTATTATCAACAAAACAAGCGGAGGCTGAAGCACTAAGAGATCAGATTGCTGCAGGATATAATAAATTATTTGATGCAACAATTTTATGTACTTTGTTTGCATATAACAAAAATGAACTTGATAAATTATCTGAATTACTTGCAATGGAAGCTTCCAAGAATTTATTAGGCCTAAAAGCTGCATGGGCTCTTCAAGAAGAAGCATTTCAGTCAAATTTACCACTTAATAATAATAAAATGTCAAGAAAGCATACATTTGATAGAGGTTCTATGGCTACGGTTTTTCCATTTGTTAATGCTGAAGCTGGTCATAATATGGGAGTTCCAATAGGAATTAACAAACAAACAGGACTTCCTATAATATTTGATAATTTTAGTAGTACTTTAACAAACTATAATATGATTATATTTGGTAAGTCTGGTGCAGGTAAATCAGTTACAATAAAAACTATTATGGCAAGATCTGCAATCCTTATGGGAGTTGAGAACCTAGTACTAGACGCTGAAGGAGAGTATGTAGTTGTTGCAGAAGCTTTACGTGGAATTAATGTTAATATTGGTCCAAAGAGTAGTACAATAATAAATATTTTTGATATTGAAACAGAAATTGTAAAAGATGAAATTACAGGAAAAGAGAGATATGCTTTAAATGTAGAAAATAAGGTTGAAGACGTAACTCAGGCCCTTTTAACAATGGCACGTGGTGCTACAAAGTCTGAAGAGGTTAACGAACTTACAAAACAAATAATTGCAGAAATTGTTGCAGAAGAATATGCTGATAAAGGAATAACAAGTGATCCTAGTTCATTGTATACAGGTTCTGTAATTGATATGGAAGATGGAGATACAACTAAAAAGAAAAAAGATATGCCTACAGTTAGTTCTTGGTATGAAAGATTAGAAAAGAAAGCAGAAGAAAATACAAATACTACATATCAATATCATTATGACTATTTAATAAAGGTTATGAAACAATTTTGTAAGAAATTTGATGGTCAAATGGCATATTTTGATGGTCAATCAACATTTGAATTACTAGATGATTGTCCTTTCATTAATATAAATATATCTGAACTTGAAGAAAGATTTGCAAGACCACTTGCACAACAAATTCTTTTATCTTGGATTTGGGAAAAGTATGTTAAGAAAAATAGTGAGGATAAAAATAGGGCAAAAAGTAAGAGAGTTTTAATAGATGAGGCTTGGATGCTTTTACCATATCCTGAAGCTGTTGATTTCTTAAATACTATGTCAAGACGTGCAAGAAAAAGAAATGTTTCTCTTACTGTTGTATCACAGAAATTCCAAGATTTCTATGAAAACAAAAGCGTACAAGTTGTTTTAACATCTGCAGATACTAAATTGTTCCTTGCTCAAGATAAATCTGAAATTTCTTACTTAAAAGAAGTATTTAAACTTAGTGAAGGTGAGGAAAATTTCCTTCTTACTTGTCAAAGAGGTGAAGGCTTGATAAAAATAGGATATGATTCTGCAATTATGGCTATAAAACCTACACAAAGAGAATTTGAATTTGTTGAAACAAACTTAAACAGAGTTGTTGAAAATTTAAAAAAGAAAAGAATAGACTAACAATTAAAAAGTTAGTCTATCTAGAATAAGGTGATTAAATGAAGAAAAAAACATATAAAATCATAATTTGTATAAGTCTTTTTGTAATGTTATTTACTAATTTTACATCTGTATTTGGAGCAATTAATGAATATGGAAACTATTCTTCTGTATCAGAAAATGCATTAGATTCTAAAATAAAAGACTCAGTTTTATTAGATGTGCTTGCAAATATGATAAACGCAGTTGCTTCTTTAGGAGAATATTTAATAGGATCAATTTTTTTTGCATTAACAGGAGATAATATATTTCCATGGGCAGATAGAATTATATTTAATGGTATAGCTTTTTTAGATATTAACTTTTTGAATCCTTCGGATCATTCACTATTTGTACAAAATGGAACTGACTCTATTTTAGGAAAGGTTGTAAAGAATGTGTATTCAACAATATTTTCTTTGGCTGTTTTGTTCCTTGGTGTAGCAATAGGAGTTATGGCTATACGACTTGCTATATCAAGTATTGCTGCCGAAAAAGCAAAATATAAACAGGCAATTGTAAATTGGGCAACCTGTATTGTAATGTTATTTTTAATGCATTATATTCTTGCATTTGTATTTTGGATTAATGAACAAATGGTGGAAATTGCAAGCAGTATTTTAACAAATGCTATTGAAGAAAATAATCTTACAACTACTAATTTTAAAGATGCTTTAGATGGAGTTCTTGATTCAAAATCTAGAGTGGATTTGTTTATCAGTACATCATTTGGAACTGATAGTGGAGATACAACAATTTTGACTGAAAATTATGATATTGCAAATTCTTTGATAACTGATGAAAATTATGTAAAAAATAGAATTACTTATGTAAATGATAGTGGTAAAGAGTGGTATGATAATGCTAAGGACTTTTTTGCTAATAAGGGTGGAATGGTTGGTGATATTGGCTTGCCAAGATTAGCGTACGATGTTAATGATGCAAAAGCGATTGCCTCTCTTAGTGAAGACGAAAAGACTAAAGCAAAGAAAAATGGATATTATACTGTAAACGGTCATAAAATTTTTATTACTGAGGATGCATATTATAATAGTGATGAATTCTTACAAGATGCAACTGCATGTATTTGGTTAGTTTATAATAATTCTTCTGGAGATGTATATGACTTTTATAAAGCGCATCCTGAAATAAAAATAAGCGATGATTCTTCTCCTAATTTATGGCAGTCTTGGTTTACAAAACTAACGTGGGACTGGGGAACAGGTGATACAGGTGTTAAATGGGATAAAGATACAGAATTTCATAATACTTATGAAGATTTTTTAAAGTCATCTAGAAAATTACGGATGTGAAGTTGTAAGAAAAGATTTAGAAGATTCTATAAAGAAAGATAGTGGAAAAGCAAAAATATGGTCATCGATAAAATATAGACTTACAGTAGATAAGAAAGTTATATCTGCCGCTACTGGAAGTTCTTCAATAGAAAAAGGAAATGTTAATGATATTATTGCTAATTTGGGAGGATTTTTTAAGCAATCAGCTTATGTTTATACGTCAAAAAAATCTACAACAAATGATGAAGGAAAAACGGAAGTTATAACAGGATGGAGAGCTAGTAAAGTTTCAGTTACAGGTGCTTTGTTATATGGAATATTTGTATTTCAATCATGTATGTACCTAATAATGTATGTAAAGAGACTATTTTATGTTTTAATGCTTTCAATGTTTGGACCAATTGTTGTTATATATGACTTCTTTATGAAGTCCGCAAGTTAGGAGGTAAGAAAAATGCAAAAGGGAGTTTTTACTACATGGATAAAAGAATTATGTGCTTTAGTATTTGTACAAACTATACAAGCTTTTATTCTTGCAATTGTACTTAGTATTATATTAACTTTTATTGCTCCGACTGACGGGACAATAACTTCGCAAGATTCAGTTTCTGCACTTGGTGTTTTATGTATTATTTTGCTTACTTCTTTAACTAAGATGGAGCAAATAACTAAGAAAATATTTGGACTTGATAGTGGATTACTACAAAATAAACCACCTCACGGTTTAATGGCTTCGTATATGGCGTTAAAAGCAGCAGGAAGAATTTTTAACAATATTCCAAAAATGGCTAGTGGTGTAGGAAATATAATTGGTGCAGGAACTGATAAAAAGAAGGCAAATGCCAAAATGTTAACAAGGTTAAATAAAAAAGGAATTGACAAAAATGGTAACCCAATTGGAAGTTCTCCACAGATTAATGCACCAAATGGAGAAAATAATTTGCTAGAAGGAAATGAATATTACGAAAAAGCAAAGCAGGCAAAGAAAAATGGAGATATGGATGGATACAGAGAAAATATGGGTATTCAAGCTGGAATTAATAAAGCAAAAAAAGCAATGGCACAAAATGCTACTGTTCCATCTAGATTGAATAAATCAGCTGCTGTTGGAATGGATATTTCAGTTCCAAATTCAAGACCACAATTTGAAAAAGATGCAGAAAAAATTATGGATGCATATGATGATGAAATTGCTAAAGCTAAAGAAAAAAGAAGACAAGGAATTCAGAAGATTGTTGCTGGTGCTGCTGAAACAGTAGGAGCTGGTATTGGAGGAATGGCAGGTCTTTCTATAGGAAGCATTTCTGGACTTGCAACAGGTGACTTAGATCAAGTTCCTAAAGCTATGGCCTATGGTATGGGAGCTGGAGATGCTTTAGGTGAAAATTTAACAAAGGCAGTGTCAACTGTTGCTCAAGGTGCTAAAGCAAGAGCAAAGGCAAGTAGTAATTTAGATAAACAGTTATCTCAAATGGAAAATACACTTAAAATACAGAATAATAAAAGAGAAAGTCAAGCAAAACGAACAAGAGCTATTATGCAAAAAATGGATAAAAATTCTCAAGTTTAAAAGGGAGGATATATACATATACTGTATTGTTTGAAATACAATACAGTATATGTATAAAAAATAATTATGAAGTTAGTAGATATAAAAGGTAATATAAATCCGAAACAAAGATTGATATTAATAATTACTATATTATTGTTGTTAATTGTTATTTTTGGAATATTAAAAAGTGTTACAAAAAAAAATGAAGGAATAGATTATAAAAATACAAACATAGACGATTTAATTATTGAATCGACTTCGAATAATGATAGGGATGTGTATTGGAATTTGAACGAAATAGTATATAAGTTTATAAATACGTATCAGTCTAAGTTTACAAAGGAAGTTAAAGATGTAGAGTATTATTATAATGCATTAGATCCAAATTATAGAAAGTATCTTGGAAAAGGAAAATATTTGGATAAAGCAAATAATCTTATAACAAAGGTTATTGGTGAAGAAAAAGATGTTTTTACGTTGATTCCTGAACCATTGATAACTTCAGTATATAAAATGGATAACTATGATAATGCATATATTTGTCAATTATCAACACAAAATGAAAGTGATAATGCATATATCGGAATAATACTTGATACTGAAAATAAAAAATATAATATTTTTTATATAGATTAAGGAGTAATTATATATGGATACTAATAAAAAAACATTTAATTTTACTTTACTTTTTATAATAGCCTATGCTGTACTTGCTGTTTTGGTTATAATATATATATGGTGGCCAAAGGGTAATGATTCAATTGTTTCAAATTCTAAATTTACTTATGAGGACATTGATGAAAAAGAGAAAGCTATAGATATATATAAAACTAAAATTATGACATTTCTTACTGAAAATGATTTAGAACAGCTATACCAGAAGTTAGATGAGGATTATAAAGCTGAAAAGAATATAACTGAAAAAAATTATCAAGCTTTTTTAGAAGAATCAGGATTTATATCAAAAAATGGAATATCAATAGGAGAATGTACAGTTAATATCCAAAAAGATGATGTTTATGTATATAGATTTAAATATACTTGTAATAATGTTTCAAAATATGTTAATGTAATTGAAACAAAACCATACGAATATACATTGTCTTTTGAACAAAATTCAATACCAATAGTCAACAATACATACACAGAGACAAATGAAGGGACAATTTCAAGTAGTACTAAAACAACAATAATTGATAATATAAAATATGAAGTTACAAAGAATACTCTTAGGGAAAATGGAATTACATATACTTTAAAAATAACTAATAATAGTGATAAAAATGTTGAATATAATTTTGATAATATAACTAATGTTACCGCAATAATGAGTGATGGTAAGAGAGCAAATATGGGTGGAGCAGTTATATCTGCTGATGAAGATATTCTTACACCAGGAAGTTCATTAGAAAAAGAGCTATTTTTTGCGATTAGTAGTCAAGATCAAAACAAGATAAAAACAATTAGACTTCAACAAGTTAAAATTGGTGATGAAAGTAAAACAGTATCAATTAATACTTGATTTTAAGAAGATGTACATAATATGGAAATTTAAGAGTTTAGTATACTAAACTTTTTGATTTCATAAATTTTTAAATAAATATTACGATTTTTTGTAATAGCATATTTTTTGAAAAGTTAATTATTAAATAAATAAATAAAATAGGTTTATATTTACTATTGATATTTTTATATTTTCATTTTTTATAATACAATGACAATTTTAAAAATGATTTGGAAATTATACAATTTAATTATAATGATTATTTGATTGATAGAAAATTATCAATTTGTAATGATGATAAAAATGTTTAATATATGAAAATATAAAAATTGATTTTTAGAAAATAAGGTATTAGTATTAGAGAATAAAAAGTTAAACATGCTTTAATAAGTTAAGACAAATTTAGAGTTAATTTATATATAGATTTTACAGTAATGTTATTAATTATTATTGTTGTAAAGAAAAATAGAAAAATGATAAAATAGACATTTTTATCATTTGAATATTCAATCTTGTTTTTTTTTCTAGTTTATTATATACTTTATATGTTGAAAGAAAATGATATGGATGTATAATTTTTGTTGATTACTTTTATAAAGTTATATTTAATTTTGCAAAGAAGTCAACTATTGTGTATTTATAATATGGTGGTTAAAAATGGATAATGAAAAAAATAATAATGTAGAAAACAATACTCCATCAACAGATTCGGATGTGATGCCATCAGGAGGATCTACACTTGGACAAGCTGCAAAACAAGGTGCTAAAAAAACTGCACAAAAAGGATGGAAATCATTTAAAGAAGCTGTAGGAAGAGGAATAAAGGCTTTATGGCAACTTTTACCAATGCAGGTAAAAATAGTTGTTATTGTTATATTGTTTATATTTATAATATTAGCTGCACTTTTAATGATGGGAATGATAAAAGAGAGCAGTTCTGTTGTAACAAGTGGTGTTGAGGACTATATTTCTAATGCTAATTTAGATAAAGATGCTAAAAGTTTATATGAAGATAAGGCAAGCCTTATAAAAGTAAAGTTAAAAGATATAAATGCAATGTATGATAAATTTATTGACGAAGAAAAGGGCGGAGCTGAAACTCAGACGTTAATGAAATATAAAATTGGAACAAAAGATGTAAAAGAAGATAATAAAGAAAAAAGAATTGTTAATGTAGAAGATAAATTACCTTTATATAAACACATATTGTTAACAGAAAAATATAATTTTAACAATGTTGATTGGAAAAAATTTAGTCATAATGCGACAGCGGGTGAAGACATAAAAGATTTTAAGGAAGATAAGGAAAGAGGACTAAAGTATCCTGATACGACAAAAAATAATGCAGGAGATCCAAAGGAAGTTAAACTTGATAAATTTATTGATTTAACATTACCATATTTGCAGACATGGTATATACCTCTTGCAATGAGTAATGCATCGGTTCTAAATGGAACTGAAAGTGATAATAACAGGGCACCAGCTTTTTCATATAACATAATAAAAGAAGCATACAGTAATATAGTTGCAAATTGGTATGAGTTAAAAAAGCATACAACTGTAACAAGATATTATACATATGATGAAATAAAAAAACATGATATGGTTACTGTGGAAGTTATAGAACGTGAATATGAAAATGGAGCTAAGAATTATTCTTTACGTCTTGGTTCTTCACAAACATTTGAAGATAGTAGGACCCCAAAGAATACTAGAACAACATCTGGAATAGCAGGTGGAACAGTGGATCCAATGAAAGAAGAAGCCGTAAGCCAAAAAGACGAATATACATCACATTTTTATATAAAAGAGGCTGATGTATTTGATGCAAAAATAGTAAATCAATTTAATTATCAAGTATATAGTGATTCTGATGCTGCTAAAAGAAGAAATGCTGATTCTACAAATGAATCTACAGCAACATATGCAAAAACAATGTCTACAGAGGACATAAATAAAAAAGGCGAAAATGCAATGTATGGACTTACAGTAGATAGTAATGGGAACATATCTGGGGCAAATTTAGATAAAGCAAGTAGGTTTGGTGATGGAATTCCACAAAATGATCCAACAAATACAACAAAAAGGACTACTGCATATTCATATAATGTCACATTTAAGCAATATACAGATTATGAGAATGGACTTGAGCATACTGTAACAAGAATATGGAAGGACAAATTAAGCCAAACTGATTCGGAAACATCTGATTACACAATTGATGATTTAATAATGTATAATCAATCAGATAAAAGAAAAGAAAAGGTAGATGCAACAGCATTATGTGGAGAAGATTATTCAGCTTCAAGTTCTAGTGGAACTAGTACTGGAACTTCTGATCCAGCAACAGAAATAAAAATTGGAAATTATACTTATCCAGTATTCAATCAAGGTTCTTATCCAAATACTACTAAACACGGAGGAGATACAATTTCTCAAGCTGGATGTGGACTTTGTTCACTTACCGTTTGTGTTGGGGGGCTTACTGGAAAAAAAGTTGATCCAGTAAGTTGTGGAAATGACACAAATTGGACTGGTCCCAAAACATTAGCAGGAATAGCTGCTGATCTTAAAAATGTATATAATATAGATGCTGAAGCATTAAGATGGGATAATAGAACAGCAGGAGGAACAACACCAGCACAAAAAGCAAGTTTATCTAAAACAAAAATAACAGAAGCATTGAAGAATAATAGTCCAGTAATCGCATTAATAAAACCTATTCAAGCTGCACTTGGTACAAGTGGAAATGGAGCACATTATATAACTTTAGTTGGTCTTAATGGAAATAAAGTAATTATAGCAAATTCTGCAGGTGGATTAAGAGAAGAATATGATCTTGATTGGGTAATAGAAAAAATATATGAAAATGCAAATACTACTGAGTGTGGAATAGTAGTAACAAAAAGAAGTGGTTCTTCAAATAGTTCTTCTACATCATCAGGAAGTAGTAGCTCATCATCTTCAAGTAATAATTCAACTTCTAATTCTAACAAAAGTGGAAAAGGTAAAGTTATATCAACATCTAATGTAAACTCAACTGGATATACTGGAATATATGAAAGCAGAACTACAGGTAGAAAATTTAAAGAATATAAACAAAATGGAAATTCTTATGTTTTTAGATATGATATAAGTTCTGTAGGATGTTCATGGAGTAGTGAATGTGGAACAGTAAGTACAATGATTGTTGGCAGTGGATATAGTACAAAGGCTACTTTTGAAGATGCTACTAAAAAATTAAAGTCAACTGGTGGTGGTACACAATTTACTCCTTGGCTAAGCGATTATGCAAGTGATGCAGAAGTAAAAACAATTAATTCACCTAGTCAGTCACAACTAAAGAATTTGTTAAAGGACGGCTGTGTTGCTGTTGTACATGATCCAGGATATAGCGCAAATGGACATTATATGGCAATACTAGATATAAGTAGAGATGGAACTCAGATATATGTTTCAAATCCTGATTCATATAATGCAATTCAAAATGGTTGGAATCCAATAAGTGTATTTTATTCAGGAGGTCAATATTTAACTGATTGCTATTTTGTCTCTAATAAAGGAAGTGTTACAGAATATTCAGGTGATAGTAGTGACGGTTCTGAAGGTGGTGCAGATACAACGTGTACTGGAACTAAATCAGGAAAATATTATACGTCATTGAAGAAAACAGATGGATTAAATAGAATAGATTTTATGAATTCTAATCCTGACATATTCCATAGATATATACGTGAAGGTGGAGAATACTATGAATATGTTGGATATTCTAGAGAAAAACTTAAATTATCATATTGGAACTTAAAAGATTTATTCCAAAAGGTATATGATAAAAATGATTCTTTACCTTGGGCATATGGTAAAACATTAGGATTTGAGAACATATATAGTTCAAAATCTTCTTCAAGTTCATCATCACAAGGTGGAATGTTTATATGGCCAGTGCCTGAATATGTTGAAGCAGGGCTTTCATTAAAGGAACAATTAACAGCAACATTTGCAGGAGATGATAGTGTACATAATGGAAATCATGGAGCAATAGATATAGCTCATGGTGTTAATACATCAGCTAAAATTGTAGCGGCAGCTGCTGGTGAGGTAATAAAAGCTGGAGATACTGGAGATGGTTATGGAAATTGTGTAATAATAAAACATTCAAATGGATATTTTACATTATATGGGCATATGGCTCCAGGAAGTTTACAGGTTTCAGAAGGAGACAATGTAAAACAGGGGCAACAAATAGGAACTATGGGAACAACAGGAAACTCTACAGGAAACCATTTACACTTTGAAGTTAGAACAGGTGCAAGTACATTTTGGGCATCTGAAAAGGTTGATCCAGAACAATTCTTTAATGATGATTGTTCACCTATTGGAGGCGGAAGTGGAGCAGGTAATGGTGAGTTTTTATTTACATCAGGTTATAAAGTAGATAGTAGTTATAAAGGATGTACATATTCATTATCAAGTGAAGAAAGATCGGAAATGCAGTGGATTGTGTATAATGAATTTGGTACTGGTGGATACGAAGGAATGGTTCTTCAAGCTCAATGTCTTAGAGATGCTTTGGTTTCTAAGTATAATGGGTGTACTCCAATGACAATAAAACAAACAATGGGCTATGAATATTCAGCATACGGTAATTCGAAGTCGGTAACTGATAACTCAGAAGATGCTAAGAAAGCTATTGAATATGTTTTTGATCAAGGTGGATCTGCTGTACAGCATAGAATTTTGTTCATGTGTCCAGATTGGTACTATAGTCCAGGTTCATGGCATTATGACGCTGATGGTGTAACAATACAGAAAGTATTTTCATTTAAAGAAAAGAATGGTTCAACAAGTGTATTATTCTTTGACTTACTTTAAAGAATGGAGTTAATTTATATGGAAAATTTTGTAAAAAATAATGGAGCACGTAAAAGTGCTCCTAATAAAAAAAATTATTCATTAGAACAATTAGAAGAAATAAAAAATAAACAACAAGTTGTTGATATATATGTAACAGATATTGATGAAAGTTTAAATATGATTGGAATAATTGGAAAAAATATAAAAGCAATTATTCCAAGAGAAGAGTCTTCAAGCATAGTTGGAGATGATGGTCTAGTTGAGGAAAAACATATAATTAACAAAAAAGGAAAAATTTTACATGTATGCATAAAGGAAATAATAAAAAATGAAAATGATATTGAGTTAATTGTATCTAAAAAAATATTAGAGTTAAAGGTTAGAAAATGGATGTATATGCATTTGAAACCTGGAATGAAATTAAAAGGTGTAGTTGTAAGTACTAATGATTATGCAGCTTTTGTAGATGTTGGAGGAGGAGTAACCGGTATATTAAAATTAGAAAATATATCTGATATATTAATTCAAAATGCCTCTGATATTTTACATGTTGGACAAAGAATAAATGTTGTTGTAAAAAAATATGACAGGGATACAGGAAGAATTGAACTATCATATAAAGAATTGCAGGGAACATTTGAGGAAAATATTTCCAAATTTAAAGAAGGGGATATAATAGATGGCGTTGTAAGAAATAGAATAAAATCCGGAATATTTGTAGAAATTGCACCAAACGTTGTTGGACTTGCTGAACATGTAAATGGAATAGAATATGGTCAAAAAGTCTTAGTAAGTATTAAACGTATAATACCAGAAAAGAAAAAGGTAAAATTGGTAATAATTGGATAAGGAGCTAAATTAATGGGAAAAAAGGTTAATAAAAAGAAAAGAAAAATCTCTAAAATATCAATAATTTTAATAACTTTTGTATGGGTTGTTGTTATGATTTTTACATTAATATTAGTTGCAAATTCAATATCAAATTCAAATAAATTAAAAGGTATAAAATCTAAAATAAATATACCAGATGGTTTTTACTATGTTGGAGGAGATATTGATTCAGGAGTTGTAATATCTGATAATAAAAAAGATGAGTTTAAAGGAACTGAGTATAAGTATTTATCTAAATTAAAGGGAAATCAATTTGTGTGGATACCTGTTGAAAAAGCTGTAGTTGAAAGTTTTGAAGATGCTGAAAAATTAGTTGATGAGGGAAAAAATCCTATTGCTATAAAAGAGGGAGAAAATTATAAAGCTTTATCTTATGTTTTTGATAGTCATCAAATAAAATATTTAGTTGTCAATCAATCAGAATATAATGCTGAGCCATATATTGTAAGAGGAAGTATATATGGAGATAGCGAAGATTATATTGAGGGAAGTACAGGAGAATTATATCAGAAATCATTCAATAAAATGGTTGAGCAAGTAGAGAAAAATAAAGGATTTTATATAAGTAGATTTGAAATAGGAAATTTAAACAAAGCAGTAAAGGACAATGAAAAAGTTGTATCTAAAGCTGGGAAAGAAGATATTACTTATCAAAGTTGGATAGACTTATATAAAGTTTTAAAGAGAATGTACGACAGAAATGATATAACAACAGAAATGATTTGGGGCTGTCAATGGGATGCAGTACTAGTTTGGTTTGCAAGAAATCCAAAGGTATATACAAATGTATATAATTCTAATAATATTGGAAATTATTATAATAAATTAGAGAAAACGGGAAGTAATTCAAACTATTGCATAAATAATATATATGATATGGCTGGTAATGCTTTTGAATGGACTCAAAGAGGATCTGTTATTGGAGGTAGAAAGGCCTACGGTGGATGTTATAAAACAAATGATGTATATTCACTTGAAAAAACAGAAGTATATGGCATTACTTATTTATGGCATGAAGTAGGAACAAGGATGACAATGTATGTAAATTAATGGTGTTAATATATAAAATAATGAAAAGTTTGCTTGTGATATTGCCAAGCAAACTTTTTTGTTGTATAATGTATATAGAAAAATTGTACGTTTTTATACAATTTGGTATTTTTATTAGCATATTTATTTAAGTAAATTAGCTAGTTAAAAGTTAAATTTTAAATTAAATTTAAGGAGAGATGAAAAATGGTAAATGATAAGGAAGTAAAAACAGTTGTATCACCTTTTGCAGTGAGGGAAAATGAAGTAAAAGTGTTTGATGGAAAAGAAGGTTTTGCTTCAATAAATCAAGTTGTTTTTAAAATGGATATGGGATATATTAATGAATCTCATATTAAAGCTTTAGAGGTTGTAAATGAATTTGGATTTATTACTTCAAGACAATGTACTCAAATCTTAGATTTAAGAGGAAAGATAAATGATATTGAAGAAGATAAAAGACAAACAAGAGTTGCTAAATGGCTTGAAGATTTAACAAAATCAAAAGTAATTTCAAGATATTATTTTCAAAGTGATTCTGGAAAAAGTTCATATAGAGTTTATTCAATGGATAAAATAGCAACGTATATATTAAAACAAAGAAATATACCAACAGCTTGGCAACCAACAGATAATACAAAACCTGCTTATTCTGTAAAAAGGAAGCTTGCTGGAAATCAAGTTATTATTGCATATATGCAAAAAGTTGCAGCTTTTAAAAGTACAAATCCTAATATTTTATTATACTCCAAAAAATATAATGTAAAATTTAAACCAACAGGTGGTCTTGTTACTTTGAAAAATTCTTCTGAAGAAGAAAACTTTATATTTGAAGTTGTAAGAAGAAATGATGATTGGAAAAATATGTTTGCTGAGAAAGTACAACTTTATTCAGACTTCTTTGAAAACTTTACAAAAAATGATGCTGGATTTTATACACCTCCTAGAGTAATATTTGTTGGAGAGGATATTCAACATACAGCTGAAATGTTTAGAATTATAAAAAAAGTAAGTACATATCTAAAGGATGAAGATTTATATTTTACTACTGAATTAAAACATTTAGATGAAGATTTAACAAAGAGTATCAGTGTATTTGAGTTAGATCCAGATACTAAAAAATATAAAGCTGTTATAAAGGAAATGGATATATTAAAACCTGGTGAAAAGAAAAATGATGAAGATAAAATAAAAATTGATATGAATTTCAATTCAAATATGATAGTTGAATAAAAATTAATACCCCTATGGTATCGGTTATGGTGCTATAGGGAATTATTTATGCAAAGATTTATCAAAATTTGCGATGAAAATAATATAAACATTGCATAAAACTATTGCAAATGAAAAGAGATTGAGATAAAATATAAGTGTTATAAATAAGGGGGAATAAATTTATGATAAAAGTAGGAATTAACGGATTCGGAAGAATAGGAAGATTAGTAATGAGAGTATCTTTAGAAAGGGATAATGTTGATGTTGTTGCTGTAAACGATCCTTTTATTGATGTTGAATATATGAAATATATGTTAACATATGATACTATTCATGGAAAATATAACGCTGATATTAAGGTTGAAGGTAATGATTTAGTTATAAATGGTAAGACTGTAAAGGTATTTAATTGCATGGAACCTTCAGAAATTCCTTGGGGAGAAGTTGGAGCTGAATATGTTGTTGAATCATCAGGAGTGTTTACAACAACTGAAAAAGCACAAGCTCATTTAAAAGGTGGAGCTAAAAAAGTTGTTATTTCTGCACCATCAAAAGATGCAAAAATGTTTGTTATGGGTGTAAATAATAACGAATATACATCAGATATGAACATTGTATCAAATGCATCTTGTACTACAAACTGTTTAGCACCTCTTGCTAAAGTTATAAATGATAATTTTGGTATTGTTGAAGGATTAATGACAACTGTTCACTCTGCAACAGCTACACAAAAAACTGTTGATGGACCATCTAAAAAAGATTGGAGAGGTGGAAGAGCTGCTACATATAACATTATTCCATCATCTACTGGTGCTGCAAAAGCAGTTGGTAAGGTAATACCATCATTAAATGGAAAACTAACTGGTATGTCATTTAGAGTACCAACACTAGATGTATCTGTAGTTGACCTTACTTGTAGACTTGAAAAAGGAGCTTCATATGAAGAAATCGTAGAAAAAATAAAAGAAGCATGTAATGGAGAACTAAAAGGAATTATGTCTTGGACAGACGAAGATGTTGTTTCATCTGATTTCATTTCTGATCCTCATACTTCTATATTTGATGTAAAAGCTGGAATTCAACTTAGCGATAACTTTGTAAAATTAGTATCATGGTATGATAATGAATGGGGTTATTCAAATAAAGTTGTAGATTTAATCACTCATATGTATGGAGTAGACCATAAATAAAGAATTAAAATTAGGCTAGCTTTGTGTAAGCTAGCCTAAAAGTATAAAGGAGAGAAAGTTTATGTTAAACAAAAAAACAATAAGGGATATCAGTGTAAGTTCAAAAAAAGTTTTAGTTAGATGTGACTTTAATGTTCCACTAGATAAAGATAATCCAGATATAATTACAAGTGATAAAAGAATTGTAGAGTCATTAAAAACAATTAATTACTTAATAGGTGCAGGAGCAAAAACTATACTATGTTCTCATATAGGAAAAACTGGTCAAAACAAAAGCTTAAAGCCAGTTGCTAAAAAACTATCTGAACTTTTAGAAAAAGAAGTGCCTCTTTTAAAAGATATATATTCAGATGAAACAAAAAACACTATCGATAACATGCAAGATGGTGATGTTGTTTTATTAGAAAATACAAGAATGTATGAAGAAGAAGAAAAAAATGATCCTAAATTTGCAGAAAAATTAGCTTCATTTGCTGATATATTTGTAAATGATGCATTTGGAACTGCTCATAGAGCTCATGCATCAACAGAAGGAGTAACACACTATTTACCTTCTGTATGTGGATTTTTAATAGAAAAAGAAATAAATGCATTGGATAATAGTATTAATAATCCAAAAAGACCTCTAGTTGCCATAATTGGTGGATCTAAGGTATCAAGTAAAATAGCTGTACTTACAAATTTACTTGATAAAGTAGATACAATGTTAATTGGTGGAGCAATGTCATTTACATTTTTAAAAGCCAAAGGATATAACGTTGGAAAATCTCTTGTTGAAGATGATAAAATAGATATTGCTAAAGAAATTATGAAAAAAGCAGAAGAGAATAAAGTAGAATTCTTGCTTCCTGTAGACCATATAGAAAGTAAAGATACTTCTGGAATATATGATGCAGTACTTACTCAAGATGAAAATATTGACGAAGATTCTATGGGACTTGATATTGGATTTAAAACTGTAGATATGTATGTAGAAAAAATAAAAAAAGCAGCAACAGTTGTATGGAATGGTCCAGTTGGAATGTTTGAAGTGGAAGAATTTGCAAATGGAACAAAGAAAATTGCTGAAGCAATGGCAAATTCTAATGCAATAACAATAATAGGTGGTGGAGATAGTGCAGCTGCAGTAGAAAAGTTTGGACTTGAAGATAAAATGACACATGTATCTACTGGAGGAGGAGCATCTCTAGAGCTTATGGAAGGAAAAAAACTTCCAGGTATAGAAGCATTACAAGATAAATAAAGGAAGAGAATATGGCAAAAAAAAATAAAAAGAGTTATACTCTAGATAGGAAGAAATTTTTAATTTTTGTATTTTCTATTGTTGTAATAATATCTGTAATCATTATAGTTGTATCATTAAATAAAAAAATAGAAATAAATGATTCAACAGATATTAGTAAATTAAATGCTACAAAGTATTGTACAGAAATAAAATCTGAGTATAACAAAGATGAAAATAAAAATAAATTTTTAGATGATTGTAACAAAATACAAGAAAAAATAGGTATGTATATTATCAATAATTCTACATTAGATGATACATCATTTGAAAACTTAATATCAAAATTAAATGAAAATCTAGCAGATAATAATTTTTCAATTATAGAAATGGATAATCCAACCTACTGGAATGGAACTTGGAGTGTAGATAATAAAGGTAAATTAAAATTTAAATTTAGCAGTAAAAAAATAGAACCTAATTGGATAAGTGATGCTACAGTAAGTAATTTTGTTATAACAAATTAAAAAAATAGGACAAATTTCAAATACAAGTTGAAATTTGTCCTATTTTCATTTACGTAAAAAATATTTAGTGGAGGTAATTATAAAGGAAATAATTCATTTGGAACTATAATAGTAACCATAATACACTCAATTTTTATACAAATTTAAATTAAAAGTTGTTTTTAATATAATTTGGTGTTAAAATATAAATATATACATGTATAAGTATATAAATAATTGGAGAGTGGTTTTAATGAGAAAAAAATTAATAGTTGGAAATTGGAAAATGAATTATACAATAACAGAGGCAGAAGCTTTTGTAAGTAGTATAAAAGATAGAATAAATACAGATATTGTAGATGTTGCAATATGTCCAAATTTTGTAGCACTTGGAACAGTATCAAAATTACTTGAAAATACAAATATACATCTTGGAGCACAAAACGTATATTATGAAGATAAGGGTGCATATACTGGTGAAACGTCAGCTCCAATGCTAGTTTCAGCATTTGTAGATTTTTGTATAGTAGGACATAGTGAAAGAAGAAGTATATTTAATGAAACAGATGAAATTGTGAATAAGAAAGTAAAAAAATTACTTGAAAATAATATAAAACCAATAATTTGCGTTGGTGAAACTTTAGAACAAAGAGAAAATGGTACAATGTTTGATGTTGTAGCAAAGCAATTAGATAAATGTATAGATGGAATACTAGGTGATGATTTAAAAAGAAATATTGTAATTGCTTACGAACCAATCTGGGCTATTGGTACAGGTAAAACAGCAAGTAGTGATGATGCAAATAAAATGTGCCATTTTATACGTAAAGCTATAGAAACAAAATATGGTGCAAGTGTTTCAGAAAGAGTAAGAATTTTATATGGAGGAAGTGTAAAGCCAGCTAATGCTTCAGAAATACTTAATATGGAAGATATAGACGGAGCTTTAGTTGGAGGAGCTAGTCTTAAAAATGATTTTGTAGCTATTGTAAATTATGACTAAAGATGATATAATTACTAATGCAAAAATAGAGGAGATGTAAATTATGCATGGAAATAAACAATACATACTTATGATAATGGATGGAGTAGGACTAAATGATGAGAGTAAAGGAAATGCCTTTAAACTTGCAAATACTCCAAATTTAGATAAATTAATAGCAAAATATCCAAATACATACATAGCAACAAGTGGTATGGCTGTTGGACTTCCTGAAGGTCAAATGGGAAATTCTGAAGTTGGACATACAAATATAGGGGCAGGAAGAATAGTATATCAAGACTTAACAAGAATCACTAAAGAAATTAATGATGGTGATTTCTTTAAAAATGAAGAATTTTTAAAAGCAATAGAGAACGTAAAAAATAACAATAGTTCTTTACATTTAATGGGACTTTTATCTGACGGAGGAGTTCACTCTCATAATTTCCATTTATACGCATTACTAAAACTTGCAAAAGAGCAAGGTATAGAAAATGTATATATTCATGCTTTCTTAGATGGAAGAGATACACCTCCAACATCTGCTATAGAATACTTAAAAGAACTTGAGGAAAAAATAAAAGAAATTGGTGTTGGAAAAATAGCTACTCTTGCTGGAAGATATTATGCGATGGATAGAGATAAAAGATGGGATAGAGAAAAACTTGCATATGACGCAATGGTAAATGGAATTGGTAATAAATTTAAAACAGTTCAAAAAGCTGTTGAAAATTCATATGAAGCTCAAGAGTTTGATGAATTTGTAAAACCAATTGTAATTACTGATGAAGAAGGAAATGAAATAGCTAAAATTAAGGATAAAGATTCAGTAATATTCTTTAACTTTAGACCAGATAGAGCAAGACAAATTGTAAGGGTAATCACAGAACCAGATTTTAGTGAATTTGAAACTGTAAAAATGAACAATTTATATTTTGTTACAATGACTGAATATGATGAAACTTTAAATCATGTACATGTTGCATACAAGCCTCAAGCATTAAAAAATACTTTGGGTGAAGTATTATCAAATAGAGGATATACACAAGTAAGATGTGCAGAAACTGAAAAATATGCACATGTAACATTCTTCTTTAATGGTGGAGAAGAAAAGCAGTATAAAGGTGAAGATAGAATACTTGTTGCATCACCTAAAGTTGCTACATATGACTTAAAACCTGAAATGTCTGCTTATGAAGTAACTGATAAAATTATAGATGCAATCGAATCTAAAAAATATGATGTTATAATCATGAACTATGCAAATGGTGATATGGTTGGACATACAGGAATTATAGAAAAGGCAATTGAAGCTGTTGAAGCTTTAGATACATGTGTTGGTAAAGTAATATCAAAACTAGAGGAAGTAGGAGGAGAAGCTTTAATTACAGCAGATCACGGTAACTGTGAATATATGCTTGATTTAAAAACTGGTGAGGCTATAACTTCACATTCTACATTTGATGTTCCACTTATAGTTGTATCAGATAGAGTAAAATCTTTAAAAAATGGAAGACTTTGTGATTTAGCACCAACTCTTCTTGCACTTATGGGAGAAGAAAAACCATCTGAGATGACAGGAGAAAGCTTGGTAGAGTTATAACAGAAAAATTGTATAATAAAGGAGGATTTAGATGGAATATAACGACATGGAAGATGAAGAATATGATCCACTTAAAGATACTGGTTCTACTGCCTATTGGATGAATGAATGGGAAAAAGAGAATGAAAAAAGGAAAGAAGAAGAAAAAAAGCTTTCTGAACTTGTTGACATATATGTAAAATGTACTAATCCAAGATGTGGATATGTAAGTAAAAGCATAAAAAAAGTAGAATATAGATATGTTGATGAAATAATGCAGAAATATTCTAATTCTAAATGCCCTATATGTGGCCATAAAGGTTTTAAACTTATTTCGAAGAAAGAATTTGAAAAACTAGATGCTGAATTTAAGAAAAAACAACATGAAAAAGAAAAAAAGAAAAAATTAGATCTAGATAAAATGAAAAAAGCTATAAATTCAAATATTAGGGATGATGTTGAAGATTTACTGAAAGATTTAGAATCTAGACTAAATACTGGTAAATTATCACCAAAAACTTTTGTAAGAATTTTCTGTAAATTATCTGTAGATATTGCTAAAAGATATACAAAAGATATTCCAGGAAGTTATGACACTTCATATAATAAAGTAATTTTGGAATTTTGCGATGGAGCTTTAGATAAATATAACGTTAAAGAAGATGCTGAAACTGTATTAAGAGAAATGGATGAAAAGATTGAGGAAAATAAATTATATATTGCAGAATATGAATATTATATAAATGATAAAAAGGATTCTATATATAAATATGAGAAGAGTGAAAAAGAAAAAGAATATAAAAATATTCTAGATAATTTATCTAAGCAGGAAATAGATAGAAAGTTAGAGGAAGAATTTCAAGATAGAAAGGTAGAATTAGCTGAAAAAGCTCAAAAAAGAGATGAGAGAAGAAAGTTAAGAGAACTTTCTATATAATGATATTGAAGAGGGTTATATATGAATGAAAATGAAATAAAGAATAAACAAATTGAAGAAATAAAAGAAAGTGTCATAAATAAAGTAAGGAATTTGTTTGGTAAAGCTAAAGATGATTTAAAAATTAAAGAAAAGCTAGATAGATTAATTAATGAATATATACCGAATATTCTTAAAAATAATGATAAAGATGTACAAAAAGCACTATATGAATCTTTAGAACCAGTATATAATTTAGATAAAAACTTAGATGAAAAAGAAAATACCTTTAATAATACACTAAATTATAGTATTGATTCAAAAAGAAAAGAAATTATAAATACTGGCAATGATGATTTAAAACATGAAATTAATGATATAAATAAAGAACTCTTTAGCAGATATTCTGAGGAAAAAGACAAAATTAGTAAAAAAGAAAAAGCTGAACAAGATGAATATTTTACTCACGCGCCTGAATTTAAAAGTAGGGTAAGGCAAATACTTGAAAGAAAAGGTATACAAAATGAAGACGTTATATATGAGATTGAAAATAGAGTAAAAAATACAGTAGGACATATATATGAAGATTATAACGAAGCAGATAAAAGTATATCCAACAATCTAGAAGAAATTTGTGATGAAGAATTAGGTAAATATGAACAACAAGTTACAACTAGTAGACAAGATGTAAAACCTGAAAGAAAAGGAGAAAATGATTTTACAAAATTTTTACAAGCTGGTGTTAACTCAGAAGAAGAAATTGGTGAAACAGACATGGGTAAAATAAATAATGAGGGTGAACCTAATAAAGATGACCTTAATAAAGATAATAAAAAATATAGTTTACCTGATAACATAATCTACTAAATAATTTGTTATTTGCTATAGTTTTGCTATAGTTAATATATATATAATAAAAAAATAAGGAGGAATTTTTTATGAAACAATACTTAGAAATAGAATCTATTTATGCAAGAGAAATATTAGATTCAAGAGGAAATCCAACTGTAGAAGTTGAGGCTATTGTAGAAGGAGGATTTGTAGGACGTGCTGCAGTTCCATCTGGTGCATCTACTGGTGCTTTTGAAGCAGTAGAATTAAGAGATGGAGATAAATCAAGATATCTTGGAAAAGGTACAACAAAAGCAGTAGATAATGTAAATGATATTATTGCTCCTGAAATAGAAGGAATGAATGCTTTAGATCAAGTTGAAATAGATAAAGCAATGATTGAACTTGATGGTACTGAAAATAAAGGAAAACTTGGTGCAAATGCTATACTAGGTGTATCACTTGCTGTAGCAAGAGCAGCTGCTGAAGCTTTAGGGGTAAGTTTATACAACTATTTTGGTGGTGTAAATGCTAAAGTTTTACCTGTTCCAATGATGAACATATTAAATGGTGGTAAACACGCAGATAATAGTGTTAATATCCAAGAATTTATGATAATGCCAGTAGGTGCTGATAGTTTCAAAGAAGCTCTTAGATGGTGTGCTGAAGTATTCCATAATTTAAAATCAGTATTAAAAGCAAAAGGACTTGCAACTTCAGTTGGTGATGAGGGTGGATTTGCTCCAAACCTATCTAAAGATGAAGAAGCTTTACAAGTAATTGTTGAAGCAATTGAAAAAGCAGGATACAAACCAGGTGAAGACTTTAAAATTGCAATTGATGCTGCTGCAACTGAAATGTATGATGAAGCTAAGAAAAAAGGTGAAGAAGGAAAATACTATTTCTGGAAATCAGACAAAATGTATACTTGCGAAGAAATGGTTGCTTTCTGGGAAGATTTAGCATCTAAATATCCAATTATATCTTTAGAAGATGGTCTTGCTGAAGAAGATTGGGAAGGATGGAAATTACTTACAGAAAAACTAGGAAATAAAATACAATTAGTAGGTGATGATCTATTTGTTACAAATACAAAAAGATTACAAAAAGGTATTGATATGAAAGTTTCAAATTCAATCCTTATAAAACTTAACCAAATAGGAACAGTAACTGAAACAATAGATGCTATATCTATGGCAAATAGAGCTGGAATGACAGCTGTAGTATCTCACAGATCAGGTGAAACTGAAGATACAACAATTGCAGATTTAGTTGTTGCTATGAATGCAGGACAAATTAAAACTGGTGCTCCTTCAAGAACTGATAGAGTATGTAAATATAACCAATTATTAAGAATTGAAGAAGAATTAGGATCTGTAGCTGAATATGCAGGAAAAAATGCATTCTTTAATTTAAAATAACAATAAAAAATATTCCCAAGTAAATTTATTTGCTTGGAAATATTTTTATATACAAGTAGGGTATAAAAAATAATAAAAAAATACATATCAATTGACACAAAGAATAAAATATAATATACTATAATAGATAAAATTATTGTTACATTTTGTCATAGCTTTTGTATAGGGGGTAAAAATGAAAAAGAAAAGTTTTTTAAAGATTGTAGCAGTATTTGTTCTTGTTACTGTTATTTCTGTATCCACATGTATATTTGCAGATGTTGGAAATATAAATAGATACGATAGTGGATCATCATCTAGTAGTTCACATTCTAGTAGTTCTTCTAGCTATTCGGGATCTTCGCACTCAGGAAGTGATTACTCAAGTTCCAGTAGTGAAGGAGGAGGTTCAATATGGGGACTAATAGTAGGAATTATTATTGTGGGAGTAGCAATATTTGTAACTTCTAGAGCTAATGGTAAAACAAACAATAAACATACTGATGCATTAAATAATTTAGTAAATGGTTCAACAGATTCAATAAAAACAAATACGAAGGGTATTGCAGATGAAATTAGACAGACTGATCCAGAATTCTCAGAGGAAAAATTCTTATCTTGGACAAAAGATGTCTTTGTTAAACTACAAGCAGCATGGACAGCAAGAGATTGGAAAATTATTAGACCATTCGAATCAAATGAATTATTTGAACAACATAATGCACAATTACAAGAATATATTAATAACAACAGGATAAACATGATAGAAAGAGTTGCAGTAGAATCAGCTGAATTAATGAGCCATAAAGTAGATGGAGATAAAGAAATTATTGAAGTATACTTAAAAGCTGTTATGAAAGACTATATTATAGATGCAACAACTAAGGAAGTTGTTGAAGGAAATAAAAATACTGATTGGCATATGAGATATAAACTTACATTTATAAGAAAAAATGGAGTAAAAACTCATGCCGGAACAAGTAATAAATCAACAACTAACTGTCCAAATTGTGGAGCACCAACTGAAATAACATCAGCAGGACAATGTGAATATTGCGGAAGTGTTATAACAACAGGTGAACATGATTGGGTACTTTCAGGACTTGAAGGAATAAAATAATAAATAAAAAAATAAGGGCTAAGTTATTTAGCTTAGTCCTTAATTAATTTAAGGAGGAATTAAAATGGGATTAATAAAAGCAGCAGTAGGAGCAGTTGGCTCTACTTTACATGATCAATGGAAAGAGGCAATAAGATGTGAAGATATGCCAAATGATGTATTAATGGTAAAAAAGACTACACCAAATGGAGTTATTTCAAATGGAAGTACTGTCATTGTAGGACCAGGACAATGTGCTATTATATATGATAATGGTAGAATAGTAGATGCATCTGCAGAAGAAGGTGTATATACATTTAGTGATTCATCAACACCATCACTATTTGCAGGACAATTTGGTGGAATGTTTAAAGAGATGTGGCAAAGATTTACATATAATGGTGCAACAGCTAAACAACAAGCTGTATTTTTCTTCAATATAAAAGAAATATTAGATAACAAATTTGGAACACCAGCTCCAGTACCATACAAAGATTGGGGTCATCCAATAATGAACGCAAGAACAAATTCATATCTTGCAATGAGTGTTGAAGTAAAATGTTTTGGTAAATATACATTTAGAATTTCAGATCCATTTTTATTTATGTCACAAATAGCTGGAACAGCTGATGTATACAGAAAAGCTGATTTAGTAGAACAAATGAGATCTGAAGTTATAGGAGCTTTCTCTAATGTAATGAATAGCTTAGGAAGTGATAAATACAAAATAGAGGTACTTGAACTTCCAAATAAAACTGATGAAATAAAGAAAATAATGGATGAAAATGTATTTGATGAACCAATTAGAAAAAGAGGTATTTCACTTGTTTCATTTATTGTTGAAAGTTTAACTCTAGATGGTAAATCTAAAGAGAAAATTGATAATTATGAAATTGGTGGAGACGCATATCAACAACAAGGTGTAATGACTGGTGCATATGCAAATGCTGTCCAAAATGCAGCTAGTAATTCAAATGGTGCAGCAAATGGATTTATGGGAATAGGTATGATGAATATGGCAAGTGGTAATGCTTTTGGTGGCGTTGCAAATGGAAATGGTGCAGCTCCAATGACACCACAACAAGATGCTGCTACAAAAGCTCAAACACCTGTAAAGCCAGAAGTTCCAGTTGAAGCTCCAGCAACACCTGAGGTGGTAGAGGAAAAACCACAAAATAACTCTTGGAAATGTTCTAAATGTGGAACTGAAAATACAGGTAAATTTTGTGCAGAATGTGGTGAGAAAAAAGTAGAAGCTAAATTCTGTACAAATTGTGGAAATAAGCTTGATCCAGATTCAAAATTTTGTCCAGAGTGTGGAACAAAAGCATAGGTTATAACTAATAATATATATAATTTAAATTTCGTTATAGTGAATAAATAAGTGCTAAAGCAATGAGAAGGCAGTTGAAACTGTCTTCTTCTTTTCTCTTACAAATTTTTGATTAAATGGAAAATAAAGTCTTAAAAGTGAATTTTTAGGACTTTATTTTTTTCTAAAAATCATGTAAAATAATAATAGAAGTTAAAGGTAAATAAAAAAGAACGAAGTTTCGTAAAAGTATTGAAAAAGATTAAAAAATATGGTATAAATGTAGAAAATAAATTTGAAACCAAAATGTCTAGAAATAATAGAAATTTTGGGAAAAGAGGTAATAATGGAGCAAAATAATGAATTAAAATTATTTGAAGATAAAAAAATTAGAGCAAAATGGGATGAAGAAAAAGAAAAATGGTATTTTTCGGTTGTTGATATAGTATCAGCATTAACTGATAATGATTATCAGGCAGGTAGAAAATATTGGAAAACATTAAAAATGAGATTAAATAAGGAAGGAAGTGAGTTGGTAACAAATTGTTACCAACTGAAAATGCAATCATCTGATGGAAAATATTATAACACTGATGTAATGAATACGGAGCAAGTTTTGCGTTTAATACAATCAATACCATCTAAAAAAGCAGAACCATTTAAACTATGGTTAGCTCAAGTAGGAAAAGAACGAATAGATGAAGCATATGATCCAGAAATAGCAATAAATAGAGCATTAGATATATACAGAAAAAAAGGATATTCAGAAGAATGGATAAATCAAAGGTTAAAAACAATAGATATAAGAAAAGAATTTACGGATGAACTAAAAGAAAAAGGAATAAGCGAGGCAAAAGATTTTGCAATATTAACAAATATTTTAACACAGGCTTGGAGTGGACATTCAGTAAAAGAATATAAAAATTTAAAAGGTTTAAAAAAGGAAAATTTACGAGATAATATGACTAATATGGAATTAGTACTTAATATGCTAGCAGAAACATCTTCTACAGAAATTTCAAAAAGTAAAAATGAAAAAGGATTTATGGAAGCACAAGATTCTGTAATAGAAGGTGGAAATATAGCCAGAGTTGCGAGAGAACAATTAGAAAGAAAGACAGGAAAAAAAGTTGTATCTGATAAAAATGCTAAAGAAATAAGAAAATTGAATTCTGGTAAAGAATAGTTTTTTGAAGTCACAAGAAAAGATTTAGTATATCTAATATTCTTGGTTGTAAAGGGGGATAAAAAAGCAATAAAAATTATAAAGAAAAATAATTCAAAAGAAATATTTATATTTTGTTCACTTGTTAATGGAAACTATAATGAAAGTTCTGATATAGATATAGCAGTTAGAGGATTAAGTCAAGATAAATTTTATAAAGTAGCTAGTATTTTGTTATTTGAGCTAGAAAATGAATTTGATCTTATTGATTTAGACGATGAACAAAATCGATTTTCACAAATATTATTAAAAATAGGAGAATTACTTAAAGTTGGATGATAAAATACTTGTAATAGATATTTTCTAAGTTTGGGATAATTTCAAAGAAAATTTAGGATTTTTTCTTAAAATATTATAGATAAAAAATTATTAATAAAGAGGTGTTTGTATGGCAAAGTTATATTTTAGATATGGAACAATGGGATCTGGTAAATCAATAGATTTGTTAAAAGTTGCATATAATTATGAGGAAAGAAACCAAAAATGTTTACTTATGGTTCCAAGTATAGATAACAGATATGGAGTTGGAAAGGTTACAACTAGAATTGGAATTTCAAGAGAGGCATATATAATAAATGAAGATACTAATATTTATGAATATGTATCATCTTTATTAGAAAAGCCAAATTGTATTCTAGTAGATGAATGTAATTTTTTAACTAAAAAACATGTAAATGAATTATCAGATGTAGTAGACTTTTTAGAAATTCCAGTTATATGTTATGGACTTAGATCTGATTTTAAATGCGAATTATTTGAAGGCTCAGAGGAATTAATGGCAATAGCAGATAAGATTGAAGAAATAAAAACAATATGTGAATGTGGCAGAAAAGCAACTATAAATATGAGATATAAAGATGGGAAAGCAATAATTGATGGTGACAAAATAGTTGTTGGTGGAAATGAAATGTATAAAGCAGTATGCAGAAAATGCTATAAAAAGTATATAGAAAAATAATTATATTTTTGTTATAAGTCAAAATTAGACAACTTTCTAATTTGACTTTTTTTTGCTTTCGGTGTATAATATAAGCTATGTATATTGAGTTCGTGTTAAAATTATATTTTAGAATATAATAGTAGTAATACTATAATATATATTGATCGTGGTTAAAGTAAATTGAAAAGTAAATATTAAAGGAGGAATAATAATTTAATGGAAGAAAAAAAGGATTACAAAAGAAAGGGGCAAACTGCGCCTTTAACAAAAAGAAATAATTCAAATTCTAGAGGTAATAAAACAACAAGAACAAATAGAAAAGATAAAAATGATGTATTAAATAATAAGGAGTTAGTAAAGGATACAAAGAAGAAATTATTAAAAAAAGGGCCAAATGTTGAATTTTTAAATATGGATACAAGGCCTGTTGTATCTAGATCATCTAAACCTACTGTATTCGCAGATGCTAAACTTAAAGTAATTCCACTAGGTGGTATGAATGAAATTGGTAAAAATATGACTGTTTTTGAATATAAAGATGAAATAATAGTTGTAGACTGCGGACTTGCATTTCCAGAGGATGATATGTTAGGTGTTGATTTAGTAATTCAAGATATAACATACTTAGAAAGAAATAAAGATAAAGTAAAAGCTTTATTTATAACTCATGGGCATGAGGATCATATAGGTGCAATACCATATTTCTTAAAGAAAATAAATGTACCAATTTATGGAACAAAATTAACATTAGGTCTAATCAAAGCAAAATTGATAGAACATCACTTAGAAAAAAGTACAAAGCTAAAATGTGTAAAACCACGTGACGTTATAGCTTTAAAACACTTTAAGGTAGAGTTTATAAGAATGACACACTCAATTGCAGATGCAGCAGGACTTGCAATAAAGACACCTGTTGGAACAGTAGTGCATACAGGAGATTTCAAGGTAGATTATACACCAATAGATGGAAAACCAATGGATTTTGCAAGACTTGCAGAACTTGGTGAAGAAGGTGTAACGCTTCTAATGTCTGATAGTACAAATGCTCAAAGAGACGGATATACTATGTCAGAAAGTATAGTAGGACATGAGTTTGATAAAATATTTACAAACTGCAAAAAAAGAATAATAGTTGCGACATTTGCATCAAATATACACAGAATGCAACAAATAATGAATGCTGCTGTAAAATGTAACAGAAAGGTATCAGTTGTTGGTCGTAGTATGATAAATGTTCTTGCAGTTTCACAAGAACTAGGATATTTAGAAGTACCAGAAGGAACTATTATTGATATAGATAAAATAAATAACTATAATCCTGAGGAATTATTAATAATTACAACTGGAACACAAGGTGAACCAATGTCTGCACTTAGTCGTATGTCAGCAGGTGAGCACAAAAAAGTTCAAATAACACCAGATGATTTAGTAATTTTCTCATCATCTGCTATACCTGGTAACGAAAAATCAATTGATAAAGTAATTGATGAACTAGAAAAATTAGGTGCTGAAGTTATATACAATCAACTTGCCGATGTACACGTATCTGGTCATGCTTGCAAAGAAGAATTAAAATTAATGTTATCATTAGTAAAACCAAAATATTTTATGCCAGTTCATGGTGAGTATAGATTTTTAAAAATGCATGGCGAACTTGCAGTCGAAACAGGTACACCAAAAGAAAATATATTTATAATGGAAAATGGTAGAACTCTTGAAATTGGAAAACATGATGCTAAAATTACAACTCAAGTACCTTCTGGTATGATACTTGTAGATGGACTTGGTGTTGGTGATGTTGGAAATATTGTAATTAGAGATAGACAGTTATTATCTGAAAATGGTGTTATAATAGTTGTTGTAACACTAGATAGAAAAACAGCAAAAGTAATTTCAGGACCAGATATAGTAACTCGTGGGTTTGTTTATGTAAGAGAAAGTGAAGACTTAATGGAAGAAATAAAAGAAGTTGCAAAAGATGAACTTGATAGATGCGATAAAGAAAATATTCGTGAATGGTCTAATATAAAATCAAATCTAAGAGATAACTTAATGCGTTTTGTATATTCTAAAACAAAACGTCAACCAATGATACTTCCAATATTAATGGATGTAGATTTAGATAAAAATAGAAATTAATATTTAAGGTGATTGAAAATGGATGAAAATTTAAAAGAAAAATATGAGAAACTTGCAAATTTAATATTTCCAGATGTAACAGAAACTGTAGAAGATTTAGAAAAAAGATATCCTGAAAGAAATTTAAAAGAAGGAGCGTGCGTAACACGTTTTGCTCCTTCTCCTACAGGATTTTTACATACTGGAGCCTTGTTTACTTCACTTATAAATAAAAAACTTGCAAATCAAACAGGTGGGGTATTTTTTCTTAGAATAGAAGATACTGATAGAAAAAGAGAAGTAAAAGATAGTGTAAAAGACTTGACTACCCAAATGAGAGAATTTAATATTTCACCAGATGAGGGAGTTATTGAAGAAGGAAAAGAAATTGGTGATTATGGTCCATATACTCAAAGTAAGAGAGAAAAAATATATAGAATTTGTGCAAAACATTTACTTTTAAAAGGACTTGCATATCCATGCTTTTGTACACCAGAAATGTTGCAAAAAACACATGATTATCAAGAAGAACATAAAATTGTACCTGGGTATTACTCAGTATATGCAAAATGTAGAAATATATCAGTTGATGAATATATATCAAGGATTGAAGCAGGAGAAAAGTATATTTTAAGATTTAGATCAAATGGATCTCACTTAAAAAAAGTAAGTTTTAAAGATGGTATAAAGGGAAAAATTGATATTGCACAAAATGATCAAGATATAGTAATCTTAAAATCAGATGGACTTCCAACTTATCATTTTGCACATGTTTGTGATGATCATTTTATGAGAACAACACATGTTATAAGGGGAGAAGAATGGGTATCTTCAGTTCCTATTCATTTAGAGTTATTCTATGCTATGGGATTTAAGGCACCAGTGTTTGTGCATATTCCAAGTATAATGAAATTAGATGGAACATCTAAAAGAAAGCTTAGTAAAAGAAAAGATAGTGAAGCTGCTGTATCATATTTCTTAAAAGCAGGATATCCAGTAGAATCAGTAAATGAATATCTTTTAACTCTAATTAATTCGGATTTTGAAAACTGGAAAAGAGCTCATAAAAATGAAAGTAATGATTTATTTGAACTTAAATTAAAAAAGATAAATACTTCAGGTGCGTTATTTGATAATGTAAAATTAAATGATGTATCAAAAGAGGTAATATCAAGAATGAATAGTGATGAAGTATTAAAAGCTGTTCTTGATTGGGCAAAAAAATATAACGAAGAAGTATATAACCTAATTTCAAAAGATGAGGCGTATAGCAAAAAAATCTTTGCTTTAGAAAGAGATGGAGCAAAAAAAATACGTAAAGATATATATAAATGGGAAGATATTATACCTACTTTCTTTTATTTCTTTGATGAGTATTTTAAAGAAGATATAAAAGAAGAATATGACTTTAGAATTACAGATAAATTGACTAAAGAAGTTATTTTAGATGTAATAGAGAAATATTCTAGTGTATATAACGAAAATGATGATAAGGATACTTGGTTTAGCAGAATGAAGGAACTTGCAAATAATCTTGGATTCTGTACTAATATGAAGGAGTACAAAGAAAATCCAGATAATTTTGTAGGAAGTATTGCAGATTTTTCAGATATAATAAGGACTTCTGTTACAAATAGGCATAATACACCAGATATATATGAAATAATGAAAATACTTGGAAAAGATAGGGTTCTTAGTAGATTTAAAGAATCTGAGTTTAGAATATAAATGAAAAACCACGTGATTTTTGAAGTGCAATTTTTTCTTTTACTTCAATCTATATCACGTGTTTTTATATTATGGAAAGATATCCATATACATATATAAATCTTTTTAACAAATTTTAAAAATATATTGAATATTTTATGTTATTAATGTATACTTAAATTAAGTGTATTAGTTTTAGGAGATTTTAGATAATATGAAAAATTATAAATTAAGAAAAGGAATATCTTTGATAGTGCTTATTATTACTATAATAGTAGTTATTATTTTAGCTGCAACTGTAATAATTACGCTTTCTAAAAATAACCCAATTGAGAGTGCTAAAGAAGCAAGTTTTAAAGAGGATGTTAGAGCTTTTCAAAATGAACTGTACCTCTACATAGGAAGTGAAACATTAAAAGATTACACAGCTTCACGAGAAAATATTACAATGACCGAGGTACCAACAAAAGAAGAAATGAATAGGTATATATCAAGCTTTAAGGAAAAATATGTTGGAAAGTTTGGAATAGAAAATGGTGAATTAATATACTATCCAAAAAATGTAAAAGAAAATGAGAAAAAATGGTTAAAGGACTTGGGAATTAATCCATCTGGATATTTAATTATAACAGCAGATAAAGATTTATTTGAATGGGAAGATGAAAATAAAACTAAACTAAAAGGAATTAAAAATCAAGATGATTTTGATAGTTATTTAGCAAATAATAATTATATTTTAAAATTACCAGATGGTTGTGTTAAAATTCTAAAATCTGCTTTTTTTCAGCAAATAAATATAAAAAAAATAATTATGCCAGATAGTATAACTGAAGTTGAACAGAGCGTATTTAATGGTTGTACATCATTAAATGAAGTTAAATTATCTCAAAATTTAAGAGAGATTGGTCATTATATGTTTTCTTGGTGCACAAGTCTTGAAAAAATAGAATTACCTAATTCTGTGGAAAAATTGTGGGCTGAATCCTTCGGGGGATGCTCATCTTTAAAATATATTAATTTACATGAAAATATAAAATATTTAGGCGAAGGATGTTTAGAGGGTACCGCTATTTCTGATATTGTTATACCTGAATCAGTAACAAGGATAAATTTATATGCCTTTAGAAATTGCTTAAATTTAGAAAAAGTTGAAATAAAAAGTAATATAACATCGTTACCAGTTCATTGCTTTAGATCCTGTAGTTCTCTTAAAGAGGTAAAATTACCAGATTCTTTAGAAAGTATTTCAAGTGAAGCTTTTTTGGAATGTTCTAGTTTAAAAACTATTGATATACCAGATGGAGTTACAAGCATAGGAACTAATTGCTTTAATGGTTGTAAGTCTTTAGAGAGTGTAAAATTACCAAGTGGCTTAACAAAAATAAAAGATGCTACATTTAGTGGTTGTGAAAAATTAAGTCAGATAAATATACCTGATAATGTTACAAGTATTGGCGCAAGTGCATTTTCAGGTTGTAAATCTTTAAGTGAAATTACTATTAAAAATAATGTTCAAACGATGGGTAGAGGAGTTTTTGCCAATGATAAGAATTTAGTAATAAATTGTGAGGCAAGTAAAAAGCCAGATGGTTGGGATGAAAATTGGAATCAAGATGGACCAACTACTGTAAATTGGCGATATACAAAGAATTAATTGTAATAATAAAAATAGAATAATTATATAATATAAATAAAGCCACGTGTTTGTTAAAGTAAAACTTTTGTTTCTTTACATTAACACGTGGCTTTTTAATCGTCTAAATCCTCAAATAATATATCGTTAAAAAATAATTTATTATTTATATGTATCAAAAACGTGAAACTTTTTAAAATTATATATATCAAAAACGTGAAATTTTTTTAAATTTTATGTATCAAAAACGTGAAACTTTTTTTTTAGTATTGACATATATATTAAAAATATATAAAATAATAATAGGTGAGTTTAATGAAAAGAAAAATATATGAAGATTTATTAAAATGGAAAAATACTGAAAGTAAAATACCTTTAATGGTGGTAGGAGCAAGGCAAATTGGGAAAACGTATATTATAAATGAATTTTGCAAAAAAGAATTTAAAAAGTATATATATATTAATCTTTTAGAAACACCTGAAATTGTAAGTATATTTTCAAGGGATATAAATGTAATGGAAAAATTTAAAAGAATGGAAATTTTTTTAGATACTAAGATAGATATAGAAAATACAGTAATATTCTTTGATGAAGTGCAAGAGTCTGAAGATATTATTTCAGCACTTAAGTTTTTTTGCGAAAGTGAAGAAAAATTTAAAATTATATGTGCTGGAAGCCTACTTGGAGTAAAAATAAATAGATTTAAGAAATCTTTCCCTGTAGGAAAAGTAAGAATACTTAATATGGCATCAATGGATTTTGAAGAATTTTTAATGGCAAATGAAAATTTTATGTTAATAGATGAAATATATAACTCGTATAACAAAATGATGCCAATAGATAATGTTTTACATAATAAATTAATAGAATTATATAAAATGTATTTATGTGTTGGTGGAATGCCCGAAGCAGTAAAAGATATTATAAATAAAAAAATGAATATATTGGAATTTAATAAAAATATTGCATCTGATATAATTATATCTTACTTAAATGATATGAATAAATATGTAGTAAGTAATGCTGAGTCTATAAAAATAGAAGCAATATATAAATCTATTCCAACCCAACTTTCAAATCCAAGTAATAAATTTCAATATAGCAAGTTAAATAAGAATGCAAGAAGTAGAGATTATATAGAACCATTAAATTGGTTGATTTCTAGCAGTATGATATATAAGAGTAATTTGATAAAAAATATACAGATACCATTAAAAGGATTTATAGATGAAAATTGTTTTAAACTTTATCTTAGTGATGTTGGTCTTCTTACTTCATTACTTGGAGTAAAATATAATGATATAATTTTGGATAATTTAGAGATTTATAAAGGAATAATAACAGAAAACTATGTTGCAACACAGTTCGTCTCAAATAAAAATGATTTATATTATTGGAGCTCTTCAAATAAGGCAGAAATTGATTTTTTACTATATAATGATGATGGAATAATACCAGTCGAAGTAAAAGCAAACAAAAATATAAAATCAAAGAGTTTAAATATGTATATTGAGAAATTTAAACCAAAATATAGTATTAGAATATCTAATAAAAATTTTGGCTTTGAAAATGGAATAAAATCTGTTCCGTTATACGCAACATTTTGTATTAAGTAAAAAGGAGTTATTATGCAAAATTTAAAAGAAAATATAGAAAAATTAAATAATTACCTTTCAGATACTAGTTATAATGACATAGATATAGTAGATTTAATAAAATATTTATCAAGTAAGTTTGGAGTAAAACAAGAAATAAAGAAAGAAAAGTATCAAAGGTTAGAAGAATATATAGGAGATAGTAAAAAAGTATTACTTGTTCTTGTAGATGGACTTGGGTATTATAAAGTAAATGAATTAAGTGATAGTTCAATATTAAAGAAAAATTTAAGGGAAGGTATACGAACAGTAAATCCAACTTCAACAGCATGTGTACTTACAAGTGTATGTAGTGCAAAGTATCCATCAGAACACGGAATTTTTGGATGGTGGCAGTATTTAAGAAGCAAAAACTTAAATTACTGTCCACTTCCTATGGTTGAAAGAAAAACGGGGAAGAAAGTTGAAGATAAAGGAATTAATATAAAAGAAGTATTTGAATTTGAAAGTATATTTGAAAAATTAAATACTACTGTTAATATTTCAATGCCTAGGGAATTAATATCATCTAGTTATTCTAGAATGTTTTCAGGCAGTAAAGCTAGTACTCATGGCTTTTATTCTATTAGAGAAGGTTTTATGAACATGTCTAAAAAGCTAAAAAATTCAGATACGTCTTTTAGCTATTTATATATTGATGGACTTGACGCTGCCTCTCATATGTATGGAGTAAATAGTCAAGAGGTTAAAAATATTATATCTGAAGTTGAAGAGAGTATAAAATTTATAAAGAACGATAATGATGATGTAAAAGTAATTGTGATAGCTGATCATGGACAAGTTGATATGGTAAGTATGATGTACTTAAATCAAAATACGGATTACACTAAATATTTTTATGCACTTCCAAGTATAGATACAAGAATGATAAGCTTCTTTGTAAAAGATGAAGCAAAAGAAGAATTTGAAGAAAAATTTTTAAGTGAATTTAATAAAGATGTAATTTTATTAAAAAAATCAGAGATAGAAAAATATAAAATATTTGGAAATACTAAATTAAGTAAGAAGGCTAAAGAAAATTTAGGGGAATATATAGGGATAGTTGTAAATGATAAATTTATGGTATGCGATAAAATAAACATAGAAGATTGTTTAAATACAAAAGGAAATCATTCTGGACTTACTAAAAAAGAAACAACTATACCACTTATTGTAATATAGTAAGGTGATAAAATTGGATAATGTATTAAATGAAAATGAAAAAATAATAAATAATATAAAAGCAAGTATGAGTTTTGAAGGAATGAATTTAGATAAAAGTGATATAGATTTAATAAATAGTTTTTTAGATAACAAAATAACTGAACAAGAGGGAATAGAAATTATAAAAAATGAATTTAAAAATATGTAAAGAGGGAAGTATATGTATGATGTTATAAATTCAAGGTATACATACAAAGGTACGGATGTACTTGTAAACAAACTAGATATTAAAGATGAGAAAAAATTGGAAAAGTATGAACGAAAAATGGTTGCCTTTAAACTTGCAACCATTAATGAGGTGGAATTTCCTAAAGTATTTGATGAAAAAAGACTTAAATTCATTCATAGCTATCTTTTTTGTGATGTATACGATTTTGCAGGTATGTATAGACTTGAAAATATTATTAAAGAAAACTTTGTTTTTTCACAGTATGAATATATAGAAGAAAATCTAAAAAGTGTAATGAGTAAAATAAATTTAGAAGAGTTTAAGAAAATGAATTTTGATGAATTTATAAAAATGATTTCGTATCTTATGACAGAACTTAATGTAATACATCCTTTTAGAGAGGGAAATGGAAGAGCCATACGTGAATTTATTCGTGAACTTATGCTTGAGTGTGGTTATGAAATTGACTTTTCAAAAATTGAGTATGATGAGGTTATAAAAGCAAGTAAAGAGGCTATTTTAGATGATACATATCAAATAGAACTTCTTAAAAAAAGTTGTAAAAAAATCAATATATTCTAAAAAATGTAAAAAAATACATTTATTGGTTCCAAAAAGTGTAAAAAAATACATTTTTTGGAACGTATTTATTGACAAAATATAAAAATATATGTATAATTCATATAGGCGATAATTTTGAAAAGAAAAATATATGATGAATTAATAGCATGGAAAAATTTAAAGTCAGATAAAATGCCATTAGTTTTGTATGGCGCAAGACAAATCGGAAAAACTTGGGTTTTGCAGGAGTTTGGAAAAAATAATTACAAAAATACGATTTATGTAAATTTTGAAAGAGAATTAAATTTATTACCATATTTTGAAGATAATATATCTTCAAAAAATATTATTAATATATTGGAAGAATATTATAATGAAAAAATTATACCAAAAGAGACCTTAATAATTTTTGATGAAATTCAAACTTGTAATAGAGCACTTACTTCACTTAAATACTTTGCTGAAGACGCTAAAGAGTATGACGTTGTAGCTGCAGGTTCACTATTAGGTGTTCATATTAATTCAATTAACTTTTCATTTCCTGTAGGTAAGGTTATTACAAAAACTATGTATCCTATGGACTTTAAGGAATTTCTATGGGCTTTAAATAAAAATATATTGCTTCAAAAAATAGAAGAAAGTTTTAATAATAATATACCATTAGAAGATGGTTTTCATAAGGAAGCTTTAGAACTGTACGATAGTTAAATTATGGAGAAATACAAAGAATTATAATTGAAACATATACATCTGACATGGTGAAGTATTCAGATAAGTCACAAGGGATAAAAACAATTTCTACTTATGAGTCAATTGCACCACAGCTTGCTAAAGATAATAAAAAGTTTAAATATAGTTCAATTGAAAAGGGTGCAAGAGCTTCTATATTTGGTGATTCTATAGACTGGTTAATAAGATCAGGCTTTATTTTAAAATGTGATAAGACAACTAGGGGAGATGTACCGCCAAATATATATAGTGATGTATCTTCTTTTAAGTTATATATGAATGATATAGGACTATTAAGTTATAAAATAGGACTTAATACTATGAATAGAGATAATTTGAATAATATATTTATGGGTGGTGTAACTGAAAATTATATTGCAACTTCTTTAAAAAGTAATAATTATAGTTTATATTATTGGGAATCTGATGGAAAAGCAGAAGTTGATTATTTGATTCAAAAAAATGGTGATATAATTCCTATAGAAGTCAAAACATCAGAACATAACAAATCAAAAAGTTTATACATTTATATGAAAAAATATTCACCTAAATATGCAATAAGAATTTCAAAAAGGAATTTTGGATTTGAAAATAATATTAAGTCAGTTCCACTATATGCAGTATATTTAATATAAATAGGATGGTAAAGAAATGGAAAAAAATTTAGAAAAAGAAATAGAAAGTATAAAAAAAAGGAATAAAAGAGTAGAACTAGACAAAAAATGGGAAACAAGTTTTACTAGGAGAGCGGTTATTTGTGTTTTAACATACATTATCGTGATTATATATTCCTATTTTATAAAGAATTATGATAATGTATTTTTAAGTTCACTTGTACCTGTAATAGGTTTTACTTTATCTACACTTTCTTTAAAATATATAAGAAAATTATGGGAAAAACATATCAATGTTAATGAGTAATAATAAAAAAATTTTTGATTAATGGTGTTGAAATAATGATAGGCGTTTAATATCATGTATGTAGTTAATGAATATAAAATAACAATAAAATAATATACCACTAGATAAACTTGTATTTACAAGTCTATCTAGTGTATTTTGTTAAAGTATTAATTTTATTGGTTAGCTGTATTTAAATGTCAGTATGTACAATTTGTATTAGGAAATATCAGAGTAAATAGTTGCCTTATATTTATTCTTTTATGTATTTTTTTACTAAATTATTTTCTTTTTCTAATTGTTTTAAACTTTTTTTAGGTGTTGGTAAATCTTCTGGCATAGTTCCACCTTTTTTTGCAATTACATCTCTAATATTTTTTCCAATATTATAATGAGTGGTATTTGCCTCTTTTTCTGTAGAAATATTATCTCTTTTTAACTTTGATTCAGTTTGCGTAATACGAAATAAATTAGCAGCAAGTTCTTCACTTCCCATATTGTCTAAAATATCTTCTCTATATCTTAAGCACCTTCTTTTTGCAATATCATCAGCAGTTTCAACATTGTATAGTCCCTTATATCCAGAATTATGGAATTTATCAAAATTTTTTACTCCTGCTTTTTTTGCTGTTTGATTTAAAGAATAATTACCTTTTCTTGTTAAATTTTTTTGATAAAATCTCTTTTGTCTTCTGTTAATAAGATATACTCTTTTTCACTAATTTCTTGTTTTCTAGTTTGTATTGCAAAATATGTTTGAGCAAGAGCGATTACTTCTTTCCTTGAATCTCCATTTTGTGCTATTAGATAGCAAGCATAACGAGTTAATTTATAATCTTTTTTAATTCTTTTTGCTCCGGAACCTATTTCAACCATTTTGTCGGCATTGCCAAAATGGTCTAAAGTATTAATATCACTATTTTTATTTGAATTTTTTATTGGACAGTGTAATTTTGAAAAGAATGCACAGGAATGTATAGAAAATGGATATAATTTTTTTCTTTATTTTTCCCTTATTTTCTTGCAGGATTTTGGCATTTTGTTTTCGTCTCTTGTGTTGCATTATATGTTGGTTTTAATAAAAAAATAGATAATGAATACAAACATATTATTTACTTATTTCTATTTTTCACATATATTTTTTCTTTGCCAATGGGGTACCTAGCTATAATTTTTGATAATATGCTAAGAAGTATATTTTCTAGTTAGAAATAAAATTGAAAGTAATAGAATGTTATTTATTCTCATTTTGTGTAAATGTTTAAAAAAGGATTTTATCAGGTAATATATTAAAAATATATTTAAAGATTTTTTAGAAATATTTGTATAAAAATTTACTTTCTATTGTTAAAATATAATCTTTGTGATATAATAGTGCTATGAAATAAAAAATATATAAAAACTATGACGAGAACGAGTAATTATAAGCCAAATATAAAGCGAGCTAGGGACGGTGAAAGCCTAGTTAGATTAACTTATAGTGAAAATCATCTCCGAGTTGCTAGCTGAAATAATAGTAAGCGTCGCCGTATTCCTTACGTAATAAAGGACACATATGTTGGTATGTTGTATATATAAGGTATAGATAGTTTCGCACGTAACCTTTGTATACAGGTATGTGCGTTTTTTATATATTTTTTTAAATTTAAGGAGGATATAAAAATGGAAGAAAAAAAGGACTATTCAAAAACTTTAAATTTGCCTAAAACTGAATTTGAAATGAGAGGAAATCTAACAAAGAAAGAACCAGCAATCCTTGATAACTTTATTAATAAAAAAATATATTATTTAGCACTAGAGAAAAATAAAAATACTGGTAAAAGATTTGTGTTACATGATGGGCCTCCATATGCTAATGGAGATATCCATGCAGGTCATGCACTAGATAAAATTTTAAAGGATATAATAATTCGTTATAAAACAATGAATGGATATTATGCGCCTTATGTACCAGGTTGGGATACACATGGTCTACCAATAGAGAAGAAAGTTCAACAAGATAAAAAAATAACTAAAGATGATGTTGGTATAACTAAATTTAGAGAAATTTGTAAGGAATATGCTCTAGATGCAGTTGAAAGAACAGCAAAACAATTTGAAAGATTAGGTGGACTTGGAGATTATAGGGATAAATCAAAAAGATATCTTACACTAAATAAAGACTTTGAAGCAAAACAAATAGGTGTATTTGGAGATATGTACAAAAAGGGATACATTTACAGAGATCTAAAACCAGTATATTGGTGTAGTGATTGTGAAACAGCTCTTGCTGAAGCTGAAATTGAGTATAAAGATGATACTTCAACATCAATATATGTAAAATTTAAGGTACAAGATGATAAAGATTTATTTAAAAGCTATGTATCTTTAGACAATACATATGTAGTAATATGGACAACAACACCTTGGACTTTACCTGGAAATCAAGCTATAACTTTAAATCCAGAGTTTGAGTATGTTTTGGTAGAAGGAAAAAAAGAAGGAAAAACTGAGAACTATGTTTTAGCTAAAGAATTACTAGAGGAAGTAATGCAAATAGGAAACATAGAAGAATACAAAGTACTTGCCACATTTAAAGGAAAAGAACTTGAAAATATAATATGTATAAACCCAGTAATAGAAAATAAAATTTCAAGGGTAATACTAGGATCTGATAAAGACTTACTTGTAACTTTAGATGCTGGTACAGGTTGTGTACATACAGCACCAGGTCATGGTCATGAGGATTATTTATGTTGTAAAAGATACAAAGATATTGAAATAATTGTACCTGTTGATAAACATGGTCATATGACAAAAGAAGCAGGAAAATTTGAAGGTATGTTCTATGCTAAGGCAAATAAAGAGATTATTAAATATCTAGAAGAAACTAATGATTTGTTTGCAGCAAAAGAACTAACTCACCAATATCCACATTGTTGGAGATGTAAAAAGCCAGTTATATACAGAGCTACAACGCAATGGTTTGCATCAATTGATGGATTTAGGCAAAAAGCATTAGATGAAATACACAATGTAAAATGGTATCCTGATTGGGGTGTTGAGAGAATGACTAATATGATTAAGGATAGAAGTGATTGGTGTATTTCAAGACAACGTACATGGGGTGTTCCAATTCCAATATTTTATTGTGAAAAGTGTGGTAAAGAGTACATTAATGATGAAACAATTTCTAAAGTAAAAGAAATGTTTGAAAAAGAAGGTTCAGGTTCATGGTTTGAAAAAACTCCTGAAGAAATATTAGGTAAAAAACATGTATGTGAATGTGGATGTGATACTTTAGTAAAAGAAAAAGACATTATGGATGTATGGTTTGACTCTGGTTCTTCACATGTAGGAGTATTAAATGAAAATTACGGACTTCCTGAAGGAAAAGCTGATATGTATTTAGAAGGAAATGATCAGTATAGAGGATGGTTTCAATCTTCATTATTAACATCTGTTGCTACAAAGGGAGAGGCTCCATATAAAGAGGTAGTAACTCATGGTATGGTAGTAGATGGTGAAGGAAGAAAAATGTCAAAATCTTTAGGAAATGGAATTGCTCCACTTGATATCGTAAACGAATATGGTGCAGATATTTTAAGATTATGGGCAACATCTTCAGACTATCATAGTGAAATACGTTTATCTAAAGATATTTTAAAACAAATATCTGAAGTATACAAAAAAATAAGAAATACCGTAAGATTTTTAATTGGTAATACTAATGATTTTGATCCAAAAACAGATTATGTTGAGTACAAAGATAGAGATGAACTAGATAGATATATTATGTACAAATTAAATAAACTAGTTGAGTACATAAATGAGGCATATAGTACATATGAGTATCACTTAGTATATAGTGAAATACATAGATTTTGTACAACAGAACTTTCAAGTAAATATTTGGATGTTATAAAAGATAGATTATATACATTTAGAATTGATCATGAAAAGAGAAGAAGCTCACAATCTTCAATGTATGATATCTTGTATACACTTACACGTTTGATTTCTCCAATACTTGTATTTACATCTGAAGAAATTTATAGCTTTATGAATACAAGAGATGAAAAGAAAGAAAGTATCTTACTTGAAGACTTCCCATCAGAAAGTGATATGTATATAGATGATGAGTTAATTGCAAAATGGAATAGAATATTTGAAATAAAAGAAAGTTTCGCAAAAGATGTTGAGGCTGCACGTGCTGATAAAAAAATAGGTAGTGCACTTGATGCTAAAATCACTATTTATACAAATGGTGAAGAATATGATTTTGTAAAGAATAATCAAAGAGAAATTGCATTAGTTGCAATTGTATCTGAACTTGAAGTAGAAAAATCAGATGAAAAGAAAGTAGTTGTTGAAAAAGCAACTGGTGAAAAATGTCCTAGATGTTGGACATATGCAAATGAATTTTCTGATGAAGGAATTTGTATGAAGTGTTATAAAAATATGTAAAATACAAAAAAAGATTTGGCAAAATAGCACCAAATCTTTTTTTGTGTGTATTTTATATTTTGTGCGCTACAAAATATAAAAGGAGAAAGTTTGAAAAATTAAATTTTGTGCCTTTCAAAGACGTAGCGTTAGCGGAGGCAAAGAAAGGAATGGTCATAAAAATGAATAATATTATTGAAGTTAAAAATTTGGTAAAGCAGTACAAAGAATTAAAAGCTATAGATAACTTATCTTTTGAAGTACATGAGGGAGAAATTCTAGGACTACTTGGACCTAATGGAAGCGGTAAATCTACTACTATAAACTGTATATTATCTCTATTAAAATTTAGTAAGGGCAAAATTAAAATATTTGGTAAGAGTATGAATCCTGACGCATATGATATAAAATCAAAAATTGGGGTAGTATTTCAAGACGTATCAGTCTTTAATGAATTAACCGTATATGAAAATATTGATTATTTTTGTGGTTTATACATAAAGGATAAATCTACCAGAAAAAAATACATAGAAGATGCTATAAAATTAGTAGGTCTAGAGGAATTTAGGAAATTTTATCCTAAGAAGCTATCTGGTGGACTTTTAAGAAGATTAAACATTGCTTGTGGTATTGCACATAAACCAAAACTGATTTTTTTAGACGAGCCTACCGTTGCTGTTGATCCTCAAAGTAGAAATAATATATTAGATGGAATAAAAAAATTAAGAGATAATGGAGCTACAATAGTTTATACAACACATTATATGGAAGAAGTAGAAATACTTTGTGATAGGGTAATTATTCTTGATAAGGGTAAAATAATTGCATCTGGTTCAATTGATGAATTAAAAGAACTTGCTAAAATAGAAGAAAAAATTACAGTAGATGTTAATAGACTAGATAATGTATATATAAAGAAGATTAAAGAATTGAAGAATGTTGATGATGTAACATATAATAGTAATATTTTACTTATTACATATAAAGAAGGTAAAAATAATTTAGTTGATATGATAGAATACTTAAAAAAAGAGAAAATAAATTACAATAAAATCTATTCTGAAAGACCTACGCTCAATGATGTATTTTTACAATTAACAGGAAAGGAGCTTCGTGATTAGATGTTTATTCATAATTTTAAATATTCCTTAAAAGCTCTTCTTAGAAATAAAATGCTAATATTTTGGACTTTTGCCTTTCCAATAATATTAGGAACTCTTTTTAAAGTAGCTTTTTCAAATATAGAAAATAGTGAAAAATTGGATATTATAAATATAGCAATCGTCCAAAATGAAGAATTTGAAAACAATGAAGCTTTTAAGACATCGTTTGAAAAATTAAGTGATGAAAATAATGAAGATAGATTATTTAACACACAATATACTACAAAAGAAGAAGCAAAAGATCTTCTTAATAAAGGTGAAATAATTGGATACATGGAATTAAAACAAGATAAGCCAGTATTAACTTTTGTTACAAATGGAATTGATGAAACGGTATTCAAACACGTAGCAGAAGAAATCGTACAAACAAGTGATATTATTAAGCAACTATCACAAACACAAATCCAAAAACAGATTGCTTCTGGAAATTATATTATAAACTATGATGAAATATATAATAAAGCAATAGAAATGGCTAAAGAAGATAATGTAAAATTAAAAAATATCTCTAACAGTAATTTAAGTTATACCATGATCGAATTTTACACCCTTATAGCAATGACTTGCTTATATGGTGGAATGTTAAGTATGGTATCAATAAATCAAATCCTTGCAAATATGTCTAATAAAGGAAAAAGGATAGCAGTATCACCTACAAAAAAAAGTATAATTATTTTAAGTAGTTTACTTGCAAGTTATATAGTACAATTAATTGGACTTGTAATCTTATTTTTATATACTTTGTTTGTATTAGGAGTTGACTATGGAAGTAATACAGGATTAATTATGCTTCTTGCAATTATTGGAAGCTTTGCAGGATTAGCTCTTGGAACTTTTGTTGGAACAATATTTAAAGCTAATGAAAATACCAAAACAGGAATTTTGATTGCATTAACAATGTTATGGTGTTATTTGTCTGGAATGATGGGAATCACGATGAAATATATTGTTGATAAAAACGTACCAATAGTAAACAAAATTAATCCAGCCAGTATGATAACAGACGGTTTTTATTCATTGTATTATTATGATAAATTAGATAGATATTGGTTTAATATTGCAAGTTTACTTATTTTTGCACTTATACTCGTTGTAATATCATTCTTTAGTTTAAGGAGGCAGAAATATGACAGTATTTAAGACGGTTTGGAAAATTTTAAATAAAAATAAAATAACAGTAATTATTTTTACGGTAATGTTACTTTTATTTGGCGTTTCAAATATGAAAACAAGTGAAAAAAGTATGAATTTTATAGCAAGTAAGCCAGATGTTTTAATTGTAAATTATGATAAGGATGAAGGTATTACAAAAGATTTTATAAAATATATAACAGATAATAGTAATATAGTCGATATTAAAACAGATGAGGAAAAAATAAATGATGCTTTATTTTATAGAGACGTAAATTACGTTATATATATTCCAGAAAATTATAGTAAGGATTTTATGGAAGGAAAAAATGTAGAATTAGAAATAAAAAGTACAGGAGATTATCAGGCTTCACTTGAAGAAATGCTTGTGTCAAGATATATTAAGGTAGCAAAGATATATCAAAAAAATATTACTAATGAAGATGAACTGATTAGCAAAATAAATGAAACACTATCAGATCAGGTTCAAACAGAGATTACTTCAAAATTAGATACTAATACTATTTCAAATGCAACATTTTATTATAACTTTGCAAGTTATAGTATACTTGCGTGCTTATTGTTAGTTATTAGTTTAATATTAAGTAGTTTTAATGATCAAAAAATTAAAAAAAGAATAATAGTAAGCAGTACAAAGTATAAAAAACATAATAAAATATTGTTGATATCAAATTGTTGTTATTCTTTTATATTATGGCTTTTATATGTTGTTATAAGCTTTTTTATATTAGGAGATGTAATGACAAAAATACAAGGAATTATATATATTATAAATTCTCTAGTATTAACAATTTGTGCAACCACAATAGCATTTTTTATTGGAAATTTAATATCAAGTAAGGGAGCAATAAATGGAATAGTAAATGTAGTAGCTTTAGGTTCAAGTTTTATATGTGGAGTATTTGTACCAATGAGATGGCTACCTGACTCAGTATTAAAAATGGCGCATTTATTACCAACATATTATTATGTAAGTACTAATGAAGCTTTAAAAACAATAGAGCAGTTTAACATTCAAACACTAAAACCACTACTTATCAATATGGCTATTATATTATGCTTTGCAATATTTTTTATTTTGCTAACTAATGTCGTTTTAAAGAGAAAAAGGGATACATTTGAATAAATTATACCTTAATATATAAATATAACTATTTAAATTAAAGATAAAAACCAACTATGACTTTTTAAAACATAGTTGGTTTTTATATTAAGATATTTTTAACATTTAAATTTTTTAGCTTAATATAGATTAGATTAATAATAAATTATTTTCCTGTTGAACCAAAACCTTTGTTACTTCTTATAGTATCACTTAAATTATCTACCTCATTAAATGAAACTTCTAAATAAGGCATTATAACAAGCTGTGCAACTCTTTGATTATTTGATATTATTCTTTTTTCAGTAGAATCGTTAAAAATGGATACTAGTATTTCACCTCTATAGTCAGAATCAATTACACCAACACAGTTTGAGGGCCTTAAATTTTCTTTCGTAGCAAGACCACTTCTTGCAAATATTCCACCAAAATATCCATCTGGAATCTCTAGTGCCAAGCCTGTATTTATCTTAATAGATTGCTGAGGCTCTATTTCTATTTTTTCCTTATCAAGACATGCATAAAGATCATATCCTGCAGCTTGATTAGATGAACGTGTAGGTGTATTAGCTTTTTCGTTAATTTTTTTTAATTTTATATTAATCATATTCTTTCCTCCAATTTTATACATTATATACAATATATTATTTAAAGTCAACCGCAATGTAATATTATGTATTCTATTGCATTTACAGATACCATAAAATATGATATAATTAAAAGTGATAAGGTACTATATTTTAAAGAAATATTTTAAAAGGGGGAATTTTTTTTGAATGAAAAAAATTTAATTAATGTAGCAGAAAAATCTAATGAATTCTTTAAACTCTCAAGAAAATTAAAATTTGGACTTGCTAGTAATACCTTTCTAAGTGTACTTGAAAAGTTGGCTTCTCAAATAGGTTCATTTATGCTTATGCTTGCATCTTTGTATTTTATGGAAAACTTAGTACTTTCTTTACTTTTTTTAGCTATATTTTTTCTTAAAGATCCTTTAGCAAGATTTATCACTGTAAAACTTAGTGAAAATGATGCTATGCTTGAACCTAAAGTTAAGAACTTTCTTTCAGGAAAAGTGACTATTATACTAAGTAAAACTAGAGGCAAGGTAGAAACTGTTGATGAAAAAGGAAGAAGACATCATGTATCAAATAGAGTAATTAATGATACAGTAACAAGTTATACTCTTAAGAGGGTAGAGAATCTTTCCAATTCTTTAGAATTCTTCTCAGGAATAGTAGTATTTATCATTTCTTTAATTTTACTTATTAAGGTAGCATTAGTTCAATTTAATAATCCATTTTTATTCTTCATAGTTCTTGCTATATCAACTATACTTTGTGTTATAGTTTCCATCATTTCATCTAAACTTTGTGCAAGATACTGGAAGAAGGCCGGTAAAGTACAAGAAAGATTAGGCAATGTTACACGTGATATTGAGGAGATAGAACCTATATCTGATAAACACATTGAATTCCTTTCCAAGGAGGCAATATATGTAAATTCAGAATATATGGATCTTACTATGAAAGAAAGAAGAAGGAAAAATGTTGGATTGGTATTAAAATCTTTCTTGATTTCGGTTTCAATTATAGCTGTAGTTTTTTCTATGATTATATCTAATAAGAGTATTTCTTCTAGTACACTTACTCTTGCTATTGCATTAGGTGCAGCCTTTTCTTCGGTACTTATTGCAATAAATAGTGAAGTAACTCAAATTTGGCGCATAATAAGTGAAAAAAGGGAGTACAAAATGAAGTATGAGGAAACTTTTTTTAATATTATGAATGTATTTTTTGAAGAAGAGAATATTAAAGGAAAAAAATATTCAAAAGATATACTTGAAATTCCTAAGTTTAACTACGAGTATTCAGTGACAGGCTTTAGATTAATTCTTGATAATAAATTTACACTTAAAAGGGGTGAAATGACGCTTCTTGAAGGAAAAAGTGGAACAGGAAAAAGCACACTAATTAAAATTATTTCAGGAGAAAATAGGCTTCCTGAGACAACATGGAAACTTAAGAGTATAAAATATTTTAATGATACTTCTAGTTTTGGCTCACAGGACCTTTTAAGTGAAATTACGTTAGGTGATTATCAGGCTGATAGGAATTCTGAAAGATTGATTGAAATACTTAGAGGTGTAGGACTTTTTGAGAAATTCACTGTTGATTCTCTAAAAAAAGTTTCTGCTAAAGAATTATCAAATGGTATGATGCAGCGTGCTTTGCTTGCAAGATCTTTGTACAATTTAGAGGATACAGACTTGGTGTGTATTGATGAACCAATAGGTTCACTTGATGAGGAAAATGCCCGAAATGTGATTAAATTTGTAAAAGAGTATTGTAATAGAGACAAAAAGAGATTTATGATTTTATCGACTCATCAATATAGTTTTGTATCAGAGTATATAGATAAGAAAATAAAAATAGTACCTATGTCACCAAAGTTAAGTAAAGTGATGCTGTAATCCAAAACCTAGAAGATGTAATTTTCTTCTAGGTTTTTTCTTTACAAAAAATATGCTTTATAGTAAAATAATTATAGGGTGATTACATGAATGTAAAAATGATAGGGGCAGGTGCTATATTTAGTAAAGATAACAGTGCTTGTTATTTGATAGATAATAAAATATTAATAGACATTCCAAATGGAACTTTAAAGGGAATATTAAGGCAAGAAATAGATATTTCAAAGCTTGAGTGTATTTTAATTACTCATTTTCATGCTGATCATTTTTTTGATTTACCATTTGTACTTTTAAGCTTGTTTAATAAAAGAGATGGAAAAAAATCAAAACCGTTATATATTGTTTGTAATGATAGTGAAAGGGGCAAAGTAAAAGACATACTTAATCTATCAAATTTTAGAAGTTATGAAGAGTTTTGCGATAAATTAAATATAAAAATAATTGGTGTAAAAGAAAATAACAATAAGTTTGATAAAGTCGATGGATATGTAATTAGAAGTTATAAAGTAAAACACACAGCAGAGGCTTATGGTTTTGTTATTGAAGATAATGATAATAAAAAAATTGGCTTTACGGGAGATAGTTGTCTGTGCGATGGAGTTGAAAAAATTATAAAAAATAGTGATGCCATTTTTTGTGATACTTCAAAATTAGTAGGTGATGATAATGCTCATATGGGATGTGATAATATAATACAATTATCATCAAAATATGTTGATAAAAAAATAATAACATCACATATGTATTTTGATGCTAAATGTGAGATAATCAAATTGAACATTCCAAATTTGATAGTAGGAAATGATGGACTTGAAATAAACATTTAAAAATAGTTTTAGCTTAATAACATACTTTTTAAAAATACATAATATATAATATGTATTTTAGAGAGGATGTTTTTTTATGGGAAAAATAATATATGCTGATCATAGTGCAACTACATATGTTAAGGATGAAGTAATAAAAGAAATGTTGCCGTATTTTACACTTAATTATGGAAATCCTTCCTCAGCGTACTCTATTGGGAGAGTTTCTAAAGAGGCAGTTGAAAAAGCAAGAATAAAAGTTGCAAAAGCTATAGGGGCAGAAAGTAATGAAATATATTTTACTGCTGGTGGAAGCGAAAGTGATAATATGATAATAAAAGGAATAGCAAGAGCTAATAAATCAAAGGGAAAACATATTATTACAACTAAAATTGAGCATTTAGCAGTTTTAAATACGTGTAGGGAACTTGAAGAAGAAGGTTTTAAAGTCACATATTTAGATGTAGATGATAAAGGATTTATAAATCTTGATGAATTGAAAAGAAATATAAGAAGTGATACCATTCTTATTAGTGTTATGTTTGCAAATAATGAAATAGGAACAATTGAACCTATACATGAAATAGGAAAAATTGCAAAAGATATAGGTATTATATTTCATACTGATGCTGTTCAAGCAGTTGGAAATGTTGATATAGATGTAAAAAAATTAAACATAGATGCTCTTTCATTGTCTGCACATAAGTTTTATGGACCAAAAGGAGTGGGAGCTGCATATATAAGTAGTTTCGTAAAATTTGAACCAGTTATAAATGGTGGGCATCAAGAATGTTCAAAAAGAGCAGGAACAGAAAATGTTCCTGGAATTGTTGGACTTGGAAAGGCAATTGAAATTGCAACTTCAAATATTATAGAACATAGTGATAAAGTAAAAAAAATAAGAGATGAATTAATAAATGATATCGAAAGTGGAATAGAAGGAGTTATTTTAAATGGTGATAGAAAAGAAAGACTATGTTCAAATGTTAATTTTTGTATAGATGGTATTGATTCAGAATCTTTAGTTTTAATGTTAGATATGAATGGAATATGTGCATCTTCAGGAAGTGCATGTACAGCTGGTATTCTTGCTCCATCTCATGTTTTAACAGCTATAGGAAGAAAAGATACTATTGCAACTAGTTCCATACGTTTTACTTTTGGTGAAGAAAATACTAGTGAAGATGTAAAGGTAATTTACAATGTTTTAAAAGATGTAGTTACTAAACTAAGAAAAAATAAAAGAACAGATGAAATAAAATGCAAATGCACAAATAGGTATTGAAAAAAAATAAATTTTATTATAAAATTAATTAAACAAATGAAGGAGGAAGGTATATGAAAAAAAATAAAAGAGGAATTTCCTTGATTGTGCTTATTATAATAATTATAGTTATGCTAATTTTGGTATCAGTAATAGTTGTCTCTTTTAACAATAATAATCCGATTGGAAAAGCTAAGGAGGCAAAATTTAAATCTGATTTAAGCTCTTTTAGAGATGAATTAGATGCTAATATAAATGATATTCTTATAAAAAATGCTAATAAATCAGAATATGATATAAATGTTGATTCAGGAGACTATGGAAATTTAAGAATATATATACCAGATATTACAGAAGAATATGCAAATAAGCTTCTTATAAAAAAAGGAAAATTATTATATATAGGTGATGACTCAAAAGCTGATTATGAAAAGTATCATGATGATACAGAGGAAGCATGGGCAAAAAGTGTTGGAATACAGTGCCCATATAGTCAAGTTGGCGATGCGGATGGAGATGGATATATTACAGAAGAAGATGAGACCTTTATAGTAAAATATGTAGCTAATATGATCAAAGTTGATCCACTTACAGATAGGAAAAAAAATGCTATGGATGCATATAAAAACGGAGTAATAAGTGTAGAGGATGGTACCGCAGTAGGTAAATATCTTACACAAGGTATTAGCTTACCGGTGATACCGACTGAAAAAAATTAATCTGTTTTTTATGTTCTAAAGTATTATTATAAATAGTGTAAATTTAAAAATAGAGATTCTAGGTTTATGGGGTTTCTATTTTTTTTATTTTTTTTAATAAAAGTATTGATTTTTTCTAAATTATATACTAAAATATAGCTAAGTGGTAAAAAATGGGGCAAAGTGGTAAAAATGGAGGTGAGCTTTTAAATGTTACTTGGAGAGTATAATAACAAACTTGATGATAAAGGAAGAGTTAGCGTTCCTGCAAAATTTCGTGATGATTTGGGACATTCTTTTATTGTAACAAAAGGACTTGATAATTGTTTGTTTGCATACTCAAAAGAAGAATGGGCAACATTTGAAGCAAAACTTAAATCTCTTCCACTTACAAATCCAAATGCACGTAATTTTATTCGTTTTTTCTTTGCTGGTGCTACTGAATGTGAAACTGATAAACAAGGAAGAATAAATATTCCACAAAATTTAAGGGAATATGCAGGACTTTCAAAAGAAGTTTTTATAGTAGGTGTTTCAACAAGAGTTGAAATATGGGATAAAGATAAATGGCTTGAATATACAGATAAAGAGAACATGGATGTAAATGAAATTGCTATTCAAATGTCTAATTTAGGCATTTAAATATATTAACAAAAGATATAAATATATAAACTTATGAATAATAAAAAACAAAAGAATTTTATACAAAAGAAAAAAAGCAAATGTACAAAAGATATAATTTTAATATTTATAAAACTAGTAATGGAGTAGAAATGGAATTTAAACATAAATCAATACTCTTAAACGAATGTATTGAAAATTTAAATATAAAAAAAGACGGAATATATGTAGATGGAACTTTGGGCGGTGGAGGACATTCATATAATATTTTAGAAAAACTTGATAACACAGGACTTCTTATTGGAATAGATAGAGATAATGATGCAATTGAAGCTGCTAAAAAGCGTCTAAGTAGGTTTAACAATGTAAAATTTGTACACGATAATAATTCTAATATAATAGAAATTTTAAATAAACTACAAATAACTAAAATAGATGGAATGTTGCTTGATTTAGGAGTATCTTCTTATCAGTTAGATGAGGCAGAACGTGGTTTTAGTTATATGCATGATGCAAGATTAGATATGAGAATGAATAGAGAGGACACGCTTTCAGCTTACGAGGTTGTAAATAAATATCCAGAAGAAAAATTGGCAGCTATATTTAGAGAATATGGAGAGGAAAGATATTCAAAAAGTATAGCCAGAAGTATTTGCTTAAAAAGAAAAGAAAACGAAATAAAAACAACTTTTGAATTAGTAGATGTTATAAAATCATCAATGCCAGCAAGGGCATTAAATGAGAAACAACATCCTGCTAAAAGAGTTTTCCAAGCAATAAGAATAGAAGTAAATGAAGAATTAATTAGGTTAAGGCAAACTGTAAAAGATATTGTGCATTCTTTAAATTCACAAGGAAGACTTGCTATAATTACTTTCCATTCTTTAGAGGATAAAATTATTAAACATACATATGAAGAACTAGAAGGTAGATGTACATGTCCAAAAGATTTTCCAGTATGCGTGTGTGGATGTAAATCATATGGAAAAATAATTACAAAAAAACCAATAGTTTGTGACGAGAATGAGTTACAAGACAATCCAAGAGCAAGAAGTGCCAAATTAAGAGTTTTTGAAAAAATATAATGAAAAGAGGTGAGAACATATGCCAGCAAGAAAAAGTTACGGATATAATTATTATGAATCAGGAAGTGCAGCAAGAAAAATAGATTATACATATGATGAAAAAAAGGCAAGAAGAAAAAATGTAAATAAAAAAGCAAAAGCTCAGCCAAAATCAAAGGCTAAAGCATCATCTGTGATTATGATTGTATGCGTATTTACTATGGCATTAGTTCTTGTATATAGATATAACATTATAAATGAAAAAAATTTGAAATCACAAAGTTTAGCAAGTGACTTGACTAAGGCAGAGTCAGCACTTGTTACTTCTCAAATAGATGTTGAACAAAATACAGATTTAAATGAGATAGAAGCTTATGCAAAGCAAAAATTAGGAATGCAGAAGCCAGATAAGAATCAAACTATATATGTTGATACTTCAAAAACTAATAATTCAGTTGAACTTCAAGATGAATCCACATTTTTTCAAGAAATAGGAGATAAAATTTCACAATTTTTTGGTAATTTATTTAAATAAACTTGTAATAACCAGGTCAAATATTAAGTATCATATAGTATACTTACATATATGTTTGACTTGGTTTTTGTTTTATGTTAAAATATTTAACAGATTAAGAGGTGAATATATTTGTCATATATGGCATTAAAAAATCAAAAAAGAATAATTAATATTTTAATTGGTTGTGGAATACTTGCACTAATTTTACTTTCAAGACTTATATACATACAGGTAATAAAATCTAAACATTATGAAGAAAAAGCTTATGAACAGCAAACAAGACAAAGATCTGTTGCTGCAAAACGTGGAACAATATATGATGCAACAGGTGAAAAGGTACTTGCTCAAAGTGTATCTGTAAATATTGTAACGGCAGTTCCAAATAGTGTTGATAAAGATAAAAAAGATGAAATTGCAACTAAAATAGCTGAAATTTTAGAAATAAATAAAGATGATGTACTTGCAAAATTAAGTAAAAATTCATCTAGTGAGACTATTGCAACAAAAGTTGATGAAGATAAGGCAACAAAATTACTTAACTACATTAGTGATGAACAAATTTCTGGTATAAGGGTAGATGAAGATACAAAAAGAGTATATCCGTATTCAACATTACTTGCTAATGTTCTTGGATTTGTTGGAACGGATAATGTAGGACTTGAAGGAATAGAAGCATATTATAACAGTGATCTTGCAGGAATTCCTGGTAAAATAGTTGGAAGTACTGATGGTAAAGGAAGAGAAACACCTTTTACAAATGAACAATATGTTGCTCCAACTGATGGTAAAGATATTGTACTTACAATTGATGCTACAATTCAATCTATTGTAGAAAAATATCTATCAAAAGCGATTAAAGAAAATATTGCCCAGTATGGAATGGCAGTTGTTATGAGACCATCAACAGGTGAAGTACTTGCAATGGCAAATTATCCAAGTTATGACCCTAATGAACCTTTTACTCCAAATACTGATGAATTAAAAAATAAATGGGAAATATTAAGTAAAAAAGAAAAAAGTGAAGAACTTGCTGCAATGTGGCGTAATAAGGTGATTTCAGATACACAAGAACCTGGTTCTACTTTTAAGATTGTAACAGCTACTGCAGCTCTTGAGGAAAATGTAGCCCAAATGGATAAAGCAGGTGATTTTAGCTGTAGCGGTAGCATGCAAGTAGGGACTTGGACTATTAAATGCTGGAGATATCCTAGATCACATGGTTCAGAGTCATTAAGACAAGGGATAATGAATTCATGTAACCCTGTTTTTATGCAACTTGGTCAAAGAATAGGAATAGAACATTTTTGTAAATATTTAGAAGCGTTTAATCTTGCTTCAAAAACTGGAATTGATCTTCCTGGTGAGGCAAGCGGAATAATGCATAACCCAGCTTCTATGACAGCAGTTGACCTTGCCACAACTTCATTTGGCCAAACGGTTCAAATAACAACACTTCAAACTGCTGTAAACTATTGTGCAATTGCAAATGGTGGTTATCTTGTTCAACCATATGTAGTAAAGGAGATAAAAAGTGGAAGTGGAAATTATGACGAAAAAACAGAGTCAAAAGTAATAAAACAAATAATGTCAAAAGAGACATCAGATCTTCTACTTAGTGCTCTTGAAGATACAGCTAAAACTGGTACAGCAAAATCAGGAGCTGTTAAGGGATATAGAGTTGGAGGAAAGACAGCTACAGGTGAAGAGGGAAGAGGAGATCAAAAAGTATATATGGCAGGATATGCATCCATAGCTCCAATTGTAAATCCAGAACTTGTAGTTGTAATGAATATCTATGATCCAAAAAGTGAGGCAGGACACGGTGGAGCAGCAATTTGTGCACCCGTTGTAGGATCAATTTTAGATGAATGTTTAAGATATCTTGATATCGCACCAGATTATACAATTGAAGATAATGATATAAAAGAAACATTAATACCAGATGTAACTTCTAAAACTGTAGGAGAAGCTAAAAAACTACTTTCAGAAAAAGGATTTAGTATTGCTTCAGATAATAATTTAAATGATTCTGACGTAATAAAAGAACAAATTCCAAAGGCAGGGGCATCACTTATGGAAGGCTCTACTGTTAGAGTATATACAACAGATGGTGCTAAGCAAACAGTTGATGTACCAGATGTAAGAAACAAAACTGTTGAAGTTGCTACCGCTAAGTTTAAAGCAGCAGGACTTAATGTAAGAATTGTTGGAAATGGATATGTTTTAACTCAAGATCCAACTCCAGGAACTGTAGTTGAAAAAGGTTCCATTGTTACAATAAAATGTGTTGATACAACAGATTTGCCATAAAATTTATATAATTTATAATTATAAGTTTTAAAAGATAGTGTTATGTGATATAATTTAATGTATTAAAATAAAGGGAGGCAAAGAAAATGCTTTTACAATATTTAATCGAAAATCTTACTACAAATGAAGTAATTGGAACAACTAATGTTGAAATAGGAAAAGTAGAATATGATTCTAAAAAAATAGAAAAAAAAGATGTATTTGTTGCAGTTAAGGGATACGAAAAAGATGGAAATGATTATATAGATGAGGCCATTGGTAATGGAGCAATTTGTGTAATTGTTGAAAATGATATAGATACATCAAAATATCTTGATAAAGGTATAACGATAATTAAAGTTGAAAATTCAAGAATTGCACTTGCTGTTGTTGCAAGTACATATTATGATAATCCATCTAGTAAACTAAAAATGATTGGAATAACAGGTACAAAAGGAAAAACAACAACTGCATATATGATAAGAGATATAATGAACGCTTCTGGTAAAAAAACAGGTATGATTGGAACAATATATAACACATATGGTAATAAACAAATTGAAGCAACAAGAACATCACCAGAATCACTTGATTTGCAAAAACTATTAAGAGATATGGTAGATAGTGGTATGGAATATGTCGTTATGGAAGTAAGTTCACATGCATTATCACTTGATAGAGTATATGGTATACATTTTTTTGTAAGTGTGTTTACAAATTTATCAGAAGATCATTTAGATTTTCATAAAACAATGGATAGTTACCTAATGGCAAAGAAAAAATTATTTGATATATCAGATCTTGCAATTGTAAATGGTGATGATATATATGCACCAAAATTAATAAAGATGCTAACATGTAAACATGCAACATTTGGACTTGATAATCAAGTAAATCTTACCGCAACGGATCTTAGAATCAATGCAGATTATGTTGAATTTAAAATGTATGTAAATAAAATGCTAGAAACTATACATGTTAATATACCAGGAAAATATACAATATATAACAGTTTAGCTGCAATAGCAGTATGTAGTTTGTTTAATTGTCAAATGGATGCTATTTTACTTGCTCTTGCAAATGTAAAGGTACCTGGTAGAAGTGAGATAGTACCTATTAACAAAACATTTACTGTAATGATTGATTATGCACATACACCATCTAGTTTAGAAGCAATACTTAGTGCTGTAAAAAGACATGCTAAGGGCAGAATTATATGTGTCTTTGGATGTGGAGGTAATAGAGATGTACCAAAACGTGCAATAATGGGTGAGATTGCAGGAAGACTTGCAGACTTTACGGTTATTACTACAGATAATCCAAGAAATGAATCACCTTCTAAGATTATGCAGGATATAGAAGAAGGAATGAAAAAGACAAAGGGATTATATAAATGTATAGAAAATAGAAAAGAAGCTATTAAATTTGCAATGAGAATAGCTTGGAAAAATGATATAATAATACTTGCTGGTAAGGGACATGAAACATATCAAATACTTAAGAATAACAAAAAAATTCATTTTGATGAAAGAGAAGTTGTAAAATCTCTTGCAGAAAGTATGCCAGATAAAAACATAGAATAAGAATAAAGAAGGAGAAAGAAAACTTATGAATACACAAACATTAAATTTAATTGTAGCTTTCGTTGCTACCTTTGTTGTTGGACTTTTTGTAATGCCAATACTAAAAAAATTTAAGGTAGGTCAGGTCGTAAGGGATGATGGCCCAAAAGAACATTTAAAAAAGCAGGGGACACCAACAATGGGTGGAATTATTATGCTTATCGTAATAGTTGTAATACTTGCAATAAATTCAATAAAATACCCAACATTAATTCTTGCTATAATATCAATACTTGGGTTCGGTTTAGTTGGATTTGTAGATGATTACAAGAAATTAGTTAAGAAAAATACTAAGGGCCTTTCTCCTCTTAAAAAAATATTTGGACTTGTGCTTGTAACTGCTATATTTATTTTCATGTATCTTAAGGTTTTTAAACTAGGTACAGATATAACACTTCCATTTATTAGTAGTCCAATTACCTTATCAGTTGGAGCATTTATAATATTTATAGCATTTATCCTTATAGGTACAAGTAATGCAGTAAACTTAACAGATGGCTTAGACGGGCTTGCATCAGGAGTTGTTGCAATAATAATGACATTTTTTACAATAGTTGCTGTAAAAAATTCAAATACAGAGATGATAATTCTTGGGGCTTCAAGTGTTGGAACATGTCTTGCATTTTTATTATTTAATTTTCATCCGGCAAAAGTATTTATGGGAGACACAGGTTCACTAGCACTTGGTGGTGCAGTAGCTGCAATTGCAATTATGATGAAAATGGAAGTATATCTTGCAATAGTTGCATTTGTATGTATAATAGATACTTTATCAGTTATATTACAAGTTACTTATTTTAAATTAACTAAAGGAAAGAGAATATTTAAGATGGCTCCTTTCCATCATCATTTAGAACTGTCTGGAATGAAAGAAACTAAAGTTGTAATTTTATTTTGGGTTATAACTGCTATATTATGTTTTGTAGCGTATATGGTATAAGTAGGTGAAAAATGAAAAAATTAAAATTAATTACTGATGGATCTGAAAATAACGAAAAAGATACTAAAAATAATTTGGATTTTGGTATGCTTATAACTATAATTATACTTCTTTGTGCAGGTATAGTTATGGTTGCATCAGCAAGCTCATATTATGCACTTAGTAACTATAACAATAGTAATTATTTTTTAGTAAGACAACTTTTCTTTGGAATTATAGGATTTATTTTTATGATAATAATTTCAAATATTGATTATAAAAGGTATAAAAAATGGGGATATTTATTTTATATAATATGTCTTGTACTTTTAGTTTTAGTTTTAACACCTCTTGGTCAAACAAGAAATGGAGCTAAAAGATGGCTTGGCTTTGGTGCTCTTGTTTTTCAACCATCTGAAATAATGAAAATAGGATTAGTTATTGGAATGTCAACATATTTGTCATTAAATTACAAGAAACTAAATTCTTTTAAAGGATATATAATACCAATTTTAATGCTATTTTTAGTTGTAATAGTAATGTTTATGCAAAAGCACCTTAGTGGTACAATAGTAATGTTTGTTGCAGCTTGCTCTATAATATTTGTAAGTGGTATAAAAGTAAAAGCAAGATATATCATAGCAGGAATAATAGCTGCAGCCGCTATGCTCGCAGTATTTATATTCATGCCAAGTGGTGATTCAACGGAATCTAGTGGATCTTTTAGACTTGATAGAATAGTTTCATTTTTAAATCCTGAGGAGGATATAAAAGGTGGAAATTGGCAAGCAGCCCAAAGTTTATATGCTATTGGTTCAGGTGGAGTTTTTGGAAGAGGACTTGGACAGAGTAGACAAAAATATTTATGGCTTCCAGAAGCCCAAAATGATTTTATATTCTCGGTTTTAGGTGAAGAATTAGGGCTTGTTGGAACAGTTACAGTGCTTGCATTATTTTCATTTTTTATATATAGAGGATATAGAATTGCTATAACGGCAAGGGATATGTATGGCTCTTTACTTGCAACTGGTATTACAAGTGCGTTTGCACTGCAAATTTTGGTAAATATAGCTGTTGTTACATGTACAGTACCTGTAACTGGTATGCCACTTCCTTTCTTTAGTTATGGTGGAACAGCTTTATTTATAAATTTATGTGCAATGGGAATACTTCTTAATATATCAAGAACTTGTAGAAAAAATTAATAAAAAGAGAGGAATTATTTATGAAAGTTATTTTTGCGTGTGCTGGAACAGGTGGACATATAAATCCTGCAATCGCTATAGCAGGAATTATACTAAAGAACAAACCTGATACTGAAGTCCTATTTATTGGAACTAAGACAGGTCTTGAAAATGAACTAGTAAAAAAATCTGGATTTGAAATAAAGCATATAAGGACAGGAAAACTTATTAGGAGTTTAACTTTTAAAAATATAAAAGCAGTAACTGAAACATATAAAGGAATTTCTGATAGTGTAAAAATAATAAAAGAATTTAAACCTGATCTAGTTATAGGGACTGGAGGATATATCTGTGGCCCTGTAATGCTTGCTGCTAAAAAATGTAAAGTTCCGTATGTTTTGCATGAAAGTAATGCATTTCCTGGAATTTCAGTAAAACTTCTTGCTAAAAAGGCAGATAAAGTTATGGTTGGATTTTCTGATGCAAAAACTAGATTAAAAAGAAAAGATAATGTTGTATATACTGGAACTCCAGCAAAATTTAGCAGAGAAGATATAAATAATTTAGATAGAGATAGATGTAAAAAAGAGCTTGGATTTGATAAGATAGATAAAAAGATTGTTTTAGTTACAGGTGGAAGTCAAGGTGCAATGAAATTTAATCAAATTGTCTTTGATATGGTAGTAGAGAAATTAAGTGAAGAATTTTTTGTAATACTTGTTGCTGGAAACAAAAATTATGATGATATAATAGAAAAGAAGAAACGAGTTGAAAAAGATAAAAATATTAAACTTGACGATTATATAAAAATTGAAAAGTTTGTATTTGATATGCCAAAAATGTATAAAATTGCGGATATATGTATAACTAGATCTGGTGCAATGACTATTACAGAACTTGAAATAGCCTCTAAACCTTCTATTCTTATACCACTTCCAAGTGCGGCTGAAAATCATCAGTATTATAACGCTAAAGTATTATCTGATGCTCATGCTGGAATTATTATAGAACAAAAAGACCTTACTACTACTCTTTTATATGATAAAATAATATACATGTTAGACGAAAAAATAATTAATATGATGTCAGAAAATTCGTCTAAACTTGTTTTAAATGGGGTAGATAATAAAATATATAAATGTATATCTGAGGTAATAAAAAAGTAGGTGTAATATATGGAAAAAAATACAAAAAGATCTACTAATGTATCAAATAAAAAAAGTGGGACAAGTAATAGCAAAAAAAAATCAAATAATGGAAGTAATATACAATATTCAGGAAAAGTAACTGTAAAAGAAAGAAAGAAAAAAAGAAAAGTAGCTAGAATAATTCTTTTCTTTGTAATTTTTGGAGCTATGATTGCTGGGGTATATTTGTTACTTACTCTTAAAGCTTTTAATTTAGAAAATGTTGAATTAAATGAAACAATGAAATACTCTAAAGAAGATATTGTAAATAAAGCAGGAATTGAAGTTGGAAAAAATATTTTTATTGAATATTTTACAAGTGATAAAAAGGCTGTTACTACTCTTCCATATGTCGAAAGTATAAAACTCAAATTAAAGCTTCCAAATGGAATTAAAATTGATGTTGTGGAAAGAACTTCAAAATATTTTGCATACGATAAGGATAATAACAAATTTTTTTCACTTAGTGATGATGGATATATATTAGAAGAGGTTGATATTAATAATAAAAAAAATGATGAAATACTACTTACAGGAGTTACTTTTGATGATGAGGTAATGCTTGGTAAAAAAATAAATGATACAGATTTGTCAAAAATTGAGATATATAAAAAGATAGAGAAAGAATTTAAAAAAGATGAAATAAGTGGAAAAATAACAAAGGTAAGTTTTGAAAACTCCTTGACAACCATAACAATAAATGATAAACTAAACATAATTTTTCCAAATGATACTGATTTAGAGTATAAAATGGTATTTTTAAAAACAATACTTAAAAGTATTGCAGAAGATAGTGTAGGCGTTATAGATATGACAAAAACAAGACCTACATACTCGAGTTTTTAAGGAGGATGTGAATTAATTGACGGAAAATAAAAAAAATGTAAAAAAGAATAATAAGTTTTTTAATACTTTAAAAAGCTTTTGTAAAAAATATTCAGTAGCTACTTATGTATGCATAGGTATTGCTTTGTTCTTTTTAAGTTTGATGTTAGTTGCACAAATGAAAACAATAAGCAATACTGAAGAGGTATTGCAAGGCAAAAGGGAAGCTCAACTTTCTGATGAATTAGTTAATTTGCAAAGGAATTATAATGAATTAAAAAGCAAATATGATGAAAGTCAAAAGGTTGTTGAAGAATATCAAAATAGTTCATCTACAAATAATAGCTTAATTGCTTCAATGAAAAACCAAATTGATTATTTAAGCTTGCTATCAGGGACTACAGATGTAAAAGGTGAAGGTGTTATAATTACTCTAAGTGATGGCGAAACACCTAGTGACACATCAACAAGAACAGATACATTAGTACATGATAGTGATGTGCTTACAGTGGTTAATGAATTAAAAGCTGCAGGAGCAGAAGCTATAAGTGTAAATGGTCAAAGAATAATCTCTACATCTGCAATCAGATGTGTTGGACCTGTTATTCAAGTAAATTATCAAAAGGTGGCAGCACCATTTGAAATAAAAGCAATAGGAAATGCACAATATTTAGAAAGTGCAATGAATATAAAAAATGGTGTGGTTGATATGCTAAAACAATTGGGTGTAGGGGTATCTATGACCAGAGAAAAAGAAGTAAATATTCCTAAGTATGAGGGAAATCTTACTTTTAAAACTGCAGTTACTGTAAATAAATAAAGGAGTTATGATATGATAGGTATATTAATACTTTTACTATTTGTAATAGCAGGTATTTTAACAGGACTTAATGTTGTTGTTCCATATTCGTTTTCACAATATATTGCTGTTGCAATACTTGCTTGCCTTGATTCTGTTTTTGGGGCTTTTTCTGCAAATATAGAAAAGAAATTTAAGATGAATGTATTTTTAACAGGCTTTTTTGGAAATTCTTTGATAGCTATATTTTTAGTTTATATAGGAACAAAGCTAAATTTAGATTTATATCTTGGAGCAGTCATTGTATTTACTGGAAGATTACTTAATAACTTTACTGTGATAAGACATGAAGCACTAGGTAAAATTGATGAAAATAAAGGTAGATTTAAGATTAATAGAGATAAAATAAAACTATCTAAAAAACAAAAAGTTAATAATGAAGAATGATTGTTATTAATTTAAAAGCAGCATATGAAAATTATTTTATGATATTACTTGATTTTGTTTTTCTATTGTGAATAATAAACGTATACTAGATATGTTGTTTATAATATATAAATATTTTAAACTAAAGAGAGAAAGAAATATATATAAAATGAGGAAAAAATAGATAATATAGAAAATTTTATAAAAACAACTCATAAAAGAGGAATGTCATTAATAGTGTTAATTGTTACAATATTGTTCTCTTATGACGAAATAATAAAATTCAGTAATAACAAAGATTTTCTTCTACAAACAATTTAGTAAAAATCATAAATTTTCAAATATTTAAAAGATGAATTGTAAAAAATATAAACACAATTTCATCTTTTTTTGATTTTATAATGAAATTTTTTAAAATAAATGCTATAATGTCAATATATTAATAAATTTGCAGACACATCTGCTAATTTTAGAATTAAGATTTTGAATTTCGCAGACGCATCTGCGAAATTTATAGAATAATTGAAAAATCAATATTTTTATAAAAAACAGATAAAGAAAAGAGGAAATTTATGGAAGAAAATCAAATGTTAGAAAAAAATTTTAAAAAAGTATTTAAAGATATAAAAAATGAAATATTAAATGCACAATATGATATTTACAAAAGTGCAAATATACGAACATTAGCATTATATAGTTATTTAGGACAAGTAATAGATGAGAATGCTAAATATGGAAATGGCTTTATAAATAATTTGTCAATAGAGCTAAAAGTTAATTTCCCTAATATGAAAGGTTTTTCAGAGAGAAATCTTCTTAATATGAAAAAATATTATTTAGAATGTAAAAATAATGGTAATCTTAAAAAACTTTCTGAAAAAATACCTTGGTCACACAATATATTAATTTTTAGTAAAATAAAAAACGAAGAACAAAGGGAGTGGTACATAGAGCAGACTTCAATAAATGGATGGAGTTATGATGATTTGGCATTTCAAATCAAAAGTGATTTATATAAACGCCAAGTTTTAGGAGATAAACCTAATAATTTTCAAAATACATTACAAGCACCTCAAAGCAGACTGGCAAAAGATATGATGAAAGATCCATATATTTTGAATTTGTCAAATTTAAAAGAAAGTTTTATAGAAACAGAATTAGAAAAAGCAATGGTTGAAAGAATAAAAACAGTTTTATTGGAATTAGGAAATGGTTTTAGTTTTGTTGGAAATCAATATAAAATTTCGGTAGATGATAAAGATTATTTTATAGATATGTTATTTTATCATACTAAATTACATTGCTATATAGTTGTAGAATTAAAAAATACTGAATATAAACCAGAATATGCTGGAAAATTGAATTTCTATTTATCAGCAGTTGATGATTTAATAAAAACAGATAGTGATAATCCAACAATAGGAATTATATTATGTAGAGAAAAAGCAAAGTTTTCAGTTGAGTATTCATTAAGAGATATTAACAAACCAATAGGAGTTAGTTCTTATAAAATATCAAAGGTATTACCAAAAGATATTTTAGAAGTGTTACCAACAGAAGAAGATTTGAATTTGCATATTGATATAATTGAAGATGAAAATGAATAATATAAAAATTCCAGACGCGTCTGGAATTTTGGGATGGTCACATTATTGTGAATTAATAGCTATTAAAGATGAAAATAAAAGAAATTTCTATGAAAAAGAAACTGTTAATAGTAAATGGTCAGTTAGAGAACTTCAAAGGCAAATAGAAACATCATCATTTGAAAGATTATTATTATCAGATGGAAAAGCAAATAAAGAAAAAGTTTTACAATTAGCAAAAGAAGGACAAATATTAAATTCACCAGAAGATATGATAAAAGATCTATTTGCTTTTGAATTTTTAGGAGTACCAGAGAAGAAACCTTTACTAGAAAAAGACTTAGAATATAAATTAATCAAACATATTGAAAACTTTTTATTAGAATTAGGAAAAGGATTTATGTTTTTGGTTCACAACAAAGAGTTACAATTGGAAATGTTCATTGTTATGTGGACGTGGCTTTCTACAATAAAATTTTGAAAGCATATGTTTTGATAGATTTAAAAATGGGAAATTTGAAACCAGAAAATTTTGGACAAATGAATATGTATTTGAATTATTATGAAGAAGAAGTAAACGACGAAGGAGATAATAAATCTATTGGAATTATACTTTGTGCGGAAAAGGATAATGTTGTTGCAGAATATAGTGTGGGCGGTTTAAACAATAATTTATTTGCATCAAAATATACATATTATATTCCAAAACAAGAAGAATTAATTGCACAAGTGGAGCAGGTTATAAAAGAAAATGAAGAAGAATCAAATGATTAAAATAATCACTAAATTAAAAATTCCAGACGTGTCTGGAATTTTTGCAACTGTGGTTGCAAAATTATAAAAAAATTATGCTTTGGATTTAGAAATAAGTTTAAGGAGATTTTTTTATGGAAAGCAAGAGGGTAAGACTACTTAACAAGTCAAAGCCCAAAAGGACAATGGAAACCAAAACCACACCTAAAATCATATCAAAAGCTAGTAAGGAAAGTAAAACAGTTAACTGATAGAAGTTGGAGCATTAGTTTAGATAATAGAATTAAGAAAATGAACTATTTAATTAGAGGTTGGGTAAATTATTTTAGAATAGCAAGCATGAAAAGCAAAATAACTGAAATAGATGAACATCTGAGAGTAAGAATTAGAGTAATAATTTGGAAACAATATAACTTTACTGTGATAAGACATGAAGCACTAGGAAAATTCGATGAAAATAAAGGAAGATTTAAGATTAATAAAGATAAAATAAAACTTTCTAAAAAACAAAAAGTTAATAATGAAAATAATAAATAATAAATAATAAATAATAAATTTTAATGCATATTACAAAATAATTGATAAAATTAGTTATGTAGTATTGCATTTTTTTTTTAGTGTATCCTATGTATGTCAAAAATAAAATCAGGAAAAAATTAACATATTAATAAGAATATATTTAAAATATAATAAACGAAAGAGGGATATGTATGAAAAAGAAAAAAGGAATATCATTAATAGTATTGATAGTAACAATAATAGTAATAATAATACTTGCAGCAGCGGTTATACTAACTTTAAATAAAAATAACACATTAAGTAGCGCTAAAGAGGCTGTATTTAGACAAGATATAGCTACTATGAAAGAGGAACTAGAAATATATAAAGCAAATATTACATATAAAGGAGAAAATCCTGAAACATTAAACGCAGATAAAAAAAGTGATCCATCGGTACAAGAAATAATAACAAGTATGTCAAACAAATATGCAAATATATTTAAGATAGAAAAAGGAAAATTAGCGTATATAGGAAAAAACAAAGATGAATATTTAATAGCAAAAGATATGAATTTGATTCCAGAAGGAACACTGTTTGATGATGATATGCTTGAGGAATTAAGACCATTTATAACCGAATGGACTGTAGATGCAGGTGATAGTATACAATTACCACTAATGAACCACGTATATATTGGTTATAACTTCACGGTTGACTATGGGATGGTACAGGAGAATATAAAATAACAAGTGCAAAGGACGAAAATAAAGTTCATACATATAAAGATGCCGGAGTATATACTGTTACAATAAAAGGAAAGTGTTCTGTGTTTGAATTTTCAAAAGATAGTACGAGTAAAGACAAAATAACAAAAATAGTACAATGGGGAAATGTTTTTAATAAATCAATTTGGAATGGTGTTGATTTTTTGAATTGTACAAATTTAAGAGGAAAAATTCCATCACCTTCTAAAAATAGTTTTGCCAAAATTACATATAATTGGCAAGGAATTTTTAATGGATGTAAAAACATTGAAGGACCAATTCCTAGTGATTTTTTTGCTAATTGTACTCCTGATACAGTTAATTCTGCTTTTTTTGGTTGTGAAAATTTAACAGGAAGTATACCAGAAAATTTATTTGCAAATTGTCCTGAGGTAACACAATTTGCTTATGTTTATATGGATGGAATTTTTGCTAGGTGTAGTGGATTAACAGGAAGTATACCTGAAAATCTTTTTAAGTATAATACAAAGGTGAAAACTTTTTGTGGAGCTTTTTTTGGTTGTGAAAATTTAACAGGAAATATTCCAGAAAACTTATTTGTTAATAATACTGATGCAACAGATTTTTCACATACTTTTAGAGATTGTAGTAATTTAACTGGTACGCCACCGCCTTTATGGGAGAGACAAAACATAACTAATAGTGGTTATTGTTTCATTGGATGTAACTTATTAAATTTAAATGAGGTTCCAAAGTCTTGGGGAGGAAATAAAAAAGACTAAATTTGTGTAGAGATAAGAATGTAGAGAAATTATATTTATAATTTTTCTACATTTTATTTTTTCTATGTGAAAAAATTATCATAAATGTTGTTATTAAAAATTCAATATGGTATAATTGATATGTTGATTAATATAGTTTAAAGAGGAAGTGATTTTTTGGCAGTAAAAAAACAAAGCTTTATGAATGGGGTACTTGTAATAATGGTATCTCAAATTTTGATAAAAGTTTTTGGCTTTATATATAGAGTAATACTTACAAATTTTAAACAATTTTCAGATACAGGAAATAGTTATTATGGATCAGGCTTTACTGTTTATACATTAATACTTGCAGTAGCTACAATGGGAATTCCAAATACAATATCAAAACTTGTATCAGAAAAAATAGCTATAGGGGATAAAAGAGGAGCACATAGGATTTTTAGAACAGCAATGTATGTATTTACTTTTGTAGGTGTTATGTTTGCTCTTATGCTTTTCTTTGGCGCTGGATTTATATCAAACACAATTTTATCAAATCCAGGTGTAAAATATACACTTATGGCTCTTGCACCAGCAATTATATTTGTTGCTATGTCTGCTGTATTAAGAGGATATTTTGTTGGAATGGGTAACATGATGGAGTATAGTAAGGCACAAATTATTGAACAAATTGTAAACAGTGCTTTTTCAATTATATTTGTTGTAATGTTACTTGGTAAAACACCAGAAATTATGGCAGCAGGTTCTACGCTTGCTACTACAGTTGCAGCTTCAACAGCATTCTTTTATATGTTAACATATTATAATAGAAATAAAAAAGATATATGGAAGGATATAGAAAAATCTGAAAAGTTTGCAATAACACCTAGAAAAACAATTGTAAAAAAGTTGATTTCGTATGTTATTCCAATTTCATTTGGTAGTGTTGTTGTTGCTCTTTCAAACGTTATTGATACAGTAACTGTTATGAATGGGTTACAAAGTTTTGGACTAACATTAGAAGAAGCAAATAGGCAAAATGGAATTTTACTTGGAAAGGTGGATATATTAATGTCTGTTCCATTGTCTATAAATGTGGCATTTTCAGTTGCATTAGTGCCATTTATATCTAGTGCAATGGCTAAGAAAAATAAAGAGGCTGCAGTTAATAAAATTAATTTTTCACTTAAAACTTCAGTTCTTATAGCATTGCCATGTGCTGCTGGTATGTTCTTACTTGCTAATAATATTTTTGCACTTATATTTCCAAATGCAACAGAAGGGGCATGGCTTTTACAAATACAATGTTGGGTATTAGTGTTTTCTGTTGTGGCACAAACTATATATGGTTCACTTCAGGGACTAGGAAAATTGTATGTTCCGGGAATTTGTCTACTTAGTGGAGCAATTGTAAAATATATTTTAAATGTTATATTTATTCCTAAGTATGGTATAGTTGTTCCAACAATTACAACCATAATTTATCAGGCCATAACATGTACACTTTCATTTATAATTTTATTTAAAACTTTAAAAGAAGTTCCTAATATGAAAGAGATATTAATTAAACCTGTGTTTGCTACATTTTTAATGGCAATATGCACTTTTCTTTGTAATAAAGTGCTTGGTTACATAAATACACCAACATCACTAAACACTATACTTACTATATTGTTTGCAATCGCTTCATATGCTTTTGTTTTAGTTAAATTTAATATACTAAGTAATGAAGAAATTATGCAACTTCCTTATGGAAACAAAATATGTAAAATCATTGATAAAAAGAAAAAAAAGTAGAAAAAATGTAAAAAAAGTGTTGACAATAGCCTATGTTTGTAGTATATTGTACTTGTAAGTAGGAGGGATTTATAATGAATAAAGCTGAATTAATCGCTAAAATTGCTGAAGAAAGCAAATTAACAAAAAAAGCTGCTGAAGCTGCTTTAGATGCTTTCGTTGTAAGTGTTGAAAGTGCACTTAAAAATGGTGAAAAAGTTCAATTAGTTGGATTCGGTACTTTCGAAGTAAGACAAAGAGCTGCTAGAAAAGGAAGAAACCCACAAACTAAAGCTGAAATCAAAATACCAGCTTCTAAAGCTCCAGTTTTCAAAGCTGGAAAAGCTTTAAAAGATCTAGTAAACAAAAAGTAATTTTAGTTTGTTTAAATAAAGAACCAGATTTTATTATCTGGTTCTTTTTTTGCAAGTAATAGGTTTAATTTATTAATTTTTAATATCTGTTTTTTTAACTTTTGTGTTACAATTTTCATTTAGTATACTTGTACAATGAGCACATCTAGTTGCTTTAATTGGAATCTCACTATAGCAATATGGGCAAAGTTTTGTTGTCTTTTCTATAACTTCTTTTTCTTTCTTTTTTCCCTTTTTTATAAACTTAACAACAATAAATAGAGTAAATGAAATTATAAAGAAATATAAAATTGCATTTAGTAATTCACCATAAGTTAAAATAAGTGAACCAGCAGCTTTTGCTTCTGCAATTGTTGATGTTTTTGGCCCATGTAAAGTTATGAATAGAGATGATAGATCTACTTTATTTGTAAGTAATCCTAAAAGAGGAGTGATTATTGATGATACAAGTGTATTTACTATTGAAGTAAATGCAGTACCTATAACAACACCTATTGCCATATCGAGTACATTTCCTTTTAGAGCAAATTCTTTATATTCGTTTATTGCCTTTTCTGTTTTTTTTCTTGTTTCTTTCCCTTTATTTTCGATAACTTTTTTAAATTCTTCTTTTTCTATTTTTTTTGACATTTTTCTCACCATAAATATTTTACATTATTTTGTAATAAAAATCAAGAACAATTGACAAACATAGCATATTATGATAAAATAGTTTACATATATAATGATATATAAATTTAATTAAATTTTTAAGGAGCTGTTCTTATGAGTAAGAAAAACATTTTTAGTTATCCAAAAAGTATGAAGAATACTTTTAATGATGATGAAAAAATTAAGAGGCCAAATTATAACTTTGATGGACACAAAAAAGCAAGACCTAAGTATAATAAATTACTTAACATTCCAAAGAATAATATACCACGAAAGGTATAGTAATGTAATAAATAACTTATTAATAACCCAAATATTAGACAATTGTTTAACATTTGGGTTGTCTTTTGTTTAAGATGGGAAAAAAGCTTGAAAAAAATCAAGTTATATAGTAAAATATACAAGAAATTAAAGGAGAGATAAAATGTTAGAAACAAGAGGAGTTACAATTAGATTCGGAAAAAGGACTTTATTTGAAGATGTAAATGTAAAATTTTCAAATGGAAATTGCTATGGAATAATAGGGGCAAATGGTGCAGGAAAATCTACTTTTTTAAAGGTTCTATCTGGGGAATTAGAACCAAGTGAAGGTGAAGTATCAAAATCACCTAAAGAAAGAATAAGTGTGTTAAAACAGGACCATTATGCATATGACGATGTAAAAGTTTTGGATACTGTAATTAGAGGTAATACAGAACTTTATTCTATAATGAAAGAAAAAGAAGCTTTGTATGCAAAAGAAGATTTTAGTGATGAAGATGGAATAAAAGCAGGAGAATTAGAAGCACAGTTTGCAGATTTAAATGGTTGGATGGCAGAGTCTGATGCTGCAGAACTTTTAAATGGACTTGGAATTGATGTATCACTTCATGATAAATATATGAGGGAATTAAATGGAAATGAAAAGGTAAAAGTACTTTTAGCCCAAGCTTTGTTTGGAAATCCTGATATCTTGCTTTTAGATGAACCAACTAACCATTTAGATATATCTGCAATAGCATGGTTAGAAGAGTTTTTAATAAATTTTGAAAATACAGTAATAGTTGTATCTCATGATAGATATTTTTTAAATAAAGTATGTACACATATTTTAGATGTAGATTATGGAAAAATAAAATTATATGTTGGAAATTATGATTTTTGGTATGAATCAAGTCAACTTGCACTAAAACAAATGAAAGATGCTAATAAAAAGAAAGAAGAAAAAATAAAAGAATTAGAAGATTTTATTAGAAGATTTAGTGCTAATGCTTCAAAATCAAAACAAGCAACTTCAAGAAAGAAAACATTAGAAAAAATTCAGTTAGATGAGATAAAACCATCTACAAGAAGATATCCATTTATAGAATTTAAACCAGAAAGACCATCTGGTAAAGAAATTTTAGATGTAGATAACATTTCAAAACAAATAGACGGTGTACAACTTTTAAAAAATGTTTCATTTAAAGTTTTAAAAGGAGATAAAATTGTTTTACTTGGTGATAATTCTTTAGCTAAAACATGTCTTTTTAGAATACTTGCAGGAGAAATAAAACAAGATAAGGGAAAAGTTACTTTTGGAAAAACTATAAAGGCATCATATTTACCACAGGCAAACGATGATTATTTTAATTCCGATAAGTCTATAGTAGAATGGATTGCAGAAGCATATGGTATAAATGATGAAACAATTATACGTAGTTTCTTAGGTAGGATGCTATTTTCTGGTGAGGAGTCTTTAAAAAAGGTAAATGTTTTATCAGGTGGAGAAAGAGCAAGATGTATGTTATCAAGATGTATGCTTGAAAATCCAAATTTAATATTTTTAGATGAACCTACTAACCATTTAGATCTAGAAAGTATTACAGCACTTAATAATGGTTTAATACGTAGTAATGCTGAAATGATATTTACATCTCATGATCATCAATTTATACAGACTGTTGCAAATAGAATAATTGAATTAACAGATGATGGTGTAATAGATAAGAGAATGACATACGATGAATACTTAGAAGAAAAATTTAGCAAAAAATAGTAGAAAATTTAATTTTAGTATTGATTTTTTAGCTTTAATATGTTATACTTTTAAAAGTGTTGAGTATAACATATACATGCTCCAGTAGCTCAGTTGGATAGAGCAACGGCCTTCTAAGCCGTGGGTCGGGCGTTCGAATCGCTTCTGGGGCACCAAACACTTAGAACCAAGCGGAGTTCAAAATTTTAGCTTGGCTCTATTTTTTTGTTTTCCCGACTTTTTCCCAACTCAGTTTTTAATTCAATAAAAATTATTTAATTTTATCAAATAAAATTTTCAAATTCTTGTAAGAAAATAAGTGTTATGGTATAATTTGCTTAGGTGAAACCATGAAAAGAATAAACTTTGTAAATAAAGTAATTGATTATATATTAGTTATTTTACTTGTAATGTTATCCTTGTTTAAAGGTGGATTTTATAAATCAGATATACTCTTAGTAAGTATGGGCGTATCAATAATTTCATTAGTAAGGATAATTATTTTAATTTACAATAATGTAAAAAACAAAAATTACGCAATAGATATAATTTCAATATTACTTCTGTTGCTTTCATTTAGTTATGTATTACCAATTATATTTAATAACTACGCTGATTTAAATAGTAGTATATATGAGGCAGTAAGGTATTTTAGCTTATACTTTGTTTATACGATAGTTAAAAATTCAGATAATAAAAAAATGTATGTATATACAATAATTGCAATTACACTTTTGCAGTGCATACTAAGTGTAGATGCTGTTGGAAGTAGATATCTTGAAAACTTCTTAACATATTTTGATTCTGGATATTTAGATAGAGATTATACTAGAATGTCAGGAACTCTTCAATATGCAAATGTGCTTGCAATTTTATGTATGATATCTGTTATTTTTGCTAATCATTTTATACATAAAAAGAAAAATATTTGGGTAAATTCAGTCTTGTATGTAGCTATTTTTATACTAGTATCAACAATTATTCTTACAGGATGTAGGACTGTAATTTTACTTTGCATAATTTCAGCTATACTATATTTTGTTATAAACAGAAAAAATATAGTAGAAGATGTTTTAATATACATACCGTTAGCTGGTATAACTGGCATATATTCTAGTTTGATGTATAAAAATATGCTTAGTACAAGAGTGTATGCTATATTTTTAATATTCATATTACTATCATTTGTTTTTAGGTTTATGATTTTAATTTTATACAATATATATTTAAATAAATTAAAGAAAAAAATAAACAGTAAATTAAACAAAAATTATAAAATAATTATTTTTTCTCTTTTTATATTATTAAGTTTAGTATATTGCATTATAGCTATATCATACACAAAACCATTAATTGTTAAAGATACAAATAATATGAATTCTAAATATATAATTTTAAATAATATAAAAGAAAATAACAATTTAATAGTATTTAGTGTAATAGGAAAAGGTGATATAAGATACAGTATAAGTTTAAATAAAATTGAAAATAATGGAAATGAAGAAAATATAAAAGTATTTAATTATTATGATAATGTCAGTGGTAACTTTAAATATGAGTTTAATTTGGATAATAATGTTAAATATTTAAAGATGTATATTAAATGTGATAAAGGAGAAATAACTTTAAATAATTTATACTTAAATAGCAAGAAAGAAAAATTAGATTATGTTTTAATTCCGAACGAAATGATGTATAGATTTAAAGATTTATTTGCAGGTTCTACGAGTACATCAGATAGAATTACATATTATTTTGATGCACTTAAAATAGCTACTAAAAGTATAAAAAATTTTGTTATAGGTACAGGAGGAGAAGGATTTAATAACATATATGAACAGGTAAAGACTAAGGAGTATAGTTCAACTGAGGTTCATAGTTCATTTTTGCAAATTTTGGATGAGGCGGGAATTATAGGCTTTAGTATAACAGTAGTTCTTTTAGTATATGTAATAATAAAATCTAAAAATAGTTATATAAAGTTTGCATATTTAATTTTTGTTTTACACTCATTTGTAGATCTTAACTTTTCGTATATGCTTGGAATATATGTGTTTGGAATTTTAATTGCAATTTTAGATTTTAATAATACAAAAGATAGTAATTATATAAATAAATACGTAAGTTATATATCATATATATTAGCAGGGATATTTGCAATTTTTACCATAGTATTATCTCTTAGAGCTTGGTTTGCGTTATATATGAATATTCCAATTTATACAGACGAAAATTTGAATTTAACATCTCAAATAGAAGTAGTTAACAAAAATGAAAAAAGGGTTATGTTAGATCCTTATGAATTTAGCTATAGAAAAAGTTTGGATATTGAGTATTCTACATATTTAGACTTACTTTTTAATCAAGTAAATCAAATTAATGATGAAGAAAAAAAGATAGTTTTAAATAATGAGATAAAAAATGTTATAGAAAATAAATTAAATAATGCAGATATTATTTTAAAAAATAATAAATATAACAGTGCACAAATAATGTATGCCTGTAAAATATATATTGATTTATTTAAGTATTTAAGGTATATGAATGAGGATTGTAACAAATATATTAACGTTGTAAAAGAGAAGATGATGTTTTTAAGTGAAATATATCCTAAAGATAAAGTATTAGAGAACAATATAAATGAAATATTAAATCAGCTATAGTTAATCATTAATTTTATATAATTAAATAATAAATATTGAAAAAAGATTTTCTTTAATATATAATCTAAATATGAGTTTTAAGGGGTATAAAGATGGAGAAAATAATAGATGAATTATCAATAGAATTAAACATTGAAAAAAATAAAATAGGAAATACAATAAAGTTAATAGACGAAGGAAATACAATTCCTTTTATAGCTAGATATAGAAAAGAAGTGACTGGAAACTTAAGTGATGAAGTTTTAAGAAAGTTAAATGATAGATTAATATATTTAAGAAATTTAGAGGCTAGGAAGGATGAGGTTATTCGTCTTATTGATGAACAGGGAAAACTTACAGAGGAGCTAAAAAATAGCATTTTAAACGCTTCAATCTTAACAGAAGTAGAAGATTTGTACAGACCATATAAGCAGAAAAAAAGAACAAGGGCAACAATTGCAAAAGAGAAAGGGCTTGAACCACTTGCAAAACTTATTATTTCTCAAACTGTAAAAGATGGAAATAAAGATGAAATAGTTACAAAATATATAAATAAAGAAAAAGGATTAGAAACAGTAGAAGAATGTATAAATGGAGCTTTAGATATCATTGCAGAAGATATATCAGATAATGCAAAGTATAGAAAGAAGATAAGAGGAATAACATATAGGACAGGCAAATTAGTAACAACTGCTGTAAATAAAGATGAATCAACTGTTTATGATATGTATTATAATTTTAGTGAAGAAATTAAGAAATTACCATCTCATAGAATACTTGCTATAACAAGAGGTGAAAAAGAAAAAGTACTTAAAGTTAAGCTTGATTTGGATGAAGAAAGTGTTCTTAAATATTTGGAAAGAGAAATTTTAAAAGGTGACAGTATATTTAAAGATGACTTAATTTTGTGTATTGAGGATTCATATAAAAGGCTTATAAAGCCATCAATTGAAAGAGAGATAAGAGGAGAATTATTTGAAGAAGCCTCAGAGAAAGCAATTGAAGTTTTCGGTGTAAATGCTAAAAACTTACTTATGCAACCACCTATAAAAAATGTAGTGGTAATGGGATTTGATCCAGCATATAGAACAGGATGTAAAATAGCAATAATAGATGATACAGGTAAATTACTTGATTATACAACAATTTATCCAACCCAACCACAAAATGATATTGTAGGCGCTACAAAATCAATGATTGAATTAATAAATAAGTATAATGTAAACATTATAGCACTTGGAAATGGTACAGCTTCTCGTGAGTCTGAAAAGTTTATAGCTGAAGTTATAAAGAAAATAGATAAAAAAGTATATTATGCAATTGTAAGTGAGGCAGGAGCGTCAGTATATTCTGCATCTGAACTTGCAACAAAAGAATACCCTGATATTAATGTATCTATAAGAGGGGCTATATCAATTGCAAGAAGACTTCAAGATCCACTTGCAGAACTTGTAAAAATTGATCCAAAAAGTATTGGAGTTGGTCAATATCAACATGATGTTAATCAAAAAAGATTAGACGAATCTTTAACTGGAGTAGTTGAAAACGTTGTAAATAATGTAGGCGTTGATATAAATACTGCCACACCATCTTTGCTTTCGTATGTTTCAGGGGTAAATAAACAGGTAGCAACTAATATTGTAAAATATAGAGAGGAAAATGGTAAATTTAATTCAAGAAAGGAATTCCTTAAGGTCCCAAAACTTGGAAAAGCAGCATTTGTACAGTGCGCAGGCTTTTTAAAAGTACCAGAATCAAAGAATATTTTAGACAATACAATGGTTCATCCTGAGTCATATGAAAAAGCAGAAGAATTAATTAGTAATTTAGGTTTCAATATTAAAAATTTAACTACTAAGAATATGGGGGAGGTTATATCTAAACTAGATAATGTAAATATTGATAATATTTCTAAAACTTTAAATATAGGTAGTCTTACAATGCAAGATATTGTTACAGAACTAAAAAAGCCAGGCCGTGATCCAAGAGATGAAATGCCAAAAATTGTTGTAAAAAGTGATGTGTTAAGTATTGATGATATAACTGAAGGAATGATACTTACAGGAACTGTCAGAAATGTAGTTGATTTTGGAGCATTTGTAGATGTTGGAATAAAGAATGATGGTTTGGTTCATATATCTGAGATTAGTGATAAATATGTTAGAAATCCAATGGAAGAGGTAGCAGTAGGAGATATAGTAAAGGTTAAGGTAATAGGAATTGATAAGGCAAAAGGAAAAGTTAGCCTTAGTATGAAAGGAGTAGATAAATAGTGGAAACATTAAAAATGATAGCACAACAATTTATGGATCCTGAATTATTAATAATAATTGGATGTATTATTGTTGCTTTAATATTGCTTCGAGTATTTAGTAATTTTTTATCAAGGCATAAGATATTAAAAATTGCTGTAGTTGGAGTAGTCATACTTTCTTTAGTGCTTGGCATAATTTGGTTTATTAATAATAGAAAAGATTTATATTCAGACAATACAAAAACTTTTGTAACCGGAGAAGTAAAAAATATTAGTAGTGCAGTAAGAAAGGTTGAACTTAAGGTTATAACTTCAAATGTAAAATATAAACATACAAATTTATTAAATGACAGGCTAGTTGTTGTAAATATAGGATCTAATTGTAAATTTATAGACAATAATGGTAAAGAAATAGACTTTGATGATATAAGTTTTTATGATACTGTTCAAATATATGTTAAGGAAAATAATATAGACGATACTCAAAAAGAAAATTTAAACGGAGTTAAAGTTGTATTAAAAAATCAATACCAAAAATAAAGTATAAATTTTTAAAATATTAGAATAATAATTTAAAGTATAAATTAATTGTAAATATAAATATAAATATTTTTAGGAGGTATAGTTATAATGGATAGAAAAATAAAGGTTGCACAGTATGGCTGTGGAAAAATGTCATCATATATAATGAAATATATATACGATAAAGGTGCTGAGATTGTTGCTGCATTTGATGTTGATAAAAATAAAATAGGAAAAGATATTTCTAGTATTATTGAATGTGAAAATAAAGGGATAACTATTTATGATGTTAAAGAGGCAGAAAAAGTATTAACAAATGAAAAACCAGATATTTGTATAATAACGACTATGAGTTTGATGTCAGATGTGTATGAAGCTTTTAAATTATGTGCGAAACTTGGTATAAATGCTATTTCAACATGTGAAGAAGCTTTTTATCCGATAAATTCAACTCCGGTTATGACAAGAGAATTAGATGACTTAGCAAAGAGAACTGGGTGTACGCTTTGTGGAAGTGGATATCAAGATGTGTTTTGGGGAAATTTAATTGCAACAATTTCAGGAGCTACTCATAATATAACAAAAATAAAAGGAAGCTCAAGTTATAACGTAGAAGATTATGGTATAGCACTTGCTAGGGCACATGGAGCAGGACTTAGTTTAAGTGAGTTTGATGCAAACATTGCTTCTATCGATAGAATAAGTGACAGTAAAAGAGAAGAGTTAATTGAGAGTGGTAAATATTTACCTTCATACATGTGGAACGTTAATGGCTGGCTTGCTTCTCGTCTAGGATTACATATCACATCACAAACTCAGGTTACTCTTCCAAAAACATATAGATCTGATTTACATTCAACAACATTAGGTATGGATATACCAGCTGGAAATGCAACTGGTATGTCAGCAGTAGTTACCACTAAAACAAGAGAAGGAATTGATATAGAAACCGAATGTATAGGTAAGGTATATGGACCTGATGAGTATGACAAAAATGAATGGATGATATGTGGTGAACCTGATACTATAGTTTCAATACCAAAACCAGACACTGTAAGACTTACATGTTCTACTATCGTAAATCGTATTCCAGATGTTATAAATGCTGAGCCTGGTTTTACTACAACAGACAAAATGCCAGTTTTAGAATATAGGACAAAAGCTTTAGATGAATATGTAAAATAGTAAAAGCTTATGTAAAATTTATTATTACAATTATTAAAATTATGGTAAACTATTTACTCTTTTTAATTATTATGATATAATCTTGTAAAATATTATGTATTTGGAGGAGTTAATATGATTACTAAATACCGGCTTGATAAGATTAAAAGCTCAATTGTTAATGAAAAAGAGTTATTTAATGATGATTTTGAGATAAATAAATTAAGAAAAAAAGTATGTGAAAACACTAATTGCTATGCATATTCTCTTGGAATAATGGAACCAGCACCACGTAATAAAAATTTATATATTCCGGGGTTTACTACTTTTGAAAATGTTGATTACTTATCTAAAGAAAATTTTATATTAAAAGTTAGTGAGGATTTGCACAATTTGAAAATAGAATTTCGCAAGTATGGGATTGATGATGAAATTACTGTAAATGATAATGAGTATTTGATTCAAGTTTTGTTTGTTCCAAAAGATAAGAAAAATTTCAAAAAGGGCGATTTTCATTTTTCAAGAAAAAATAAAAATGGTAAATGGTTTTCAAAGATGGGATGGTTTTATCAGCCTTGTTTTAAAGAAGTTGAAACCCTTGCTAAGTTAGATAACTCTGAACTTGTAAAAATAACATCTAAGTATTGTAGTAATCAATATTTAAGAATAGGTTATTTTGTTGTAAAAGAAAAAGCAAGTTGATAATTGACAAACATCTGTTTATAATGTATAATATACATTATAACAGATGTTTTGTTATATATAAATAAGGAAGTAATGTTATGAATGATAAAATAATAATAAAAGGAGCAAAAGAGAATAATTTAAAAAATGTTGATTTAGAGATACCTAGAAATAAGTTAGTGGTATTTACTGGTCTTTCTGGAAGTGGTAAAAGTTCACTTGCTTTTGATACTATATATGCAGAAGGTCAAAGAAGATATGTTGAATCATTATCTTCCTATGCAAGACAATTTTTAGGACTTATGGAAAAACCAGATGTAGAGTATATTGAAGGGTTATCTCCTGCAATTTCAATTGATCAGAAAACTACTTCAAAAAATCCACGTTCTACGGTGGGAACAGTAACTGAAATATATGATTATTTAAGACTGCTATATGCAAGAGTTGGTGTTCCACATTGTCCAAAGTGTGGAAAAAGAATAAAAAAACAAACTGTAGATGAGATTGTAGATCAAATTTTAACATTAGAGGATGGTACAAAAATAATTGTTATGGCTCCTGTAATAAGGGAGAAAAAGGGAGAATATATAAAATTATTTGAAAGAATACTAAAAGACGGATATACAAGAGTAAGAGTTGATGGAATTGGTTATGATTTATCTGAAGAAACACCTGCTCTGGATAAGCAAAAAAAGCATACAATTGAAGTAGTTGTTGATAGATTAGTTGTAAAAGATAGTATAAGAAATAGGCTTGCAGATTCAGTAGAACTTGCTTCAAACTACTCAAATAATTTAGTATTGATTGAAAATTTAACTAGGAAACGAGAAGTACTTTTTAGTCAAAATTATGCATGCCCAGATTGTATGATAAGTTTAGATGAATTAACACCACGTATGTTTTCATTTAATAGTCCATTTGGAGCATGTCCTGCATGTACTGGCCTTGGAGAAATACTAAGAATTGATCCTGAAAAAATAATGCCAAATAAAGAAAAGAAGCTATCTGACTATGGTGCAATACAAGGTTGGTCTGCAGCAGGTATGGTAATAGATAGTATGAGTAAAATGTATTTAGAAGGACTTTGTAATCATTATGGTATAGATATTGATACTAAATTAAAGGATTTACCAAAAGACTTTATGAATATACTTCTATATGGTAGTAATGGAGAAATAATAAAGTTTAAACATAATGGTAGAACAATGAAAAGAGAATTTGAAGCAGAATTTGAGGGTGTTATAAATACTCTTCAAAGAAGATTTGCAGAAACAAAATCTCCAGGAATGAAAGCTTTTTACGAAGGTTTCATGTCATCTAGTCATTGCAATGCTTGTGATGGAGCAAGACTAAAAAAGGAAAGTTTATCAGTAACTGTGGGAGATTTAAATATATATGAACTTTGCAATAAGAATATTGTGGCTATAAAAAGTTATATAAATAAAGTATATGAAAAATTTTCTAATAAAAACAAAATTATATCTGAGCAAATTGTAAAAGAATTAAATAGTAGACTTGGCTTTTTAATAGATGTTGGACTTGAATATTTAACACTTTCTAGAGCTGCTGGAACATTATCTGGAGGAGAAGCCCAAAGAATAAGGCTTGCCACACAAATAGGTTCTGGACTTACAGGTGTGCTCTACATACTTGATGAACCAAGTATTGGACTTCATCAAAAAGATAATGAAAAATTACTAAGTTCACTAAAGAAAATGAGAGATTTAGGAAATACTTTAATTGTAGTTGAACATGATGAAGATACTATGAGAGAAGCTGACTATATCGTAGATATTGGACCAAAAGCCGGTATTAATGGAGGAAATGTAGTATTTGCAGGAACTCCAAAAGAGATATTAAAATGTGAAGAATCAATTACTGGAAAATATTTAAGTGGAAAGTTAAAAATTGAAGTTCCATCAAAAAGACGTAAACAGGATAAAGGATATATTCAAATAAAGGGCGCAAAGGAGCATAATCTAAAGAAGATAAATGTAAAAATTCCAATTGGTAATTTTACTTGCGTTACAGGAGTTTCAGGTAGTGGTAAATCTACTTTGGTAAATGATATTTTGTATAAAGAGGCAAATAATAAAATAAATAAAAGTAGATATCATGTCGGTAAACATGACAAAATATTAGGTCTTGATAAAATTGATAAAGTAATAAATATTGATCAGTCTCCAATTGGAAGAACACCAAGATCTAATCCTGCAACATATACTGGAATGTTTGATCAAATAAGGGAACTATTTTCACTTACAAATGAAGCTAAACTTAGAGGATATAAAAAGGGTAGATTTAGTTTTAATGTACCAGGAGGAAGATGTGAAGCGTGTTCTGGTGATGGAATTATTAAGATTGAAATGCATTTCTTACCTGATGTATATGTACCATGTGAAGTATGCAAAGGAAAAAGATATAGCAGAGAAACTTTAGAGGTAAAATATAAAGGAAAGAGTATAGCAGATGTACTTGATATGACTGTTGAAGAAGCCTTAGAATTCTTTAAAAACGTAACTAAAATTAGGACAAAACTAGAAACTTTAATGGATGTTGGTCTTGGATATATAAAACTTGGTCAATCTTCTACAACATTATCTGGAGGAGAAGCCCAAAGAATAAAACTTGCAACTGAACTTTCAAAACGAGCAACTGGTCAAACTTTATACATTTTAGATGAGCCAACGACAGGACTTCATATGGATGATGTAAATAAATTAATTAAAATACTTCAAAGACTTACTGATCAAAATAATACATTAGTTGTGATTGAGCATAATTTAGATGTAATAAAGTCAGCCGACTATATTGTTGATTTAGGTAAAGATGGAGGAGATAATGGAGGAACTCTAGTTGCATCAGGAACTCCGGAACAAATTGCAAAGTGTGAAGAAAGTTATACAGGTGAATTTTTAAGAAAAATGTTATAATCAAAAGCTCGGTTTCCCGAGCTTTTATAGTAAATATTACTATGTATTATTATATGTGCTATTTATTAGCAGCAGCAACAGCAAAGAACTATGATTATAAGTACGATCCATATGCAGCAGCAGTTTCCACCACCGAATCCGCCTCCGAATCCACATCCACAGTTGTTGTTGCATCCGCATCCACATCCGCATCCGCATCTTTCATCCATTTTAATTCACCTCGCTTTATATAAGTACTTGCACCTATGTAAAAGGTGATGAACTATCTATACTTTAAAGAAAGTATCGAAGTTCATTGGTCTAGATGAATTATCTCTACTACAGGCATAAACTATAAGAATAAGTATTGCAATCCATAAAAGAGTTTTACTATCATTAAGGTTGCACATATATAACACTCCTTTTGTTTCAAGTAAATTTTTGATTTACTTAATATACTATATTCTAAAAATTATAATTAGTTACTTAAATCAAATAATAAAATAAAAAATAATTTTCAAATGCTTGAATATTAATTGTTTTATATGGTATAATTATTTGCATAAGAGGGTGTAGATATGAAAAATAAAATGTATAGTTTAGTGCTTCCAATATGGTTATTACTAGTAGCCAGTCCTTTGATTTGGTTTATGATTTTACCAGTTAATTTTTTAGTATATACTTTAGTACTTATAATTGCATGTATTTTCTTTAAGATTGCAGATATAAAGAAAATATATAAAAGGAGTATATTTAAAATGCTAATATATGGGATTGTTGCTGATTTTGTAGGTGGAATTATTCTTTTAGGCGCCTCAAAACTAAATCCAGATGGAGCATTTACAAATATTGCATATAACCCATGTAGTTCATGGATTACTGTAACATATATTTGTATATGTATTGCTTTATCAGCAGTCATTTCGTACTTCTTTAACTACAAGATAACTTTTAAGAATACTAATATAAAAAAAAGTCAGAAAAAAGGGCTTGCTTTATTCATTGCTATATTTACAGCACCATATATGTTTTTTTATCCAATAGAAAATGTAGCATGTGATACGAATAAAATTGATAACAATACTGATATAAGCGTTGTAGATAGCAATAATATATATGTTGGAAATACAATGATAACAAGAGTTTTTGCGGAAAGTAAAAACTATACTAATTCAAATTTTGAATATGATAATAAAATTACAAAAGTAAGTTCAGAAATAAAGAGTGAGAATAAATCGCAAGTATTAACACAAATATCTGCAAATTTTGATGACTCTGATATTACATCATATATTAAATGGGCAAAACAGTGTAGCGTAATTGTATTTGTAAAGGATAACGCGATACAGACTATAAATATAAATTTAGCTGATGAAAATAATGAAAACAAAATAATTTCAAATCTTGTATATGAAAGAAAAGATATAGAAAGTAGTTATAATGTAAAACTTGATGAATTACAAAATAATCAACAAAAATTACAAGAAGTATTAGATAAAATAAGACAAGGAGAATAAATGTTAAAGAAAAATGATATAGTGGATTTAGAAATAATTGATAATGGCTCTGCCTTTGAAGGGATTGCAAAGCAAGATGGTATAGTTATATTTGTACCAGATGCTATAGCTACTGAAAAAGTCATGGCTAAAATCATAAAGGTTACATCATCATATGCTATAGCAAAAGTTGAAAAAATACTTGTAAAAAGTAGCTATAGAGAAGAGCCGTTTTGTAGTGCTTTTAAATATTGTGGAGGTTGTATGGCTCAGAATATATCTTATGATATGCAGCTTCACTTAAAAAAACAAATGGTTAAAAATTTACTTGATAAACAAAAAGTAGAGTATTTAAAAATAGATAATGTAATTGGAATGGGTATGCCCTATTACTATAGAAACAAAGTACAATATCCTGTAAGATGTGTAGATGGAAAAACTGTTATTGGTTTTTACAGAAAAAATAGCCATGATATAGTTGAGAATAATTGTTGCTATATTCAAAATAGAGTAATAGATATGCTAGCAAAAAATGTATTAGATGAACTTGTAAAAGCAGGATTTAAAGGATATAATGATGAAAATAAATCGGGTGATATAAGGCATATATTAATACGTAGAGGCTATCATACAGGTGAGATTATGATAGTAATAGTTGTAAATAACAAAAATTTGTTATCAGATTTTAGAATGAGAAGTGTTGTAAATAATCTAGTCGAGAAAAATGATAATATAAAAAATATATTTTTAAACTTAAATTCAAGTAATACAAATGAAATACTTGGAAAAGAAGTAAAACAAGTATATGGTATGGAAAAGTATATAACAGATTATATTGGTGATTTCAAATACTTCATATCTCCAAAGTCATTTTTTCAGGTAAACACACAACAAGCAGAGGTGCTATACTCAACTTTAAAAGAAGGATTGAAACTAAAAGATAACGATGTTCTTTTTGATTTATATAGTGGAGTTGGCTCTATTGGAATATTTTTAAGTAAGAATGTTAAAAAAGTGTATGGGATAGAGATAGAAAAAACTGCGGTAGATATGGCAAATTTAAATATAAAGGAAAACGGTGTATCAAATGCAGAGTATATAGCAGGAAGTGTTGAAGATAAGATAATTGAGTTTAAAGATAGAAAAATAAAGCCTGATGTTATTGTAGTTGATCCACCTAGAAGAGGTCTTGATAAAAAAAGTATAGATTATATTTTAGATTTTAATCCTAAAAAAATCGGATATGTAAGTTGCAATCCTGCAACGCTTGCTAGAGATTTGAAATTACTTGAAGAAAAATATACGGTTTATAGCATTACTCCAGTGGATATGTTTCCACATACGAGTCATGTTGAATGCGTATGTGTTCTAAATCTTAAATAAAACCTTATATTTGGGCGAAAATCAACTGTTCAGTGCCTATCAAAAAAAAGCATATTTTTGATAAAAAAACACTTATTTTTATAAAAAAATGATAAAATTTTATGGAGGTTGTTTGAGGAGAATATATTTACTCATACCATATTAGGTGGTATGGGTTGACTAAACAAAATAAAAAGTAGAGATTATAGGAGAAATAAAAAATGGTATTTAGTATTTTAGCATTATTAGCAGTGTGTATTAGTATATGTATTAAAGATAGAAAAAAGTCATTATATGTTCAATCATTAAATTGCTTTTTTGAAACAATATATGATTTTTTAATATCTGCTTTTACAGGTGCAATTTTAAGTATAATAAATTTAATAAGGACTTTTATATTCATAAATAAAAATAAATTTAGTAAATCTGTATATTTAATAATACTATTTATTTTTGAAGGAATAATTATGATAAATTGTTATTTTTCATGGACAGGGTGGGTTTCGCTATTACCAACAATTGGTTCAATGATTAGATCATATTGTCTATGGCAATCAAATATGAAATTAGTTAGAATATCTGGAATAACAACAGGAATTTTATACGGCTCTTATTATATTTATTACCATAGTTGGTTCATGGTATTAGGTGATTTTATTTTATTACTTACAGGAATATACACACTTTACAAAAATGATATAAGTAGGAAAAGTAACAATGAAGTTATATGTAATTAGACATGGAAACACAGATAGTAATAGATTAGATATATATAATGGAAAATTATTAAATGAAGATATAAATAATATTGGAATAAAACAAGCACAGGAAGCATCTAAAAAAATTAAAAATTTAAATATAGATTTGATTATTTGTTCACCACTTTTAAGAACAAGACATACCTGTGATATTATAAATTCTAATAAGATAAAAGTAATATATGATGATCGAATAGAAGAAAGAAATTGTGGAGTTTTAACAAATACGAAAATAGATAATTTTTATTATACGGAATATTGGAAATATTATTCTAAAGTTAAAATCGATAATTTAGAAACAGTTCCAGAATTATTTAAAAGGGTTAATTTATTTTTAGATGAAATCAAGAAAAAATATAGAGGTCAAAATATACTTTTAGTAACACATGGTGGCGTAGCTAGGGCAATCCATTTTTATTTTAATGAATTGCCAGAAGATGGACAGGTGGAAAAATATTTGCCAGATAATTGTGAAATAAGAGAATATAGTTTTAATTAATTTAAATAAAAATTGATATATGCATAATACACATTCAACCATTAAGAGTGTTTATTATGTAGATATAAAAAGCAACTATTCATAATTAATGAACATGGCATATTGAATGTGTTTCAGTACTATATCGAAAAAGCCTTGAAAAATAAGACTTTTTGATTTTTACCCAAATTAAAAAAACGATATTTTGAATAAAAATTGTGTAAAAAAATAATCAAAAGGTTGTTTGAATATGATATGTACACGACGCTGATATAAGTGGTATGTGGAAACATATCCTACTTAAAATATTTTAATGGAGATGATAAAATATGAATGAAAGCAATATATTGTTATATGAAACTGATGAAGGTAAAATTAATGTAGATGTAATATTAAAAGATGAAACAATATGGTTAACTCAAAAGAGTATGAGTGAACTTTTTGATGTTAATGTTCCCGCAATTAATAAGCATTTAAATAATATATATGAAGAGAAAGAACTTGATAAAAATTCAACTATTTCCAAAATGGAAATAGTTCGAAAAGAAGGAAATAGGAATGTTAATAGAGAATTAGAATTTTATAATTTGGATGCTATTATTGCAGTTGGATATAGAGTTAATTCTAAGAAAGCAACAAAATTTAGAATTTGGGCTACAAAAATATTAAAAGATTATATGATTAAAGGCTTTGTAATTGATGTTGATAAAATGAAGAATGGTCCAAAATTTGGAAAAGATTACTATGATGAATTATTACAAACCATTAAAGAAATTAGATTAAGTGAAAGAAGACAATATCAAAAAATAACTGATGTATTTGAAACAACAAGTGTAGATTATAATAAAGATTCGGAGGAAGCATATACATTTTTTAAAATAGTTCAAAATAAATTGCACTATGCTATAACTGGTAAAACAGCAGCTGAACTAATATTTGAAAGAGTCGATAGCGGAAAAATACACATGGGACTTACAAATTGGAAAAATAGTCCAGATGGAAAAATAATGAAATATGATATTAGCATTGCTAAAAACTATTTAAAAAAAGATGAATTAAATAAACTTAATGATTTAACTAATTTATTTTTAGATGTTGCAGAATCTGAGGCAAAAGAGCAGAAAGTAATGACAATGAAAGATTGGATTGAAGTTGCAGACGATTTATTGAGATATAGAAAGAAAAAGGTTTTAAATGATTCAGGAAAGATTTCACATAAGAAGGCATTAGAGAAAGCGGAAAATGAATATGAAAAATTTAGAGTAAAGCAAGATCAAGAGTATATTTCAAGTATGGATGAAATGTATAAAAAATATTTAGAAGAAAATAAAAAATAATAATTTGCAGAGGAAAGTCAGTATGAAAAAAAATTAATATATTGTTGATACTTGACCTAAATCCAGATATTAAAATGTTTGAAAAATTAGAAGATTTTATCAAAAGTTAGACAATTTTATCGTACATTTCCAATTCGCCAGACACTGTGTGACGAATTGAATTAGTCGCATTATAATTTATTAATGAGAATTGAAGATGAAAAATCTAGACAATTTTATGCTAATGAATGTGTAAAATCTAATTGGAGTGTAAGACAATTAAAAAGACAAATAGGATCATTCTACTATGAAAGATTATTAGCAAGTCAAGATATAGAAGCGGTAGAAAAAGAAATAGGATTACCAGAAAAAGTAGAATCTAAGAATATAATAAGAGTTCCTTATGTATTAGAATTTTCAGGATTAGAAGGAAAAACAAGTTTCTATGAAAAAGACTTAGAACAAGCAATAATAGACCATTTACAAAAGTTTTTATTAGAATTAGGAAGAGGATTTTCTTTTGTATCAAGACAACAAAAAATAACATTTGACGGAAGACATTTCTTTATAGATTTAGTATTTTACAACTATATATTAAAATGCTTTGTAATAATAGATTTAAAACTAGGAGATTTAACACATCAAGATAATAATCAAATATTTGCTTCAAAGTATAAATTATATTTGCCAACAGAAGAATTTAAGAAGGAACTAAATTTAGAAAACTATGTAAAAAAAGACGATAGTTTAGAAGACAATAGCTTAACAAATAAGGATGAGTAAAAGTTATAAAAGGTAGAGCTTAATGTCAATAATACACAAATAAATAGATTTGATTTCATAACAAATTAACTAAAATATAAATAGTAATTATATGTAAATGTCGGAGGTGAAATATGAAAAAATTGTATATAATAACTGGTGCAAATGGTTTTTTGGGAAATAATATAATAAGAAAATTAGAGCAAAATAGAGAAAGTGAAATAAGAGCACTTGTATTACCTAATGACTCTATAAAGTCATTGGAAAAATTAAATTGTAAAATTTATTATGGAGATGTCACTAAAAAGAAAAGTTTATCATCAATTTTTGAAAATACTGATGGAAAAGAGGTTTATGTAATACATTGTGCAGGAGTTGTATATATTAAATCTAAATATAACCCAATTGTATATGATGTTAATGTTAATGGCACAAAAAATATTGTAGACAAAGTTTTAGAAATAGATGCAAAACTTGTTTATGTAAGTAGTGTACATTCAATTAATGAAAAGCCTAATAATGAAACAATAACTGAAATTATCAACTTTGATTCTAAAAAAGTAGTAGGACTATATGCAAAAACAAAAGCGGAGGCAGCAAAATATGTTATTGATGCAATAAAAAGTAAAAGCCTTAATGCTTGTATTATTCATCCCTCTGGAATTATTGGGCCGAATGATTATGGAAATAGTCACTTAACACAATTAATAAAAGAAGTAGCAACAGGAAAACTCTTTGCTTGTGTAAAAGGAGGATATAATTTCGTAGATGTTAGAGATGTAGCAGATGGCATTATTAGTGCCTGTGATAAAGAAAATAGGGGAGAAAGTTATATTTTATCTAATAAATATATTACAATAAAGGAACTAACCGATTTAGTTTGTGATTTAGAGGGGAGAAAAAGAATCAAGATAGTGTTACCACTTGGGTTTACAAAATTAGTAGCTCCAATATGTGAATTATATTATAATATAAAAAAGCAAACACCATTATTTACAAAATATTCCCTATATACATTATCTTCAAATTCCAATTTTAGTAATGAAAAAGCTAAAAAAGAATTGGATTATAAAAATAGAGATATAAAAGATACAATTAAAGATACATTAAAATGGCTAAAAAAGATGAATTATATTAAATAACACAAATTGTATGATTAAAATATAAAATATTGATTATGTACAGTAAATTTTAAAAAACTTTGACAAATAAGAAGAAAATATTTTTAAATTAAGAAAAGGATTAAAACTTTCACAAGGATAAATTAGCAAAAAAGAATGACATTACAAGACACAATATTAAATTGGGAGTTAGGAGAAACATCTCTAAATCTAGAACATTAAAAATGCTATCTAAAATATTAAATTTTAGCATAGATGGGTTACTAAATAATGACATTAAATCAGTGATGTTTGAAAAAAATAGTAACACAGAAAAAAATGTAGAAATAATAATAAATTAAAATAAAGAACTACTTTATTATGCGAAGTAGTTCTTTATTGTTATTAGAGAAAACCACATGCTATGCATGTGGTTCAGAAAAGCTTTTAGCGTTGAGCAGAGTAATAGAAAAAAATATCTCCTTGTGATATAATTTAAAAGGTTCGACAGCCAAATAAATTATATAGAAGGAGATGATCGTATGAAAAAATCATACACAGAAAGTTTATCACATACAACATGGGAATGCAAGTATCATATAGTATTTGCACCAAAATTTAGAAGATAGGAAATATATGGAAGTTTAAAACAAGAGATAGGATTAATAATAAGAGAATTATGTGCAAGAAAAGAAGTGGTTATATTAGAAGCAGAAGCATGCAAAGATCATATACATTTATTAGTTAGCATACCTCCCAAAGTAAGTGTTTCGAGTTTTATGGGATATTTAAAAGGAAAAAGTAGCTTAAAAATATTTGAAAGACATGCAAACTTAAAATATAAATATGGAAATCGTGTCTTCTGGGCAAAAGGATATTTTGTAAGTACAGTAGGAAAGAACAAAAAAATGATAGCAGAATATATAAGAAACCAATTAAAAGAAGACATGATATCAGATCAGATGACGATAAAAGAATATATAGACCCTTTTAAAGGGTAGCGAGTAATAATACGCGGCTGTCGGACTTTAAGTACCTCTTGAGAGGTGGCTCGCGTTAGTCCCTTATAGGGCTCAAAGAAAAACCACGTGTTTTAAACGTGGATTTTTATTTATGTTGAAAAAAAATAGAAAATCTGTTATTATATTATATATCGTAGACAAAAAGAATTTATAGTAAAATCAACAATAAAAAAGGAGTGAATATGACACAGACTCAGCAAACTGTATTAGCATTAGCAATATATACAATATGGCTAATACTATTATATATAAGAATATTTGATAAAACACTAAAAAAATATGTATTATCAATAGGCGTATTATTAGTATTCTGGATGGCAATAAGAATGGTTAAACGATATACAACAGGGTACGTAACAGAAATATTGTGGTATTTGTATTACATACCACTATTGATGATTCCAACATTTTATTATAATTGTAGCAGTTATTTAATAAATAGTAAAAATAAAAAAAGAAGAATTATAGCAATAATTATATCAATAATATTATTCTTGTTAGTAATTACAAACAGCTTACACAATATTGTATTTAAAATAAAAAGTAATATAAATGATTATAATCATAATATAGGTTATTTTATAATAGTTGCTTGGATTTTATGTTTAATAGTAGTGGCAATAATAAATCTAATAAAATCAAGCAAAAATAAAGGGTACAAAAACATAATTTTAATATCAATAACTATTTTAATTGGCATAATATATACAATTTTATATATAAAAAATATTCCGGTAATAAGAAAAACAAATATGTCAGTAATAATAGGAACATTATTTTGTGTGGGATTAGAAATGATGCTTGACTTCAAATTAATACCAAATAATTTTAGATATAAGAAAATATTTAAAAATTCAAATTTGCCATTAGAAATCGTATCACAAGATGGAAAAACGAGAATTGTAACAAATCATTCCATAAATTTAAAAGAAAATATAATAAATGATATAAAAAATAACAAAGTAAAAAGTATATATAAAGATAATAACATTATAAAAAATGTTAATGTTATAAATGGAGGCTATTCAATAGAAGAAAAAGATTATAGTAAGATAAATGAATATGAAGAAAAATTGAAATCAAAACAACAAGAACTTATAGAACAAGAAACAATATTACAAAAACAAAGAAAGATTGCAACAGAAATATACGAAACTAAATTAAAAGGCGAAATCATAGAGTTACTAGATGAAAAGATAGAACAGAAAAGGAATCTGATAAATGAATTAATAAAAGAAATGAAAATAACAGATATAGATAAAATGAAAAACATAAAACTATTACTAAACTATTGTAAAAGAATGAGTAATTTAGTAATATCAAGTTATAATAAAGAAAAATATGATAATAAAAGACTAGAAGTAATTATAAATGAAATGTTAATAGAGGCACAATCACTAGGAATAAATGGAGTTTTAAAAACAAATAATTTTGAGATAAGTAGTGGAGAAACAGCTAATATTTATGAGATTATATTTGAAACTATAATGAAATTTAGAACAACTAATTTTATTTTATATATACAGGTAAACAATTCATATACAGAAATAAAATATTTATTTGATGGTAAACATAAGAATTTTAAAAAAGAAATCGAAAAATTACAATTAGAAAGAATATTAGAAATTGAGCAAATAGTAGATGAAGATGGAACAACTATAAAATTGAAAATTTTAAGAGGAGAAAATTAGTGTCATGACAGCAATTATAATAGGAATATTGTGTATTTTATTAGTATGCCAAATCCTAAAAACTATACTTAAAACAAGTATAATAAATAAAAATAAAATAGATTATGTACTAGAATATATTGTTTCTATAATAATATTTGTAACAATGTTTATGCAAGAATATATATTAAGAAATAAATTATTAGTAATTGTAGTTTTAGGTATAATATATGAAATAATTTCACTTATATATATGTATTTTAGATATTATAAAAAAGAAACTATTACTGATTTTTCTATAAAAAAAGTTACAGACGAATGTGAAGTTGGAATTTTAGTATTAAAAGGTAAGAAAGTAAAATTAATAAACAATAAAATGTATGAAATATTAAATAAATTAAACATAAAGAAAGACTATGTTACAAATATAATAAAACAAAGTATAGATCAGCTAGATAAAAATTATTGTGTGAAAGTAGAAGATAAATATTATGTATTTGTAGTAAATGATAATGAAATAATTACATTTGATATAACAGAGGAATATGAATTACATCAGAAATTAAATGATCAAAATAGAAAAATAAAAGAAAACAACAAACAAATATTATTAAGTATCGACAATATAGAAGAATTAGAAAGAGAAAAGAATTTACTAAAACTAAAAAATAAATATCATGATATATTAGGACAAAATCTTTCAATTTTACAACAATATTTAAATAGAGAAAATATAAGTCAAGAAAACTTCGAAGAAATAAAATTTATGATACAAAAAATGTTCATAGATATTGAAGATACTGAGGATACAAATACAAATCTAGAAAATTTAATAAAAATACATAAAAAAAACGGAACAGACATTGTTATAAATGGTAAACTTCCTCAAAATAAAGAAGTAGCAAAAGTATTTTTTGAAATTATTAGAGAGGCAACTACAAATGCAATAAGACACGCAGGGAGTTCAAAAGTATTTGTAAATATAAAAGAAACATTAGAAGAAACATATATGATAATAACAAATAATGGTAAAAAATCAAATGAATTTATAACAGAAAATCAGGGAATAAAAGACATGAGAAGAAAAATCGAAAAATTAGGAGGAATGTTCTATATTTCAACACTTCCAGAGTTTTCGGTAAATATATCAATAAAAAATAACTGCTAACATTGAAATAGCAGTTATTCTTTTGGAGCCTCTAAGTTTGGAACTATCAAACCATTACCCACACAATATATAGCAAGTTTTGCTAAATTATCATAACCAGTTTTTCCATAAATAGATGAAATATGTGATTTTAGTGTTCTTACAGATATTCCAAGTCTTTTTACAACTTCATTTCTGTCTAGTGTTTTACAATATTCAGTCAAAACGCTTAATTCAGTATCTGTTAGATCCTTTAAAACATCAGAAATGTTTGATTTTGGACTATTAGAATTTGGATATAAAGAATAGCCATCAATAGTATTTTGAATAGTAGTTATAAGAGAATTACTACTAATATTCTTGTAAATAAAACTATCAACGTTATTAGCTTTCGCTTTATCTATAAAAGTTAAATCTGGTACACCCGTCATAAGTATAATTTTTACACTTGGAAAGTTCTCTTTTATTATTTTTGAATATGCTAATCCGCTTGAATTGTTTTCGGTGCAGATATCCATTAAAATTAAGTCAGGTTTAAATTTTTCACATAAAGATACAGAGTTTTTTGCATCCCCACTAGTAGCAACAACATAAAAACCTCTTGTACTTAGTGTTTCAGCAATCATTTCTCTTAACATTTTATGATCGTCTATTACAATAATATTATACAATATAGACACCTCCAAAATTATTTATATCAAATATATTGTACCATAATAATCCGTAAAAATAAACAACTTTTGTTGTTTTTGCACTTTTGGTGCAAAATTTAACAAAAAATTGCACCAAAAGTACAATAGTATTTTAATGAATTTTATGTTATAAAATTCATATAAGTATATTAATAAGTAAATGATGAAAAGCATATATTTAATGACTATAAAAAACTTAGTAAAAATATTTAAATAATATAATAGTTTTTTTAAATATTATAAATAAAAGGTGGTGAAAATAGGAAATATAAAAAATTAATTAACAGTGATAAGCAGGTAATGAAAACTAGGATATAAAACACTATCAAGAACTTGTAAAGTTTAATTTAAGGAGAAAGTAAGATGAATAAAAAAATAATTTTTTCAGTATTAATAATTGTAGTAGCTTTAGCTATAATACTTGTATTTTGTTTTAAAAACAAAGAAGATAAAAATATGGAGATAGCAAAATTAGTAGATGAATATGCACCATTTGAATTTACAGTTAAATACCCAAAAGATGCAGGATATAAATTTGAAGCAGATTTAGAAAATACACCTTATGTAGCAGGTAAACTTATAAATGAAGAAAGAAACATCAAAATTTCATTTAATTTTTCAAAAACAAATGAAAGTTCTAATAAAAGAGAAAAAGAGAATAAATCTAGCGAAGAAAATTATGCACAAACAAATTATACAGAATTAGGTGGATATGAGTATTATGATAAATTTAATTATTACGGAGTAAGTTTATTAAATAAAAATGAAGAAGGTAATTGTCTACAAGTAATAGTAAAAATAAGTAAAAACAAAAATAATGGGGCAGATTTAGATGTAACAGAATTTGCAAAATCAGAAGAATTAAAAAACATTTTAAGCTCTATGACAATAAATGATAAGATAGAGGGAAAAAAAGTTGATGGAATAATATCGTCGAACCATAAATTAATAGTAAAAAATATAGAAAATCCAGACGAAAGCAAATATTATGTTAATCAATATCCAGATTCAAATGGCGTAACAAGCATATACGGTTTAAATGAAGTAAATAAGTATAAAGGGGAAGGCGTCTCATTTAGATTAACATATTATGGAAATGAAGGAAATTACCAAAATTTAGATACTTGTCTTGCATACCAAGAGAAAACTTTTAAAAAGAAATTTGAAGATTATAATTTATTTGGTCAAAAAGTTAAAGTAGATGTATCTAGACATGCAATAGGAGGAAGTTCATCACCAGAAAAATATAAAACTTGGATGGCAGGTTACTTTGAGAAGGATGGCAAAGTATATGATTTTCTATACATTCAATATGTAGGAATAGAAGACAGTCTTGGAGAAAAGTTGGTTAATAACGTATTAAATAACTTTACAACAAATGATTAATAAAAAAATAGAAAGAAAAAATAAAATCTAAAACTAAAATAGTGTAAAAAATTATAAATTAAAGGAGGAATTTTATGGGATTGTTTTCAAAGGAAGAATGTTGTTTTTGTAACAAAAAAGTTGGAATGTTAGCAAGAAAAAAATTAAGAGATAAGAAATATATATGCAAGGATTGTGAAAAAAATTGTAGTGCATTTATAGATATTTCAAAATTTGATTCAGAATATGTAAAACAACACTTTGAATATATGAAAAAACAAGATGTTTTATACAGACAGGCTTTTGAACCATTAAGTAAAGAAGAAAAGCTTAGAACATTTTATCAATTTAATGGCATTGTTTTTGCAGATAGTATTGCAATGTTTGAAGTAATTACACCCAAAACAGAAAAGAAAAATTTTAAAGAATTATTCAGATATGATCAAATAAAAGATTATGAAATTTATTCTGTTTTAAACAATCAGGAGGGTGGAAAAAAATATTCAGAAGTTGGTGTTATAATAAACTTATATTGTAAGATTGGAACTGATAGTGTTGGAATAACAGAACAAGAAAAAACAATGGGTCATCCTTATGTAGAAAGAATTAAAATTTGTTATGGAAAAAATGTTAGCAGTGATTTATGTGTAAAAGATGCAATAAACCATTTAGATGAAATATTTTTAAGAGAACCAAGATTTAAATCTTTTGCAAGAGGAATAAAAGAATCATTTACAGGAACAGAAACAGAAAGAAGAAATATGAAACAAAGTGCAGATGCAATAAATGCACTTGCAGGACTTGCAAAAGCTAAATTTAGTGGAGATGCAAACAGCATGGAAACAGCAAAAGAAAATATAAAAGATACGATTGTTAGTACAGTAAATCTAGCAAGTGGAAATAGGCTTAAATATAAAGAGGTAGCAGATTCTGTTGAAAAAAGAATCTGGGGCCAGTTGTAAAAAATATAATAGTTGTAACTTTTAACATCAAAAACTATAAAAAATGTTGTAAATCCTTGAAATATTAGACAAGGTAGTAGTTTTAATGGCTTTAACCAAGTATTAAAATTATTCAATATAAAATAGACAGAAAAATTTATAAAAAAATGAAGTTGATTTTAAACAAAAGTGAAACATTTCTAATTATTGTAGGAAAGGAGAATGGTTTTATGAAAAATAAAACAAAATATTTAGTAGTAACATTGTTTATGCTAGTTAGTTTTTTACTAATTGGAGCTACTAATGTAAGTGCTAAAACAATAACAGTAGAGAATGAGGAAGAACTAATTAATGCATCAAAAGGAATTGATTCTGAGATAAATGAAATTAAATTAGCAAAAGATATTACTTTAACAAAGTTTCTAAATTTTTATGTTGTAAATGACATTACTCTTGAATTAAATGGGCAAACATTAGATATAGGTTCCTATGGCCTTTCATTTAATTATGGACAGTCTGATTATGATGCAACAATTAACGATTATTATTATAACTTTAATAGTAAATTAACTATTAAGGATAGTAGTAGTAGTAAAACTGGTAAGATTCTTTCAAAAAATAATATTTTCTTTAATTATTATGATACTAATCATGATGCGGAAATAAAAAAATTTGGACTAACTATTGATGGTGGATATTATGAAATTATTAGTTCAAGACCTAATTTCTTTGAATTCTTTTCTAGAGATTACTATACAAATGGTAAAAATCTTACTGTTGATGTAAATATAAAAGATGCTGTATTTAAATTAAATGATGGTATGTATCTTTTTGGCACTATATCAAATTCTGATTCAGATATTAAATTAAATTTTAATTTTGAGTCGTTGAAAGTGCTAGGACTTACAAGTAAATTGGGCAATTTAAAATTAGGTGAAATGAAATTAAATGATGTAATTGATCCTAATTCTAAGGCATACTTTCAAAAACTACCTTATACAACAGGAGCTCCAGTTTTAGCTGAAGCAGATAGAAATACTTTAGTTGACGATTTCTATGCATCTGGAGGAGAAAATCCTTACATTGTTATAAAAAAAGTTAATGGATTTGAAACAAATAATATAACAATTAATGAAACATATAACGAAACACCTAGTCTTAATGACATATCAATTAAGAATATAAGTGATAATGATTTGCAAATTAAAAATGTAACAGTAGATAGTTCTAATTTTAAAGTTGAAGGCCCTAGTACTCAACCAACAGTTAGTGCTGGTGCCACAAATACTGATTTTAAAATTAAGGCAAAAGAAGGACTTAATGCAGGAGACTATACAGCAATAATTACTGTAACTGATATAAATGGAAATAATTATACAGCAACAGTTGCATTAAAAGTTGAAAAGAAAAACCTTAATGTAGGTATTAGTGGTTTAGATAGTACATGGGTTTATGGTACATCTAAAACTCCAACTGCAACAGGGGTTGATGGCTTAGGAGCAGGTGATTATAAAATCACTTACTATAAGGAAAACAATGGATCTTATGATGAAGTTGTAACAGAATTACCTAAATTAGTAGGTAAATATAAAGCTACTTTAAGTATTACAAATCAAAATTATACAGCAAGTGAAGCTAGTGTTAATTTTGAAATCACACCAATTACTACGGAAGTAAAAGTTAAAAGTTACGATGATACATTTACTTATGATGGAACAGAACACTCAAAAAATGCTTATGATGTATTATGGGCAAATAATGCTAGTCCAGTAACTGATAATAAATTACCAAATGGTGATTTAGTAACAGCTGTTATTACTGGTAAAGTAAGAGATGTTAAAGATACAGCTCTTGAAAACAATACAATTGGAAAAATTACAATAACAAATGCAGAAGGTGTTGATGTAACTAATTGTTACTCTAATAAAGTAAAAGCTGCTGGTAAATTAA